>Ga0209747_1000835_pt1 | contig 16674 bp, 16 predicted proteins | sample BarGraNGADG00311_FD_184498 | JGI IMG/M metagenome (GOLD analysis project Ga0209747, IMG submission 184498) | Arctic peat soil microbial communities from Barrow, Alaska - Barrow Graham LP Ref core NGADG0011-311 (SPAdes) (version 2) | ecosystem: Environmental > Terrestrial > Soil > Wetlands > Peat...
ATAGCCAAAAACCACTAGCTTTAAACTGCTTTTGCCCTTGTTCCCCCCGGTCTTCCTCCTCATCGCGATAGTTCCGTAAATTAATGCTATCTAAATCGGCAGAATCCCGCACCTTCTTTATGCAAGCGATCGCCGCTTCAAAGCTTGCCAAAAAGGCATCGCCTATTGATAATTACGCTATTGGTGTAAATATTCACATTGAAGACGTTGTATAAGGTGACATGCAGGTAGCTTACAAATATCTAAGACCTTTAGGATTGAGAGCATGGGTGGTCATCCTGGCTTTTCTCATGCTCCTCTTTGTTGCTGCGCCCGCTCTTGCGTCTCCTGCCGTGCGACCGGCCCCTCCAGGAAATCCTCAGGCCAATGATCGTCCGGACGATACGGGCGGAAAGATCGACCTCTCCTGGTCGGCGAGTCCCAGCCCCGATATAGCCGCCTATCGCATCTATCGTTCGCAGACACCGGCAGGGCCTTATGCTTATGTCAGTAAGTGCTCGACTGATGTGGACAGCGATTACCTGCGCTACGTCGATACCGACTTGAGTGACGGTGTCGAATATTTCTACGTAATAACGGCCGTCGACCGCGAGGGACAGGAAAGTGCCTACTCGGCTGAAGTTGCAGCGACGCCGGCCGCGCAAATGGTACAAGAGGCGATAACCGTGCAGAAAAGCATGGTTATCTCGATCGCCGAGCAAAAGCTTTACTGCATGGAGAACGGCCGGGTAGTCTACGTGCTGCTGGTCTCGAGCGGCGCGGGGGGGACTCCCACCCCCACCGGCAATTTCCGCATCCTTTATCATGACCAAGCCCACCCGGTCCCGAAGTATCCCGGCACCGTTTGCTACTACTGGATGGGTTTCTACGAGGACTACGCCATCCATGCCTGGCCGACGGTTAATGGTCAGCAAAGCAACTATGAGGGGCTCGGATACCCGGCGTCGCACGGATGCGTCCGCCTCAATCCCACCCAGGCGAATTTGCCCTACTACTGGGCGCCGGACGGAACTCCGCTTTCGATCATCGCCGGCAGTTTCCAGCAGCCGGCTGCCCCTGTCTCGGGCGGCGATGTCACGAAGAGCGTTTCGGAGCCCTCGACCACCTGGTATTTCGCCGAGGGATACACCGGCGGCGGCTTCGATGAGTATGTCTTGATCTTCAACCCGCAAGAGCAGGGGACGTCCTTCGAAATGGATATGATGCTTCCCGATGGCAGTGTGAAGACCAATTCCTACGGCATAGGCCCGAAAAGCAGGCTGACGGTGCACATCGATGAAATCCAGGGAATGGCAAACACGGACGTTTCGCTGCGTATTAGATCGCAGTTGCCGGTGGTGGCCGAACGCTCTATGTATTTCGGTTACAACGGCAAGGCGGGTGGCCATACCGCAATGGGAGTAACGGAGCCCGGCAAGAGCTGGTGCTTCGCCGAAGGCTACACAGGCGGCGGGTTTGACGAGTACCTGCTGGTGCTGAATCCCCAGGACCAGGAGGCGACCGTCAACTTCGATTTCATGAAGCCCGACGGCAGCGTCCATTCCGAGACCCGCAAGGTAGGGGCTAAGAGCCGGTCGACGCTTCTGGTGGATACGGTCCAGGGCATGGACAATACCGACGTTTCCACGCAAGTGACGTCGGACGTTGCAATCGTGGCGGAACGGGCTATGTACTTCGGATATAACGGTATCGACGGCGGCCACGTCAGCACCGGAGCCTCCGAACTGGCAGCCTCCTGGTATTTTGCGGAAGGCTACACGGGTGGCGGGTTTAATGAATACCTTCTGGTGCTCAATCCTCAGGACCAGGAGGCGATCGTCACTTATGACTTTATGAAGCCCGACGGCAGCGTCTATTCCGAGAGCCGCAAGGTGGGCGCCAGGAGCCGGTCGACGCTTCTGGTGGACGCCGAACCGGGTTTGGATAATACCGACGTTTCGGTTCGCGTGACGGCGACCAAGCCAATCGTCGCGGAACGCGCCATGTACTTCGGATACCAGGACTGCTCCGGCGGATCGGTTCAAACCGGTTGCACTAAACCCGGAATCATCCACTTCCTTGCCGAAGGCTACACCTCCAATTTCTTTGATACCTATCTTCTGGTCATGAATCCCGGAGATGATCCGCTGCCGGTCGTCGTCACCTTCTGCCAGCCGTCCGGCAACCAGATCGGCGCGCCTATGATGGTCGGGCCCCACAGCCGGGCTACGCTCAAGGCCAACGTGGTTCCCGGCCTGGCCAGCTCCGAGTTTTCGATAAGAGTTGATACCGGAGGCCCCGCCGTCGTCGAACGGGCCATGTACTTCAACTTCCCCCACTAACCTCCACATTGGGGTCAGCCCCCTTTGTGGATGGTTGCTTGGCTATATCGAGTTTATATTCATCGATGAGTCTAGTTAATCCCGCGTAAAGATATCGCTGGTATTGAACATCTTCTCTAACCTTGGCACATATTCTCTGATATTGATTCGAAACAGCGGTGGGTCCAATATCACCGATTATATCCGCGATATCCTTGTTTTTAGAGTCCGTATATCCCTTGGCCAAAAATATAAAAAGCCTGCGGGCATTCTTGAGATTTTCCTGCGATTCAAAGCCGGACTCATTAAGAGACTTAATTCCATATAATTGGCAGATTCCATCGAAGGCCCCCTCGATGGCTGAAATCTTGTTGAAACCCTCGGTCGGACTCCTATTCCCGTTCTGTATACCGGCCAAAACAAATTCCTTATACCTTTCCGCAGCGCCTTCAACACCCGGTCCGAAATAATCTAATAGCCAACCAGTATTCAACCAGGAAGGCGCTTTTACCCTTTGCAAATAATAGACGTAGCTCGACCAGCAGTATTCCTCGGGTAATTTGGCAACATGCGCTACTACGGGATTGAGGTGTATATACCGGCTGAGCCCCATCATGTACTCCTCCGCGTTCACGCACTTGGAATGATACCTACCCGCAAAAATGTGACCTTTCCAATCATTTCTTGCCAGATAACTAGCGTAGGAAGATCCGAGGTAGTGCATGAATTCAGGTAGGTTCGGCTCTGGGGTTTGAATCTGCAAGTGATAATGATTGCCCAACACACAGTAGGCAAAGATTTCTACGTGGTATTCTTGCTGGCCTTTCGATAACAACTCAACGAAGTACTCCTTGTCTCCATCTCCATGAAAGATGTAATCATCCCGATTGCCCTTTGACCAAATATGATAATGGGCTCCCTCGTATTTGATTCTCATATTTCTAGACATATTAACTATTCTATATAACTTTATTAATATGTAAAGTATTACTATGTAACTATGGAGGGCATCAGCCCCCTTTGGAGGAGGCTCCTCCACAAAGGGGGCTGACCCCAATGTGGAGGAGCCCCATGCTGGTGACCCTATTGGGGGGTTGGTACGTCTATAATATGATTAATAAAACTGGGAGGTTTCTCGATTGATATGTTCCGAATGTGGAAATTACCAGCCTGATAGGGCTAAGTTCTGTGGTATCTGCGGCGCGGGCCTGTCTCAAGAGGGCCTGGCAGAGAGCTTCTTAAAGGACGGGGGAGACAAAGAAATAGTACTTCCCCGCCACCGCAGCTTCTTTTTCTACCTGGCCATTATCGCCGTGCTCCTCCTCGCCCTCCTGATATTCACCGCCGCCGGTTACCTCGTTTACAGGGCAGGGTGGGGTGATTCGGGGAACAAACCAGCCTCGCAGGGCGAAGTTACTGACAATACCCTCGACTATGTCGATAATGACATAGGCTTCGCTTTTTCCTATTTGGATAATTGGAAGCTGGAGCAAGGCTACCCGATAAAGGACCAACTAATATCCCTTAAAATCTCGCTAAGCAGCCAGAAGAACATCGAACTAACGGGTTACCAACTTGATCCGGTTGTTTCCATAGGGGGTTTCGAGGGCATCAAGGAGTTCTTGGCCCAAGATGCAGCCAACAGAATCAAAGCGTTGGGGGGAGAAACCAGTGCGGGCACAAATGCCGGCTCGAATTCATCATCGGGCGCAGGCGAAGATACAAGCGATGCCTCCAATGACACGTTTGTCACCACCCAGGTGAATGGCCTTTCCGTCTTCCACCTGGATTTCACCGCCAACGTCATGGGGGAACAGACAAGTTTCATGCTGTACTATGTGGTGGCCGATGATTATTATTTCCTCTTTCAAGGCAGGTCGCCGCAAAGCGAGTATAATGGCGTGCGGTCCCAGATTATGGCGACGGCAGGATCATTCAAGTGGATTCGCCAGGAAGCAACCGGCAATGAAAGCTCTCAGCCTGCCGGCACGTAAAGGATTGCTTGAAGGATTATAATATTCTTCCATTCTGCCGATGGAGTTCTTGGCCTTGGCCTTCTAGCTGGAGGTGAAACAGTTGCACATCGTAGTGACGGGTGGAGCAGGCTTTATAGGATCCAATCTCGTGGATATATTGTTGGAGCGAGGACACACGGTTAGCGTCGTAGACAACCTGTCCACCGGCAAGTTCGATAACCTCTTCAAAGTTAAGGATGCAGCAAAGGAAAACCGCTTCCATTTCCTGCACATGGATATCCGGGACGATTCGTTGGCTGCCGCCTTCAAAGGCAAGGACGTAAATGCGGTCATCCACCTCGCGGCACAGATCGACGTGCGCTATTCCGTAAAGCACCCGGTAATTGACGCCGATGTCAACGTCCTCGGGACCTTAAACGTCCTGGAGATGGCGGCGCAGAGCGGTGTTACCCGTTTCGTTAACACCAGTTCGGGAGGCTGTGTCTATGGCGAGCCCGATTCCATCCCCGTCGCCGAGACAGCCGGCCGCTTTCCCGACTCCCCTTACGGAGTGAGCAAGAATGTCGCCGAGGAATATATCCGCTACTACGAACGCTCGCGGGGCATCTCCTGCTGTACTCTCGCCCTCTCCAACGTTTACGGACCCCGGCAGAACGCCCTCGGCGAGGCCGGAGTTATAGCCATCTTCGTCGGAAGAATGCTGGCCGGCGAAGAGCCCGTGATTGTCGGCAGCGGCGAGCAGACCCGGGATTTTGTCTTCGTCGAAGATGTGGTAAATGCTTATATCGCCGCCCTCGAAAAAGGTGAGGGTGAATTCATCAATATTGGAACCAGCCTGCAGACCTCGGTGAATCAGCTGTACAAGCGCATCGCCGAGCTGCTCGACTTCGACGCCGAACCCGAACATGTGGCACCACGTGAAGGGGAAATAGACCATATAGCGCTCAAGGTTGATAAGGCAAAGCGGGTCCTGGGCTGGAAGCCCCAGGTATCCCTCGATGAAGGGCTGGCCCTTACCGTCGAGTGGTATCGCCAGAGCCTCCGGAGATAGGAGTTGTCCTTCACCGATCTGCATTGCCATGTTCTTCCAGGTTTCGACGACGGCGCCAAGGACGAGGGACAATTCCTGGAGATGGCCCGCATAGCCCTGGCCGGAGGAACTTCCCGCATGGTGGCCACACCCCACTATGACCTGGAAACCTCGACAATCGAACTAGAATCAGTTACCAAATCGCTCGAGACTCATCGCGAGTTACTGCGCTCAAATAATATGGCACTGGAACTCGTACCCGGGGCCGAAGTAAGAGTGAATGCCGGCCTTTTCGTCCTCGCCAAGGATAGCGATATGCTGGCGCGGTTGGGAATCGGCCGCGCGCGCAAGTTCGTTCTGGTCGACCTCCCTTTCTTCGATCTGCCCGTCCCGACTGCGGACGTTCTTTTCCGCATTCAGCTCTCAGGGCTTACCCCCATCCTTGCCCACCCCGAGCGCAACCGCTACCTGGTGAGGCACCCCGCAATCCTTAAGGAGATGGTGGAGCGCGGTATCGAGCTGCAGGTAAATTCTGGAAGCCTGGAGGGAATTTACGGCAAGCAGGCCCGCAGGTCGGCGGTCGCCCTGATCACCGAGGGGACTGCAAGGCTTATAGCCTCGGATGCGCACCAACCGACCGGAAGGGGACCCGATCTTTCCAATGCCGCCGCAATAATCGAGCGCCAGCTGGGGGCGGATGCCGCGAGAATCATGCTACAGGTAAATCCCGATCTGGTTATCGAAGGAGAAGGCCTGCAGGCGGCTGTCAATGGCGCCGTCAAAAGTCCTCGGCCCCGATTCTTCCGGAACCTTTTCTCAAGGTGACTTATGTTGGATGATTGGATAAGAAAATTCAAAAAGGATCCCCGGCATTCCGGAATATTCCTCGATTTCGATGGGACGATAAGTGATATCGCGGCAACACCGGGCGCGGCCAGGCTCCACCAACGAGCCGAACTCATGCTGCCATCCCTCGCCAGCCGGTACCCTATGTGCGTTCTCTCCGGCCGGAGGGCCGCCAATGTAGCATCAATAGTCGGACTGCCACATATCAACTACATTGGCGTTCATGGCATGGAGTGGCTGGACGAGGAACCCAGGATAGATCCTGAAATCCTACCCTTTCTTCCCACGCTCGATCGCGCACGCCAGGGCCTGCAATCGGAACTGGACGAACTTCCCGGCGTCACTGTCGAGGACAAGATGTTGACCCTCGGACTGCATTATCGCGAGGCCCCCGAGCAGGAGGACAAGGCGGTGGCCTTGGCGCAGCGGCTTGCCGATACTCTGGGTCTCAAAATCATGCGCGGCCGCAAGGTTGTTGAGCTGCGGGCGCCGGTTGATGTCGATAAGGGGACCGCGCTCGCCCGGTTGGCATATGCCTGGAAACTGAAGCGCGCCCTGTATGCGGGTGACGATCTCACAGACATTGATGCCTTCCGGGGCTTGAGACGTCTGATGAGAGAGGGCAGCTTCGAGGGCATCGCCATCGCGGTGCTTTCGGACGAGACGCCGATCGAGCTCGAAGCCATAGCCGACCTTACCGTCCTCGGCGTCGACGGCCTCCTCGACCTCCTCGCCCAACTCTAACCCCCACATTGGGGTCAACCCTCTGCATCTGCATGCGGGGGGTTACTACCAGATGAGGGATTCGGCGTCTTTGGGGTTATCGACCTTGATAACCTCAGCCACGCTCCCGTTGTGCAGGCGGACCGTGCGATCGGCGATCTCGGCAATAGCGGTGTTATGGGTTACGAGAATGATGGTCTGGCTTTTGCGCCGGTTGATGTCCTGCATCACCTTAAGGATGTTCTTCCCGGTCTCGAAATCCAGCTCGCCGGTGGGCTCATCACACAACAGAATAGGCGGATCTTTACTTATGGCGCGGGCTATCGCCACCCTCTGTTGCTCCCCCCCGGAAAGCTGGCTGGGAAAATGGTCGGCCCTGTCCGACAGGGCGACCGCCTCCAAGGCCTGCATAGACTTCTCGCGCGTGTCCTTCATGACCAGCTCGAGCGCGAACTCTACATTCTCCAGCGCCGTAAGCGTCGGTATCAAATTGAAGAATTGGAAAATAAAACCAATCTGTGTCCGGCGATAATCGGTCAGTTCCCTGGTGCCCAGCCCCGAGATATCCTGTTCGTTTACGATCAGCCGCCCCTGCGATAGGGTATCCATTCCACCGATCAAATTTAGCAATGTCGTCTTTCCCGAACCGCTCGGCCCCAGGATGACTATGAATTCCCCCTCCTTAATGGATAGCTCGACATCCTGGAGGGCTATGACCTCCAGCTCTCCCATGGGATATATCTTGGAAACCTTGTCGAAAAGGATAAGCTCCCTGCCGTTGTCCCCTGCCTTCAATATCCGGCTCCTCCCTCTCGCGCAATTTCCGGTTTCCTCAAGCCCGCGGGCCTTCCGCCTGGTCCATCAACTTGATAAAAAACTCTAGGTAATCACCGATGTGCCGCGTTGTCAAAAAATGGGACCGCACCTTTTCGTGCCCCAGGTCTCCAAACCTCTGGGCGGTGGCGTGGCTGGAGAGCAGAAGGTTCACCTTCTCCGCCGCCTCCTCGATGCAGTCGACGAGAAAGCCGTCCACACCATCACTTATCTGCAGGCAAATGCCTCCCACCCTGCCCGCTACCACCGGCTTCCTCTTCCACATACCTTCGGTCACAGTAAGCCCAAAGCCCTCCCGCAGCGATTTCTGCAGGACCACCGTCGCCATGGCCTGAAACGCGCTCACCTCGACGTTGCCGATTCCCTGTTGATTGGAGAGAAGGAAAATATCGGGGTCGCCCGCCACGTAGTCGTTCGTCTTCTGGTAGTAGTGCCATCCCTCGGGATCGTCGTCCGCCATGCTGGCAAGGTATACCAGTTGCACGTCCGGGTGCTCTTTCTTGACCAACCTGTAGCAATCCACCAACCCCAGGGGATCCTTCCAGGGGTCGAAGCGTGAGACCTGCAGCATTATGGGACGGTCCTCGTCGACCCCGTACCTCCTGGCTATATCCGATTGAACCCGTTTCTCCGGAATGATGTTCTTGGCGCTCAAGGGATCTATGGAAGGGGGTACGAAGGCCAGCGGAATCTTCAGGGGCGACTTAATATAATCGTCCATGGTGAAAATCGCCCCGTCGTAATGCTCTATGTACGGTTTCAAAAACTCCCAGGCTTCATCCTCGGCATAAGTAGTATCGATGTGGCAGCGCCAGATCCACCTTGCCCTGCGGGCGATCGTCCCCTCCAGCTCGGTAATCATGGCGCAGGGCTGAGGATCGTGTATCAGGACGAAATCGTAAGCTTCGTCGAACATCTTGGCGTTCTCGCGGTTGATCTCGATGTACTTGGCCTTCATCTCGTCGGTGAAGAACATCTCCATCCCCTGCAGCGCATTGTGCATCAACTTGGTGATGATAAAAAAATCGGGGTCCGCTTCGATCAGCCGCCACTCGGAATGAAGCCCCAGGCTCGAAAGCAAGGGCACGATGCTGTAAAGCATCTCCGCCACTCCCCCGCCATGCGCGGTGCTATTGATATTGACGACCCTGGCGCCCCTCAGCCTCTCGGCCAGCGAATACAACCGCTCGAGCACCTCGTTGCCGACAATGCCTCGATACTGTTCTATGCTTTTCTGTTGCACCGGCACTTTGGGCAGCATTAATAAACCTCCTCAAGAATCACTGTCCCGATTATAATGCAGTGTAATGACTGCAAACAGACCTCTCCCTGCAATTTCGACGCCCCGTGGTGATTATCCTCAACCCCGGATGCGTTTTAAGGGGGAGCGGACGTTTCAAAAGCGCTGATAGAATGAAAGTCAACGTGCCGCCGGAGTGAAGGAGATATTTTATGACCATGGCAATCTTCCGCGATAGGCGAAGCATCCGCAAGTACGAGAGCCGGCCGGTCGAGGATGAAAAACTGCAAGCGGTGCTCGAAGCAGCCTGCCTGGCGCCGTCATGGGCCAACATGCAGTGCTGGACCTTCATCGTCATAAAGGATCAGGCCGGGCGAGAGGAAATTTCTTCCATACTGGGCAATAACCCGTCCGCCCGGGCGGTCGCCACCGCACCGGTGTTGATAGTAGCCTGCGCCGATCCGGATAAATCGGGCAAGGCAAACGGCCAGGATTATTACATGCTCGACATCGGAATAGCCGTTCAGCAGCTCTGCCTGGAGGCCTTCAACCAAGGCCTGGGAACGGTCTGGTTGGGCTGGTTCGACGAGGAAAAGGTGTGCCAAGCCCTCGGCGTGCCAGAGGGTATAAGGGTGGTCGCCATGACGCCCCTGGGCTACCCGGCCATTCACCCCGAATTCCCGGGGCGTCGACCCATTGAAGAAAGCGTCTTCAACGAGAAATGGGGCAAGAGGTAGATGGAACTCGAGGACATGGATCTGGAGGCGATAACGCCTCGTCAGGTTCGCCAGTACCTTAAGGACAAGTTCGTTATAGTCGCCTCCAACCGGGGGCCGGTGGAGTTCAGGACCGCCCCGGATGGAGTGATCAAGCCGCACCGGGGGGCTGGAGGCGTGGTTACCGCCATGTCCACCGCCCTGGTCGCCACCGACGCAGTGTGGATCTCCACCGCCAAGAGCCCCGAGGATATGGATATGGCCCGCAAGGCGCCCGGGCGCCGCCTCGGCCTGCCGCCCGATCGCCCGCAGTACTGGGTGCGTTATATCGCCCCGGATAAAGAAGACTTCAACCAGTACTACAACGTCATCAGCAATTCCATCCTCTGGCCGATGCAGCACTACCTCTTCGACGTGGCGCACAAGCCGAACATCGACGAAGCAGTACACAAGGCCTGGAGCAAGGGCTATCGCAAGGTGAACCAGCTCTTCGCCGAGGAGATCCTGCGCGAGATCAAATCCACCGACAAAAAACCTCTCATTTTCCTGCAGGACTATCACCTCTACCTTTGTGCCCACTACATCAGACGCAGGCGACCCGACGTACTCATCCATCACTTCACGCACAGCCCGTGGACCCAGCCCGATTACCTGCGCTTCCTGCCGCAGGGAATGAGGAAAGAGCTGCTGCAGGGAATGCTCGCCAACGACGTCCTCGGCTTCCATACCCCGCACTATGCCAATAATTTCCTGCAATGCTGCCGTGAAGGCGAGGCGGTGCGGGTAGCAGTCGACAGCAAGCGACGGATGGTGCGCTTCGAGGGCCGGGAAGTATTCGTAAAGCACTACCCCATTTCCATAGACCACGATGCTTTAGAAAAGCTCGCCACGAGGGCGGACGTAACCAAAAACCGGGAATCGCTCCGCGCCATGATCGGCGATCGCAAGCTGCTGCTGCGGGTCGATCGCCTCGAGCCATCCAAAAACATCCTGCGCGGCCTCTGCGCCTACGAGTGCTTCCTTAAAAAACATCCGGAGTGGCAGAAAAAAGTTATCTTTGCCAACCTTCTATACCCGTCCCGGGAGGACTTGCAGGACTACCGCGACCTCCGCAAGGATACCGAGCAGAAAGCCGCCGAGCTGAATCGCCAATACGGCAGTGACGATTGGGAGCCCGTCCACCTCGATATATCGGACGACTACCCCCGCTCGGTCGCGGGCTTGATCGAGTTCGACGCCCTGCTTGTAAACCCCGTGGCCGACGGCATGAATCTTGTCGCCAAGGAGGGGGCGGTGCTCAACAGCCGCGAGGGACTTATCATCCTCTCCGTAACAGCAGGCGCCTACCAGGAGATGCGCGGCTCGGTTTTCGCCGTCAACCCCCTGGATATCGAGGAGACGGCGCAGGCAATATGGAAATCTCTGGAAACTACCGGCAGGAAGCGCAAGATGATGGCCAAATCGACGAACGAAGTCGTTGAGGCCAACACATCATTCAAGTGGTTTTTACTGCAGATGCGCGCCTTGAGAAAGGTCGAGAAGCAGCGGGCCCAAAAACTGCCGGAGCATGCCGATAGAACGGTTACGCCCCGCTACGAGAGTTTCGAATAGTCCGTTATTGCGGGAGCATGATACATCATTGCGAGTCGGGGGACACGTCATTGCGAGCGAAGCGAATCAATCCAGGTGACCACCATTGCATGAGCGACACCGGCAGCGCGACCCGGAAAACACTAGGCCCCCGCTGATTCCGCCCGCTCCTTCAGCGCCCGGTTCATCGCCTGGAAACCCCACGCCGCGCCCTTCAACATCCCTGGGAGAAATGCTACCAGGAGGCCGGTAAATTTCTCATGCTGGGAAAACCTGACCCGGCCATCTCCAAGCTTCTCAATAGCGAATGCATGTTCACCATTAAAAAGCCCGGGGATAAACAGCTTCCCGAGCCAGCGTATCTCGTGCTCGGGCTCAAATCCTAAAAGGTGGGGTTTGAAAGTCATCGCCCTGCCACCGGGGGGTTGCATCCGTACCCTCAGTCCAGAGCCGACCTTGGTATCACCACTTATCTCACGGATGAAGGGGTTCCACTCAGGATATGCGGCAAAATCGGTTAATATCCCCCACACGCGTGCAGCGCTCGCATCAATTTCAATCTCCGCATGGATTTCCTTCATTTTGACATCCTTTGATGAGTTCGGATTTTCGCATTCAGGCGGATTTTCCCAACACATTTCTAGTATCAACTACACACGCGCCGGAGCGCGCTATCATGCCGTAATCCACTGAGCTGTGTGCGGTCACGATCACGGCACAATCACATTTGGCCAGGACCTCCTCATTGAGGTCCACGCTTTGCATGGTAATTCCTTCCACCTCAAAGGTAGGGACATGAGGGTCGTGGTAGATGACCTCAGCCTCGCGATTCCGCAAAAGCTCGATGAGCTTTGTGGCCGGCGTCTCCCTCGTATCCCCCACGTTGGGCTTATAAGCAACGCCCACCACCAAAGCGCGTGAACCTTTGAGGTGCTTTCCGCTGCGGTTCATCTCGCGGCTCACCAGGTCGGCAACAAAGTAAGGCATGTTGAGGTTGACCTTTCCCGCGAGTTCGATGAACTCGGTCTGAAAATCGTACTCGCGAGCTTTCCAGGCCAGATAGAAGGGATCGACCGGGATACAGTGGCCGCCCAGGCCGGGCCCGGGCCAGAAGGGCATGAAGCCGAAGGGCTTGGAGGCCGCTGCCCTTATTACCTCCCAGACATCGATTCCCATGCGGTCGCAGAGCATCCAGAGTTCGTTGACGAGCGCTATGTTTACCCCTCGAAAGATGTTCTCCAGCACCTTGGCCGTCTCCGCAACCTCGGGCGAGCTCACCCTCACAATCTCGTTGACGAAGCTGCTATAAAAAGATTCGGCGAGGTTGCCACAACATTCGTTCACCCCTCCAATCAATCTCGGGGTATTGGAGATGTCCCAGTCTTTATTGCCCGGGTCCACCCTCTCCGGCGAATAGGCGAGGTGGAAATCAAAACAAGACTTGAGGCCCCGCGCGACCAGGATCGGCTCGACCACATCACGTGTGGTGCCAGGGTAGGATGTCGATTCAATGATTACCAGTTTGGGCTTCTCCCCCTGGCGAATTGCCGCCTCCATCTGCATGGCAGCCTCTTCTACAAAGGAGAGGTCGGGGTCGCGATTTTTCGAAAGCGGCGTGGGGACGCAAGCACAGATTACCTTGCAGTCGTTCAAATCACTCGGGTCGCCGCTCACCCTGAACCGCCCCGCGGCGATCAGTTCGCGCAGCAACTTGGCGTCGAGCCCCTCATATAGCGCCTCGCCCTGCATAAGGCGCATCCTTTTGTCGCGCTCTTTTTCCAGGCCGATGACCTCAAAGCCGGCGTCGGCGGCGGCGAGCGCCATGGGCAGTCCCACATAACCGAGGCCAATTACTCCAACCGCGGTGCGCTTGGAGGCTATGTCCTCTCTAAGCCCCATTACGTCGTCTCAACTCCCTTTCTATTCCGGCCATGCAGGCGCTCCGCAGAGAGTTGTTCCACCTTCCTCCGCTCTCCATCCTGTAAAAGGCGATGCGGAGGCGGTACGAAAACCCATGCCGGAGGCCGCCACCGATACTATGGCCGTTGCCTCTATCCTCATGATGATTTTCGGTGGAGACTTTGACAGACCTCTTTTTTGCAGGCATGTGAGCATCCTTTGCGGGACTCGCATCAATATTATCTCTAGTCTTTTCGGCATTCTCAACCCGTCTTCTGAAGGGCCGATTGCTTGCCGGGGATGTGCTAGAATTCCTTAAGCCGGAGAAACAGAGGGAGGTAGCTAGTGGCCATTGATCTTTCGATCGATCCGCAAGCGATACTCGCCGTCTTGATAGCTTTCATAAAGGATATGACGACGGCAGCCGGAAGGTCCCGACTGGTGGTGGGCCTCTCGGGGGGCCTTGATTCGGCCACCGCCTCTTACCTTGCCGTTCTCGCGTTGGGAAAAGAAAATCTCGATGCTTTCCTCATGCCCTATAAGACCAGCAGTGTGGCAAGCCTGGAAGACGGCCTGCTGGTGACGCGAGAGTTGGGCGTGCACCACGAAGTCATAGAGATAACCCCGGTAGTAGATTCATACCTGGAGCGCTACCCTGGGGCGGGTCAGAAGCGAATCGGGAACTTTTGCGTGCGCACCCGAATGGCCATCCTCTACGACCAGTCCGAGGTCCACGACGCCCTGGTGATGGGCACGGGCAACCTCACCGAATCGCTTTTCGGATACACGACCCTGTGGGGTGATATGGCCTGTGCCTTTAGGCCGCTGGGCGACTTATACAAGACCCAGGTAAGGCAGCTGGCGCGCCACATCGGCGTACCCGAACGCATCATAGAAAAGCAACCATCGGCCGACCTTTGGGCGGGACAGACCGACGAGGGCGAGATGGGTCTAACCTACGATGAGGCGGACAAGCTGCTACATGGCATGATCGACCTGGGTCTCAGCGATCGAGAACTCGAAGGGGAGGGCTTCGGCCCGGATCTCATAGCCAGGGTGAAGCGCATGGTTGATGCCGCCGCCTTCAAACGCTGCATGCCCCCCTCCCCCTCCACATTGGGGTCAGCCCCCTTTGTGGAGGCCCCCTCCACAAAGGGGGCTGACCCCAATGTGGAGCCCGATGTGGAGGGTTAAATGAAGATCCTTGAGATCTGCAACCTGGACCGATTCGCCGTCTCGCCCTACATGCTCCCCTTCTTTAGAGCACTGATTGAAAGCGGCCACGATGTTCACCTGGCCTGCACCGTTACCTCTTTCGCCGATACGCTATCCGACGCCGGCATCAAAGTTCACGACGTGTCCATAAGCCGCCGCATGAGTCCCTTTGAAGACAGCACAACCTACCGGCAGCTCAAGGCGATCATCCGGGAGGGGTCATACGATGTCGTGCATACCCACAACCCGAAGGACGGAGTACTCGGCCGGCTCGCCGCCTGGAAGTACAAGGTTCCCCTTGTGCTGCACACCTGCAACGGCTTCTATTTCTCGCACCGCTCATCGAGTCTCAAGAAGTGGCTAGTGCTGCGGGTCGAGAAGTTCGCGGCCAAACGCTGCCACCGCATAATATTCGTAAACTCCGAGGATCTTGCGCTCGCAGCCGCAAAAAAGATCGTAGGCCCGGGCAAGGCGAAGCTCATCTACAACGGCGTTGACCTCAAGCGTTTCGCACCCGGCGAAGAATCAGGCCTGAAGGAAGAATTTGGCATCCCCGATGAGGCACCGGTGCTGGGTTTCATAGGTGAGATAAGGAGCGAGAAGAACCTCGAGGTGCTGGTGCGCGCGGCCGGGCGAATCACCGAGAAGTATCCCGATCTTCGTCTCGTCTTCGTAGGCGATTCCTCCATCGCGGCCGAAGAGCCGGAGCGCCTCGAAAGGCTGGCGGCCGAGGTCGGCCTTGCCGGCCGCCTGGCCTTCACCCGCTACCGCTTCGACCCCGAGCGCTTCTATAGAATCTTCGATGTCTACGTCTTGCCGACGACAAGGGAGGGCTTTGGCGTAACCCTGATCGAGGCCATGGCCAGCCGCACGCCCCTCATAGCCTGCCGTGTACGCGGCCCAAGGGAGATCATCACTGATGGAGTCGAGGGCATCCTGGTCGCCGATCACAACCCGGGGGAGCTTGCGGCTGCCATCGATTTCCTACTCGAGAACCCGGAAGCGGTAGAGGCCTACACCAAGAAGGCCCACAAGAAGGCCGTAAAAGAATTCGACCAAGAGAAAATCATCCCCGCCCTGCTTGAGCAATACGGTTAAACTGCAGCCCTTCATTGTGAGAGGCAAAGGCACCCGCCAATCCTGACCCCCATTGCCTAGGTTCATATTCAGTACGTCCCCTCCCACATGATAGGAATGCATAGACCTATTCGACTTCATACACCTGGCCAATGAAATCAGTTCAATCCTCGAAAGCAGAGTAGATCTGGTCACTCCCGATGCTCTCAAGCCCGCCATGCGGGAAACGGTTATGCGCGAGGTGAGGTGGGTTGAGGGATATTAAGCTTTTTCGGCATAAGCCTGGAGATCATCTATGAAGGAGCCTAAAGACAACGGCATAAGCATAAACCAAGCTGTCATTCCACTACTTGGAGAAGAACCAAGCCCAGGCAAGCGGCCGGCCAAGAGGCATATCTATCATGACTTGGAGCAACTCTTCGGTATCTGGAGCAAGCGGGAATCCAAGGAATTTGAGAAGCACCTCGAGGTACAACGAGAGGTGGATTAGGGGCTACGGGTACAAGCCTGTTGATACTGGACTCAACCCTGTCGAAGCCTTTTGTCACGATATACTCTCATGTCGAGCCATTCTCCCGCTCGTAGAACTATTCCTCCTCGCCTGACATATCGGTTGACTATCCTCCCCCATCTCTGAAAAAATCCACAAAGGTGTAAAGCCACACTGGTATGAAAAGCGGGGAACAAGCCCGGCCGCCAAAAGGTCTTAACACGGTCGAGAGGGAATAGCATTCACATGAAGCTCATGGATAAACTGTGGGGACATTTCATTGCCTTCCGGGAGAAGCGCCCCCGCTTAAGCGCCTGGTTAGGACGGTATGGAATATACCTGATCGTCCTGTTCTTCATACTGCTCTACTCCATGATATCCCTGCTCAAGCACATGAATTGGGCGTCCCACGGCTGGGATCTGGGCATCTTCGATCAATACATATGGCAGCTCTCCCGCTTCCAACTGGGCTATAACACGGTAAGGTTGGTGCCCTCACTTCTGGGGGACCACTTCCACCTCATCCTCTTTTTTATGGCACCCTCGCTATGGATATGGAACGACGTGCGTATGCTCCTCATAGTACAGGCCGTCGTGGTTGCCCTGGGCGCCATCCCCGTTTTCTACGTCGTGCGGCATGCCTTGAAGAGCAACTTCTGCGCCATCTGCATGGCCCTGGTTTACCTCTTCTTCTGGGGAACCATGGAGCTTATTTTCTTCGACATCCACGAGCTTGCC
>Ga0209747_1000841_pt1 | contig 16624 bp, 14 predicted proteins | sample BarGraNGADG00311_FD_184498 | JGI IMG/M metagenome (GOLD analysis project Ga0209747, IMG submission 184498) | Arctic peat soil microbial communities from Barrow, Alaska - Barrow Graham LP Ref core NGADG0011-311 (SPAdes) (version 2) | ecosystem: Environmental > Terrestrial > Soil > Wetlands > Peat...
GCAGGTCGAAGGCGGCGACAGGATCGACGAGCTCGGGCTCGACGTGCTGGGCCTCCCGGGCCATACCACCGGCGGGGTGGGCTACCTGGACAGGGAACGGAACAGGGCCTTCATCGGCGACATGGTGTCGAACTACTTCTCCCGGGCGGGCATGCCCGCCCTGGTGGCAAGCGACGACGTCGACGACATATACCGCTCCCAGGAGCTGCTGGCCGGGCTCGATCTGGACGTCGCTTACCCCGGACACGGCAAGATAATTGAGCCGGACGCCTCCAAGATCATCGGCCTCTTCGTGGACAAGAAGAAAGCCGCCATTTAGCTCGGTATACCTTCTCCCGCGTCCGTTCGAGGACTCAAGGTCCGCTGGAGAAGGTGTACCTCGCCCTCCTGAACTCGTCGGCGTAGCGTTTTCCGATTAAACGTCAGGAATCATTCCTACTGGTCAGCCAGTCTTCTTAAATTGTTATTTATATAGAGGGTGTTGTGACGGGGGCAGGGTGAGCGTTTTGCGAAGCCTCCGCAAGCGTCTCCGGGAGTATAGAGAGTCTGCTGATATCACAGACGCTGAGGACAGCAAGCAAAAGGCTTACCCTTCCCCGTCCCCATTAACGCCTACCTCGCGGGCCTTTTCCAGAGTTTGTAGTACCTCGGAGTCCTTCATGTCGTGAAAGTCGCGGTAGAAGCTCGCCACCGCGAACGAGTAGGTGCGCACCGTGTGCAGCACCTGGAGCCGGTCGACCATGCGGCGCACCCTGTCGGCGGTGTCACTGGGACTCACCGGCACGGCCACGTGGATGCTGCGGGCGCCCTGCTTCTTGGCCATCTCTATCGAGGCGATCATGGTGTAGCCGGTGGCGAGGCCGTCGTCGGCGAGCACCACGTTCATGTCCTTCATCGGCTCCTGCTCGCGTCCGCCACGGTAGACTCTCTCACGCCGGTGGACCTCCTCGAGGACCTCGCCCGCGATCTTTTCGATCTCGTCGGTCCCCAGCCCGGTCGATCGTACCACCTCGTCATTGAGGACTGTGGTGCCGTCGGGCACTATCGCGCCGAAGCCCATCTCCGGGCTCCAGGGAATAGGGAGCTTGCGAGCGGTGATGACGTCGAGGACGGCGGTGAGGTGGATGGCCAGCGGATAGCCTACAGGCACTCCTCCGCGCGCGATCCCGAAGACGACCACGTCCTCGGTCGGGCCGGTGTAGCTCTCGGCCAGCCGGCGCCCCGCGTCCAGGCGATCGTCGAACAGGATCCCGTCCATGGCGCGCAAGTTTCGGGGTCTAGTTTCGGGGTCTGACCCCTTTACTTGCGTTTCACCTCCCGGCTTGCACTCAGGAGGCGGTGGCGTACCGCCTCGACAATGCGACGGTGTCCTTATACGCCTCGACCTGACGCTTTCCTTCCTCGGGGCTCCAGCCGAGCAGGCCACCCATTATGCGCGCGACCTCGTCGGCCACGCCCAGGCCCTGGTCGGGAGCGGTGTAGTAGATCTCGGTGCGGCGCACCAGGAAGTCCGAGAGGCTGCGCGCCATCTCGCTCTCGACCGCGAAGCGGATCTGCGCCTTGATGTGCGGGATGACCGGGTCCAGCCGCTCGCCCAGGGAGGGGTCCTCGTCGACCAGCGCGAGCACGTTCAGAGCCTCGGTGCCCTGCTTGAACAGCCCATATAGTATGTCGTCGTCGTACTTCAGCTTACCGGCAAGGGCCCTGACGCGGGCCTCGGTGTCCTGCTCGGGCACGTGAAGTATCGTCCTGTTCTTGGTCTGGCAGGGGCGCTTGGCCTTGACGTGGAACTCCTTGAGCAGCTTCATGGCCACCATGTCCACCATCTCCTCGGCCATCGAACGGGCCGTGGTGAGCTTTCCGCCGGCAATGGTGAGGAGGCCCGAGCGGCCCTGGTAGATGCGGTGCTCGCGCGAGACCTTGCTTGCAGCCACGTCCTCGCCGCCCTCTTGCATCGCGAGCGGCCGCAGCCCCGAGTAGGTGCTGATGATATCGCTCATGTCCAGGTTGATCCGGGGCAGGATGTCGTTCGCGGCCTCGAGGATGTACTCGACGTCCTCGCGCGTCGCGAACGGGTTGTCCAGGTCCTCGTGATAGTAAGTGTCGGTGGTGCCGATGAGCGAGAAGTGGCCACGGGGGATGACGAACATCAGGCGATCGTCGGCGGGGCTCACGATGGGCAGCGCGTTCTTGGTCCTGGCACGCCCGCGCGGGACCAGGATATGGGAGCCCTTGGTCAGCTGCAGCTTCTGGGGCGCTCCGGGCTCGTCGAGCTCGCAGACCTCGTCCCCCCACGCGCCCGCGGCATTGACCACGATGCGCGACTCGATATCGAACTCTTCGCCGGTGAGGACGTCACGCACGTGCGCGCCGGCCAGCCGGTCGCCGTCGCGCAGCAGGTTGACGACCTCCAGGTAGTTGGCGCAGTCCGCCCCGTCGTGTATCGCGGTGAGGGCGAACGCCAGGGTCAGCCTGGCGTCGTCGGTCGAGCAGTCGAAGAAGACCCCGGCGGCCTTGAGCTTGTCGCTGTCCAGCCCTTCCTCGAGCTCCATGGCCTTGTCGTGCATGTACATCCGGTGGTTCTGGACGTTGCGGAACAGCGCCAGGACGTCGTAGAGGAGGAGGCCGGACTCGATCATGAATATGCCGTTCTTGTCGCCCCTGTAGATCGGGAACGTGAACGCCTGCGGGTAAACCAGGTGCGGCGCGTTCAACAGCAGCTGGCGCCGCTCGCGGCACGCCTCGAACACGAGCTTGAAGTCGAACATCTCCAGATAGCGGATGCCGCCGTGTATCATCTTGGACGAGCGGCTGCTGGTACCGAACGCCCAGTCGTTCTTGTCGACGCAGGCGCAGGTGAAGCCACGCAGGGCGGCATCGCGAGCGATGCAAGCGCCGGTGACGCCTCCGCCTATGACCAGCACGTCGTAGCCCTTTGATTTCATCTCTTTGATTGTTTCTTCTCGAGACTTGCTCATCTGTGTAAACACCTCCAGATCGGTGACAGGCGCCTAAATGATATCAGAATGCGACCCTCACCTCGCTGAACCCGCCAGCCCTTGAGGATCGTATGAAAGAATAAGCGGACATTACCGGCCGGTAACAGATAGGGACGCGGATGCCTGAAGTGAGGCTCACCCTCGACGGGATCCAGGACGCGCGCCTGGTGAAGGCGTGCAGGGCGGGCGACGAGCGCGCCTTTGAGACGCTGGTGCTCAAGTACCAGGACCAGGTGTTCAACGTCGTCTACAGGATGGTCGGCGACCGCGAGGAAGCTATGGACCTTGCGCAGGAGACGTTCATAAAGGCGTTTCAGGGGCTGGATTCTTTCAACCAGGGGAGGCCGTTCCGGGCCTGGCTGTTGCGGATCGGGACCAACTCCGCCATCGACCTGCTCAGGCGAAGGGGCAGGGCGCGCGATGTCCGCGTCGATGCTGAAGGCGTCGGTGAGCCGGCCGCGCCGGGCCTGAGCCGGGGCGAGTTCGAGCCTCGGGCCCCGGCAAGCGAGATCCCCGAGAACGTCAGCCTGGCCAGGGAGACCGCGGAGGTGGTTACCGAAGCGCTGGAGATGCTGCCCGACAACTACAAGGCCGTGGTGGTGCTGCACCATATGGAGGGGCTGAGCTACTCCGAGATAGGCAAGGTCCTGGGGGTGCCGAGGAACACGGCCAAGACCTGGGGTCGGAGGGCGCGCGGCCTGCTCTGTGACACGCTGGAAGGAGCGATGTAGCATGCGAGACTCAAGAGACGAAACCGGCCGGGAATGCGAGCGCGCCGGTCGTGCCATAGAGGACCTGGGCGACGGGCGTACAGGAAGGGTCCGCTTGCTGATGTTGCGCAGGCACGTCAGGGAATGTCCCGGCTGCGCACCGCGCCTGGAGAAGATGAGCGCGGTCCTCGAAGCGCTTTCCGAGATGCAGCGCGAACAATTGCCGGAGGAATTCACGGCCGCGGTCATGGCGCGGTTGCTGGACGCGGTCGCCGGCAGGCCGGCAGGCGGTGCCGAGCGGGGCCGCGACAACCGCAACCTGTTCTGGGTCGTCGGGGCCGCCGGCCTGGGCCTTGTGATAGGGCTCGCGCTCGCCGTCGTACGGCACCTGCTCGGCAGGCAAGGCGAGGATGAGCTGGCGGTGGCCGGGCACGCCTGAGGCGGTACCTCCAGAAAAGGAGATGCGAATTGAGCCTCGATTTCCGCAGCGATAAGGAAGAACGTGAAGACACCCTGGCCGTCGCGGGCGCGGGGGCCTGGGGCACGGCTCTGGCCGCGCTCGAGGCGCCGAACTTCAGGCGGGTGAACATCTACACGCCGGAAGCATTCTCCGTCGAGGAGATCAACAGGTTCCACACCAACGCCGCATTTCTTCCCGACATGGTCTTGCCGTCGAACGTGATAGCAATGGGCCGGCTCGACGAGGCTGTCGCCAGAGCGTCCACTGTGATCATGGCGGTGCCGTCGGGGGCCTTCAGGGAAGTGGCGCGAGCCGTGCTCTCGTCGTGCGGCAGGAGGGCTCGCGTGGTGCTGGCGACCAAGGGGCTCGAGACGGGGACGGCCTTGCTCAGTCTGGAGGTGTGGCGACAGGAGTCCGCCTCGGCAGAGGGGGCCAGGCGGAGGCGCGACGCCCTGGTGCTCTCGGGCCCGAACCTGGCGGTCGAGATATCGCGCGGCATGCCGGCGGTGTCCAGCATCGCGGGCACCGACCTCTCCGAGGTCTCCAGGGCGGCACGGGCCCTGTCGACGGATCTGCTCTCGCTGGTGCCGTTCGGTGACCCCCTGGGCGCGCAGGCCTGCGGCGCTTTGAAGAACGTGTACGCCATAGGCTGCGGGATGTCCGCGGCGCTCGGGTGGGGAGACAACGCCACCGCCGCGATCCTCTGGCGCGGCCTTCAGGAGACCGGGCGCTTCGCACGCGCGGTCGGCGGGACCTCCACCGTCATCGGGACCCCGGCCGGGGTCGGTGACTTCGTGGCGACCTGCACCTCGCGCTTGAGCCGCAACCACGACCTCGGCAGGACGGTCGCGGGCGCACCGGGCGGCGCCAGCATGAAGGGCGTCAGGGAAGGAGCTTCCACCGCGCAGGAGGCGCGCAGGCGGTGCCATACCCTGGGGCTGAGTCTTCCGCTGCTCGATGCTGTCTGCTCCGTCATGATGGGGGAGCGCAAGCCGGCGGCCGTGCTCGAGGCCGCCTGCGGGACCGGCGTGGAAGCGAGCGAGCACCGACCGGTGACGGCAGCCGCGCGGGGACCCCTGGTCCCGGCGGCATCGAGAAAAGGGAGTTGGCAGATTGCAGGCTGCGACTGAGACGCGAGAACGGATAGAAGAGGGGGCCGCCGGCTCGGATCTCAACGCCACGGCGTTGTTCGTCGGGGCGTCTTTCGGCTGGAAGCCGGGGGCCGCGTCCAGGGCGGTGATCAAGAGCCTGGCGCACCTGATGCGCCCGCTCGAGGAGGGCTCATACGAAGGGCGGCCCATCACCGGCGCGCCTCACAGGGCCAACTGGGTTATCGCTTCGCCGCTGACCGTGTTCGTGCTTCCCAGCGCCTCCTACCTCTCGAAGCTGGTACTCGCGGCCAGGCTCGGTCACACCGGTCCGATCAACGTCGCGGAAGCCGCCTCCCGCGGCTCGGCGCCCACCGGGCCGGACCCCCTCGAGGAGCTGATCGACATCCAGCGCCGTAGCAGGGTCTCGCTGAGGCTCGTGCCGGTCGCTCACACCTCCCACCAGCTTTCGCCGGAAGCCGCCGGCCCTTCGATATCACTGCGGGCCTATCGCGCCGCGCCGCAGAACATAATCAGGCGCGCGGCCTCACTCGTGCGGACGGTCCGCACCGGCAGTGTGAAGAACTGCGGCCCCCTGGTGCTGTCTTCCTGGCTGCGCGGACGCGCCGAGGCGTCGACCGACGAGCTGGCCCGGGCGCTTCGCATCGAGCTCATGGGGAACATCGCCTCGCAGAGCAGGGCGTGCTCCGGGCCGCCGGTGATGCCCGTGCGCGAGGTCAAGAGACGGGTGCTGGCGGACCCGGTGCTGGCGGCCTACATCCAGGACCACGCGCTTGAGATAGGGTCCTCTCGCGACGAGCTGTTGGCCGAGGCGGCGTCCTGCATCGACGAGATAGCTTCCGATTACAGGGTCGGAGTCGTGCGCTGGTTCGCCCGCGCGGTGGATTTCCTGTTCGACCGCTTCCTCACCGACCTCGAGGTCGACAGGGCGGGAATCCGTTTCCTGTCCGAGTGCGACAGCCGCTCACGCCTGGTGCTGGTGTGCTCGCACAAGAGTTACCTCGACCCACTGCTGATCGGTTACACGCTCTTCCGGTCGGGGATGGTGCCGCCCCAGCAGGCGGCAGGCAAGAACCTGGACTTCTGGCCCGTGGGCTGGCTGCTGCGGCACTCGGGCGCCTTCTACCTGCGCAGGACCTTCACGGGCGAGACCACCTACCGCGAGGTCGTCTCGGCGTACGTGCGCTACCTGCTGGCCGAGAACCACATCATGGTGGTCTACATCGAGGGCACGCGCTCGCGCGACGGCAAGCTCGCACTCCCCAGGACGGGTTTTCTGAAGATACTGGCCGAATCGCTGGCGATGGGAGTCTGCCAGGAGATAACGCTGGTGCCGGTCTACCTCGGTTACGACCGGGTGCCCGAGGAGAGCGCACACGTTCGCGAGATGGCCGGCGGCCGAAAGGTCTCCGAGAGCGTCAAGGGGTTCGGGCGGATATACCGCTCGATCAACACCCGCCTCGGCAGGGCCTACGTAAAGTTCGCCACGCCCCTGAACATGAAGCGGCTGCTGTCAGAGCGCGGACTGGAGGGCGCGGCGCTGGCGGCGTGCGAGGGGATCAATTCCGTAACGCCGATAACGGCGCGTTCGGTGGCGTCGTGCGCGCTGCTCTCCTCCGGTGAGGCACTGGTGCGACCGGATGACGTCGTGCGCGCCGCCGGCGTGCTGCTCGACTACGCGCGGGAAGGAGGCCTTCCCCTGGCTGTCGACTGCGATGAGGACGGTATCGCGGCCGCGATCGAATGGCTCCGCAGGGAGGGGCACGTGTCCAGGGAGGCGACCGGCGACGGCCTGGTGAAGGTCGAAGGCGAGGGCCGCCGCTTCCTCGAGTACAACAAGAACATCTGCATCCATCATTATCTCGACGCGGCTGTTGCCGCCCTCGAGCGCCGGGGATACGCGGGCGACGCCGTCGGGGACGGGACCGGCTTGGAGATGGCGGCGTTTCTTTACCGCCTTTTCGACTGCGAGTTCACCTCATACCCGGCGACCGCGCCCGGGGCGATGCCGCCCCCGAACGCCGACACCGAAAGTGTCATGGCCTCGCTGCTCGAGTCGTACCTGGAGTGCTACCGGGTGGCGGCGCACGCAGCCGGCTCGGTCCCACGGAGCGGGATCTCCCGTGAGGACCTCGTCGAGCGCTGCATGGCCGAAGGCGAGCGCATGCTGCGGGCGGGACTGATCAGGCGCCCCGAGTCCGTCTCCAAGACGTCCGTGCTCAACGCGATCAGGCACTTCGCGTCATGCGGCATGCTCGAGCAGCACAGGGCCAGGGTCGAAGGAAAGGCCGACGTGGTCTCGCTGTCGCCGGGCCCCCGCTTCGACGAGCTTGCGAAGGTCGAGGAGACTCTGGTGCGAACGCGCTCGTAGCGCCGGCGTCCCGACTGCTTTGCACGGATGGCCGATATCCATTGACCTGTGTCTTGCGCACGCTGGACCTGATATTCGGCTTCGCGGGGTCTGACCTCTTCTGTTGCGTTAACATATCCCCATGAGAAAGAGGCTGCGGATATACATCTCCATGCTTGCCGCCGTGGTGCGCGCGACCGCGCTTGCCGCGACCGTCTCGGCGTGGTGGTTCGGCCACATCAAGTACGCCACTCCGGTGGTGCACACCGACGACCATAGAGACCTGGCGCGGCAGGCCCTGGCCTACCTTATCAAGAGCAAGGCGATCGGCAAGGAGTCGCAGCTGGCACGCCACCGCGCCGAGGTCGAGACCGCCTGCGGCATGCTGGACCTGGTCGAGTCGGACGCGGGCAGGACGCCCGGCAGGCTGCAGTGGGAGTACTCTCACATGTACGACCCGCTCGCACGCAGGGGCATCGATGACAGGCGCTACGTGAATGCGCAGGACGAGTTCATCGACTGGTGGGAGCGCGCGCTGATGCACGCCAGGATCAGCAACCGGGCCAAGGCGTTCACCTTCCTCGGCTACTGTTGCCACCTGCTGCAGGACATGGCGGTCCCATCGCACACACACTGCATCAACCACGGCCTCAAGACTCGGATGGCCGACAACCTCGAGCTGGTGTCCAGCTCGCGACGCTTCCACCTGCGCGAGCCCGCGGGCGCGCCCTATCCGGGCGAGGAGGACATGCACCTGTCGCTGTTCGTCGCTCTCGGCGAAGAGTCACGAGGGCTGGAGCCGGGCCTGGGGGAGCCTAACGAGATCGCCCCTGTGGTCGCGAAGTACTACCAGGTACCGGCATGGACGGCCGGGGGCTGGGCCGGCGAGTACCTGGGCGACCCTTACTACCCGATACACAGGCTGCTCCCCTCCAGCCCGCGCATCGACCTGATCGACGTCGTCACGCTTCGCAACTACCTGATGTGCGCCGCAGCCGAGCGGACCGCGCAGCTCATCGCGCACTTCGCGGACATCACGGGGGTCGGCGGATGAGGAGCGCCCGGGGCGAATGGACCACCGCATGAAGATCGACCTCCACGTCCACACCAACGTCTCTTCTCCGTGCAGCCTGATCGACCCCGAGCGCGTAATCGCCCTGGCGATGCAGGCGGGGCTGGACGGCATCTGCGTGACCGAGCATGACGAGATCGAAGGGGCCGAGGTCGCGAGCGCGCTGGGCCGCAAGCACGGCTTTCCCGTCTTCCGGGGCATAGAGATATACACGGAGATGGGGGACATGCTGGTGTTCGGCCTGTATGAGGACGCGGGCGGCTGGAAGGTGCCCTTCGAGGAGCTGCTCGAGCGGTGCCGGTCGGCGGGCGCGGTGATCGTGCCGGCGCACTGCTGCCGCGTGACGGGCGAGCTCGCCAGGGTGCACGGGCCGGAGCGCGCCGACTGGTTGATGCGGAACGTCGACGCGGTGGAGACGCACAACGGAGGCTGCACTCCACAGGGAAACAGCGCGGCGCTTGAGCTCGCCAGGCGTTTCGATCTGCCCGGCACGGGGGGCAGCGACTCTCACCACGAGTTCCAGATAGGTCGCTGCTATACTGTGTTCAAGGATTCGATAGATTCTGACGAAGCCTTAGTAGCAGCGCTGAAGGCAGGCCGCTATCACGGCGCCTACAGCGTGGATCCGACGGCTTGAAGGAGAACGACGGTTGCATCGATACCTCGTCATATTCGAGAAGAACTCCGACAGTTACTCGGTCTATTCGCCGGACCTCCCCGGCTGTGTCGCGACGGGCTCGAGCCGTGAGGAAGCCGAGAAGAACATGACCAAAGCGGTCGAGGTCCACATCCGCGGGCTGCTCGAGGCGGGCCTGCCCATCCCGGAGGCGAGATCGATCGCCGAGTGGGTCGCCGTCGAGGAAGCCAACAACAGCTGAAGACACAAGTTTTGGGGTCAGCGCCCAAAACTTGCGTTTTGAAAACTCTCCCGCGCATCCCGCTCTTTCCTGTGCTGGCGCCGCCGTAATCCAACGTATAGACTTCTTTGCCGGTACCGTTGGAAACGCGCAAGGGGGCCAGGATGAGGCACGCCGTCAAGAAGATCCGTTTCGCGGCCGACCGCTCGGTGACATTCGGCAACTTCATGGACAAGCTCGCCGAGACCTACGGCGACAAGACGTGCTTCATACTCGACCGGCCTCTCCGCTACTCTTTCATGCCGGGGGAGCGCCACTCGTTCGAGCAGTGGCGCGAGTACACCGACAGGGTCGCCAACGTGCTGGCAAACGACCTCGGTATCCGGAAAGGCGACCGGGTGGTCGTAGACATGTCCAACCGCATGGAGATCCCCTTCACCTGCTTCGCGCTGATGAAGATCGGCGCGGTGGCGGTGCCGCTCAACTTCATGCTCACCGGCAAGGAGATCGCCTATATCGCGTCGGATGCCGGCGCGAAGCTCATGATCACCGACAGGCCCGTCTTCGAGTTCCAGATACGCGAGCAGTCGGCGGTGCCCTGCATAGAGAAGTGGGCCGTGATGGAGAAAGCGGAGGGTCTGCCGGGCGAGTTCGTGGAGCTGGCCCCGTTGATCGAGGCCGCGCCTTCTACGTTCCCGGTGCAGGACAAAGACCCCGAGGATGTCGTCGGCATCTTCTACACCTCGGGCACCACCGGTTTCCCCAAGGGCGCGATGATGACCTCGAAGAGCCTGCTCACGGCCCAGCGTATAACCGCCGCGCTGGTCCCGGCGACCGCCAACGACGTCGGCCTGATGGCACTGCCGCTGGCCCATCTGTTCGGGTTCGGTCTGACGCTCATCTCGCTGTCGGGCGGACTGACCGGTATGTTCATACGCTCGTTCGATCCCCACCGGATCCTCTCCGGGATACAAGACAGCAAGGCGACCATATTTGTGGGGGTGCCGGCCATGTACTCGATGCTGCTGGAGGCGGGCCTCGACTCCTACGACCTGTCCAGCGTGCGCATCTGGGGGTCGTCGGCAGACGCCATGCCGGACGAGATAGCGATCGAGTTCCGCAAGCGGGGACGGCTGAAGGTCGGGCCGCTGGATTTCGATTCCATATTCATCGACGCCTATGGCATGGTCGAGCTGTCATCGATGACCTGCATGAAGATGCCGCTGCCGGGCATCACCTTCCCGCCCAAGTGCGTCGGGTTCCCGGTGCCGCCCATCAGGGTGCGGATACTCGACGAGGACGGCCGCAAGGTGAAGACGGGCGAGGTCGGGGAGCTGGCGGTCAAAGGGCCGTGCGTGATGAAGGGGTACTGGGCCAAGCCCGAGGAGACCGCCGCCCAGATGGTCAACGGGTGGTTCCGCACCGGCGACATGGCGAAGAAGGACAGGATCGGCCGGGTGTACTTCGCCGACCGCAAGAAGGACGTCGTGAAGAGCGGCGGCTACTCGGTGTTCTCGGTCGAGGTGGAGCAGGAGATCCTGGAGCACCCCGACGTGCTGGAGGTCGCCATCGTGGGCATCCCGCACCCGACCAAGAAAGAAGCGCCCGTGGCGATCTGCGTGCTGGAGGAGGGAGCTGCCGCGACCTCCGACGATATACACGAGTGGTGCCGCGACAACATCGCCCGCTACAAGAGCCCGCGCGCCGTGATCGTCATCTCCTCCGAGGAGATGCCGCGCACCCCTACCCTGAAGATACTGAAGAGGGAGCTGCGCGACCGCTACAAGGATCTTTTCCAGTAGGGGAAAAGTGTACCAGGTACTTTTCGTACCGTTATTTCACCCTCTGGAATTCTAATGTGAGCGGCCTTGCAATATAATCTGCATTGCTGCGACGCAAGGGGGTAGGAATGACCACGACGATCCGTCCGGCGACTCGCGATGATTGTCGCATCCTGGCGTACCACGGGTACCTCGCCGGCAAGAGCCACGTGGACAAGTCCATATACGACGAGATGTTCCCCGGGATCCCCGGCCCGACCGACGCGCGGCTCACGGCGATCGAGAAGATACTCCAGACCGAGACGGTATCCTGGATGCATTACACGTTCTGCAGTGTCGCCGAGGTCGACGGCACGGTCGCGGGTTCGCTCAGCCACTACAACACGAAGGATGGCGCCGACGTCAAGATCCTCAACGCGCTCCTCGAGGCCGGCTGGACACAGGACGACATCAAGGCGATGGGCGGACGGCTCAAGCCCCTGTTCGACATCGACTTCGTCAAGCCACCCGAGGCCATGATCATCGAGAACGTCGCGGCGTCTCCGATGTTCAGGCGGCACGGGGTCGTCAGCTCTCTGCTGGAGGACGCCGCGCACCTCGCGCACAACGACGGCTTCGAGTTCATGCAGCTCGGGATGATGGTCGGCAACGTGCCCGCCAGGAAGGCTTACGAGAAGGCGGGGTTCGAGGTCGTGGAGACGCGTATCAGCCCCGACTTCGAAAAGCTCTTCTACAGCCCCGGGATGCAACTGCTCAAGCGTCAGCTCTGATCGGCATCCGCCTCGCGGGCCGGGGCGGTCCTTCTTCTCGACCGCACAGTCAGTAACACACCGACGGCCAGCAGCACGCATCCCCATACCAGAAACGAGAGAGGCGTCCACTTCTGGTCGAGGTCCAGCAGGCTGAAGTACTTCGCGGAGGCGTCTATCCCGTCGCGGGCACTGGCCAGCACTCGCGAGTAGTCGATCGTGGCAAGCTTGATGTAGGCGGGCGAGGCGCCCGGGGCGTTCTTCACGTAGTACTCGTAGTGGTTTCGCGGCACATAGACGACCATCCCCGTCCTCGGCTCCACGTACTGGGTCAGCTCCGTCTTCTTGTAGTACTCGAGGGCTATCCCGGCGCCGTCGGGGATGGGCAGGTCGCTCCTGCCGGATATCTCCTTGAGCTTCTTGCCGGTCATATTCGCGGGCAGGCCCGGCGGAGGCTTGGACATCCTCTCCATATCGCCCGGCATGTCGTACACGCAGACGGTCACGCCCTTGTACTTGTTGCCGTCCATCCTGGTCTCTCTGGTGTATTTGCAGTAGACGCTCCTGCCCAGTTCGTCGTCCCACATGGGATAGCTCTTCTTCTTCGAGCCGATGGGGAAGGTCAGCGAGTAGCCGGTCCTTTCGATCCCCTCGATGAAGCCCGGCACGTTCTCGCAGGTCTTGCGGTCCACCGCGTAAGTGGCGTCGGGGCGCACGCCCGCGAGCGGCTGCCCGGTGCCGGAGTCGGTCACCGCCACGCGCTCATCCATGACCAGCACGCGTTTGCTGCTCCTGGAGGGGACGGCGTGGTCGCGCGCCTGGATGGTCAGCGGGACGACGACTTCCTGCCCTGCAGGATAGAACTTCGACGTCGCGCGGTCGGCATACAGCGTCAGCTTTCCCGCGTAGGCCGTGTCGACCTTGAGGTCGGCGGGCAGCTTGATGAACAGCGGCCCTATCCCAAAGAGCCAGGCAGGCGCCAGCGCGATGAGAAGAGCGCCGATGATGATCATTACCAGGCCGGTGCGGGAGCGCTTCAATATGCCTCCATTGCTTCTGTGGTCTCGCTTCTACCCTTTATAACGACGGCCAGTCGTTAACGAGCATGCTGGAGGCCGCGATCCCAGAAAGCATCACCAGTGGGACGCCGCCCCCGGGGTTGGTGCACTGGCCCGTGAGGTACAGCGAGTCCACGATGCGCGAGCGGTAGTTGGGTCTGAACGGCCCCATGTTCGAGCCGCTCATCTCGAGCCCGAAGAACGCCCCCTCGGGGAGCCTGAGTCTCCGCTCCAGCTCCGTGGGGGTGACCGAGTCCATCCACTCGACGTTGGAGCGCAGCCCGGGGAAGGCGCGCTTCTCCAGCGAGTCGATGCAGTCCCAGGCCCACTCGTCGGCGATGTCGTCCCAGTCGTGGTACTTGAGATTGTAAGGCGCGATGTAGATCGCCGACAGGACCTGCTTGCCCTCCGGGGCGAGGTCGGGGTCGTCGTGCGATGCGCAGCTGACCAGGAACGCGCCGTCGTCCGGCCGGTAGAGAAGTCCCTTATCGTAGAACTCGTGCCAGAGGTTGTCGAACTTGTCCCTGCCGTTCAAGAGCACGGTGAAGTGCGCCCGCACGGAGTCCATCTTCTCCTTGAGCCCGACGTAAAAGGTCGGCGCCGGGATCGAGCACGGCTGGTTCTTGACCGCGCGCTTGGCCACCCAGGGGAGGTTCTCCTCGCCGACCAGGTCGAGGTAGGTGGTGCGGGAGTGCGCGTTGGAGATGACCGCCTTCGCGCTTATCTCGTCTCCGCCGGCCAGCCGCACGCCCTGGGCGCGCCCGTTCTTGATGACGATCTTCTCCACCAGCGACGAGAACCTGATCTCGCCGCCGAAGCGCTCCATGATCTTGCGCAGCGCCTTGGGGATGGAGATCATGCCGCCCTTGGGGTAGTAGTATCCCATGCGGCCCATGTAGGTGATGTTGGAGAGCATGCCGGTGCAGCGGTGCGCGGGCAGCGCCGCGTACAGGTTCTCCCAGCCGAACATGAGGCGTATGCGGTCGTCCTTGAAATACGAGTTGACGACCTTGTCGAGCGTGCGCGTGGAGAGCCGCATGTTGACCGGCAGGGCCGGCAGCTGCTCGGTCCTGGCGATCATCTTGATGACGTTGGAGAGCTTGGTGACGTCCCGCAGAGCGGGCATGGGCACCGAGAGCACCGAGAGGTACAGGTCGAAGATCTTCTTCATGTCGTCGCAGTAGCGATAGTAGCCGTCGACATCGCCGGGGGAGATGGAGGCCACGACCTCGGCCATCTCGTCGATGTCCCTCGGCAGCAACACGCGCGTTCCGTCGTCCATGACCGTGTCGTAGACCGGGTCGATCAGGCGGTAGTCGAGGTAGTCCTCCAGCCGCAGGTCCAGCAGCTCGAAGAGCTTGTAGTACATCTCGTGGCCGATCACGAAGACCGCGCCGACGTCCGGCTGGAACCCGTCGTGGTTGTAGTTGGAGCAACAGCCCCCGATCCTGTCGCTCTGCTCGAGCACCAGGACCTTGAGGCCCTCCTTGGACAGCAGTGCGCCGGAGGTCAGTCCCCCGACACCGGAACCGATGATGACAACATCGTAGTCGTAGCGCGCCATCCCTGTGACCTCCCGCGGCGCCGGCGTCCCGCCGGCATCACCTACCCGTCTCGACTACACGAAGAGCCGGAACCACATCTCCCGGCCCTCGAACAGAAGTTTGCTGACCCGGCTGCGCTTTTCCTCGTCCAGCTGGAACCCGTAGTAATAACCGGCAAGCGCGAACAGCGCCAGGATGAACAACTTCCTCTTCCAGTGACTCTTCTTATGCGTGCTTTCCTCAGCGGCGGATTTCTTCTTGCTCAATTGAAGCGTCTCCTTTGCAGTCGTTGCGGCCGGACATATTCTAACCGATATCGCACGCCCCCGCGCCAGTCGCTCGTCGCTCGCGGAGCGCTGCGGTTTACCGCGCGTCGTCATAAGAGGTGAAGGCTCACGGGCGGCCGAAGTAATGTGAGCCCCGAAGGAAGGAATGCAGTTGGTGGTCTCGACTAGACGCTATGCGATCGCGGCGATCCTGTGCGCGCTGCTGGTGATATGCGCGCTCGTTGCCGCGTCTCCTGCCGCGCGGGCGTCGGGCGGCAGCGACTCGCTTGGCGCCAGGTCTCTGGCGACGGACTGGTACTTCGCCGAGGGCACCACCCGCGACGGGTTCACCACCTACATCGCGGTCATGAACCCCAACCCGGATGCGGCGGACGTGACCTTCACCTATATGCTGGGCTCGGGCGACCCGGTGGTGCGCACCCACAGGGTGGCCGCGGCAAGCCGCTTCACGATCGACCTGTCGCTCGACGTCGGTCCCGGGCGCGACGTGGCCACTTTCATCCACAGCACCCTGCCTGTGGTCGCTGAGCGCCCCATGTACTTCATCTACCAGGGGAAATGGGACGGCGGCGACGATTCGCTGGGAGCGACGCGGCCGGCGAGGCAGTGGTTCTTCGCCGAGGGAACGACGCGCGCCGACTTCGTCACGTACCTTGCGGTGCTGAACCCGAACAACGCCGCGTCCGACGTCACCTTCACGTACCTGCTGGGCTCGGGTCAACCGGTGATCCGCGAGCACACGGTCGCGGCGATGAGCCGCTTCACCGTCGACGTCGCGGCTGACCTGGGACCCGAGTACCAGGGCCGTGACGTGTCCACCGTCGTGGAGAGCGCCCTCCCGGTCGTCGCCGAGCGCCCGATGTACTTCGACTACCAGGGGAAATGGGACGGCGGCCACGACTCGCTCGGCGCTCAGTCGCTCTCGACCGAATGGGACTTCGCCGAGGGCACCACCCGCGATGGCTTCGTCACCTACCTGACCGTTGCCAACCCCGGAGAAGCCCCTTCGGACGTTACGATGACTTACATGCTGGGCTCCGGCAAGACTGTGATCCGATCGCACGAGATCCCATCCCACAGCCGCTTCACCATCGACGTCTCCGCCGACGTCGGTGCCGGGCAGGATGTCTCGACCACGATCACCAGCACGGTCCCTGTCGCGGCCGAGCGTCCGATGTACTTCGACTACCAGGGGAAGTGGGACGGGGGACACGACTCGCCGGGGGCGGTGAGCCCGGACGACACCTGGCACTTCGCCGAAGGGACCACTCGCGCCGGCTACGTCACCTACCTGGCGATAATGAACCCCGGCGAAGAGCCTGCGGACGTGACTTTCACCTACGCGCTCGCCTCGGGCGATCCCGTCGTGCGGGATCACGTCGTCGCTCCTCACAGCCGCTACACGCTGGACGTCTCCGCTGACGTCGGCGCGGGACAGGACGTCGCCACCTCCCTGAAGAGCTCCAGGCCGGTGGTGGCGGAGCGTCCGATGTACTTCAGCGCCCCGGGAAAAGGAATCACCATCTGCATCGACCCCGGTCACTCGGGCCACGATGGCAGCGAGGTCGACCCCGCCACCGGCCTCAACGTCGGAGACAACACGGGGGCGCCCGATGAGCTGCAGCAGAACTGGGACCTGGCGGTGAAG
>Ga0209747_1000847_pt1 | contig 16581 bp, 13 predicted proteins | sample BarGraNGADG00311_FD_184498 | JGI IMG/M metagenome (GOLD analysis project Ga0209747, IMG submission 184498) | Arctic peat soil microbial communities from Barrow, Alaska - Barrow Graham LP Ref core NGADG0011-311 (SPAdes) (version 2) | ecosystem: Environmental > Terrestrial > Soil > Wetlands > Peat...
CGAAGAAAAAGGCGCCCGCGAAGAAGAAGGCCGCAGCGAAGAAGGCTCCGGCAAAGAAGAAGGCCGCAGCGAAGAAGGCTCCGGCAAAGAAGAAGGCGCCCGCGAAGAAGAAGGCTGCGAAGAAGCCCGCAAGGAAGGCTCCGGCAAAGAAGAAGGCGGCAGCCAAGAAGAAGAGGTAACGGCAGCAAAGAAAGGAATGGCCTTGGCTGACAGTAAAGCGGCCGGTAGCAAGGCGGCCGCCAGATCGTCGTCCCCGAAGAAGAGCGCGTCTAAGAAGGCAGCTCCCAAGAAGCCCGCGGTCCAGAAGCCGGGTGCGCCCGTCGTTGCGGCGAAGCCCGAGACCGCGGACGTGGTCAACGAGAAGCCCCGCATCGGTGTTTTCGTCTGCCATTGCGGCAGCAACATCGCAGGGTTCCTGGACGTCGCTGACGTCACGGACTACGCGGCCACACTGCCTGGCGTGGTATTTGCCACGCGGAACCTTTACACATGTGCCGAGGATGGCATCCAGGCCATCAAGCAAGCCATCAAGGAGCACGGCCTGAACCGGGTCGTGGTAGCGTCCTGCACTCCGCGCACGCACGAGCCGTTGTTCCGTGCCGCGTGCGAGGAAGCGGGGCTCAACAAGTATCTTTTCGAGTTCGCGAACATACGCGACCAGTGCTCCTGGGTGCACATGCACGAGTGGGACGCAGCAACAGCCAAGGCCAAGGACCTCGTGCGCATGAGCGTCATGAGGGCCTCCCTCCTGCAGCCGCTGCAGGAGATCTCGATCGACATCTATCCCGCGTCATGCGTAATCGGCGCTGGGATAGCCGGCATGACGGCGGCGCTGTCGATCGCGGCGCAGGGATACGACGTCTACATCGTCGAAAAAGAGGCTGAGGTCGGGGGAATGCTCAGAGGCCTGGACAGGCTGACCCCGACTAACGCCGACCCCGCGCAGATCATCGAGAGGTATCTCGAAAGGATCAAGGCCGCTTCCAACATCCACCTCTACACGGGCGCGGCCCTGAAGGCGGTCAACGGTTACTTCGGCAACTTCGACATCACGGTCGGGCTCGGCGACCGCGACGAGACTTTCAAGGTAGGCACGATCGTGGTGGCGACCGGGGCCGAGGAGATGAAGCCCGAGGGGCTCTACGGCTACGGCGAGCTTGCAAACGTAGTCACCGAGGGCCAGCTCGAGCTCATGCTCAAGGAAGACCGCCTGCCTGAGGTCAAGGACGCCGTGATCATCGGGTGCGTCGGCAGCCGGGGCCAGCGCGTCACCTACTGCAACCGCATCTGCTGCATGGTCGGCATCAAGAACGCGATCGCCCTCAAGGAGAAGTTCCCCGAAGCCAACGTGAGCGTGCTGCACAACGACATCCAGGTCTACGGGGTCATCCAGGAAGAGTGGTACAAGAACGCGCGCGCCATGGGCATCCGCTTCAGGAAGTACTCGCCCGAGCGCAGGCCCCAGGTCTCGGCCGACGACGGCCGCCTCAAGGTCAAGACATACCTCGAGCTCATGCAGCGCGAGGCGGAGATACCGGCGGACCTGGTGGTCCTCTCCACACCGCTCGAGCAGACCCAGTCGGGGCTCGACCTCGCCAAGATGCTGCGCGTGCCGGTTGGTCAGGACAAGTTCTTCTTCGAGGCGCACGTGAAGCTGCGCCCCGTGGACTTCGCCACCGACGGCATCTATGTATGCGGCACGGCCCAGGGCCCGAAGGACATCGCCGAGAGCATCGCCCAGGCGCATGCCGCCGCTTCGCACGCGGTCACCCCGATGCGCAAGCACACGGTCTCGACCGAGGCCATCACCTCGAGCGTCGACGCCGAGAGCTGCATCGGATGCGGCTTCTGCGCGTGGGTGTGCCCGTTCGGGGCCGTCGAGATGGTGACCGACGAGAAGGGCCGCTTCGTGTCGAGCATCAACGCCGCCCTCTGCAAGGGCTGCGGCGCTTGCGCGGCCGGCTGCCCGTCGCTCGCGATCAGCACGCAGCACTTCACCGAGGACCAGACCCTCGCGCAGATCAAAGCCGCGTTCCCGGAGCCATCCGTTGCCGGGCCGGACTTCGAGCCGCAGGTGCTCGCGTTCACGTGCAACTGGTGCTCTTACGCGGGCGCCGACCTTGCCGGGGTCAGCCGCTTCCAGTACCCGCCCAACGTCCGCATCATCAGGCTGATGTGCTCCGCGCGGATCGACCCGCTCTATGTGCTCGAGGCGTTCCGCCACAACGCGGACTCGGTTCTGATGTCCGGCTGCCATATCGGCGACTGCCACTACATCAGCGCGAACCTCATGACCGAGGCGCGCTTCTTCGCGCTCAAGGACTACCTCGCCGACCTCGGCATGGACCCGGACCGGCTGCAGCTCGCGTGGATCTCCGCCGCCGAAGGCGAGAAGTGGGCCGAAGCGGTCAAGAGCATCGTCGAGATCGCGAAGAAGCTCGGCCCGCTCGATAAGAGCGTACTCCGCTACAAGGAGTCCGAGCGCACCAAAGTCTGAACCGTCGTCGTTCACACTCAAAGCTTGAACCGAGGGTTCAGGTTTCTGAAAGGGGCAAAAGGTGAAAAAATTCGGTGTTGTCGCCGTCCTGCTGGTGATTGTTTTGCTGATCGGACTGATCGCGGGCTGCACGAGCAGCTCAAACACGGGAAAGTCATCTTCATCGGCGACCTCTTCGACCGGCCAGACCACCAATTATGCGAGCAAGGCAAACTGGCTGGCGCTGCCTTCCTCGACGGCCGCGACGAAGAAGGTTGACGTCTTCTTCCTCTATCCCACCGTCTACCAGCAAGCCAACTCGAGCGCCCCGATGGTCTGTGCTATCAACAACCCCCAGATGCAGACGGGCGCCAAAGCGGCATTCTCGAGAGACGCCACCGTTTTCGAGCCCCTCGCCAATATCTACGCGCCCTGGTACCAGCAGGCCGCGATTCAGGTTCTGTCTTTGCCGCAGGCCCAGCAACAGTCGATCGTCGGAGGCCAGCCGACTTCCGACTGCGTCGCCGCCTTCGACTATTACATCAAGCACTACAACAAAGGAAAACCGTTCATCCTGGCGTCGCATTCGCAGGGCTCGAACATCATGGCCAACCTGATGGCCCAGTACATGAAGAAGAACCCGAAGGTCAACAAGCGCATGCTCGCCGCGTATGTCCCCGGGTGGTCGTTTACGCCACAGTACCTTTCCCAGAACCCCGAGCTGAAATTCGCCGAGGGCCCCGACGACACGGGCGTCATCGTCTCCTACAACACCACGTCCCCTGCCCCTCAGATGCCCGATCCCGTGGTGCTGCCCGGCGCCATGGTCATCAACCCGATCACGTGGACGAGGTCGGAAACGCTGGCGACCGCCGCACAGAACCTCGGCAGCATATCCGTGGGCAGTGACGGTTACCCCGTCATGGACGCGCAGGGCAATCCCCAGAAGGTGTTGAATTTCGCCGACGCACAGATAAAGACCTCTACTGGAACGCTGATCTGCAGCACTGTGAACCCGAGTGTGATCGCTCCGGGGAACCCCCTGGTCGGCGCGGGGATATACCATACCTTCGATATCCCGTTCTACTACTTCGACCTCAGGGCGAACGCGGCGAACAGGATCGATCGTTACCTGAAAAAATAGTGCCCGCGTTTCGAAAATGAAAGACCAGCTATGAAGAAGGTTTCCATCGTCGCCGTCCCGCTATTGATCGTCCTGCTCGTCGGCCTGATCGCCGGCTGCACGAGCAGCTCGAGCACCGGCAAGTCCTCCTCGTCGGCGACCTCGACAGGCCAGAGTACCGATTATTCCCAGGCTTCGAACTGGCTCGCTTTGCCTTCTTCAGCCACGGCCACGAAGAAGGTCGATGTCTTCTACCTCAGCGACACTACTTATCAGAAGGCCAACGCGTCTTCCCCCAACATCGGCCCGATCGACGACCCGGCGATGAAACAAGCAGCGAAAGCCGCTTATTCACGGACGGCCGCCGCGTTCAAGCCTATCGCCAACATCTACGCGCCGTACAACAGGCAAGTCGATGCCATGTACAAGAGCACCCTGCCGATCCCGCAGCAGCTGGCCCTCGAAGCCGGCATCCCGACGTCAGACGCCATGGGGGCGTTCGACTATTACATCAAGCACTACAACCAGGGCCGCCCGTTCATCCTGGCAGGGCATTCGCAGGGGTCGAACCTCACGGCAAATATACTTTCGGACTACATGAAGAAAAACCCGAAGGTCTACAAGCGGATGATCGCGGCATACGTCATAGGGTTCTCGATAACCCCACAGTACCTCGCCGCGAACCCCCACCTGAAATTCGCCACGGGCGCGAACGACACCGGGGTTATCATCTCCTACAACACTGAGGCTCCTGTCATAGGCGCTACCAATCCGGTCACGATGCCCGGCGGAATCGCCATGAACCCGATCACCTGGACCCTGTCGGAAACGCCGGCGCTGGCCACGCAGAACCTGGGAGGCATCCTCATCGGCAAGAACGACTACGCGGTGCTGGACGCGGCTGGAAATCCTGTGCGCGTGAAGGCCTACGCCGACGCCACGGTCAACAAAGCCAGGGGCGTCGTGATCTGCAGCACGGCCGACGTGAACAAGCTGTCTCCGGGGAACGCGCTGCTGCCCAAGGGCGTCTACCACTCCTTCGACTACCCGTTCTACTTCTTCGACATCCAGGCGAATGCCGCCGAGAGAGTCGCCAGTTACCTGAAGAAATAGGCCTTTTCGCGAAACACGGGACGTGACGCCTTAACTCGCGAGGCGCAATTCCGTTATACTATGTAAGCGAACCCCGGGACCTTTCGGGGTTCGTTCTACATGGCAGGTGAAAGATGTCCCTGGTAGTGCAGAAGTACGGCGGAACGTCCGTCGGCGACGTAGAGAAAATCAAGAGCGTGGCCCGCAGGGTGGTCGAGAGCAAGAAGCGCATCGACCACGTGGTGGTGGTCGTTAGCGCGCTCGGAAAGACCACGGACGAGCTGGTCGGGCTCGCGTCCTCCATATCGAAATCCCCGCCGGAGCGCGAGATGGACATGCTGCTCTCCACAGGCGAGCAGGTCTCGATGGCCCTGCTCGCGATGGCGCTGAACGAGCTGGGGCAGGACGCGATAAGCATGACCGGCCAGCAGGTCGAGATGCTGACCGACACTAGTCATACCAGGGCAAAGATCAGGCACGTCGGCGCGGAGAGGGTCATCCAGGAGCTGCGCAAAGGCCGCGTGGTCGTCGTCGCCGGCTTCCAGGGCGTGACCACCGAGGGCGAGATCACGACTCTGGGCCGGGGCGGCTCCGACACGACCGCGGTCGCGCTCGCTGCTGCCCTGCACGCCGATTACTGCGAGATATACACTGACGTGGACGGCGTCTTTTCCGCCGACCCGCGGGTGGTGCCCGAGGCGCGCAAGCAGAAGGAGGTCTCCTACGAGGAGATGATGGAGATGGCCACCACCGGCGCGCGCGTGCTACAGTCGCGCTCGGTCGAATACGCGAGGAACTACAACGTGCCGCTACACGTTCGCTCGAGCTTTCACGACGGCGAAGGGACCTGGGTCAAAAGCGAGGATGACATCATGGAAAAAGCAATCATCAGCGCGGTAACTCACGACTTCAGCGAGGCGAAGGTCACGGTGATCGGGGTCCCCGACCGCCCGGGAGTCGCCGCCAGCCTGTTCGGCGCGCTGGCCGAGGCCAACGTGAACGTGGACATGATCATCCAGAACGTGAGCGACCACGCGCGCACGGACATCTCGTTCACCGTGAGCTCGGACGACCTCGAGAAGGTGCGCAAGGTGACCGGCGAGATCGCCGAGGCGGTGAGCGCGGCCGGCGTCGACTATGACGACGACATCGCGAAGATAAGCCTCATCGGGGCGGGAATGCGAACCCACCCCGGCATCGCGGCGGGCATGTTCCAGACGCTCGCCGACCACAAGGTGAACATCGAGATGATCTCGACGTCGCCGATCAAGATATCCTGCGTGGTCCGACGCTCGGACGGGGCGACGGCAGTGCGCACGCTCCACAAGCACTTCGGCCTGCAGGACTGAGGCGGGGGAAAGAGACCCCGGCACCATGACCGTTCACAGGAGGATGAGATGAAAGAGCCGCGCGTCGCCATCGCCGGCGCGACCGGCATGGTAGGACAGGAGTTCATGAGGATACTGGCGCAGCGGGAGTTCCCGCTTGCGAGCCTGCGCCTGCTCGCGTCCGAGCGCTCGCGGGGCAGGTCGTTCGATTTCCGCGGAGAGACCCTGCCCGTGCAGGTCCTCGACGACAAGTCTTTTGAGGGGATCGACGTCGCGCTGTTCTCGGCGGGAGGTTCGATATCAACCGCGTTTGCGCCGATCGCGGTCGACGCCGGGGCGGTCGTCATAGACAACTCCAACGCCTGGAGGATGGAGCCCGAGGTCCCACTCGTGGTGCCCGAGGTGAACCCGGGCGAAGCCTTCAAGCACAAGGGCATCATCGCGAACCCCAACTGCTCGACGATCCAGATGGTCGTCGTCCTTGACCCGCTCCACAGGAAGTGGGCGCTCAAGCGCGTCGTCGTCACCACTTTTCAGTCCGTATCGGGCACCGGGAAGAACGCCGTCGACGAGCTCAAGCAGCAGATACGCGACATAGAAGAAGGCAAGCCCGCGACCGCGCAAGTCTACCCTCACCAGATCGCGTACAACTGCCTGCCGCACATCGACATCTTTCTCGACAACGGCTACTGCCGCGAGGAGCAGAAGATGATCGACGAGACCAGGAAGATCATGGGGCTGCCGGGGTTGCCTATAACCGCGACAACCGTGCGCGTGCCCGTTTACGTCGGGCACGGCGAGTCGGTCAACTGCGAGTTCAAGAAGCCAGTCGAGCCGGACGAGGCGCGGGAAGCGCTGGGCCAGGCGCAAGGCGTCGAGGTGGTCGATGACCCGTCGAAGAACCTCTACCCGCTCGCGGTCGACTGCGAGGGGCAGGATGCGTCATTCGTGGGGAGAATACGTAAAGACTACTCCGCGGAGAACGCACTGAACCTCTGGGTCGTGAGCGACAACTTGAGAAAAGGCGCCGCCCTCAACGCAATTCAGATTGCCGAGCTTCTGCTTGACTGAGCAAGCTTGAGCGCCGGCGATGGACAGGGAGCCCTTAGCATATGGAAACACCGTGCCCGCCGGGCGACGAACGCCCGGAGTGTGCTGACCACCCCGCCGCTCCCGCCGTAGCAAAGTGCGTCGGCTGCAACAAGCTGCTGTGCGCTTTCTGCCGCTACATCTACGGCAACCGGAGCTATTGCAGGTCGTGCCTGGAGAAGTCGGGCATCTCGACCGGCGCTCCCGCGGGCGTCCAGCACGAGCACGGTTATGATCAGCAGCATCCGCCGCCGCCGCCGCCACCAACAACGCCCGAGCAATGGAGGCGGCAGGGCCAGGGGTTCGGGCAGCCTCCGCCGCCCGGAATGCCTGCATGGCGCTCGGGGCTGGCGCCCGGTCCGCCGCCCGGCTACTACCCGCCGTATCCGCCGGCCGTTTACAGGCCCGCGCACGAAGTTGTCTTCGAGAACGCTCCGTGGGGCGTTGGCGAAGCCATCATCATCTTCCTCATCGCGTTCGTCGCGGCATCGATCGTGGCGTTCTTTCTGGCGCTCGTGCTGAAAGGGCTGTACTCAACGACGACCGCCTCGATCATCCTGATATTCCTGTCGAGCGTCGTGCTGTACGCTTTCCTTCTGGCCGGGACCTTCTACTCGGTGAAGGTGAGACACGGGAGCAACCTGTCCGCCCTCGGCCTGCGGCTGCACGGTCTGGGAAAGGGCGTCCTGATGGGCTTTGGGGTAGGCGTACCCCTCTTCTTCGCCGCGATCTTCGTCGCCTACATCGTCCAGAAGATCTTCGGGCCGACGAACACCGACCAGGTCTCGAACTCGGTGAACAGGATCGCCTCGGGCTCCGTGAGCGCCGGGCTGATAGCGCTGCTCGCGATCACTCTCGTAGTGCTTGCCCCGATCTGCGAAGAGATCTTCTTCCGGGGATATCTGTACCCCGCGCTGCGCAACCGCATGAGCAAGCAGCCGGCGATGGTGCTGAACGGCCTGCTCTTCGCGGCGGCCCACTTCGAGCTGATCGGTTTCCTTCCGCGGTTTCTCCTCGGCTGGGGGTTGTGCTACATCTACGAGAAGAACCGCACCCTTGGCGGCCCCATAACCGGGCACGCGCTGTACAACGGGCTTATACTGCTTCTTTCAGGTATTCTTCACATCTTCTGAGCGCTCCCACGGGCTGGCGCCACGCGCGCCGGCCGGCAGCGGGGGCCGGGGTCCGTCCAACTGCACTTACTGATTGACTGAAAGCCTTAATAAGCAATATATTTAGGCCGCGTTGGAGCATTTGACCCGGGTTTAACTCAGGGCGCTGGCCGGTTCCGCGCCGGCCTGGTAGTTGATTCCCAATTCCAGAGGGAACACGCACGGTCACGGTCGCGCTCGCGAAGGCCGGGAGGCCGGCGAGCTTCGGCGGGCCGCCAGCAACCGACAATATTTTGCATGGAGGGATTGTGAAGGCGAACAGACTCGCCGCTGCTGCATGGAAGATCGCCCTCGTCGTCGTGGTCCTCGCGGTGGTTGCCGCCGGCTGCGGTGGTAGCTCCGTCGCCGTCGAGACGGCCCGCGTCGCGCCCCGCGCCATAAACGAGACGGTCATGGTCGCGGGAAGCCTGCAATCTTCCAACCCCACACAGGTCATACCCAGCGTCTATGGCGCGGTCTCACAGGTCATGGCGCAGGACGGCCAGGACGTGGTGGCCGGGCAGGCGCTCGTCCAGCTCGACACCTCCAGCCTTCAGCAGCAGTTGCTCTCCGCGGAGGCCAGCCTCGAGTCGATCCAGTCTATCGCGGGCCTCTTCAGTGGGATCTCCAGCGCCGCCTCGGGCGTGGGCTCGGCGGTCAACACGGCCCTCGGGAGCATCGACCAGGGGGTCGCCAACCTCTACAACCTCGAGAAGATGGTCATCCCGGCCCTGCCGGAGGACCAGCGCCTCGCCGCGCTCCAGACGATAGAGAGCTCTTACCAGACCTACCTCGCCCGCATGGCCAACAGGCCTTCCGTCTCGATCGGCGGAGGCGGCGGGATGGACACGGGCGCCCAGCAGGCCGCGGCGAACCAGTCCATCGCGAACGCGCAGAAGAACCTTCAGGCGGCCACGATCCGCGCGCCGATCTCAGGCACCCTCGTCACGGCGTCAAGCAGTGGAGGCTCGATCAACAGCCTGATGAGCACGCTGATGAGCAGCTTCAGCGGCATGATGCCTTCCGGGTTGAACCTGTCTTCGCTCACGGGTCTTTCGGGCGGCCTCGGGAACCTCGGCATGCCCAGCGGCGGACCGCTCGTGCCGGGCACGTACGTCATGCCCGGGACGCCGATCTACACGATCGTCGACCTCAAGAACATGGCGATGGACGCCAAGGTCGACGAGGCCGACATAGCGAAGATCGCGTCCGGCCAGACCGCCACCGTGTCCCTCGAGGCGTACCCCGGGAAGCAGTTCACCGGCACCATCATCAAGGTGTCGAACACGGCGACGACAAACGAGGCCGGCGCGACCGCTTTCGACGTGATCGTCAGGATGGACACGGCCGACATCAACCTGAAGATCGGCATGACCGGCACCTCCGACGTCACCGTCGCAACCAAGCAGAGCGCGACAGTCGTACCGGTCGAGGCGGTCATCGAGAAAAACGGCAAGAAGTACGTCTTCAAGGTCGTTGCCGGCAAGGCCCGGCTGACCGAGATAACCGAGGGGCTCGTCAACGAGACCAGCATCGAGGTCCTCGACGGGGTCAAGCTCGGCGACACCGTCGTGGTCAAGGGAGTCGAAAAGCTCAAGGACGGCCAGGGCGTCAAGGTTACGACTTCCGGCTGACGCGCGCTTTCAACGCGTTCTGCAACCAGCCCGGAAGAGCAGGTAACCGATGGACAGCAAGATCATCCGCACCACCGACCTGGTCAAGCACTACAGGATGGGCGACCAGGTAGTGGAAGCCCTGCGCGGCGTTACTCTGGCGGTTGACCACGGCGAATTCCTCGTGATCATGGGCGCTTCCGGCAACAGCAAGATCGGCTTCGTCTTCCAGCAGTTCAACCTCCTCGCCCGGACCACCGCGGTCCACAACGTCGCGCTGCCGCTCCTGTACGCCGGCGTCGGCTCGAGCGAGCGGCGGAGGCGAGCGGAGGCATCGCTCGAGAAGGTAGGGCTCGGGCACCGGCTGGGGCACTATCCCAACCAGATGTCCGGCGGCGGGCAGCAGCGCGTCGCCATCGCCCGGGCGCTCATCAACGACCCTCCGATTATCATGGCGGACGAGCCCACCGGGAACCTCGACACGAAGTCGGGCGTCGACATTCTGTCCATCCTCCAGGAGCTGAACGTGCAGGGGATCACCCTTGTCATGGTGACCCACGAACGCGAGGTGGCGGAGCACGGCGACAGGATCGTCCACGTCCGGGACGGACTCGTCAGCGGCACCGAAGGCGTCCTCGAGAAGAGGGTCGCGCCCAAGAGCGTGCCGGAGCCAGCGGGCTCGACGGGTGGGGAGGGCGAGGCGTCGTGAAGCTGCTCGAAAGCGTACGCACGGCGCTGACGGCGCTGCGGGCCAACAAGATGCGCTCGCTCTTGACGATGCTCGGGGTGGTCATAGGCGTCGGCTCGGTCATCCTGCTCGTATCGCTCGGGTCAGGGGCGCGGTCCGAGATAACGACGACCATCCAGGGGCTCGGGTCCAACCTCATCGTGGTCGTCCCGTTCAAGATGAACCTGGGGGGCAACCTGATGCAGCAGGGGGCCCCGCAGCTGGCCACAAACAAGTTCACCCTGAGGACGCTCGACGAGGTCGGGACGGCCGTCGGCAACCAGGACATGGTCAGCGGGGAGATCCAGCGCTCGATGTACATGAGCGGCGGCGGCAAGCGTTACTTCGGGATGGTGACGGGCACGAGGGCGAACGAGTTCGACGTGCGGAACCTCAAGACGCTGGAGGGCGGCAGGTACTTCTCGAGCGCCGAAGAGGATTCGGCCCGGCTGGTGATCGTGATAGGGCAGACGGTCGCGAAGGAGCTCTTCGGGACCCAGGACCCCATCGGGCAGTACGTGACGGTCAAAGGCAGGAAGCTCAAAGTCATCGGGGTGCAGGAGGTCAAGGGCAAGACGCTGATGTTCGACCAGGACGCGCTCTCGTGGATACCGATCACTACCGCGATCAGGCTGTTCGGGACCTCGAACCCCGGGACTATCGTGGTCAAGGCGGAGTCGACCGACACGGTGGTGCCCGAGGCGGAGAAGATCAAGGCGGTGCTGGGGAAGACGCTGGCCTCCGACGAGTTCTCGGTGATAACGCAGAGCGACATCCTCGGGTTCGCCCAGAACATCACCAAGATCCTGACGTACCTGCTCGGAGGGCTGGCGGGGATATCCCTGCTGGTCGGCGGCATCGGGATCATGAACATCATGCTGGTCTCGGTGACCGAGCGGACCCGCGAGATAGGCATCCGCAAGGCCGTCGGCGCGAAGACGCGCGACATCATGCTGCAGTTCATTGTGGAGGCGGTCACCTTGAGCCTGCTGGGGGGATTCATCGGCGTGATGCTCGCGGTGATGGGCTCCATGCTCTATCACGCGCTCTTCCACATGAAGGCGCAGGTCACCGTGTGGATCGTGTTGATGGCGTTCGTGTTCTCGATGCTCGTCGGCGTCTTCTTCGGCGTCTACCCCGCCCGCAAAGCCTCCCGCCTGGACCCCATAGAATCCCTCCGCTACGAATGACTCGATAATCCGGGGGCCAGACCGGCGCTATCCATCTCGATCGCGACCAAATGGAGATATGCCGGTAATAATAATTCTACCAGCGCCTGTCACCGACCTTTACTGTTTGTTGGATTGGTAGTAAAGTAAACTATTGTCGCTTGATGTGCACAGAGTTTGGTCGGTATACGGGGGCACCGTTGGCAAGGGGGAGCTGGTGAAAAAGATAGCAGTTGGCATGGTGGTTGTGCTTCTTTTGATAGGTCTGGGTCTGGTCATGATAGTTGTCACAGGCGGCACTCTGAAGGGTCAGACCAGTTCATCGTCCTCATCGTCTTCATCGTCTTCATCGTCTTCGTCCTCATCGACGCCGTCGACTACGCCGTCGACGACCCCCTCGGCGCCAGTAGCAAGCGCTCCGGTGGTCGACCGCCCACTGTCAAGGTGGATGACCGCCAATCAGATCCTGTTGGCTTCACTCATAAGGGACAGCAAGAAGCTCGAGGACTATATCTCGAACATGCAGATGGATTTCGCGGAGACGGCAGGCGAGCAGGTGCGCTGCGATATCAATACCATGCGGGGCGTTCCTCCCCCGAACACCACGACGGATACCTATTATTTCCCACCGGGAGAGCGGGTCATCCATCCGCCCGAGGAACGGAAGAACATGGTCACCAATTCCCCGATACCCCGGCCGTGGCTGTGGCTGGAACGACGCAGCTACCAGCACTACACGAGTCGCGAAAACCTGGGCGCTGCATCCGGGGTGGAGTGCCCGCCAATACCGAATGCGACGGCGTATGCGCAACTGAACGCCGGTCTGAACCAGCTCGAGACGGCTCTTAACCATATGTTCAACGGCATAAACGATTCACGGGAAGACCTCCTGCTCGGCCTGGAGGCCGAATTGCATGCAGCTAACGCGACGTTCAATCAAGTCGTTTCAAGCACTGGCACCACCGGGGCACAATAACCGCACCGGGCCCGGTGGCGAGAGATGTCGTGGATGTGGGATTTCGGGATTCTAGGGGGTATTTAGTGATGGCAAGGTTGGCACGCTTTGCGTTTGCGGCGCTTCTCGTCGGCGCGATGTTATCGGCCTGCGTCGGTAGTGTCAGAAGTCTCAGTGCACAGACGACGGCTCCGAGCACGACCCCTCAGAAGCCTGCCCAACAGTCCGTGACCGCCGATCCACGCGTTACCATACTGCGGTTCATGGGAGCGGTGGAGTTGGGCGACCTGGATATCATGCGCGAGACTACTGGATCGGCGCAGGGGAAGAGTATAGGCGCCTGGGGTACTTCAGACCTCACGTCGTACGTCGGCCACACTGATTTCTGGCCTTTGACACAACAAGGGGGCCTTCCAACGTCACGGTCCGCTTTGCCTTCGAATGCTTCAGGCGACGTGAATGGCGCGAATTGGGCCAAATGGATGATACAGACGTATAACAACGGACAAAAGGCCTGTGTGCACGTCGATTCGTTCATGAGGTACCTCGACCCGGGAGGGCTTCCCTCGGTGCGAAACATATGCCATTTCTACATCGATGGGGATTTCAAGCTGGAAGCCGCGGGCGGGCAGTGGATCATAACGTCTCTCCCCAATTTCCAGGAAGCGCGTAACGACAGCCCATGGAAGTGGGGGAGCAATCCCTATAACTACCCGTACCCTGGCGACTCGCTGGGGCCGTACAGGTATTCTCCCGGGCATGAGCCGGCTCGCTGAGCACTACTGCTGAAGGCGCATAAGTCAAAGGTCGGAGCGGCCGTCGAGGGCGCGGCCCAGGGTTACTTCGTCGGCATATTCGAGGTCGCCGCCGACGGGCAGCCCGCGCGCAAGCCGGGTGACGCGAATGCCGATAGGTTTCACCAGCTGAGCCATGTATAGCGCGGTCGCCTCGCCTTCCGCGTTCGGGTTGGTGGCCGCGATGAGCTCGGTGATCTTCCCGTCCCTGAGCCGCCCGATTAGCTCGCGGAACCTCAGCTCCTCGGGTCCTACTCCGTCGATCGGGGAGATGGCGCCTCCGAGCACGTGGTACATCCCACGGAACCGGCCGCTCCTCTCGATCGCTATCACGTCTCGGGGCTCCTCGACCACGCAGATGAGGCTCTCGTCGCGCCGCGTGTCGGTGCACACCGAGCAGAGCTCGCCTTCCGAGATGTTGAAGCAGACGGTGCAGAACCGCACCTTGTCCTTGACTTCGACGATCGCCCGCGCGATCTCGACCGCGTCGTCTCTCGGGATCGACAGCAGGTAGAAAGCCATCCTCTGGGCCGACTTCGGCCCGATGCCGGGCAGCCCGCAAAGCTTCTCTATGAGGTTCTCGAGTGGTGCCGCGAAATATGCCATGAACTTCTTTGCTGTTGCCCTGGTGTCACATGCCGGGAATGCCCAGGCCCCCGAGCCCGCCGGTCAGGCCCTCCATCCTCTGGTTCGCCATCTCCTGTGAAGCCTCGATGGCGCCGTTGACCGCCACGAGGATCACGTCCTCGAGCATCTCGACGTCCTCGGGGTCCACGGCGGCCGGGTCGATGGTTATGCTGCGTATGTTCTGGTGGCCGTCGGCGACCACTTTCACGATTCCGCCCCCCGCCGCGAACTCGACGGTCTCGTCAGCAAGCGCCTCCTGCGCCTCGGCCATCTGGCGCTGGACCTGCTGGAGCTGCTTCATCATGTCGCCCGGGCTTCCCTTGGGGCCCTGGCCTTTCGGCTTGGGGTAGTACTTGCCCTTGGACATCTAATCCTTCCCTTCCTTCTTCCCCTCGACGATCTCACCGTCGAAGCGCTCTTTCAGCATCCGCGCGACCTCCGCAGGGCTCTTTCCCTTCATAGGCTCGTCGGGGTCCTCGTGCTCGGCCTGCTTCTCCGGCGCGGGCTCGGCCTGTTCTTTGACCTGCGCCGCGGGCGCCTCCGGCTGCTCTTTCTTCTGTGCCTCCGGTTTCGGGGCTTGCGCCCTCTCAGCCTCCGCCGCAGGGAAAGGCGCCGCTTCCGCCGCTCTCGCGCCCAGCATCGAAAGCTTCACTTTTACCGGGCTGCCCAGGAACCGCTCCCAGGTCTCCTCGACCTTCGCCATGTCCTCCGAGTTCTTCAGAGCCTCCATCTGGAACGCCGAGTCCGCGCTGAACCCGAGCTCGAGCTCGCCGTCGGCCACCGACACCACCCGCGCTTTCGCGAGCAGCGCGTAAAGTTTCATCTGCCCCGCGCCCTTGAGCTCCGCGAGAACCGCCATCCAGGCCCGCCTGGCCTTCTCCCGCTCGGCGGGTGTCCCGGCTCCGGCCCTTGGCGCGACCTCCAGCTCCGGCTCCGGCTCCGGCGCCACAGCCTTTGCAGCCTGTTCCTTCGGCTTCGCCGCAGGCTTGGGCTTCTCGACTGCAGCCGCCGCCGGCGCGGCAAGCTCTCTCCGCCCCGGCGCTGCCTTCTCGACCGGCCTGGCGGGAACAGGCTCGCCGCCGTCTGGAAGCGAAGCGAGCTTTCTCTCCAGCTCGTCGATGCGGAAGGCGAGGCCCTCCAGCGTCGCGTCGGCGTCCAGGCTCGTTATCTTGACCAGGGCGCACTCGAGCACAAGCCTCGGGTTCTCGCTCCAGCGCATCTCCCTGTGGGCGTCGCCGAGGCGCTCCATGAGCCGCATGACCTCGTGGCGCCTGAGCCCGGCCGCCTGTTGCTCGAGCCGCGCGTAATGCTCCTCGGTCGCCTGCACGATCTCCGACGGGTTGGCCGCATTCTGCACCAGGAACAGCGCGCGCAGGTGCGAGATCAACGCCTCGACGAAGCGCCGCGGGTCCTTCCCGCTCTCGACCATCCCGCCGACGACGGTCAGCGCGCCGGCAGTGTCGCGCTCGGATATCAGGTCAACCATGTCGAAGATCAGGCTGGTCTCGACCTCCCCGAGCATCTCCGCGAGCTGCTCCTGGGTGATCCGCTCGCCCGACAGGTTCGCGATCTGGTCCATCACCCCGATCGCGTCGCGCACCGAACCGCGCGCGTGCTCCGCCACCATGCCCACCGCACCGGGGTCGATGTCGATCCCTTCGCGTTCGGCGATGTGGCCCAGCAGGCGCTCCATGTCCGTGGCGGAGACGAGGCTGAATTCGAACTTCTGGCAGCGCGACACTATGGTCGGCAGCAGCTTGTTCGGCTCGGTCGTCGCCAGCACGAAGATGACATGGCTCGGGGGTTCCTCAAGCGTCTTGAGAAGCGCGCTCGAGGCCTCGGAAGTCAGCTGGTGCACCTCGTCTATGATGTAGACCTTCGTGCGCAGGGCGGTAGGCGTGTAGGGGATCTTATCGAGCAGGTCGCGTATCTCGTCTATCTTGCGGTTGCTCGCGGCGTCGATCTCGATGACGTCGAGCGCGTTGCCCTCCGAGATCGAGACGCAGGCGTCGCAGACCCCGCATGGGGTGGCCGTCGGCCCTTCGACGCAGTTGATCGCCTTGGCAAGGATCCTCGCCGTGCTTGTCTTGCCGGTCCCGCGCGGGCCGGAGAACAGGTAGGCATGCACGAGCCGCCCGCTCGACAGTGCGTTCGAGAGCGTGTTTGTCACCCTGGCCTGGCCGACGACCTCGGTGAATGTCTGCGGCCGCCACTTGCGGTAGAGAGAAATGTGGTCCATGGGCTTGGTTGCCGTCTCCCGTAGTGTCTCGAGACCCCGCGGTCTCTATTACATTAAAGTGACTGTGCACCCACCATCGATCCCAGGGGACGGGCCCTCCCCCGGCAGCCAGCTCCAACCAGGTTGCTCCACGGCACACGAAAGGTTTTGCTTACCGCTGCTTCCTCCCGGACCTGACGGGGTTCACAAATTTTCGTT
>Ga0209747_1000848_pt1 | contig 16576 bp, 16 predicted proteins | sample BarGraNGADG00311_FD_184498 | JGI IMG/M metagenome (GOLD analysis project Ga0209747, IMG submission 184498) | Arctic peat soil microbial communities from Barrow, Alaska - Barrow Graham LP Ref core NGADG0011-311 (SPAdes) (version 2) | ecosystem: Environmental > Terrestrial > Soil > Wetlands > Peat...
GATATTTCTTCAAAGGTAAATAATTTGGAATTGAGAGCAAAATCAGATTATTTTAAGTTATTGAAAGTATCCTCTGTTCGTGATCACCAACTGAAATTCTTACCATAACTGTCTCCGGTGGCAGTAATTCTTCTATAAGCTCCGGCCACTCCATGAAACAGTATGAATCACCTCTAAGATACTCCTCAATTCCAAAGTCATACACCTCTTCCTGTTTTTTAATTCTATAAAAATCGATATGGAAGAGTGTTTTTCCGTCAGACGTTTTGTATTCATTTACGATTGTGAAAGTAGGGCTGCTGACAATATCCATAGTGCCCAGAGATTCACAGATGGCTTTTATAATTGTTGTTTTACCGGCACCCATAGATCCGTAAAAGGCAAATATTTTTTTATCTCCCGAATTTTTCAGCAACTGTCTGGCAGCAACAGATAAATGTCTTTTGTCTCTTATTAAAATTTCCATAGTAGCCTGAAAATCATATACAAATCTGTTTTTTATTTTACCCCCTTTCTGTCACGCCTCGCGGGATTATTGATTTCACTCCTTCCCCCGTGGGGGAAATCCCGATAGCTATCGGGAGGGAAGCGGGTGGTTAATAAGAAAATACTTTTCCAAAATATGTAATTTTTTAAACAGGCTCAAGGCTGGCAACAGGTATCATTATCTCCTGCATTGAGATCCCTCCATGCTGAAAGGTATCCTTGTAATAACCTGCAAAATGATTATAATTGTTCTGATAGACAAGAAAATCCTGGTTCATTGCAAAAATATATTTTGAACTTAAATTGGTTTTTGGCAGCATCGCTTTTTCAGGGCTGGTGATCTCAAAAACTTTTTTAGGATCATAATCAAGGTTTCTGCCCATTTTATACCGGAGGTTTGGCGATGTTTTCCTGTCCCCAATAATTTTTACCGGATTCTGAACTCTTATAGTTCCATGGTCAGTACTGAAGATTACCTTAACAGGATGTGAGGCAAGTGTTTTCAGCAATTCGAACAACGATGAATGCATGAACCAGGAACGGGTCAGGCTCCTGTATGCAGGTTCATCGTTTGCTAGATCGCGGATCATGCTTATCTCAGTTCTGGCATGGGACAGCATATCAACAAAATTAAAAACAAGTATGTTGATGTCGTTTTCCAACATCGACCTTACTCTCTCATTTGCTTTTTTACCTTCACTGCTGCTGCTGATTTTATTATACGACCATTTGTATTTAAGCCCTTTACGCTTCAGCTGGTCCCTGAATAATTCTTCTTCATAATTATTTTTACCTTCCTCCTCATCATCGTTTATCCATAGATCAGGCATAAATTCTGCAATGGCAGACGGCATCAAACCGGAGAATATGGAATTACGGCTGAATTGTGTCGAAGTAGGCAATATGCTGTAATACAGGTCTTCTTCAATAATCCTGTACAGGCCCGATAACTCAGCGGAGATCGTTTTCCACTGATCATATCTCATATTATCAATAAGGATAAAGAAAAGAGGTCTGTTTGGGTCTACAGACGGAAAAATTTTCTGAGTAAAGAGTGCAGGGGAAAGAAGGGGCTTAATTTTATTTTCCGGGCGCAGCCAATCGAGATAATTGGCTACTATGAATTTCGAAAATGAATTATTTGCCTCATTCTGCTGCAGCTTAAGGATATCCGTCATCCCAGGATCAGTTGATTTTTCAAGTTCAGATTCCCAGAAGACTATTTTCTTGTACAACTCAGTCCAGTCGTTAAAGGTTGAAGCCGAAGAGATCATGCTACTGATCCGGTTAAACTCCTGTCTGTAATCGGTGGTCGTTTTTTCGGTCACCAGGCGTCGTTGATCGACTATCTTTTTTATAGCAAGAAGTACCTGCATTGGTTTGACAGGTTTAATAAGATAATCGGCAATTTCAGATCCTATGGCAGCTTCCATTAAATCTTCTTCATCGCTTTTTGTGATCATCACCACAGGGATATCGGTCCTAACCTCCTTAATAAACTTTAATGTCTCAATCCCGCTTAACCCGGGCATATTTTCATCGAGAAAAATCAGATCATAGCGGTTCTGTCGTACCAGATCGATAGTATCATTGCCATTTGAACAGGTGTCGATCTCGTAACCTTTCTCCTCAAGGAATAAAATGTGAGGTTTAAGTGCCTCGACCTCATCATCAGTCCAGAGTATTTTTATTTTCCTCATTTTAAATATTTTTCCTTGAAAAAAAGCTGATAACGTCCGGGATCCTTATCGTTTTTAAGGGCTTTCAGGTTGTTTTCGCTTATAATAAATGTCATCATCTTTACGCTTGTGGGGTTTCTTACAAACTTTTCAGTTTTGAAAGCATTATAATACATCAAAGCCTGGGCAAAATCAGAAAATCCGGAAACAATAATCTGAATGTATTTGTTATCAACCAGCGTTCCTTCTGTCTTATAATTTTTATTTGTAAAATTATCTATGTTATAGCTGATAACATCGAATGATGCCTGGTTCACGTTAAATCCCGGATCGGTGATGATCAATGCAAAAACATGATTTACAGTTGTATCCGCAGTATATATTTCAGTGGCAATTTTTTTATCTTCTTCAACTTTAAGTTCAGGCATTTTCTGGTTGAGGTATGCAATCAGTTCTGCAGCTTTTTTACTTTCGGCTGATTGAGGCCAGAATTTAATAAGATCAGTAAGTTCATTTTTAAAAGTTCTTTCATCACTTATTCTGCCAACCGAATAGGCGCGAAGAAGTAAAAATTTGGGAGCTAGCTGGTCCTGTGGATATTTTTTCAATGCATCATCGCTGATAGAAATTGCATCATTGAATTTTTCACCTGAATATGCGTTATAGGCATCAGCATAAGTTTTTTCAGCCATTTTGAGCTCTGACATTTTTTTCTCATAATAAGCAGGATCGGAAAGTATTCTGGCAAACTCATTATCGGGATATTTCTGAAGTAATCGTTCCCTGTAAGTTTCAGATTTTGCATTATTGCCTACTTTATTTATATTATACAGATTGTATAATGCTTCAGGAACAAGATCATTGGACGGGAAACGGCTAATAAGCGACTCAAATGTTTCCGTTGCTTTTGGAAGGTCGGGAATTCGTTCGGCATATGCTTTGCCCGCATTTAATAAGGCCAGGGCTATTTTCTCATTCGAGATCTTAATTAAGGAGTCCTTTAGCGGCAGATTTTTCAGATAAAATTGAGGTTTCTTATAATCCTTTTCAGCACTAAGACTGTCAGAAGGACGCTGGGCAGTTTCATTAGGGCCGGTGGAAGCCTGTACAATATTTACTCTTGTTTTATTAGACCTTCTCCAGTTATCTTCAATCTTCCTGGTACCCCAGCGTTTACGAAACTCAGTCCGGCCAAATGTTAAAGCAGTCTGGTTATAAAAATACCATTTGCCCTCCTGATCAATATTTCCCTGAAACCGTCTTTCATTCTCGTAATACTGTCCAAGATTGTATCTGTCGGAGTTACCTGTATTTTTGCCTTCACTTTCGTCTTTAACAATTTTGCCAATTATTGTAGCAATCAGAGCAGTTCTTTCAGCTTCAGGCATCCTGGCTACCCTTTGCAGACTGTCTTCACGCTGTATTATGATCAGCTGCGAGACAAGGGCGTTCAGACTTTGTGATTTGGTTTTAATTGCCAGATAATCGGGATATTTCTGGTCCAGAAAAAATACAGTACTATCATAGTAAGTCCCGGCTTTCATATAATCGGGTTTCTTAAAATAATAATTTCCAAGGGCAAGGTAAGATCTCCCTTTCTGATTTTGATTTTGCGATAATGCGATAGCGGATTTTCTGTAGTATCCTAGTGCTTCAGATTCCTTTCCCTCTTTCATCGACATGTTACCAAGGGCAAAGTAAATCTGATCCTGATAATCTTTATTTTTGGAATCATTTAGCATTCTTTCAAGCTCGCGGCTAATTTCCTGCGAATTTCCGGAGTTAACATCAAAAACACCGGCAATGTTTATTCTGGCATTAAATTCAACATCATAGGGCGGGTTCATTTTAACAACTTTCCGGTAAAATGATGTAGCCCTGGCTCCATCCCCTGTCTTTTCATATAACTGAGCCATTAGATATGTAAGCCTGTATCTTGCTCTTTTACCGGAAACAATTTCAATTGATTTCCCCAAGGGATCTATTGCTTCCGAATACCTTTTTTGTTTAATGAACAGATCTGTTAATGTAGTATAATACATTGATTTTAATGACTTTGCAAGGATGGAGGTAACATCAAGACTATTGATTAATCTGAATGACTCGGCATAATTGCCTGTCTCATTGTATAATCTGGCCAGCCAGATAACAGCCTCGGTTTTAATAGCAGGATCGTTTGCATCAGTTATGCAGTAGTTAAGTATAGATTTAGCTTCATTATACTCATGTTTATAGAATCGGGCTTTTCCAATCAGCAGGTAACTGTCGTCAACCCACTTATTAAATTCTTTCCTTTCGATGAATTTTTTATCCTCTTCAGAAAGTTCCTGGGTTTTTTTATAATCTGGTTTTGCAGTTATTGACTTGAGGGAAATAAGTTTAGAGGCTTTCTGTATTGCTTTTTCCATGTCAGAAGAACAAAGAGAAACGGCAGACGGATCACTGTATTCAAATACCTTAAGTATTTCTGCATAATCATCCTGATATCCTCTTGATATTTTAGCTAAGCCAGACTTAAAGCTCTCATAACCATTAAAATAGATGTTATATCTGGCAGTCATGCCCTGATAGAACCTGCTTGCGCCCGTGTTTTTTTCAACCGAACAATATGTCAGTACCAGGGATAATCCCAATAGCACCAGATATTTATATGATGTTTTTATTGAGGCCAATAATTGACTTTTAATACTATAACTAACTAATTTTGTGTATAGTATTTCAAAGGTAAATAAAATTGAGCTGATGTGAGTTCTCAGGCGGAAATAACTCTTTTTATTTCGGGTACTTCCTTCATTATTGCCTGTTCAACTCCTGCCTTCAAAGTTTGCATACTATAAGGACAGCCATGACATGCACCTGTAAGCTTCACCTTGACAGTCATATCATCACTTACATCGATAAACTCAATATCTCCTCCATCTGACTGAAGATAAGGTCTTACTCTTTCAAGCGCTTTCAGAACGCGGTCTTTAATACTATTAGTTTCTGTCATATCTGTAGTAAATTTATTTAGTTATCTGAAGTTTAACTGTTGGTCGCTGTTCCTTATTTCTTTGTCCGACTCTCTTAATAAGTTCTTCCGCCAGCGACATGAATGCTTTTCCAGTAATGGTATCATCCAGGGCTACAGGCTGACCATTATCGCTGCCTTCACATATGCTCTGAACAAGAGGAATCTGCCCAAGCAGAGGAACATTCATTTTTTCAGCAAGTTTTCTGCAACCCTCTTTCCCGAAAATAAAGTATCTGTTTTCAGGAAGTTCAGCAGGGGTAAACCACGACATGTTTTCGACCAGTCCAAGGACCGGAACATCTATTTTATTACTTCTGAACATGGCAATTCCTTTTATTGCATCAGCAAGAGCAACCTCCTGAGGTGTGCTGATAATAATTGCTCCTGTAACAGGAACCTCCTGAACAAGAGTAAGATGAATATCGCTTGTTCCGGGAGGTAAATCAACCAGCAGAAAATCGAGTTGCCCCCAATCGCCCTGCGTTATCATTTGTTTAAGAAAATTGGAGGCCATTGGTCCTCTCCAGATAACTGCCTCTGCCGGATCAACAAAAAAACCGGTAGAAAGAACTTTAACGCCAAATTTAGTTAACGGGATAATATGATCAGAATGCTCATCTCTTCTGACTTCGGGTCTGTATTTTTCTTCATTAAACATTTTTGGAACCGATGGCCCGAAGATGTCTGCATCGAGAAGTCCGACACTATATCCCATTCGTGCAAGGGAAATAGCGAGGTTTACAGCAATTGTCGTCTTTCCTACACCACCCTTGCCTGAAGCAACAGCAATTATATTTGATACCCCTGGTAAGACTGCCGGAGGTTTTTCCTGTAATTTTCCAACTATGATCTTAGGCTGAACTTTTATTTCATTTATTACCGCATCGGGACCAAGAACCTCTTTAATTGTCCTGACAATTGTACTTTTTATGGATGAGATAAAAGGGTCGTTTGATTTTTCCGGAGTGAGAGTTAAAGATATGCCGTTTTCACCCGATTCAACTTCTGTAATCATTCCCAGAGCGACAATATCTTTCTTTTTTTCAGGGTGAATTACCCTTGAAAGGGCTTTTAATATCTGATCTTTTGAAAACATTAGTTTAACATTAGGACCAACAGTTTAAAAATCGCTATTTTTATTTAATTTAAATATAAACAAGATGCAAGTTTACCAGTTTTTTGGCAAAATACAAAATACGTATGCTAAATGTTTGAAGTTAACTGGAATGAAAGTACCATTCAGGGGAACTGTTTCGTGGGTACAAACCCCTCTGTCAGCTGCGCTGACATCTCCCCCAAGAGGGATTCTGGCTCGATAAGGGATACCCCTCTGCCGCTTCGCGGCATCTCCCCCATGGGGGGAAATAAAAAAGGGGTTTCTCTCCAGACACCCTTTACTTATTTAAGTTCTGTTCCCGGATCCCAGAATCTTTCTTTGAAATTTATAATCCGGTCATTTTCAATGATGAAGCCTTCATTTTCAAGAAGTTGTTCCATTGTAGTTGAATTGCCGAAGTGACGTTTCCCTGTGAGCAGGCCATTACGATTTACGACCCTGTGTGCAGGAATGAATTCACGGTTGCTGTGGCTTGCATTCAGGGCCCATCCGACCATACGTGCCGACCTGCCGGAGCCAAGGTAACGGGCTATGGCACCATATGAGGTTATCCTTCCCAAGGGTATAAGTTTTGTCACCTCATATACTTTTGAAAAAAAGTCGTCATTCATTTTTTGCTTTGGCTGTGTCATTTTCGATAAATTTTTCTCTATCAAGTCTGAAGGAGACATAGTTTATTTTTAGTCCTGCATCCAGAAAAATCTTTTCATAATGCGTTCTGATTGAGAGAATATCCCCAAACTCCGCGGCATACAAATCGTTTGTAGCCAGGATAGTTTCAAGATTATTGTAACTTAATACTTTATTTGTGAAATCGTAAAGCTCTATGTTATCAGTTTTCAGGTGAATTAATCCCTTATTTTTCAGAAAATGCCGATAGGAATTAAGAAACCAGGGTGATGTTAGTCTCTTATTTGAGTTTCTTCTCCCGGGATGGGGATCGGGAAATGTAATCCAAATCTCATCAACCTCATCTTCAGAAAAGAATGACTTAATGAATTCAATTCGTGTACGCAGAAAAGCTACATTATTCAAATTTTGTTCATTGGCTGTCTTGGCTCCTCTCCACATACGTGCTCCCTTTATATCGATTCCGATATAATTTTTATCCGGAAATCGATTTGCCAGACCAATAGTATATTCCCCTTTTCCACATCCAAGCTCGAGAACAATGGGGTTATTATTTTTGAAAAGCTCCAGATTCCATCTTCCTTTTATTGGATGATCGCTGCCTGAAACTTCTTCAATTTCGGGCTGGATAACATTATCGAACGATCCCAACTCAGTCCATCTGGCCAGTTTATTCTTTCCCACCTCCCAGGATTTAATTTTTAATCTTTTCTATTCTCAATCCGAAATCATAAATGCCCTTAAGGTTTTCAATGCGCATTCCGTGCTGAATTTTAAACTCATATATGCCTTTTAAGGGAAAATAGACATTTGATTTATAAGGGAGATTCAGTTCATGTATATCACCAAATCCCCTTCCATACCACTTTCCCGATTCATCAGCAAGGTTGTACTGAAGAGTGTCAGTAATATTTTTCCCATCAGGCGAGGTGGTGGTGACGAAAAGATAAATATTACGGTATGGGTAAGAGGATCCGTTCCTGATAGTGAAAAAGACATTATTGCCTTTTAAGGTATCCGTTATAGTAACTTTAAAATCGGGAATATCCATCAGTTTCCAGGTTTCCTGAACCATCCCCTGGGAATTTGTATAAATAACATTGCTGTTGCATGATAAGAGTAATAATAAGAATGTCATTATTAAAATGAATGAAAATCTATTTATTCCTTTTATCATTGAATCTTTTGTTTTTTCTTTTGTTTGGATTCTTATTCTGTTGACTTCTGTTTTCGGGAGGGTCAAACCTCGTAAGACTGTTGTTCTTCAACAAGTCCTGCGAAACTGGAGTAATCTCCCATGATTCATCGACCAGTTTAAGTTTGTCGACTTTTTTCCCTTTTCTGTTGACAGCCTGAATCTCCCTGACTCTCTGGACCGGAAGTGCAATAAGGTTTGCATTTGAATGAGGATCGGTTGAATACCAGTATAGCCCTTTATGAACTTCAATCTTCTGGAAATAACCGGTACAGTCGAGCGCTTCAAGCGGAACATCACGAGGCGGGAAAGACCTTTGTGCATCAACATAACAATCTAACTCGAAGTTGATGCAGCATTTAAGTTTACTGCATTGCCCTGCAAGTTTCTGCGGATTAAGCGATAACTCCTGGTATTTTGCATGAGTGGTAGTAATTGAAACAAAATTAGTGATATGTGTAGCACAGCATAGTTCTCTTCCGCAAGAGCCGATTCCTCCTATCCTTCCGGCTTCCTGACGTGCACCTATCTGGCGCATTTCTATTCTTACCCTGAATTCATCGGCAAGGACTTTAATAAGCTGTCGGAAATCAACCCGTTCATCAGCAATGTAATAGAATATAGCTTTTGTCTTATCGCCCTGATATTCAACATCACCGATCTTCATATTAAGTTTGAGTTCTTCAGAAATACTTCTGGAGCGCAACATAGTCGTTATCTCAAGTTTCTTTGCCTCTTCCCACTTCTGGATGTCAACAGCTTTAGCTTTACGGTAAACTTTTTTAAAATCATCCGGTGACGGATGGACTTTGAGTCTTTTTATTTGTTCTGTAACCAGATGTCCAACCATTGAAACTCTGCCTATATCATGTCCGGGAGACGCCTCAACTGCAACCACATCACCAATCTCAAGTCTTAACCCGTTCACATTCCTGAAAAACCCTTTTCTTGTGTTCTTAAACCGGATTTCAATTATGTCATTTACCTCCGGAGTTTCGGGTAAATCTTTCAACCAGTTAAAAGAATCCAGTTTATTATATCCGGGCTTATATGTTATAACAGGCATCCGTATCTCATCACCGGTCTGCCCTTGAATATCTTCATTATCTGTCATAAAATTCTTTAGGTTCAGAAATTATTCTGCAAAAGTAGTGAATAAATGAATCAATTTCAACATCCGGTGTTTTGATCAACGGATAAGCCGGATAACTTTTAACGCCAGATCAAGGAAGATTATCTTTGCATTTCCGTTTGATTCAATATGGGAATAGACAAGATTGAACTCATCTGTGAGAGGATATATATTATTCTGGTTGATGAAAGGGTGAAAATTTCCCGAAAAAGTTGCCTCTTCACCAGTAAGGAAAACAAGATTATTTATAAGCTGATCAAGCGATAGCATAAGATTTTCCCTTAGTATTCTCATAGAAAAAGAAATAAAATTCTTCTGAGCTTCCCTGCCTGTTGTTGAGATCTCCTCGGACCAATTGATGAGTGAAATGATATCGCGTTTCCATGCAAACCTCATGAGGCTCTTAAAACGGTCAAGATTTGCCAGGGAAGAATCTTCGTTTTCACAAAGTTCAATTGCCCTGGTTATATTTCCATTTGATACGCGCGATATATCTGCAGCTTTCTCCGAACCCATTTTAAACCTGTCGAAAAGATATTTTTCTATGTCGCTACTTTTGAATGAAGGGATTTTAACCTGCTGACATCTTGAAAGAATTGTAGGGATAACCTTATCGGGCTCTTCAGAAACAAGTAGAAAAAGAGTTTTATCCGGTGGCTCCTCAATCATCTTCAGGAGTTTGTTGGCTGTTGCCTGATGCATTTTTTCAGGCAGCCAGATTATCATTATTTTAAAGTCTGATTCGAAGGTTTTAAGACTCAGTTTTTTTATTATTTCAGAGGCCTCAGAAGCAAATATCATTCCTTGTGCATTTCCTACCTCTATGGAATCCATCCAGTTATTAAGAGTAAAGTAGGGAGATCTTTTTACGAATTCCCGCCATTCCTCAATATAATTGTCACTTACAGGATCTGTGGCCTTTTTCCCTTTTATAACCGGAAATACAAAATGAAGATCAGGATGTATCAGCTTCTCATATTTTACACACGATTTGCAGGCACCACATGAATCATAATCTGTGCGGTTCTCACAATTGATGTACTTTGCATATGCCAACGCCAGAGCCATAGCACCACAACCATCAGGTCCTGCAAAGAGTTGCGCATGACTGACTCTTTCTTCTTTTACTGACCGGAGCAGTTTTGCTTTAATCTCTTTTTGCCCCGGTACCCCAGAAAAATTCATATCAATTTATTCTTTCATCTTATTATAAGGCTGCAAGAGCTGCATCATAATCAGCTTCCTGAGCTATCTCAGGGACGAGTTGTGAATGAGTAACCATTCCTTTTTCATCAACAACAATGAGACAGCGTGCATAGAGCCCTGCAAAAGATCCGTCTAAGATTTCGACACCATATGATTTACCAAAAGCCGTATTGCGAAATCCTGATAGTGCAACAACATTGGTAATCCCCTCTGTGGTACAAAATCGACCCATGGCGAATGGAAGATCCTTGGTAATAGCCAGTACCACCGTATTTGTCTTACCTGCTGCAATCTGGTTAAATTTTCGGACCGAAGTAGCGCAAACAGATGTATCAAGACTGGGAGATATACTCAGTACCAGTTTTTTCCCTTTAAGCTCTGATAAAGAAAGATTTGTGAGGTCAGATTTAACAAGTGTAAACTCAGGAGCTTTGTTCCCTTTAGCCGGGAGGTTTCCAGAAGTATTTATGGGATTTCCTTTAAGTGTAATTTTTGCCATAGCTTTTTTTTTCAAATTTAGTCAAACTTTTTCAAGGGGAAACATTAAAATGCGGAGTTCTGTTCAGCGAGAGGAGTATTCTTCGTTCTCTGTGGTTCTCTGTGGCCTCATCCCTCTTGCCCCCTTCTCCCAGGAGAGAAGGGGGTAACCACTAATATATTAGTGATTTAAGTCCCTCCCTCCTGGGGGAGGGATTTAGGGAGAGGCAAAAAAGAGAATTTGCAGATGTGCACATAGTAATATTGTAAATCATATTTATCAGATGACAATAAGTTGATTATTGTCAAATGATTATTTCCAAAATAAATGTAGGTTTGTAAATGAGAATTTCTTGTGTTAAATAAAAATATTTGATTTATGAAAATGATTCAGGACTTTAATTTCAAAGGAAAGAAGGCAATAGTAAGGGTCGATTTCAACGTACCCCTCGACAAAAAGACTTTTACTGTAACTGATGATACCCGAATAAGGGGAGCGTTACTTACAATTAATAAGATTCTTAATGATGGCGGATGTCTGATTCTTATGTCCCATCTCGGAAGACCCGAGGGTCGTATGGAGAAATATTCACTTAAGCCTGTACTTTTGGTTCTGGAAAAACTTCTTGGGAAAAAAGTACTCTTCGCGGATGATTGTCTCGGAGAATCTGCTGTAAAAATGTCAGCTGCTCTTAAACCGGGAGAAATCCTGCTTCTTGAGAATGTACGCTTTTATCCGGAAGAAGAAGGGAAACCCATCCTGCCTGAGACAGTTACTGATGAGGAGAAAAAAGCTGCAAAAGCCGAGATGAAAATCAAACAGAAAGAGATGGCCAGGAAGCTGGCTGGGTATGCGGAGATTTATGTTAATGATGCATTTGGGACAGCTCATCGTGCACATGCCACCACCGCTGTTATGGCCGATTTTTTTGAAACCGACAAAAGAATGTTCGGGTTTCTTATTAACAGCGAGCTTGCAGCTATGGATAAAGTACTTAAGGATCCCCAGCACCCTTTTACAGCGATTATGGGCGGAGCAAAAGTTTCTGATAAGATAATGCTGATTGAAAACCTTCTTAACAGGGTTGATAATTTGATTATCGGAGGAGGAATGACCTATACTTTTATTAAAGCAATGGGTGGTAAGATAGGCAAATCACTCTGTGAAGAGGACAAACTTGATCTTGCTCTGAAACTTATCGAAAAAGCCAAAGAGAAGCATGTCAAACTTTATCTTCCTGTAGATAGTCTGAATGCTGATAAATTTGATAATGAAGCTAATACTAACGTCACGGCTGCCAACGCTGTGGAAGATGGATGGCTTGGTCTTGATATTGCAGAGAAAACGATTAAGGAATTTTCTTCTGTTATTGAAAATTCAAAAACAATTTTGTGGAACGGGCCAATGGGAGTATTTGAGATGGAGAAGTTCTCAAAAGGTACAACTGCCGTAGCTAAAGCCATCGCAGCAGCAACATCAAAAGGAGCATACAGCCTCATCGGAGGCGGTGATTCAGTAGCTGCAATCAACAAAAACGGACTTACAGATAAAGTAAGTTACGTTTCTACAGGGGGAGGTGCAATGCTTGAGTATATGGAAGGAAAGAAGTTACCCGGGATTACTGCTATCCGTGGAGAATAGAAGACAAAAGGAGATAGATTGCGGATTTTTCAATCCGCAATCCGCAATAAAGAGGCTGCACTAAGGGGCAGCTTTTTTTATAGCCTTGAATTTAAAGATGTTGCTGATATGAACCAATACCTGTAACTTTGTGTTTATCTGTTATTAATTGTTACAGACTTTCTTAAAATCATTGTTGTTTTTGAAATAATCTAAAACCAGTATCTTTGCATTATGAAAAAACAGATATTTATTTTGCTGGCAATACTCTCAGTTCTGACAGGCTGTACAAAAAAAGCAGCTACACGTACATCAGGTATTGATACTATTGACAATATCACCTACTTCTCTACAACTTATTATAACTATGGTTTTACTTTTTCCAAGGCAAAACTTGTATCTACAACTACTAACCCCGGGCCGGATATAACCATATATGTTAACATTGATAATGTTACCCCGAGATTAACATTGCAATCAAATAATCTGAAACCATCATTTTACAAGGTAGGTGATTTTGCTGATGCTGCCACTGCCCAATCGGCTTTTGACAATCTGAAGACAGTGGCTGTACCTCAATGGCAGGAAATGGCCGATCCTTTAAATGATAACCAGGTGTGGATTTACCGCTCAGGCACCGACAACTATACCAAAATCAGGATTGCCAGTACTATAAATGAACCAAGGCAATTGATTGCATATGGGGAATGCAGTTTCCAATGGGTCTATCAGCCTGATGGCTCATTAACTTTTCCTGGCAAATGATGGAATTCCAGAAACTGGAGAAGCGGATATTTAATACTAAAACCCCGATAGACTTTTGGGAAACTGCATTTGAAATATTTAATTATCAGTACAATAATAATCTGGTATATCAGGATTTTATAAATAGTCTGGGAAAGGATCCGTCAAAAATCAAAACACCCGATAAGATACCTTTCCTGCCGGTTGAATTTTTCAGAAATCATAAAATCATTACCGGCAATTTTCCTGTTGAAATGGTATTTGAAAGCAGTGGAACAACAGGAATGACTCCAGGGAAACATTTTGTAAATGATTTAAGAATTTATGAGGAGAGTTTCCTTCGTTCATTCAGACTCTTTTATAGCGAGCCGGAAGAGTTTCTCATTGCTGCATTGCTTCCTTCATACACCGAAAAGACCTGTTCTTCACTTGTTTATATGGCTGATAATCTGATTAAGAGAAGCAAGAATCCTCTCAGCGGGTTTTACAAAAGTAATATCGAACATCTTATTATGACAATTGCCGGAGCAAAAAAAAGGGGACAAAAAATCCTGTTGCTAGGTGTCAGTTTTGCGTTATTGGATTTGGCGGAAAATCAGTCACCTGATCTTTCCGGAGTAATTGTAATGGAGACAGGTGGTATGAAAGGGAGGAGAAAAGAACTAACCCGTTCGGAACTTCATTCTGTTCTGAAAGAAAGATTGAATGTATTTTCAATTCATTCAGAGTACGGTATGACTGAATTATTGAGTCAGGCCTACTCGAAAGGTGATGGGATTTTTTATTGTCCGCCATGGATGAAAATAGTTATCAGGGATCCGCAGGATCCTCTCACCATGTTTAACGAACCAGGCAGAACAGGAGGAATTAATATTATCGATCTGGCAAATATAAACTCATGTTCCTTTATTTCTACCGGTGATCTTGGAAAACTTCAGGATGATGGCGGATTCGAAGTTCTGGGAAGGTTCGACAATTCAGATATAAGAGGGTGCAATCTGCTGATTGAATAGATTATTCCCAACCATAAAAAAAGCCGTTCAAAAAGAACAGCTTTCTCAAGTTATTGAACTTTTACAATCCCAGTTTAGTTTTTATCTCAGCCGGGATAGCATTCTTATTCACCATAATTGCAATTGTCTTGGCACGGACATAGGTTTCAGACATATTAAGATATCCTCCGAATGGATTTCTTTCAGTTCCCCATGAGTTCTTTGTAACATAATAACTGGTGCCATTCTGATCTTTAACGATACCTGTAAGATGCATAAGGTGATCGTCGGTGGTGGATTTATTGTCAAAACCCGCTTCCCGGGATTCCTGGGTTACTTTTACTTCAGGAAATGGCCTGCTGAATTTATATGCCTCAGTGGTGCGGTCTTCCTTAGTCATCTTACCATACCTGGCATTGTCGGCATTTGAATATTGATCGATGTTCTCAACTTCCGGGATTATTGCAACACCTTTGGAGTGGGAGAATCCTTTTTCGCTGACATCGCCGTCCCAGGCTATAGTATATCCTTTTTTAAGTACAGAATCCATAATTACAATAAGTTCATCTAGAGGCACATTGTAGTAATTCATTTTCCTCCAGTTGTCGGGAATTGGAACAAGTCCCTGTGTATAGAACGGGAAAATTGTGAAAGAAGTAATCTCAACATAGTCCTGGGGATTGATTCCAAGACTTGCTGTGAATGACTTTGGAGTATACCCGACTCCCTTATAAGTGAAGGTCTGAGGAACTTTTCCAAGATAAGTATCAAGAATTGCATCGACTATAGTGAAATACTGATCGCTTTCCTTGTTTCTCTTAAGAGGCACGGTAGCAACAGCATTTACAAATGAATTTAACTCACTGTGATTATGGTTTGTCATACTGTAATTGAGACCTGTATAGACCTCATCGGGGACAATTCCATTTTTGATAAATTCAGTCATCCAGTCATGCCCGACACTTCCCTGACCAAGGTTTCCCTTTCCCTGTTGCACGAAGTTGTCTTTCAGACGATCAACATAGTTATATCGAACAATATACATTTCTGACAAGTCATATTCTCCCTTTCCCATGCGAAGAAGTTCTGATTCAATGAATGAAGTTGTGGCAAAACACCAGCAGGTACCGGTGCCAGCCTGGTTTTTAACAGGAGTTGCTTTTAGTTCGACAACCGGAGTAAACTTGTAACCCTCATCTGTTTTCTGGGGAGTACTGTTTTTCTTTTGAGCAAAGGAAGGTGCAATAAGTAATGACAAAACAAATGCCAGCAGGATACGGATTTTCATAATATTGAAATTTAATAGTAAATTAAGTGTGAAATATTAATTAGGTTCGATTTTTAAAAATGCAAGCTAGAAAATTTTTGGAGAAATAAAATTGATTAATAACTACAGATAATTTTAATTTTTGCTGATTATAGGATCTTTTTAACCGCAAAGTACACAAAGAAGACTCAAAGTACACAAAGAATATAAATTTTGCAGAGACGACCAACTTGGGCGTCTCTATTATTATATAGTTTTTGTGTAAAAGCCGCCCCTGCAGTCTGGCCACTTCACTAAAATAGCCCACCGGGCTATTTCTTAACGCTCGTGCCCCTTTGTGGTTAATGGATTTTACTTTTCGGGAATAGTTACTTTCACCGATATGACAACTAAGATCATCAACACTAAAACTTGGTATAATATTTGCCATTATAACTTCATAATAATATTGTACTGTCAGGTTTTAATTGATAATCTGACTTATTCTTTTAAGTAATGAAATGCAATTATAAACATGCAACCAGAACGATTATAGCACTAATCGCTGTTTCTTTGATATTAATGAGCTCGGGTACAAATGCCCAGCCAGGTTATCCTCCCAGGTTGAGTATGCCACCTTACCGTTCAGTCATTGTTCCGTATCCCCCACCACAAAGTTACCGGCAAGTTTATAACCCATATATCCAAACGGGCCGCGTTCAGCCTTTCATAAGCTTCAGCATTCATTTTGATCCTCTAATAAGCTGGTTTTCAACTGACAGTTATAATACCCGAAATGATGGGGTGGTTCCCGGATTTAATTTCGGCATTTCACATAACACGTATTTTAATCAAAACTATTCGTTTTCTTCAGGGATAAATATTATTAAAGCCGGCGGAAGAGTTATCAACAGAGAGACCACCCATTTCGAGCTGAAGAATTACAGCAGCGCAATTTTTACCGTCCAGCCCGGAGAAGCAATTACATATAGAATAACCTATCTCTCCATACCTCTGGGCTTAAAACTCCAGACAAAC
>Ga0209747_1000851_pt1 | contig 16527 bp, 9 predicted proteins | sample BarGraNGADG00311_FD_184498 | JGI IMG/M metagenome (GOLD analysis project Ga0209747, IMG submission 184498) | Arctic peat soil microbial communities from Barrow, Alaska - Barrow Graham LP Ref core NGADG0011-311 (SPAdes) (version 2) | ecosystem: Environmental > Terrestrial > Soil > Wetlands > Peat ...
GGAGGATTGGGCCAGTGCTACTGCGAAGCAACTCAGGAGAAATTTCGCGAGTGGCTCAAAGTAAAATACGGTTCTCTCGAAGCACTTGGTAATGCATGGAACCGATATAGTATGGAGAAGTGGGAATATGTTCGCCCTCCACGCGGACGTCCAGGCAGTTATGCTGATGCCCTCGACTGGGTAGAATTCCGTAACGATAACAGAATTCGCCTCTTAAAACGTCGTGTTGAACTATTTAGAAAGCTCGACAATAAACACCTGATTACAGCTCATGGAGTAGCAGGTTCCCTCGACAAATTGCCAAGTACCCAGAATGACTGGCGCTCTGCTGCCGAGGTTGATACCTGGGGTTTTACCTGGGTTGCTTCACGAAATGGGACTGAGCCATGGAAACAGTTTCAGGCAGTAGATCTTGTACGCGCCGGTTCACGGGGCAAACCCTTCTGGCATACCGAAGCTGAGGCCGGGTCTCTTTGGATGCAGCCGCAGGTTACAGGCCGTGCCCGCGAGGACGGTCGTATTTCTGACGCGAAGGATGTCAGGATTTGGAACCTGATTTCGATGGCCGGAGGTGCAACAGGAATATTCTACCCCAGATGGCGCCCTCTTCTGGATGGTCCGCTTTGGGGAGCGTTTGGACCAATGGGCATGGATGGCTCAGTAACACCAAAAGCCGTGATGGCTGGTAAAGTGGCCAAATGGGCCAACGCAAATCCGGAATTGTGGAAATCACACCCGGTAAAAGGAGATATAGGCATTGTTTGGGTTCCCGAGTCACAGATTTTCAACTTTGTCCAACTCGGCAGTACGGATTATTATACCCAGTCTGCCCGCGGCGCTTATCAGGGCTTTTTTGATTCTAACATACAACCCGACTTCGTACATATCGACAACATAAATGAGTACCCGGTAGTTTACCTGCCTTACCCAGTTATGCTGAAGCAGGAAACCGCGACCAAACTGATTGAGTATGTGCAAAAAGGTGGACGTTTAATATGCGAGGGACTGCCAGGTTATTTTGGCGACCGCGGACACGTTGGTGAAGTGCAACCTAATCTCGGTCTGGATCGACTGTTCGGCGCACGTGAAAAGTATGTCGAATTCACTCCCGACTTACTGGAAAACCTTACACTCCAGGTTCGGGGCTCAAAGATTGACGGACGGTATTTCCTCCAGGAATATTTAGCTGAGGGGGGTAGTGTCGTTGGAACTTTCGACAACGGTTCAGCAGCAGCGGTTGAAAATCAATTTGGCAAGGGGAAGACTCTTTTGATTGGCACATTCCCCGGTGCAGGATACTATCGGCATCATTCAGCCGAGACCAGGAATTTTTTCGCAGGACTGCTGGAGTGGGGAAACGTAACTCAGAGTGTCCGCTCGAGCGATCAGGACATTAAAGCGCGGCTGCACGAAGGACCCGGAGGAAAGTACCTCTGGGTTGTGAACCCAACAAGAACTTCCCGCGAAGTAACGATTCAGCTTACCTCTGTAGATGCAGGATTGGTAACAGGTAAAGACCTCTGGGGTGGGAAACCGGTGACGTTGAAAGAGAATGCTGTCAAATTGACGGTGGATGACCGTGACGCTGCGGTGATTCCCTTGCAATAAAGGGATCCAGACCTCATTGACCTCTAAACATTATAAATCAAGAGTAAAATTGACATGAATGAAAACCGATATTAACACTAAAGTCGGGTTATTTATCCCCTGCTATATTGATCAGTTTTATCCGCAGGTAGGCGTAGCTACACTGGAGTTGTTAATGAAACTGGGATTAGATGTTGGCTACCCCTTAAAACAAACTTGCTGCGGTCAGCCTTTGGCAAATGCCGGAAGTGAAAATGATGCCAAAGCTATATATCTGAACTTTGTAGATAATTTCAATGAGTTTGACTATGTTGTTTCCCCTTCAGGCAGTTGTGTCTATCACGTCAGGGAACATTACAACATTCTGGAACAAACCGAAAAAGTAATAAAAATCAGACAAAATACATTTGAATTGTGTGAGTTCATTTTCGACATACTTCAAATTGAAGATTTGAGAATCAATTTTCCTTTCAAGGTTGGGATTCACCAGAGTTGTCATGGGTTAAGAGGATTAAAGCTGGGGGTATCATCTGAATTGGTGGCTCCCCATTTTTCGAAAGTTCATCGTCTTTTAGAAAAAGCCGAAGGGATAGAATTGATAAATCTAGACCGGGAGGATGAATGTTGTGGATTTGGAGGGACCTTTTCCATATTTGAACCGGATGTTTCGGTTAAAATGGGAATTGAAAGGATTCGCGATCATAAACGAAACGGAGCTGAAGTGATTACTGCTACTGATATGTCATGCCTGATGCACTTGGAGGGTATTGCCCGACGAAATAATGAAAAGGTTCAATTTAAACATATTGCAGAAATATTAAACCAGTGCCGATTATGATGACTCATGCAGAAAAAGCCGGTATATTTCTGGCTGACGTTGAGCGAGCCGATTGGCACGACCAGACTTTGTGGGTAATCCGCAAAAAAAGAGACAAGGCAGTTGGTTGCGTTCCTGAATGGGAGGCTCTAAGGGAAAACGCATCAAAGATTAAAGAACATGTTTTATCAAATCTGGATACGTATTTGCTTCAGTTTGAGGCAGAAGCTGTAAAAAACGGCGTTCAGGTCCATTGGGCAGTTGATGCAGAATCTTTCAACCGGAAAATTTATTCAATAATTAACAGTTACAACGCTCAGAAAGTTGTAAAGAGTAAGTCTATGCTTACTGAAGAATGCGGTATGAATCCGTTTCTGGAAGCTAAAGGTATTGAAGTGGTCGACACTGACCTGGGCGAAAGGATAATTCAATTCAGAAAAGAGCCGCCGAGCCATATTGTAATGCCTGCAATTCATCTGAAGAGAGAAGAAATTGGCGAATTATTTCATTTAAAACTGGGTACAGAAAAAGGAATATCTGATCCTCAGTACCTGACAGCAGCAGCCCGGGAACATTTACGTAAAAAGTTCTTATCGGCTGAAGTAGCAATTACCGGAGTAAATTTTGCGGTTGCAGAAACAGGTACAGTGGTTGTATGTACGAATGAAGGTAATGCAGATATGGGAGTACAAAGCGCTCCTGTACAGATTCATTGCATGGGTATTGAAAAAATATTACCCCGTATTGAAGATCTTGGAATATTTATCAGATTATTGGCACGGAATGCTACCGGACAACCCATTTCTTCTTATACTTCGCATTACCAAAAGCCAAAACCAGGCGGGGAGATGCATATAATTATTGTGGATAATAAGAGATCCGAGCATTTAGGTAATGGCGCATATCTAAACTCACTGAAATGCATCCGTTGTGGCGCTTGTATGAATACTTGTCCGGTATACAGACGAAGCGGGGGACATAGTTATAATTATGTTATTCCAGGACCTATTGGGTCTATCCTATCGCCTATATATGGCGTAAATAAATACAAGGACCTTCCGTTCGCATCTTCACTATGTGGTTCATGCGCAAATGTGTGCCCTGTTAAGATTGATATTCATCGGCAATTATATAGTTGGAGACAGGAAATCTCAGAAAAAAAGCTACTCTCTGCTTCAAAGAGGTATGGGTTAAAGCTGGCCGGAAAAATACTGGCAAACAGTCGCTATTATAATTTCTTCGGTAAGAAAATGCGTTGGGCTCTGAATCATCTTCCCCGTAAAGTTCTTTATCATCAAATAAATGTATGGGGCATAGGCAGAGAGTTCCCTGTTGCCCCTGCAAAGTCGTTTAACCAATGGTACAGGGAAAATCATAAAAAAAGTTAATATTCTTTTATATGGATAAAGATCAAATCATACAAATGATCCGGAAGAATAAGCCTTCTTTGCAACCCCTGCCGGAACGTTTGACCAAACCTGAAGATAATACAGATTTAAAGACAATATTTTGTAACAATCTTAAATTAGTTGGCGCTGAAGTAATCAGAATTGATAATGAGGCATTAGTCTCATCATTTATCTCGTCACATTTTCCCGGGGCTGTTGATTTTTCTCAACCTGAAAATTGGATTGGATATCAATCTGCCAATTCTAAAGATAAAAGTGAAAAGCTGAATACAATTATTTTAAAAGGCCAGTTTGGAGTAGCAGAGAATGGAGCTATTTGGCTTGATGAGACAAATTTTCCACATCGTATCATCCCTTTTATTGCCCAAAATCTCGTAATTAAACTTTCAGGAGAAAATCTTGTCGCCGGGATGGATGAAGCTTACCACAAAATCGACATAACCAAAACAGGCTTTGGTGTGTTTATTTCAGGTCCGTCAAAAACTGCCGACATTGAACAGGTATTGGTATTTGGCGCTCATGGTCCACTGAAGCATACTGTTTTGCTTATTGACTAAAATGATTCAAAATAGTTTTAGTGCTTGGAAATGCAAGTATTTCGTGAATAACCTTACGTCGGAATTCCGCTCATTTCCTTTTCATATCCGGAGTTTTTTTATATTTTGTCAATCTATTTAAAATGATTCAGCGATGAAAAAACTTCTTTACATATTTATGGTTGTAATCTATTTTACAACTTGTTATATTGCTTCAGCACAGGCGACTGCTCCGGTTATTCAAAAACCTATTGACCGGTATGCTTTGGTTAACAGGCATAATGTTGTATTACAGGAGGCTGACCCTCTTGCGCCGTTATCCTTAGGAAATGGCGACTTTGCTTATACAGCGGATGTAACCGGCATGCAATCACTGGGCGAGTATTATTTTAAAAATGGTATTCCGCTGGAAACACGCTCCACATGGTCCTGGCATTCATTTCCAAATCCCAAAAATCTCAGATTGCAGGATGCAATGAAGGAAAGCAATTTTCATGGTCGAAAGGTTTTTTATGAAAGTCTTGAAAAAAGCCCGGCGGGAGAATATTTCAGGGTTAACCCTCATCCTGTTGCATTGGGGCAAATCAGTTTGGTAGGGGAAAATGATATACCTCTCGATCTTTCGATGATTACTCAAATAAATCAAAAGCTTGATATCTGGAAAGGTGTAATAACCAGCCGGTATGAAATTAATGGACAACCTGTAACCGTCGAAACTGTTTGTCATCCTGAATTAAGTCTGGTAGCTTTTAAAATCAAATCACCGCTATTAAAATCCGGAAAACTGAAACCTGCTTTCCGCTTTCCCTATTCATACGATCTTTCAATTAAAAACAAGCCTCCATTTGACTGGAGTAATCCTGGCCGTCACCAAAGCACAATAATAAAACAAGACAATTATAATATTTTGCTGAAAAGGACAATTGATACGAGTCTGTATTACGTTAGTATTCATTGGCAGGGTATGGGAAAATGGGAAAAGAAGGGGCCCCATGAATTTTATCTGAATGCTGCGGGTTCTGATAGTCTGGTGCTGGTTTGTGAGTTTACACCTGTACTTAAAAATGGAACATCACCATCATTTGAAGATACCAAAAAGGCCAGCGAAAGAGCCTGGAAAGAATTCTGGACAAAAGGAGGTGCAATAGATCTTACTGGCAGTACAGACCCCCGTGCTCCTGAACTGGAAAGAAGAATTGTGCTTTCGCAATACCTTGTAAAAGTGAATTATTCCGGGTCATTTCCACCACAGGAAACCGGTCTCGCACATATAAGCTGGTTTGGTAAGCACAATTCAGAGGTGTATTGGATACATGCTGCACAGTTTTATCAATTTAATCATACAGAACTGCTCGAAAAGGGATTGCAATGGTACAGGAAAATTTTACCTGTGGCACAAGCGGATGCAAAATTTAAAGGGTTTGAGGGTTCTCTCTGGCCTAAAATGTCAGGATACGATGGACGGCAAAGTCCAGGGGCTATTAATCCTTTCATAATATGGAACCAGCCAAATCCGATTTATCTGTCTGAACTCGTCTACCGTGCCAATCCTGATAAAGCAACACTTAATAAATACAAAGATCTTGTTTTTGAATCGGCAAAATTCCTGGCCTCTTATGCTTTTTACGATACTAAAACCTCTCATTATATTCTTGGACCCCCAATTAAGAGCGTAAATGAGAGTACCGAAGAAAATAACACCAGGAACCCAAGTTTTGAACTTGCTCAATGGTATTATGGATTAAAGGTAGCACAGGATTGGCGCGAGCGACTTGGAATGAAACGCGATCCCCATTGGGACGATATAATGGAAAAGCTGACTCCGCTTACAATACAGGATGGAAAATATGTTGAGATTGAAAGCGAACCTGACATGTACTCACGTCAGGGTAATTTTTCCTCGGCTATGCTTATGGCACTCGGGTACCTTCCTCAAACACCCATGGTAGACAAGAAAATAATGCAGAACACTTTTGAAGCTATTGTAAACCGAAATGGGATTCAAAGTTTTGTGAGCTGGGGCCTGGGAAAAGGAGCATTGACCGCAGCACGCCTGGGAGACCAACAGATAGCAATAGACATAGTTTGTAATGATGCCCCTAATGCGAAGTTTAACAAAAGCGGATATGTTCTTCGTCCTAAAGAAGGCTTTGTCTGCCCGGCTTATCTGCCGGTTAATAGTTCTTTCCTTGAAGCGGTGGCTCTTATGGCAGGAGGATGGGATGGTTCTCCAAATATAAATGCCCCCGGCTTTCCTCAGAATGGGAAATGGCAGGTAAGAGTGGAGAATATACTAAAACTTCCTTAGTTTTTACGAAGAGTACAAAAATAAACTACCTAAGATGATATTTATGAATCGATAATTTCTGTACAGTGTTTTCAAAATTGGTTTGAGATAATAATCAATGTTAATGCACAAATATTAAATCCTAAAACAATTACTTATAAAAGAATTTCCAATGAAAACAACACGACGCAATTTTATTGCAACTTCTGTAGTAGGAGGTTTGGCAACGGTAGTTCCCGGGTTTTCTTGTGTTTCAGATAAAACTAAAGGACCCGAAAAGCTTAATGAAAGATATGCAGTCCTTGATGAAATTCTCAAGAAGCCTGTATTGAAGAAAGAACTTTTTACAACTCCCGTCATCATTGAAACACTTGAATTACTTCGCTTCAACAATAGCTTTTTATGCCATGTGCGTTCTAAAGATGGTGCAGAAGGGTGGTCAGTTTCAAACAATGGATCAATGAGATCCTTCTATCCTGTTTTTGTAAACCGGTTGCAGCCATTTTTTATCGGGAAAGATGCCCGGGAGTTAGAAGCACTGCTCGAAGAAGCCTACGTGTATCAGAGTAACTATAAATTTCAAAGTTTGGCCCTCTGGATCCCGGTAGCAACCATCGAATTTGCAATTCTCGATATGTTAGGACGAATTGCTGATAAGTCAATAGGTCAATTGATTGGAGAAATTCACAATCCGACAGTTGCTTTTTACCAGGCGAATAGCGAACGTGATATAACAGAAGAGGCAACCATTACCATGATTAATGAGCAATTAGCAGAGTCAAACACTAAGGCTCTCAAATTTAAGGTAGGCGGACGAATGAGTCATCCTGAATTCCCGGTTGGAAGGTCTGAAAAACTCATCCCTCTGGTTCGAAAAACTTTTGGCGATGCAATGCATCTATATGCCGACTCCAATGGTTCGTATACAACAGATGAAGCAATAAAAATTGGTAAATTGTTACAGGAATATAATTTTGAGCATTATGAAGAGCCGGTTCCATTCGACTGGTACGAAGAAACCAAACAGGTTGCTGATGCGCTTACTATTCCGATTGCCGGAGGGGAACAGGAATCCAGTATGCATGCTTTTCGTTGGTTGATCGCCAATAATGCTCTTCAAATAGTACAACCCGATGTTTACTATTTTGGAGGAATGGTTCGTTCTATGAAAGTGGCACGAATGGGAGAAGCATTTGGGAAAACTTGCACACCACATATTTCTGGAGGTCTCGGATATCTTTATATGATGCACCTGGTATCAGCATTGCCCAATGCAGGTCCATTTCACGAATTTAAGGGGAATGACAAGGAGACAGTTTTTGTTTGTAAAACATCTTCCCTTTTAATCGACAAAGGGGTTATGAAAGTACCAACAGGACCTGGTTCAGGTATTGATATTGACCCGGATTTCATAAAAAAACATACTGTTCTAAAAGACTAAATAACCTCTATTCCTATTGACTCACAGAAAGCTGAAGCAACTAAGGGTCAGAACGACAATGTGCAGACTGAATAACTATCCATTCAGTTATTCACACAACCTTCTTAAGAATCAGTTTTCATACATTTAAAATCATTTAAATAAGATGAAGTATTTGAAAAGCCTCTATGCCCAGGTAATTATTGCCATAATAATTGGAATCCTGATCGGGGTCTTTTATCCTTCTTTTGCAATACAGTTAAAACCGTTGGGCGATGGCTTTATTAAGCTGGTGAAAATGATGATCTCACCCATTATTTTCTGCACAATTGTAAGTGGTATTGCCGGGATGCAGGACACAAAGAAATTAGGCAGAGTTGGCTTAAAGGCAATTGTCTATTTTGAGGTAGTTACAACACTTGCCCTGATAATTGGATTAGTTGTAATAAATATCCTTAAACCAGGAGTCGGGATGAATATTGATCCTTCGACCCTTGATGTTAAATCCGCAGAAGCATATATAACTAAAGCAGAGGCTGGTGGCTGGCAGGATTTCCTCCTGCGAATTATCCCGGAAAGTTTTGTTAACGCCCTGGCTACAAATAATTTACTGCAGATCTTGCTATTTTCAATCCTGTTAGGATTTGCTTTGTCAAAAATCGGAGCAAAAGCTAACCCGCTTTTAGCAGGTATCAAGTCTCTGGAAAGTGGCCTTTTTGTGGTTATTAAAATTATTATGAAAGTAGCTCCGCTGGGCGCACTGGGAGCTATGAGTTTTACAATTGGAAAATACGGATTGAGTTCGTTAACATCGCTGGGGCAGTTAATGTTATCGTTTTATATAACCTGTATTTTATTTATTTTTTTGGTTTTGGGAGGAATTTTAAAATATTTTGGATTTAACCTTTTCCAGTTATTAAAATACATTCGGGAAGAATTATTAATTGTCCTGGGAACCTCCTCTTCTGAAGCCGCATTACCCGGCTTGATGAATAAGCTCGAAAAAATGGGGTGTTCAGAATCTGTCGTTGGATTGGTAGTGCCAACAGGTTATTCTTTTAACCTCGATGGCACATCCATTTACCTTACTATGGCTGCTGTTTTTTTAGCCCAGGCTACCAATACCCCCATGGACATTTCGCATCAGATCACACTGTTACTGGTTTTACTTCTGGCTTCAAAAGGGGCCGCAGGGGTAACAGGCAGCGGGTTTATTACCCTGGCAGCAATATTGCCCGTTGCAGGTCATATACCCATAGCAGCAATCGCTTTGATTTTAGGTATTGACCGTTTTATGAGCGAAGGCAGGGCGCTTACTAATATCATTGGCAACACGGTCGCAACCATTGTTATTGCTAAATCAGAAAATGAAATTGATATTACGAAAGCAAAAGAGTATTTTAAAATAAGTTAGATATATCACTTAAAAACAAAATAATGAAAAAAGAGAAAAGAGATCACAGGATGAGATTGTTGCTATCTATCATGTTTATGTTATTTGCAACTGTCTCGATAGCATTTGCTCAGGCGCTCAAGTGCGACATGACACAATACAAAGAAAGCAAGGGCCTTACGGCAGCCGTAGAGCAGGACCTGCTCGTAGTTACATGGACCGGACAGGGAGATGCTGAACTGCGTGCAAGGTTTGCTATCAGGCGAGGCCAGCCGATTGTTCGCGACCTGGCTATCCGGAAAACCGGTGGCACATGGGCCATTCTTGGACAGAATCTGATACCAGAGTATAATGTGGTGAGTGGTATACGCCGGGGAGTAGGTAGCGCAGAACTCGAACGTAGTGTTGACATGAAGTTCTCTCCAGAGGTTATAAACAATCAAAGATGGCTTGAATTCCACGATGCACCACTCGATATTCCTGGGGTAAGAGTAAAAATACCCCGCAAACCTGAAGATGTGCGCCGCATGGATGCAACATTTAACGCACCTGGTTGTAGTGTGAAGACTGACGGGGCCCGCCTCGAAATTACATTTCCGGGTCTGTCGATGGGTATTTTTGCAGGTAGTCTGCAGTTTACTGTCTATCGCAGCACTAATTTGATACGAATGGATGCAGTTGCCAAGACCGAAGAGCAATGGGTTGCCTATAAGTATGATGCCGGACTGAATGGATTTTCAACAGACACTTTGCCAAAAGTCACATGGCGGGATACCGGTGGCAATCCGCAGCAATACCAGTTCGGCGGAGTAAAAAATGATATCCGCGTGCCGGTGAAGGCCGATAACCGGGTACTGGTAGCCGAGGGCAAAGGGGGTTCCCTGGCGACATTCCCAATGCCACACAAGTTCTTCTGGGCACGCGAGATACATGTAAACTTGGGATATGTATGGTATCGAAAAGATTCCGAAAAGAAGTTTGGAATGGGTGTCCGGCAGTCGGAAAACGAAGGATCGACTGTACAAATGTATCAGGATTGTTTCGCGCTCTATAGTGCGCATCCGGGAACATGGCAGCAAATGGGAATGTATTATTATATGAGCCTCGATGCAGCAGAGCCAACACGGCAGGCTGTACTGGCTTTTACCCACGGCGATGTGTACAAGCCGCTACCAGGCTTCAAGACGTTCACAAACCATTGGCATCTTAGAGAAGATAACGTAAGTACAGCTTTTACCGAACGTGTGATGAAAACAGGCTCGTTTGACACACCACTGCAGGATCTGGTGGCTATGAAGGCGCTTGGTCTGAACATAGTAGGGATTAGCGATTTCCATGGTGATATGAACTATAATGATCCAGGCCCGCTTCGGTTCCAGGACCAGAAAAACTACGGCGAGGCTTGCCGCAGAGCATCCGACAAGGATTTCCTTGTGTTGCCATGGGAGGAGCCAAATATTTATGTTGGCGGTCACATCAACACCATGTTTCCTAAGAATGTGTACTTTTCAAGAGTCCGCAAAGAAGGACAGCCCTTCACAGAGATAGATCCTGTATATGGCAGGGTGTATCACATTGGAAACGTTGAAGACTTTCAGAAGCTTCTCGATGCTGAGGGTGGCTACTGGAACACAGCACACCCAAGGACCAAGAGCTCGGTCGGCTACCCCGACATGTACTGGGATAAGCCTATTGCTAAGAACGACCGTTACCTGGGTGTCGACTTTACTCAGGCAATGGATGTCGACCTTTCCAAGAAACGGATGAGCGAATGGAGAAGTTTCGACGTAGTAGATGTGATGAATAATATGAACGCGAACTCGGGACTTAAGCCAAAGGGATTTCTAACCGACATAGACACATACAAGCAGGGCCCCGAAGACGATCTCTACCCCGGATACCAGCTTGCGTACCTTAAGCTCGACCGCGTGCCGGGCCCGGACGAAGACTGGAGCCCGATTTTGAAGGTCTTACGCGATGGAGACTATTTTATGACTACCGGGGAGATTCTGATAACTAGCTACGCAGTAGAAGGATCAGGGAATAAGCGAACCATAACAGCAGACGTCGAATGGACATTTCCGCTCGAATTTGTCGAAGTGGTTTGGGGTGATGGGAAAAATATTGACCGCCAGATTATTTCTACAACTGATTTACCGGCGTTTGGTAAAAAACACTTTTCGATTCCGTTCGACGCTTCCGGGAAAGCATGGGTTCGTTTTGCGGTTTGGGACGCTGCAGGAAACCCCGGCTTTGTTAATCCCGTATGGCTAAATTAAAGGATCAGAACCATCGGATAAAGTAGTTAATGATTGTAAAGCCGACAGCTTAAAATGTATAAGTAAAAACCCCGCAGATCATTTATCTTGCGGGGTTTATTGTTTTCTGAAGTGCGCCACCAGCCCCACTGGCTTTTTGTTCAATTATTAATAAAAGAATTGGATAGTTTAAACCTGGTACAATGAACGGTCAGTTTAACTATATTTGTTGAAGTGATATTTGAGGCATAATTTTTGAACTCCTTACTTTGTTCCTTATCTGTTTAATAAAGACTTTAATATGAAATCAATTACACCGATCATCTTCTTTATGTTCATTTTAATTAATTCAATGTTCTGTCAAACCGATTTTAAGGTTATTAAAGTGAATGGTACTATCTTGCAGAAAACCAAAGGGACTTCCCTGGAAACCGGAACAGTCTTTTCAGATAAAGAGGAATTGGTTTTCAGATCTGAGGATGCTACGGCAGCGGTAATAAATTCGCAGGTTGGCAGATTGGTTCTTACAAGCAAAAACCATGATCTGGCTTCTGCCCGGTCAAATTATCTGCCTGCAATGTATAACATAAGTTCCAGAAGCATTTCTATATCTGACAATAGTGATCTCAGCAGCCTTTTTTCAGGAAAATATGTTGTACTGGAGAGACAAAGTATAGAGATTGATGATAAGGCATTTCCAATGAATAATGATCATTTCTTCTTTCTCAGATATGTCTTTAATGGCGAGGATATTAATAAGAAGCTCGATTATTCGGGAGATACTTTAATTATTGAAAGGAAAAATCTATTTACAGTTGATGGTAAGCCGATACCCAGTGCCGACAATACCTCAATAAAACTCTTTTATCGTAAGGGGACCGAATCGGTTTCCATTAGTGAATTTGATCTTATCTTCCCTGATATGAATCAATTGAAAAAAGAGGTAAAAGTTATTCTGGATGAAATTAAAGGAAAACCTGTGAAAGAGAAAATCGGAGAAATTGGTTCCTACATAAATGAAAACTATGGCAAAGTGCGCAGTGAAAACCTAACCACATGGCTTAAAAGTAATTTCGGATTAAAAACTGATTGACTAAGCTGGCTACTCTTAAATGAAATATCTGTTTACCCTTTTCTTTCTGCTCTTAGTTGTTTCTATAGAGGTGAATTCCCAGAAGGCAACTTACCCGGTAATTAATTATACTACAAAAGATTACGGCAGGGACTTCAATCCATCTAATTGGGCTATTGCCCAGGACCGCCGTGGTATTATTTATGCAGCAAATGGTTTGAAATTACTTGAGTTTGATGGAACCTCGTGGAATTCATACCCGATAAATAAACCGACCTACATTTTATCCATAGCAGTTGACAGTTCAGGAATAATATATACCGGATCGCAAAATGAATTCGGACTCTTCATTCCCGACAAAAGGGGTGAACTAAAATACAACTCGCTTTCTGATTCTCTTGATTTACAAGACATTAATTTTACCAATATCAGGAGCGTACACTCCTTTTCAGGGGGTGTTGCATTTCAGGCTGAAGAGAAACTATTCCTATACAAAAACGGGAAAACTGATGTTATCAAACCTGAAACATCATTTCACACATCATTTCTAGTCAACGATAAACTATACCTAAGGCAGAGAGGAACAGGTTTGATGGAACTGAAAGGTAAAAGTCTGGTCACAATTAAAGGAAGCGAGATATTCGATACTACAGGAATATTTCTTATGCTGCCCTTCAGTAACAACAATAAGAAAATTCTGATAGGGACGCGTGAAAAAGGTTTTTGGGTGTTTGAACCTGAAAAAGTTTCAGCCCGTTTCCAAAAGTTCAGAGTTGAGAATCCTGAAATACTTGAAAAGGCAGAAATAACAGGTGGGGTTTTAACTGGCGATGGGCTATTCGCAATCAGCACATTAAAAAACGGGGTGATGCTATTAGATACTACCGGAAAAATAAAAACTATATTGAACAAAAAACAAGGGCTTGCCGACAATGATGTAAAGCAGATTATTCTTGACCAGAATAAAAATCTGTGGCTTGCTTTAAATAATGGCATAAGCAGGGCAGAAATCAGCTCCCCTCTATCGTTTAATAAAGAAAGATCAGGAATAACAGGCAGTATTAACACAATTACAAGATATAAAAGCCAGCTCTATGTAGGAACATCTACCGGCCTGTTTGCTCAGGATCCGGATAATGAATCTGAGACTGCTTTTAAGCCGGCATATGATCTTTCGTTTCCTGTATGGAGTCTTATTGAAGTGAAAGATTGTCTTTTAGCCGGCACATCTGAAGGCATTTTTCAAATCAGAGGTAAGAGCATTAGCAGGGTAAATAATGAAGAATCAGTTATTCTGTATAATTCTGATAAAATGAATATTCTGTTTTCAGGAGGGCCAAAAGGATTGACTGCTTACCATTATGATGGATCATTCAGAAAAATTAATTCACTAACAATTAAGAGTGAAGACATAACAGGAATCACCGGTGAACCCACCAGCACGGATAGCGCGACTCAATTCTGGCTGGCAACGAGGAACAACGAATTGATACGGATTAAACTTAATGATGATTTTACATTCATTTCAGACAAGTACAATAACCTTGATGGTCTTCCTGAGGGTCCGGTTTTCCCATCCACCTTTAGTTCGAAAACAGTATTTGGAACCAGTCTTGGTTTATATGGCTTTATAAATGAAAGTATTGTAAATGAATCACTTCCGGATTCTTTGAAAAATAAAAAAAACTTTTCCAGAGGCTACTTTTCTAAGTTAACCGATGTAAATGACAGCGTTGGCAAATCAGTTTCATTTGTCGCTGACACTAAAAATGAGGTATGGATATGCTCTGAGAATAATGTCGGATTTCTTGATAAAAGAAAAGCAATGGTATGGGTGAATAAGCCATTCCGCGGGATTGATGTAGGCAAAATATATGTTATATATCCTGAAGAAAGCGGGATCTGCTGGATTGGAACAACTGACGGCCTCATAAGATATGAAAAAAACTTCTTTAAGAATTATGATCAGCCATATCACGCCCTGATACGAAAAGTATCATTTCCTAATAATGATTCGGCCATATTCAGGGGGACAAACTTCACTACAGATTCAGGACATTTTAAAATAATTACCGAACAACCTTCTTCCCTGAGACCATCTTTCCCCTATACAAATAATTCAATCAGAGTTGAGTTTTCAGCATCATTTTATGAATATACCGACAAAATCGTATACTCATACAAACTTGAGAACACCCAATCGAAATGGAGCCCATGGACAAAGGAAAACTTCCAGGAATTTACCAACTTGCATGAAGGTGATTACACCTTTAATGTTAAGGCGAGGAATGTATACGGAACTGAAAGTATTCCCGCTCAGTACCGTTTCAGAATTCTCCCACCATGGTACAGAACAGGCGCCGCTTATACAACGTATATACTTTTGCTGTTCGTTCTTTTCTGGCTCTTTGCCCGTCTCTATTCGTACCGTCTTAAGCGGGAGAACCTAAGACTTGAAGGGATAGTTACCGAGAGAACGGAGGAGGTCGTCAGGCAAAAAGATGAAATCATAATTAAGAATACTATTCTTGAAAATCAGAAGAAAGAGATTGAAGACAGCATCCGTTATGCACGAAGGATTCAATCGGCTGTTATTCCATCGGAGAAAGATTGTCTTGACATATTCCCTGAGAGTTTTGTGGTTTTTAAACCTCTGAATATCGTCAGCGGCGATTTCTATTGGATTAGCAATGTCAACAATAAGATAATTTTTACAGCAGCTGACTGCACCGGACATGGAGTACCGGGGGCATTCATGAGTATGCTTGGAGTTGCATTTTTAAATGAGATAGTTAATAAAGATAACATTACTGATCCTGATATCATTCTTAATAAGTTAAGGGAAAAGGTTATTCAGGCCTTGCAGCAACAGGGTCACTCAGGAGAAGCCAGAGACGGTATGGACATCACCCTTATAAGTATCGATATAAAGGAAAACAACCTCGAATATGCCGGAGCATATAACCCCCTGATAATGATACGAAACGGGGAAGTTTTTGAAACTGCCGGCGATAAGATGCCAATCGGCATATATGAGAATATGTATCCTTTCAGTAAACATGAAATAAAAATTGAAAAGGGAGATGTCTTCTATATGTATTCTGATGGGTATGAAGATCAGTTTGGTGGACCCGATGGTAAAAAGTTCAAATCAAAAAAATTAAAACAACTGCTTCTGGAAATTCATAAGTATCCTACGGGTGAGCAGAAAGAGATACTTGAAAAGACTTTTGAAGACTGGAAGGGTGAATTACAGCAGATTGACGATATTGTTGTTATTGGATTAACAATTTAATGACAAGCCTTTACTTCGAAGACATCTATATTCATGCTGATTTCTTAGGTTCCTAAGCCAATGAGATCCCTCGCTGTCGCTTACTAATTACAATATTTGATATCTTCTTTATTATCAGATATTTGTAAATTTGGTAATAGAATCTAACGTTATTTTTCTAAGCCACAAAGTAGCAAAATATGAATAACCCCCGGTTGCACCCTAATCTCTCATCACAACTCAATTTAAGTCAATGGCAGAAAGAGATAAGGAGATCCCTCGCTGGCGCTCGGGATGACAGGTATGTTGTTGATTAGCAGGAGGAAGAAGCGGCGATTCGCGGGTGAAATACTTCATGAATAAAAAGTCGTTGCGAATCGCCGCTTCTTCCTCCAATGTCCCCCAAAATAACCTGTCATCCCGAATTCCGACAAATCGGAGCTTGCGGAGGTTTGGAGGAATGAGGGATCTCCT
>Ga0209747_1000853_pt1 | contig 16517 bp, 14 predicted proteins | sample BarGraNGADG00311_FD_184498 | JGI IMG/M metagenome (GOLD analysis project Ga0209747, IMG submission 184498) | Arctic peat soil microbial communities from Barrow, Alaska - Barrow Graham LP Ref core NGADG0011-311 (SPAdes) (version 2) | ecosystem: Environmental > Terrestrial > Soil > Wetlands > Peat...
TGATGGTTGGGGTTGGGCTGGGGACAACCAGGCCGTAGACCAGTTCAGGACCAAACAAATCGCCTCTGGAATTTTGCACCCGCCACTTGCCGATAAAATTACCTGCAATGGAGGGTGAGACCAAATTCAAATTAAGCATAGCCGTTCCGCCAGTTTCGGTAATTGGAACCGGCTGTGGGGTTGTGGACCCCAGTAGGGAGCCACTGACGAAAACAAACTTATATTTTTCCCATTTACAGGAACCGACGTTTTTTAGCGTCCAGCTCTTGGTGAAAGGCCTGCCGACATCCATTTTGGTTCCTTGAACCAGGCCGCTCTCCGCGACAATTTCAAACAGATCCGTGCAGGGTGTCGGGCTGGGGCCTTTGGTCGGGGTCAACGTTATGGTGGCACTGGCAGCCGGAAGTGGGGTGATGGTTGCGCCGCTTTCGCCCCTGACAACCATGAGCGCCACATCCTCGGTTGCTGTCTGGTCGCCTTTTTGGTTGGTGACAAACACCCGCAGCATGGTTGCTCCCTCCGAGCTGGGAGTCCAGGTGAAATTCAATTCCTGATCGTAATTTGCCTGTGCACCAGGAATGCTTTGCATCAATTGATTGTTAACATAAAAATTAGCTTTTGACCAACCATTGGAACTGCGTATGTGGGCAACCACCGTCACAGGCTGGTTGAGGAATACGTTTTCCCCCGACTTTGGCCGCACCACGTCCAGGGAAACATTGGCAATCCCATCCATTATGAAAGCCCGCACACCGACAGCGAACATGATCACGATTAATAGCAGCGCTGGGGCTGCCCAAAGCCAAAAGTCGCTTCGTCGCTTTCCCTGTGGGGCAGGGCTTAATGCCGCGAAATCATCAGGGGGCAAGTTGGGGGGCAGGGAGCCGTCGACCAAAATTGGGTCCATAGGTTCAGGAAAAACTGGTGGCGCAACTTCGGCCTGCGGAAGGTTTAGGGGTGGCAGAGGCTCAGGGTTTGAGGTGTTGGCAACAGTGTCCGGGTCCGGAGAGAGTGCGTCCGGGTTGAATTCCGGCAGCGGCGTGGACGAGATTTCTGGGAACAGGTTGCCATCGGTCATGATTTAAGTATAAGCCAAACGCCTCATGCTTTTACCTTTGCATGACCTTCTTGTAAGGTCATCTCTTCCGATTAACAGTCAGCGGTAGGGCGAGATTGACCCTCTCCTGGTCAATCCGCCGAACAGCTGCACCAAACTAAATTGGCGGATTGGTGAAATGCGCACCAATCTCGCCCTACGCTAGACATCTGACCAGGGCATGGCACATCAGGAACCTATGGAAAATTCTTTGTATGGAAAATCCCAGAACAGGAGGTGGATCATCCGACCCAGACTAAATGGGCAGATTGCGGAAATGCCCCCCACTCTCACCCGACGCGGGATATCTGACTAGGGCATGGTACTTTAGGAAACTATGGAAAAACTCTTCGGATGGAAAATCTCAGGTTGGCCGATAAGCCGTATTCTGTCTTGAGGGTACGCATCTATCTTGGCTGCCCCTCACGGGGAAGCTCCTTGCGGTCTACCCGGAGATCAAATGAACCGAGCCGGTTCTCTCTCCTGTTTGACCTTGCACCGGAAGGGGGTTGCCTGGCTGCCTGCATTGCTGCTGGCACCGGTGGTCTCTTACACCGCCTTTTCACCCTTACACTTGCGTGCGGATTGTTTCTGTGGCCCTATCCAAAAGCTTGCGCCTCTCCAGGTGTTACCTGGCTCCCTGCCCTGTGGTGTACGGACTTTCCTCACTCTTGCGAGCGCGCGCACCTGGCCAGCCTGAGAACTCAATCATAGAGTAACGGGGAGCAATTGTCAACTTCGCGTAGTCAGATATGGGTCGAAGTGAAGTTGTCAAACCAGTAATCTGAAAACCAGCAGGTAAGCCAATAGAGCAAAGAGGATGCTGTAGAGTGTTCCTATTAAATAGTATTCGGCAAAGCCCTGATCTTCACTGAGCAGCTTGAAACGGGCCAGCGATTTGGCCGCCATCACAAATCCCAGGGCAGAATACTGCCCCAAATGGATGAAAATCACCGTAAGGGCGCGTTCAAAGAAGCCAATCAGGGAGCCAGCCCCTTCCACTGTAGTGGTCTTGCTGCGGTAATTGGCATAACGCGTGAAGACGCGCTTGAAACTGACGTTGGCTGGTTTGCCAATCAGTGCAAGCAACAGCATCCAGCGCAAAGCATCAAACCCTTGCGCAGGAAACCAGGCATGCAAACCGCTGCCTGGCCATAATCTTGCGGCCAAGTAGATCAGCAGCAAATGCAAGGCTTGATCCAATAAAAACAACCAGTGCGGATCTTCCCGCGTTACGCGTTTGTCTTCCTTCTTTTTCGGGTCACCGCTGTGCAGGTAGGCATATTTCAGCCCGTCAATTAAGGCATGCCCCAAAATAATGACCGCCAGCGCCGGCAGGCTGGGTTTGGCCACCAGCAAAGTCAGTAGGAAAGCTGCGGCATAAAGCAAGGTGTGATAGAGCAACCCGCGCCGCGTATTGTTTTTGAGCTCCGCCAGGCTCTTCCATTGCAGGTAATAATCCCCCAGCAGGTGGGCAATAAGGAAGAGAACCAATCCTTGTACGATGGTCATTCTGGCTTTCCCAGGGTATTAATGGCCTCTGAGATGGTCATGCCGTTGCGGATGTAAACCTTGACCCCGCTGCCCTTGATGCGTTTTTGGAGGGAGGCTGGTGTCAGCCCCATGTACTCTGCCAGTTTCACTTGCTCAAAATCAGGCCCGTAAAGATCGGAATCCACCAGGGCTTTTAGTACTGCCATCTGGGTACTCCGCCATCCGTCCAGAATCAGGGCGTTAGCCGCCAGGGAAGTGTTGATCAGGCGGTTCTGAGATGGATTTGTGGTGTAAAGACAAGCCCGGCTGGTGCCGTAGTCGTTGTTTTCATGAATATATTCAATAGCTTTTCGGGCTGCCCAGAAGGCGGGGCCGTCCGCTCCCAGGCTCTTGGCTGGGTCAATTTCTGTGCTCATGCTGCCAATGCCAATACCAAAACGCACTTTTACAGGGTAGAGCCTGGTGATGATGGTATCCATGATGCGGCAAATCTGGGAAGCTTCCCCCAGGAGTCCCTGAAACTCATCTCCCACTGTTACCGTAAACTGGGAGGCGATAGCGGCTCTGAAGCTGTCATTGACTGTGGCTAACACCTGGGCAAATTGCTTCTGGAAATTTTCCCTGGCGGGAATGCTGCGGGAGGCTACCAGATCTCCAATCACGGCGAAATAAATGGGTGCGTCAGGCTTTCGAGTTAGTTTGTCCATGACTGTATTGTACCACAATCTCTATTTAAATGGCGATTATCGTCTTATCTCCATTTAAATGGCGATTATTGTAATATCTCCATTTAACCGGCGATCGTCCAGTACCATTCTCATCGACAGGACGGTAAAAAGCCTGCCAACACGGAAGGGTTAACTGGAGAAATCTAAATACTTACCCTTTTAAAGGAGATACAAGCGAATTTGCAATCCCACTTTTTAGGATATAATGCTTGCAATGACTAGTCCGGCACGCGGTCAGCTTTTTTAGGCTGCCAGCCAGGAGACTTGCATAAAAAACTATTAGGAGCAGACGTCATGTCAATCAACCCGGAAAAGAAAACGGAACTTATCAAAAAGTTCGAACGCCAACCTGGCGATACTGGATCCCCTGAGGTTCAGATTGCTTTGTTGACCGAACGTATCAGCACGCTGACCGAACACCTACGCGTCAACAAACACGACAATTCATCCCGCCGTGGTTTGTTGAAAATGGTAGGCCTGCGCCGTCGCCTTCTCGCTTATTTGCGCCAGAAGGATTATGCCCGCTTCCTCACAATCACTGAAACTTTGAGTATTCGCAAGAAGTAAGCATAGAAATTGATACCACGCGGAGAATGCCTATCCAGACATTTTTCTGGAAAAAGCTTCTCCGCGCATCACCTAATAAACAAAGAGTCAATTAATAAACAAAGAGTCTATCAATCGCCGGTCGGGTATTGAAATTTCTGGAATAGCTGCAATTCTGCAAATCTGCAAATGACAAACCCCATATTCCCCTAATTTCAGCACCTGAACTGGCACCCCATCTAGAAAAGGAAAAAATGAAACCCGAAGCACGTTATTTTACGACCAAACTTGGTGACAAAGAAGTCACCTTTGAGACCGGTCGCCTGGCTCGCCAGGCTGGCGGAGCAGTTACCCTACGTCAGGGTGATACCATTGTTTTTGCCGCCGCCACCATGGGCGGCCTGCGAGAAGGACAAGATTTCTTCCCGCTGACTGTTGATTACGAAGAACGCATGTATGCCGGCGGACGCATCCCCGGTTCCTTCTTCCGCCGTGAAGGCCGCCCCAGCACTGAAGCTACGCTGGTTGCCCGCCTCACAGACCGCCCTCTGCGCCCGCTCTTCAACCAGGGCTTCCGTAATGAGATCCAAATCGTTATCATGTCCCTCTCGGCCGACACCGAAAACCCGATCGATATGCTGGCTATCTCGGCTGCTTCCGCCGCCCTCATGGTCTCCGATATCCCTCACTTTGGTGGACCTGTTGGCGCAGTGCGCATCGGTTTTGTCGATGGCAAATTAGTGGTTAACCCCACATTACAACAGATGGAAGTTTCAACGCTTGACCTCAAAGTGGCTGGCACCAAGGACGCAATCCTGATGGTGGAAGCCGGCGCGAGCGAAGTGACCGAAGTTCTGATGGTTGAAGCCCTTGAACTGGCTCACAAATCCATCGTCCCGATCTGCGAGACCCAGGAACAAATGGCCGCCGAAATTGCCAAGCCTAAACGCGAAGTCCCGCTCTTTGTGCAGGATGAAGCCCTCTTTGAGCAGGCAAAAGCCGCTATCTTCGACCGCATGACTTCCATACTTGACCAACCCTATAAAAAGGAAGACCTTTACGGTGGCATTAGGCTCCTCAAAGCTGCTTACCTTCAAGAAATGGCCGACTTAATCAATCAGCAGAACGCCTCCGGACCTGCCGAAGTTGCGCCTGCTCTGAAACCTGAACAGTCAGCCCTTTACACCCAGGCATTCGAAGAAGTTGAGCGCCTGATTGTGCGCGAGCGCATCCTGAATGAAGGCAAACGCCCCGATGGCCGCAAACTGGACGAAGTCCGCGAAATCTACTGCGAAGTGGATATTTCCCCACGTGCTCATGGCTCAGGCCTCTTCACCCGTGGTGAAACCCAGGTGCTCACCCTGGTTACCTTTGGTACTCCCAAGGAAGCCCAGGAGCTGGACAGTCTGGTCGGCATGGAATCCAAACGTTACATGCACCACTACAACTTCCCTCCCTACAGCACTGGTGAAACCAAACGTCTCGGTGGCCAAAGCCGCCGTGAAATTGGCCATGGTGCCCTGGCAGAACGGGCTTTGCTGCCTGTTCTTCCTGACGAAAAATCTTTCCCCTACACCATGCGCCTGGTTTCCGAAGTTTTGGGCTCAAACGGCTCTTCCTCAATGGGTTCTGTCTGCGGTTCCACCCTGGCTCTTATGGATGCCGGTGTGCCGATCAAAGCCCCCGTTTCTGGTGTAGCCATGGGCCTTATTAAAGAAAACGAGCGTTATGTTGTGCTCACCGACATCCTGGGGACCGAAGATCACCTCGGTGATATGGACTTCAAGGTTGCTGGCACTCGCAATGGCATCACTGCCCTGCAAATGGACATCAAGATCAAGGGCATTACCCCCTCCATTATGGCCGAAGCCCTCGACCGCGCCAAGATCGCCCGCTTCCATATTATGGATAAGATGCTCGAAGCTATTGCCGAACCCAACAAGACTCTCAAGCCGCATGCCCCCCGCATCGAAGCAATCAAGGTGCCTGTTGACAAGATTGGTGCCATCATCGGACCTGGCGGCAAGAACATCCGCAGCCTTCAGGAAGAAACCAATACCAAGATCGATATCGATGACGACGGCACCGTTTACATCGCTTCTGTTGATGGCGTTGGCTTCGACGAAGCCCGCGATCGCATCCTTGGCCTCACCGAATCCGCTGAAATTGGCAAGATCTACACTGGCAAATGCGTCCGCGTTACGGATTTTGGCGCTTTCATCGAAATTATGCCCGGTATTGATGGACTCTGCCACATTTCGCAGCTCTCCACCGAACGCGTGGCAACAGTTGAAGACGTTGTAAAAGTTGGCGACGAACTCACCGTCATGGTGATCGACGTCAGCCCCGATGGCAAGGTACGCCTTTCCCGCCAGGCCTTACTCGAAGGTTGGACGGCTGATGAAGCCCGCGAACACGACAATGCCAACCGCAGCAAGAGCCAGGCTCATCGTGGTGACCGCTCCTCAGGTGGAGACCGCCGTGGTGGCGACCGCCGTGGTGGTGACAGCCATGGTGGTGATCGCCGCCCTGACCGCAAATTCACGCGCTAATCTACTAAAAAGTTGTAAAAGATCTACAGAGACCGCCGAAAGGTGGTCTCTATTTATTAGAAATAGATTGACAAATTCAGATATAATTATTTTATGAGCAAAGCCTTTCTGAAATTGCGAGCGCAATATGGAGCCTTATATGGTCTTATAGCCGGGTTGGCCTTTGCCTTCTTTACCTGGCTAATGGACTCGTTTGGCTTGGCCACTGCGCACGCTGCCTACCCATTCGTCAAGCTTATCGGGGGTTTGCTTATCACATTGCCATTCTTTGTGCTTGTGGGATGGCTCACAGCGAAAACCGACAGCCATATCCTGGGGCTTTTTCTCTGGGCAGGCATGAGCCTCTGGGCTTTTACAGCCGCTTTTATTGCCCAATATGATTTTGTCCCCCGTTGGTATGCGTTGATGCAGGAACCTGTGTCAAACCTGGTGAAACCTGCAATTCCATCTTATTTCATTGCCCTGCTAATCACGATTGGGGCCATATTGATGATGTTTGCCTTCCTGATTGCAGGATTGATTGAAATCAATTTGATTGAATCCACGCTGGCCAGTGGCACAGTCGGGTCCCAATTTATATCCGCGGTTGTCATTATCATGTTGATGGCATTGGCTGGTAATCAAGTGGATAATTTTATCTACCGCAATTCTCGGATCTCTATCCAAACCTTTGATAAACTGGTCACCCTTGTCGCCAGCCCGGAAGGGCAGGCCCTTGATGAAAAAACTAAAACCTTGCGCAATTTTGGCGCCGTAAACGCCCTGGGCTTGCAAAATTTGGAAAAACCACGGCGTTTCTTCCTGGTCAAAGATATGACCGGTGATTATGGGTCTATTGACCTGATGATTGAACTTGGAGATATGTGGGGGAAATGTATCGCCAGCAATCGGGAACCATCCTATTGTTCACCTACCTATTTTAAGTATCAAGCCCCAAGCTACTACCTTTGACGCTTGTTCTTAACGCTGATGCTGAATTTATTAATCAATTTAATCAAATATTAACCCAAAATAGTACATATTCTAAATTTGGAGCTGTCCAGACAACCTAAAGTGATATAATTTACGCCTGTAATTCTTATACAAATTTACAATGGGCACCCTACTGATTCACTCTTTAAATAATAGCTAAACCATTTTAAGGAATTACTTAATGGCAAATGAACTACTAAATGTGCAGGACCTTGAAACAGTATTTAATACCCCAGGTGGAATAATTCATGCTGTAAACGGCGTGAGTTTCTGTCTCAACGAAGGTGAAACCCTGGGTGTAGTGGGGGAAAGTGGTTGTGGTAAAAGTGTCAGTATGCTTTCTTGTCTTCGCTTGGTTGCCATGCCTCCAGGCAAGATCATTAACGGCGTAGCCAACTTCAAAGGCAAGGACCTGCTTTCTATGCCAGATGAGGAGCTCAGGCACGTCCGTGGCGGCCAGATTGCCATGATTTTCCAGGACCCAATGACTTCGCTCAACCCAGTCATGACCATCGGCCGTCAGATGGAAGAACCTTTGCTGTTGCACATGGGCATGAACAAGCAACAAGCTCGCAAACGCTCGATCGAGTTGCTTGAACAAGTAGGCATTCCTCAGGCGGGTGATCGCCTCAAGGACTATCCACACCAGTATTCTGGCGGCATGCGCCAACGCGTGATGATTGCCATGGCGCTTTCCTGCAACCCGCAAATTCTAATTGCCGATGAACCGACCACTGCTTTGGACGTAACCATCCAGGCTCAAATTGTGGAACTGGTCATCAAACTGCGCGAGCAACTGGGAATGGCCATTATTTGGATCACCCATGACCTGGGCGTAGTTGCCAGTATTGCCCAGCGTGTGATGGTCATGTATGGCGGTTACATTATTGAAGAAGCTCCGATCAAAAAACTGTACAGCGACCCAACCCATCCTTACACGGTGGGGCTATTGGGATCATTACCCTCAACGCAGCGTGGCAAGCGCCATCGCCTCTATTCCATCGAAGGCATGCCTCCGGTGCTTTACCGCAAACCCGAATCCTGCCCATTCGCTCCCCGTTGTCGCTGGGTTCAACCCATCTGCAGGGAGAAGTTGCCAGGCCTTGATAATATTGATAACGACCATACGGTTCGCTGCTGGGTGGATATCAAGACCGGGAAGGTGCATGCATGACCACCTCGAATGAAGTTCTCGTAAAAGTTGAAGACCTTAAAATGTATTTCCCGATCTATTCTGGCGTTTTTCAACGCAAGGTAGGCGATGTAAAAGCCGTTGATGGCGTCAGTTTTGATGTCTATAAAGGTGAAACCCTTGGTTTGGTAGGTGAGTCAGGTTGTGGCAAGACTACGACCGGGCGCACAATAATCCAACTTTACAAACCAACAGCCGGCCATGTCTGGTTCGAAGGTAAAGATCTCGCCACTCTCAAACCGGAAGCCATGCGCCAGGTACGCCAAAATGTTCAAATGATCTTCCAGGATCCTTACGCCAGCCTTAATCCACGTATGACCCTGAGGGACATCATCGGCGAACCCATTCTGGCCTTTGGTGCTGCAACCGGTAAAGAAATAGACGATCGGGTAGCTGATCTGCTCACACTGGTCAAACTCTCCCCCGATTTTGTCGGCCGCTATCCGCACGAGTTCTCAGGTGGTCAGCGTCAGCGCATCGGCATTGCCCGCTCTCTGGCATTGAACCCACAATTTATTGTCTGTGATGAACCCATTTCTGCGCTGGATGTCTCCATTCAGGCTCAGGTAATTAATCTCTTCGAAGATTTGCAGCAGCAGTTAGGGCTTACCTACCTCTTTGTTGCTCACGACCTTTCCATGGTGCGCCACATTAGCAACCGGGTTGCAGTCATGTACCTCGGCATCATCGCTGAACTGGCAGATCGGGATGAGATCTACGGCAACCCGCTTCACCCATATACCAAAGCTTTGCTCTCGTCTATTCCAATTCCTGATCCCAAATACTACGAGTCGCGCAAACGGATCGTCCTGGAAGGGGATGTGCCTTCACCGGCCAATCCGCCATCTGGTTGCCGATTCCGCACCCGCTGCCCTATCGCGGACGCGCATTGCGCGGAAGAACGTCCTGAATTACGTGAGGTCACTCCAGGCCATTTTGTGGCTTGTTTCAAAGTTTAGTGGCAAATGGAGGTGCAAACTATCGAACGAAAACTTTTAAGTCAAAAGTTTAAGTTAAGCAAAACCAAATCTTTTAAGGAGGAGTTTGTTATGCGTAAAACCTATTTTGTATTTGCAGTAATCTTGGCCGTGGCTATGGTGCTTTCTGCCTGTGCCGCCCCAACCGCTGCCCCAACCGCCGCTCCAGTCGTCCCGACTGAAGCTCCCAAGCCCACCGCAGCTGCCCCCGCAGTTACGGAAGCCCCCAAACCCACCGAAGCCCCTGTAGCCGTGGTGGAACCAACAGTTGAACCCACAGCCACACCCCTTCCTGCCCAGAACCCCTATGTTGGTTCCGGTAAATTGGATGGTAATGGCGTCCCCGGTGATTTCTTTGCTGATGTCCATATTCGAAAGGCTTTTGCCTATGCCTTCGATAACGATATCGTGATCAACGATATCTACCAGGGTGAAGCTGTTGCTGCTTCCATGATCATGCTGGCTGGAATGCCCGGTTTTGATCAGAACTTCGTCCGCTACACTTACGATCCGGTAAAATCAGCTGCCGAATTTAAGCTTGCTGATGTCAATAAAAACGGCAAACCCGCTGGGGAAGATCCCGAAGATGTTTGGGATAAGGGCTTCCGCATGACCATGCTCTTCAACACTGGCAACACTACCCGCAAGGTCTATGCCGAAATCTTGAAGGAAAATTTGGCTGCGATTAACCCCAAATTCCAGATTGAAATTCAGGAACTCCCTTGGGCTTCCTACCTCGCCAATCAGCGCGCTTATCGCATCCCGATCCTGACCGGTGGCTGGCTTGAAGATATCCATGACCCACACAACTGGTTCCAGCCCTACACAACGGGTACTTATGGCGGACGTCAGTCTCTCCCCAAGGACCTAACGGACCAGTTCCAGGTCTTGCTGGATAAAGGCGTTGCTGAAACCAAGCCCGAAGCTCGCGGCAAGATCTATCAGGAAGCCCAGCAGCTTTATTACGACCAGGCTGTAGGTATTCCTGTTGTCCTGGCTACCACTCATGCCTACGAACAGAAATGGATCCAGGGTCGCATTACGAACCCAATCTACTCTGGTGTGGTGGCTGCCCCAATCACCAAGGCAGAAGGCGCTAAGAATCCGGATACGTTGACCTATGCCACTATTGGCGATGCATTAACCTTGGATCCCATGGCTTCCTATGATACTTCTTCTGGTCAAGTCATCCAAAATATCTACGAAACTTTGGTATTCTATGATGGTTCTGCAGTCGACAAATTTGTACCCATGCTTGCTGAAAAGTACGAAATGTCCGCCGACGGCCTGACCTGGACCTTCACCATCCGCCAGGGTGTGAAATTCCACGAAGGACAGGACCTCAAAGCTTCTGATGTCAAGTTCTCCTTTATGCGCCTCATGCTCAATGGTGGCGGTGTTACACCTGCATGGCTGGTGAATGAACCCTTCTTCGGTGTTGGTGTTTCGGATGCAACCGCATTGATCGACCCCGAATATGGCCTCGCTGATAATCGTGAAGAATTACTCAAAGTCGCTCCTGACAAACTGAGAGTTCCTTGCGATTTCCTCGACAAAGCCATCACTGTTGACGATGCCGCTGGCACAGTCACTATGAAACTTGCCCAACCCTGGGCTCCTTTCCTTCCGACCATTGCTAATGGTTGGGGTTCTATCATGAGCCAGGAATGGGTCGCCAAAAATGGTGGCTGGGATGGCAAATGCGAGGATTGGGCGAATTACTACTCCGTCCCCGATTCCGAATCTCCCTTCACCCCCATTGCCAATGGTACCGGCCCCTATATGCTGTCCCACTGGAAACAGGGCGAAGAAATTGCCCTCACTCGCAACGATGCCTACTATGGAGCAAAACCCGCCATCAAGGACTTCCTGATCAAGAACGTGGCCGAATTCGGCACCCGTTTGTCGATGCTCGAAGCCGGTGATGCAGACATCATCGATGTGCCCGTGGAAATGCGCACCCAGGTTGACCCGATGGTTGGCGAAATGGTCACATACGACCTCACTACCCAAAGCTACGGAGCACCCAAGGCCGTTTGCAGTGTTGATACAGCCCTGCTCGGTGCGGAACGCTTTACACTCTGCGATACACCCAGCGATAAGCCATTGCGCCTGTACTTCGGACGCCCTGCCTTACAACTGGATGTAATCCTCTTCAACTTCGCCATCAAGTAATAACGCTTTAATTCAGCGGGAGCCGAAAGGCTCCCGCTGGCACCTTTTTGCTTTGCCGAAGTTAATAAGGGATTGTCCATTTCTGCAAGGTAAAAAGTAAAAAAGGGAAGCTTATGACCAATTACATTATCCGCCGAATACTACAGATTCCGCTTTTGCTCATCGGAGTCACCATGATTATTTTCGCAATGCTCGGGTTGCTGACACCCATTGAACGCTCCGCCCTGTATATTCGTGATATACCCAAAAATGACAATCAGATCAATGCCGTTATTCGCCAATATGCCCTCGACAAACCCCTGCCAGTACAATATTGGCGCTGGCTTGTAGGAACCGTGGACTCAACCACAGGCACTCGGCACGGTGGTATCCTCTTTGGCGATTTTGGTTATTCACGCACGGCTTCCCAACCCGTCATCAAGATTATTGCAGCTCGTTTCCCAAATACTATGGATCTGGCATTGTGGACCATGTATCCTATGTTGGCGGTAGGCATCTGGATGGGAGTAAAAGCTGCTGTATATCAGAATAAGTGGCCGGACCAGGCCGCCCGGATGTTCAGTATTGTTGGAACCTCATTCCCGACATTCGTTTTTGGCCTGCTGATGCTCATTTTTTTGTATGCCAAACTGCATTGGTTCCTGCCCGGCAAAATGTCGGACTGGGTAACAAAAATTATGTATTCTGGAGAATTAAAGCAATACACCCATCTCTTGAGCATTGACGCTTTGTTAAATGGACGCATTGATGTCTTCTGGGATGCCATGCGCCATATGATCATGCCGATTATCACCTTGTCATACATAACCTGGGCTACATTTGTGCGCGTGATGCGCTCTTCCATGCTTGAAACTTTACGCCAGGATTATGTCGTTACAGCTCGGGCAAAAGGGTTAAGGGAAGGTGTGGTGATTAATCAACATGCCAAACCCAATGCCATGCTGCCGGTTGTGACCATGGCGGGTATGAGCATCGTCGGCTTGCTGGGTGGTGTCATTATTACTGAAACAGTTTTCAATTATCCCGGCATCGGGAAGGCAACCGCCGACGCGGCCAGCCAATTGGATGTTGTTACCAGTGTCGGTATGGCAATTTTCACGGGTTTCATCCTCATTCTCAGCAACCTGGTGGTTGACATACTCTACGCGTTTATTGATCCCCGCGTGCGCTTATCTTAAGGATATCGAATATGAATGACTTGAATAATCCAGAACTAATCGACCCAGTAGAAGACCCAAACGGACCTTTTGATGCCTTGGAGCCCAAGGTAATATACCCTGATGGGGTCAAAGGAACATTGGCTGACTCGATTCAGCACTACGTTCAACCTGAAGTTACTGAATCGGTTGTCGAACGCATTCAATCTGAACTACCTAAACCTACAGGTGAGGTGTTTGATCCCAGCGGTGATAATCTAACCCTGACTGAAGCCCATTCAGACCGCAAGATTAGCCGGATGGAGCGTTGGCTGGGTCCTGAAAACTTCCGCATCATGAAAGGCCTCAGCAAGACCTGGGCCTCCCGCATTGGTTTTGCCCTGATCGTTTTGTTCGCGCTAATTGCCATTTTTGCGCCGCTGATTGCTCCGCCTGTAGGCAGTGATCCCTACATGATGCCGCGCGATGGATTTGCCAGTCAGCCTAAAGGTCCGGGAAGTCCATGGACCAAAAATGTCCCTAAAATTCCATTCTGGTATAAAACCGTCACAGGAAACGATAAGTGGGTGCACTTGCTTGGGACAGCCCAAGGCCAATACGACATCTTCTATGGTATCGTCTGGGGCACTCGCACGGCTTTCCGGACTGGTTTTATTGTTGAAATGGCTACCGTACTGATCGGTGTAATTCTGGGTTCGATTGCAGCCTATTATGGCGGCGCGCTCGATAATGTACTGATGCGCATAGTCGATGTTTTCATGACCCTTCCATACATCATGATGGCGATGATTGCAGCAGCCGTGCTGACACCAAAAATCGGTAAGAGCCTCCTGCCAGCCATGATTGCCATGATTGCTTTTGGTTGGATGGGGTACGCGCGTGTTATCCGCTCGGATATCCTTTCCATCAAGCAGCGCGACTACGTCATGGCGGCCAAGGTCTCGGGTGTCAAGAATAGCCGTATCCTCTTCAAGCACATCATTCCCAACGCCATTTTCCCCACCCTTGTGCTGGCTACCCTCGGAATTGGCAGCGTGGTGCTCAGCTTTGCGGCGCTTTCCTTCCTGGGTATTGGTACTCCACTCGGCTATTCTGATTGGGGCCAGATTTTGGCTTTCGCCCGCAACTGGATTAACAACCTGGATAAATACTGGTTCATTGTAGTCTTCCCTGGTATGACCCTGACCATGTTTGTAATGGGTTGGAACCTGGTAGGCGATGCCGTCCGCGATGTCTTTGACCCCCGCATGCGTGGTAGAGGCGCTTAAGCGCAATAAGATAGGCAATCTGGAAAATGACCGGTTTATCCGGTCATTTTTGCAGCCCTTCAGGTATTGCGCTGCTACCGGACTTTCGATTCACTGATTTGTACAGGATTCATGAACATTGATAATTCTGGCAAAGATCAACCCGGACCTAACGAAAAGTGAACGTTGGACAGCTTGAAATATAGTTGCATTATTGTCATATAAATAACAATAAATAAGCCATCTTGACCGTCCTTAATGAGAAAGAACTATGAAGAATTCCATCCGACAAACCTTACGCGAATCCCAAAGCAAAAAACGGAAGTCCCAAAATATCCTGAAAATTGGTGCTGCTATCCTGGTTGTTCTAATAATAGCAATTATTGTCATTGCGGCTGGAAATTCTAAAAAACGTGGTGAATTGATGGGTGAAGCAGTCGTTGTCACCTCAGCTGCACACGTTCCAGACACCGTAAAGCCTGGGCCGTATAATTCAAATCCGCCGGCGGGCGGCACGCATTACGACACAGATTATTCAGAAAAGTTCTATCAGGAAAGTGATCTTGTGACCTTGCCTAAATATCCTGAGGGATACTTGGTACATAGTCTCGAACACGGCTATGTAATTTTTTGGTACAACTGCCAGGTAGCCGGTACAGACTGCGCTGCCTTGAAGAAAACCATTCAGGATGTGATGGACAAAACCGGTGGGGACAAGTTGATCGCCTTCCCCTGGTCGACCATGGATGTTCCCCTGGCAATGACTTCGTGGGGACGCATTCTTAAGTTCACCACACCTGATCCAATGGTGATGGAAAAATTTGTCAAAACCAATCGCTATCAAGCTCCTGAGCCTAACGCGCCATAACGCGACGTCCAGAATTAAATAAGTTAACTACGGACTGCTTTGTTCAGTCCGTAGTTTTTTATATTCTGTGATAGTTCTGGGTTGCTAACTAAAAAGTAACTCGGCTGCCCGGGATCTGTTGCTGATAAGGCACTCATGCCGGTACTCCAATTCAGCCCGGTTGTCGGTATCGACGGGAACCATGCGCTCAATAGTGGGGCAGGGGTAATGCTCACATTCCGCGCAGGAGATAAAAACGCGCCCAAAAGCACAATCGCGGATTTCGCAAGACTTGCACATGGGCGCCAACGCGACAGCCTGGCTGTGGCAGCCAGTACAGTGCATATCTTCTGGCTGGTATTGGTGGTCAGGGGAGGAGTATTCAAACGACAACCAGATGCGTTGGCCCAGGTCATTTTCCCGGGTGGATTGATAAACAGGGCATTCAGCACAGACTTGGCCACAAAAGGAAATTTCAGCCATATTCTCTCCCTGGGAGTAACTCCCTATTTTCAACTGATAACACGATATAATGACAGCGTCAAATAAGTTGCAAGATTCGCGCCATGCAGGGCTATTATGGAGAGTATTGGGATTAACAAAAAGCAATTAGTCGCCGAAGTACTTTTACTTGTTTTCCTCGTTAAGGGATTTATTGCGGTAATAGACGTCCGTGCGCCGTTCCCAACCCTGCGATTCCCAAAAGGCATTGCCGATTTCATTGCTGGCGAAAACCAACAGGCCTGCTTTGTGGATGCCTGCGGTTTTTAGAGCAGCAATGGCATGATTGAGCAGGTCCTTGCCGATACCCTGCCCCCGCAGGTCGGGTAAGACGGCGGCATGGTAGATGTAACCTCGGCGTCCGTCATGCCCAGAGAGAATGACACCCACAATCTGACCATCTTTTTCAGCTACAAAACAAGTGTTGGGATTACGTGTTAAGAATCTTTCGATTCCAGCCTGGCCGTCATCCAGGCTGCGCATACCCATGCCCTGGATATTGCTCCAAAGTCGGATAACTGCTTCGTAATCCTCAATTTTCATGATGCGTATGTTGAAATTGGCCATGTGTGCTCCGATCTGCAGGCTTTCATTATAATCATAGAATTCGGATCGTTATTCCTTATGATAAGATGTGACTTTTTTATTTCTTGGCCTTCCCATTGAGGGGAAGGGGGACCGCTTGCGGTGGATGAGGGTCAATATTTGTAGGGCGGGAACCTTTGTTATCCTGCCTTGTTCGGCTCGCATTGCGAGCCTCTTTTGCGCGGCAATCTGGTGTTAGTGCCGTAAACTAATCAGGTCTCTGTGTATTCAGTTGTGATTTTCGTAGATACCGTCTTGAATGTCAAGGTGCAAAGTTGAACTTCTTGCCATAATCAGGATCAAATGGCAATCCAGATTTCAAAACGCCATACATCAGAGTGAGCAATTTGCGCATTGCAGCCACAATGATCTCCATCTTAACATGACCTGTTTTCGTCATCCGTCGGCTCAAATCAATAATCACTGGATTGTAACGGGTGGCCACCAC
>Ga0209747_1000858_pt1 | contig 16495 bp, 9 predicted proteins | sample BarGraNGADG00311_FD_184498 | JGI IMG/M metagenome (GOLD analysis project Ga0209747, IMG submission 184498) | Arctic peat soil microbial communities from Barrow, Alaska - Barrow Graham LP Ref core NGADG0011-311 (SPAdes) (version 2) | ecosystem: Environmental > Terrestrial > Soil > Wetlands > Peat ...
CTCCCTGATCCAGGGTTATGTTTTTATTCAAAATATAGCAACTTGTTGCTGGCATTACCAGATATTCGGAAAAACAACCCTCCGCCTGACCCGGACAACCCAAAAATTTAAGTTTTTTACAGGTATGGAATCTTCCTGCCTTGCATTGTTCGCATGAATAACATGGCATTGCCGGATCTATTGCCACCCTGTCGCCGGGCTTAACCCGTGTAACGGAGCTTCCTGTTTTCTCAATAATACCAGCGCCTTCATGTCCCACTATAAAAGGATATTTAACAATCTGACTACCGATATTCCCTTCCTTATAATAATGAATATCGGAACCACAAATCCCAACCGACATCATTTTTATAAGTACATCATCCGGATTTATAATCTCAGGAACTGGTTTCTCAATAATTTCGATCTTTTCCAAACCGGTAAGTACCATTGCTTTCATACAGTATTGTTATTTAAGATAAGTGTATTTTATATGACTGAATAAATCCATTAATTAAGTCAGGTTCGATTTTCCTATTGAACTTTTATTCTTACTACTGTTAAGGAATATGGGGTAAGAGACAATATAACATTTTTACCCTTGAGTTTAATTTTCGAATCTACCGGTTTTATGGCATCAGGATTTTCAATTGAGTTAGTTCCTGCAAGGCTTTCATTTTTCAATATTGTAATTAGAGCGTCAGGGAGTATTTTCCTTGAAGTTTGAAGAACTATACTCCTGACCTGTGTATTCGGTGTAGTATTTACCAGTTTCAGTATAATTTCATTCAACTGCTTATCAATTGCAGCGGTAGCGTATAGCCCCTGCTGGCCTGTGAGTGGTTTGTTTTCCTGAAGCATATTCAGAACATGAGTTCCCTTATTCGTTGAAAACAACTTTTGAACATAATAATTTGTTGAACCATAAGAAGTAAGGTTATTAAACCAGATCAGGTCTGGTGTCCATTGCCAGCCATCCACATGAGCTAATAACGGAGCATACGAGCACATATTTACGACGTCGGCATTGCGTTCAAGACCCGTCATAAATGCGGCTTCCGATAAAGCACAATCCCAGTTGTTTTTATTATCAGGACTACAAGTAAACACACTCTGTGCGGCATACTCCCCGGCGAATATTTTGTAACTGTTCCTGTCGTAATTATCGTAACGTGCAGCATTATCGCGGAACCAGACTGGTGGGCGATAATAATGCTCATCTACAATATTTGCATTGGTTTTTTTCAACTCCCCTACTGCAAATTTAAACAGTTCATCATCAGGTTGCGGACCAGAACCTGAAACAAGAGTAATGTTTGGATATTTTGCTTTGATGGTTTTTTCAAAAAGGTTATATCGCTCAAAATACTGAGGACCCCATTGTTCATTTCCTATTCCAAGCATTTTCATGTTAAAAGGGGCAGGATGTCCCATCTGTGCCCTTATTTTACCCCATTTGGAATCAGCATTACCATTGGCAAACTCAATCAGGTCTATTGCATCCTGAATGTAGGGATCGAGCTGGACAAGAGGAACAACTTCAGCGCTGTTAAACTGGCAGGCCATTCCACAATTAAGAATTGGAAGAGGTTCAGCACCAATATCTTCAGCAAGCTGGAAATACTCGAAAAATCCGAGGCCAAACGACTGGTAATAATCAGGGGTTAGCCGGTGAGCGAATTCAGTGTTCCACCTGTTAATGATCGTTTTGCGGTCCTCAATATTGCCGATAGTCTTTTTCCACTGATAACGGAGGCTCAGGTCATAACCTTCAACAATACATCCTCCGGGAAACCTGAGAAAACCAGGTTTAAGATCGGCAAGTAGTTGTACAATGTCGGCGCGAAGCCCATATGGTCGGCCTTTCCATGTATCGCCCGGGAAAAGAGATACCATATCAATATCTATAACCCCGGTTCCTTCGAATGATATTTTAAGGGAAGCTTTGAGATCTGTGGCTTTTGCAACAAATCCAATTTCATATTTTTTCCAATCTTTCCCTTTTATAGGGATTAATGCTTCTCCGATCTTCTCTCCCTTTTGACTTATAAGTTCAATTCTCAGTTTAATATTACTTTCATCAGGCAGCGAAGCCATTATTGAAAAATTGTACTTATTATTCTGTTTTATTCCCATTCCCCTGAAACCGGAATTGGAAATAAAATTCTTACGTGTGCCGTCTTTAATGGATATCCTGACATAACGAGGGTTATCCTGGTTCAGAGAACCTCTGTTTTGAATTACAAAATGTGATGAATCGCTGCTGGTTAAATTAACCTGCCAGCCAGTGCGTGGTTTAGCAAACTCAAACGATCTGTTTTTGATCATTTCTGCATATATACCCCCGTCTGCGCCAAAGTTGATATCTTCAAAGAAAATACCCCACATTTCAGGTTTAATTTCAGCTTTGGGTTTATCTACAGTTACTATAATCGGCTGAATATTCTGAGCAATTGAATTAAGTGAGAAAACCACAGCAATCAAAAAAAAGATAATTATGAGTTTTTTTGTCATCATTTCAAATTCAATTATAAATTATTCTATTTCATGGCTTTAGAGGCGTTATTTTCCCATGTAAAATAACCGGTTGCTTATCATCAGGATTAACAGTTACTTTAAAAAGATACTCTACCCCTTTTTCGAAAAGAGGACCGCATGTAAGCTCAACTGTTCCTTTTTCGTATGGTTTAAGAACAGGAACTGTTCCGCTTGCAATATCAACTTCCTTTTTGTTTTTAATAATGGCAACTTTAATTTTGGCCTTTTTTGAGATAACCTGACCAAAATTCTGAACTTCAATTTTCAAGTTGAAACCATTAGTACCGGCTGTTATAACCGGCAACAGAGGTGACAGTATTGGCTCAATGAAATTAACCCAAGGAAGACGAGCATATCCGAAAAGGAGTTTCCCTTTACTTGTTTTACCTAACATCTTTCCAGCGAATTCATCTGCAGGATAAACGTTACCTGTTGCATCGAAGGTAACTATCAGATCGGCGCCTGAATTTTCTGTTTTAATCACTTTCCCTCCTTTGCCATAATTCACTGATTCGGGTTCTCCAAACTGCAAAGATTTAATATCGATGTCAGTCTGAGGATTGAAATCTGGTTCAGCAGTAATTTTAACCTTTATGGTTTTAGTAGCTGCAGTAACCGGTTTTTTGTCGAGTATTGTAAGCAGACGGCCAACTGTAAGCGGAATGCTAATATTTTTTGAACTATGAATATCGCTTCCTTTATCAAGATTTTTCTCAACATCAATTACAGCAAAGTTTCCCTGAACAGCTCTTCCGTATTTATCCTGAAATACTTTCAGACGTTCATATTTCCACCATGCTTCAACTGTTCCGTCCTCATGAACAGATACCCCTGGCAAATAAGCCTCACCGGATTCTACTTTCCAGTTTACACCGTCTTTTGAACGTTCATAGAATGCGATACGTCCCCTCCAGTCGTTAACAATGAGGTTGTACTGTACATTGTCACGCCAAACAACAGGATCTTCAAAGTTTCCGACAATCGGAGGATAAGCTCTTAATGGAATAATACGGTTAGCAGTATCAAGTCGTGTTCCTGTAACCTGGCCATAAGGAGTTAATCCTGTCTGACTGAACCATTGACCACCACCCCGGCAAACCATTAAATACGATCCATCTTCGCGTTGCGCAAATGTATAGTTTGAATTACCTTCGATAAGCTTTCTGTCGCGGTTAAGATATTCCAGTTTACCTGCTATCCATGGACCATTTATATTATCAGCAACGTAGCAACCCCCTATTACATAAAGAACATATCTCTTATCGGTGAGTCTGAATACTTCAGGGTTATGTCCTTTACCAAGTGTGTCTATAATCTTGAAAGGACCATAAAGGTTGTCTGATACTGCATGAAAAACAAACGAATTTGGCCATGTGGCATGACCCCTTGGAGAGTCTTCACGCCAACCACAAACCAACATGTGGTATTTGCCATCATCGCCCAGTACTTTATTGCCGCCCCAGATGGAATACTTTTTGGATTCTATACCGTTATCAACATAGCGCGGTAAAACGTTATCTGCACCCCAGGTATCGCGGGTTAATGTGCCGACATTTGGCATTGGCAGGAATCTGTCCATAAATCGTCCTCCATAAACCAGATTATTCCACCCGGCAGGACGAGGTCGTTCTGTGGTCTGGCCATTAATGGTTAGAGTGAATGTCAGAGATATTGCGAGCAAAAAGAGCGTTCTTAATCTTTTCATAATTAAATCTACTTAAAAATATTTTAATACTATCCTGGTTTTATTAATGAATTCTGTATAGTCCTGCACCATGTCGGTTAATGGTACCCGTGAATTCATTGGTGAATTTTCCAAGTTTTTCACCGGTCCATAAATCTGTAACAGTATGGGTTCCTGTTAGACCAAGCTGATCGAATTTTACATTAATGGCAGCTGTTTCTGTAGGCACAGGACCGGCCGGATCTTCAATAAATACAAGGAATTTTGCATTATTTTGTCTTACCCTCTGTGAATTAGGGTCCTGACCAGGGTAACTGATTGCGGAAGCGCCATTGTCGAGACCAGCTTTAGTTTTGAACCGGGTTACTCCTACCGGCAAATCGTATTCAATAATGGAAGTAGCATTTGCACTTATGCCATTCTTGTATTCTTTTCCACCGATAGTAAGTTTCCCGCCTCTTGCTGTTGCATTTAATATAGGTTCACCCCGACCGGCAGGGGCTTTCACCCATTTCAGATCCGTAAGGTTAATTGTCTTCTTTCCAATGGTCAGCGTAGGTTCAATCCAGTCAGCATTAGGGCTTGCTCTTACACCTTCGTCGTATGTTACAACTAAGTACAATTTCCTTGCTCCTGTAACATCAATATCTATATCAACTGCTTGTTCCGGAGTATCCTGAGTTATCAGATTGCTCTTATATACCGCCTTTGTTGTATCAATCGGGATCTGATCCTGGGCGTTGAATAGAGCAACGAATTTATCTCCCTGTTTCGGATCGTCAGCTGACCAGGCAATCAGGTCACTTTCACGGAATACTTGTTTGCCATTTTTACTGTGCTGGTTAACATAAAGCACATCTTTATTTGTTATCAGCGACAAAGTAAACGCATCATTACTTGGCAAATCCCCTCCAAACATCAACGGCGACCTGAAAATAGCAAAGAGTGACATTAAAGAATATTGTTCATCTTTGGTGAATCCTGACATGCGTGGGGCACCTCTTTCTGCCCGTAATCCAATTTTACCAAGAGGAAGCATATCTGCATCTGCAAAATGTCCGTCACCCGTGAAGGCTGCCCAACTTGCACATGATGCAAACTGAGGCTTCATTTGCGGCCAGTTGTCCCAGAAGTCTCCTGTTGTTCTCCACATATTGGCATTCTTAAACAAAAAATCAGCCTGACTTGTCTGGTTACCTCCCGGGGAAATGCTTAACACAATTGGTCTTCCACAGTTATCAATAGCTTTTCTGACCATTTCTATTTCAGGCAGGCGGCCCGAAAGATCATCAACCTTTACAAAATCAAGTCCCCATGATGCATACAGCTGAAATAATGAGTTATAATATGCCTGAGCTCCTTCCTTCTGACTGTCAATAGTGTAGTTATCCCTAAGCCATCCGCATTGTCCAAGAGGACTGTAAATATCGGATGCTTTAACATTTGTTCCAAGCACCGGAGTGTTTTGCTTAACTGCAATTACAGGAATCCCCCGCATCATATGAATTCCAAATTTCAAGCCTTTACCGTGTATATAATCAGCAATAGGTTTAAATCCTTTACCGTTGGCCGCAGAAGGAAAACGGTTAAGGGCAGGAAGGTAACGTCCGTATTCATCCATTACATATCTTGGATCGACCTCATTGTAACCACCTGATTTGTCATTTTCAACGTACCACCTGATATCAATTATAATATATTGCCATCCAAACTTTTTAAGATACTTAGCCATGTAATCTGCATTGGCTTTCACCTCATCTTCAACAACAGTAGGTCCATAAGAATCCCAGCTGTTCCATCCCATAGGAGGTGTGGGAGCCCACTTGTGAAACGGCAATGCGCCGGCTTCAGTGGAATTCTTATTAGTCTGGCATTGGGTAAACAGAACCAGTGATCCGGCTATTAAAATAAATAGAAATGTCCTTAACGAAATATTAAGGAGTGGCCTTGTAATAACCTTCCCTGCGAAGTGTGGATTTGTTTTCAAGGTTTAAATATTAAATTTACTTACTCGGGTACTTTTCAATGTAAATGTATATAAATAATTTTATATGTTATAATTCAAAACGTATTTTTCCAAAAGCGACTCAAAACAGGAAAAGAGGAACTATTTACCAGCTTTTAGAAGGGAATTATTCCGAAATGAACTTAAGCAACGGAATCAGAATTGGCTGTCCTTGTTCGGCAGTATATGAGATGTTTGCCAGTACACCGTTGTTAGTATCGTCCCTGTTTCCGCTTATTGCAGATACATGAATATATGGATTCATCTTGCTGATGAATGTTAAGGCTCTCTCTTTCGCCTCAGCTGAGAAGGAAGGAAAAACGGGATAAACAAGAGCAATTATATCCCGGAGTTCTGTTTTGGTGGTAGCTATTGTTCCTTTAGGATAACCAACTACACTCTTGTTTGAGGATATAACTACTATGCCGCCGGAAGGCATCCAATTAAGCCAGTTCATCTCTTCGCCGGCATTTTTTTCATTTCCGAGTTGAATAATAGAAATTGCATAGTACTTCTTCAGACACTCCTTGAATAAGGGAGGCAGCTTAGTACTATTTACATATCCGGATATTAACCTGCAATTATTATAATGATCGGCATTGTAATTATAATCATCGGCAATAATGCGCCCGCTATTATTTAAAAGCTGATAAGAAAGCAAATCAACAAGCGTTTTAAATTCGATTGTTGCAGTGTCAATAGCCGGATTATTCTTTAATATGAAAGTTCTGATAGCCGTTGTAAGTAATGGTTTTGCGGAAAGTCCGGGATTAAAAACTTCATTAGTGAACTTCATTTCAAGTGGTACATCATCAAGCCTTTTGACATTTAGTTCAATTCTTTCAACGGGCTCTCTTCTTTCATCAATAAGTATTGGCTCAGAAATTACAGAATTATCCGGTTTAATCTCTTCAGCCTCAATGTCAAATGATCCTGAGGCAATACCGCTTGCAAAAGCAGAGACATGAATTTTACCGGGTTTTCCTGTTGACCGTAAAACATTCGATACCGGCATTTCAATATACCAGACCCCCTCCGATTTATCGTGTTTGTTTATATCCGATAAAAAATTAGACGGGCCCGCCAATGTTGCCGGTCCGGTAATATTCCAACTAACTGTATTTGCTGCTCCGCTAACATGAATTCCCTGTGAATCAACTATATCTGCCGTGACTATAGCAACGGAACCCCGGTCTGCTCCAAATTTCTTCTGAGATCCGGAAAGAACTATCCTGGATGGCTCACCTGATCTCACCGCCTGTGTGTTAACAATAGAAGTCTTCTTTACAGATCCAAAATAAGTAATTACTGTATCAACCGGAATTGAATTTGCTATAATTACCCTGGTTGTATCTTCAGCCGTAACAAATTTAGAATCGGAATTATTGGAAAAGCTATCCCCGATCCATAACATTATAGCTGGATGGTTACGATCGCGACGGATCATTTCCTTAATTTGTTGTTCATGAACCTCAACTGAATAGTCAGGGGTATTTATAACAGGAGGCTCCTCAGCAATAATAATACCGTATTTATCTGCCAGTTCATATACCAGTTTACTATTTGGATAATGAGCAGTTCGCATGAAGTTATATTTCAGCACTCCGGACATGTTGAGATAATCCATTATTGTAAGCCATTCAGGTATTGCACCGCCGAGCCAGGGATATTCCTGATGCCGGCTACCTCCCTGAAATACCAATTTCTTTCCATTCAGATAAAGTATGTTTTCCCTGGGATCCCACCTGAACCAACGAAAGCCAAGAGGAGTGTTATAGTTATCTGCAATTTCTTTCCCATCCAATACTTCAGAATAGACTTTATACAGGTATGAATCTGTATTTGACCAAAGGTGCGGGTTTTTTACAGGTTTAAATAACTGATCGAATTTGTATAACTGCCCCGGGTTAATGACAGCATCTGATTTAATTACCTGAATAATTTTATTGGCCGCATCGAGAATTGAAGTCTGTAAGGTACATGTTTTTTTTTGAACATTGTCGTTCTTCACCCAGCTCTGCATCCTTACAACTCCTTCTTTTTCAGATACCTGTGGAGTAGTAACGAATGTCCCACCCTCATGACTTGCGGAGCCCTGCATCGGGATGTAAAGTTTATTTTTCAGCACCAGAGTTACATTGCGATAAATACCTCCATACACGTTTATATTTCCAGTTGCCATAGGAGGAATTTTGAACTGATCGTTTTGTTGGTTATTCACAGCAACAGCAAGCACATTATCCTCTCCAGGCTTCAGAGATCCGGTAATATCAAAGTCGAAAGAACCATATCCGCCTTTATGATCACCAAGATACTTTCCGTTAAGCCAAACTTTGCAATATTTCTGAACCCCTTCAAATTCGATAAAAATTTCCTTCCCGGCATAATCCTTACTGATGGAAAAATGTTTTCGATACCATCCCCAGCCAATCCACCAGTATATGTTGTCATTTTCTGCCACATTCCTGATAAACGGATGAAGTTCACCTGTTGTTTCGTAGGTGTTCCAGGTATGCGGAAGACTTATTGCAGGCCATTTGGAATCATCAAACCCATTCGATTCGTATCCCTTGTCTGCAGATTCACTTGGAAAATAATTGAATGTCCATTGAGAATTTATGATCTTTTCAATCCTTAGGTTTTTCTGAGTTACAGCCGGCTTCACCTGGGCATTTGAAACAGAAATACAGATAAAAACTGAAACCACAAGAGTGATGATTCTCATTTTTCAGAATGAATATAAAATTAAGAGGTACAAGATAATAAGTAAATAGAATAAAGTCAAATGAATGCCCGGATTTTCGCTTTTGAATTTTACGATCAAAAGCTATAAGAATAATTTATATGTTGAAATCAAATCTGACTATCTCTGAAATGGTAAAAACACCTAAGCCGGTCTAATTTATGACGGAGTCAAGAATGAAACTAGTTACCATTTAGTACCTTTGCAATTATTTTTTAATATAATATGCATGTTCATTCTTCCATCCTTTATTCAAAATATAAATTCCTTTTCAATTTAAATGCTCATACTTTAATATCAAAATGCCATGAATAGAATTATGCTTATCTCTTTGCTGTCCATATTCATTTTACTGAATGTTTGCGAGTCTTTTTCCCAGACATCTGTTCAGCAACTGCCCTGGAAACAGGTTGCTAATGGAATGCCTGACGAATGGTATGGATCTGAGGAGTCAAAAGTAGTTGCGGAGAATGTGCTGCTTTATCAGCGGAATTCAGGCGGATGGCCAAAAAATCTTCCTTTACACAAGACACTTACAGAGGCTGAAAAAGCTAATCAGTTAAGGAAGAAAGATACTCTTGATGCTATTCTGGATAATGATGCAACAACTACCGAAATGAAGTTTCTTGCCAGAATGTATAATAAAACCAAAACTGAAAAATACAAAACTGCATTTCTTAAAGGTATGAATTATATTCTTGAAGCACAATATGATAATGGGGGGTGGCCTATGTTTTATCCGCTTCGAAAAGGTTACTATACACATATAACCTTTAATGATAATGCCGTTTTAAACATTATGGAAATTCTTAATGATATCAAAAACAAGAATAAATTTTACTCATTTGTTGCCACTGATGACGTAACGGCAAAAGCCAAAATTGCATTTGATAAGGGAATTGATTGTATACTTAAGACACAGATAATTGTAAAAAATAAGCCGACGATCTGGTGTGCGCAACATGATGAAAACACATTACTGCCAGCCAAAGCCAGGTCATATGAATTACCATCATTTAGTGGAGCTGAATCGGTAGGTTTAATAAAACTGCTGATGCAGCTTCCAAATCCCTCGCCTGAAGTAATTAAATCCGTTCAGGGTGCAGTAGAATGGCTGGACTCACATCGAATCAAAAATACCAGGTTGGAGAGTTTCATCAATAAGGATGGATTGAAAGACAGACGAATAGTTTCCGATCCAAAAGCAGGCGATTTATGGGCAAGGTTTTATGATCTGGAAACAGAATTACCATATGTTTGCGACCGTGATGGAATAAAAAAGAAGACAATGGAAGAAATAGGGTATGAAAGAAGAAACGGATACAGTTGGTATACTGTTTCCCCGCAGGAAGTTTTTGATAAATATCCTGAATGGAGAGCAAAGTGGGTAAGATAGCATTACATTAGAAAAACAGACAAAAGTAAATTTACTGCTATTGAAGTGACTTCAGAACCTGCCAGATCGCATCGGGTCCCTTCACCGCATTTGAAGGTAGTTTACCCTCTTTTCCGAATACAAGCATTGCATCATATTTCTCAATGGTAACTTTCGATTCGTCAATTTTGCCTGATTTGTCTTTCAATCCGTTAATACTCAGTCCAAGATTACGTGCCATAAAATCATACATTGCCAGTCGTTTTGAGATTCCATAATCATGACCTTCGTTTGCCAGATGTACATTTTCAACATTTCCCATTTTCCCATAGAGTTCATAAACTTTCTGCAGATAAGGAAACTCAATAACAGGCACATCCTTAGTCCAGTCACTGCCATCAGAAATGACCAGCATAGGGCGAGGTGAAGCCATAGCAGCAATTTCAGCATTATTTGTTCCCAGATCAGAACAGGAGTGGATAGGCAAACCACTTTCGCAGCCACAACCACCGAAGAAGTAAGAAGAGACCATAACAACCGGAACACTGACTGCAATCCTGTCGTCGAGGGCTGTCAGAAGAAATGTTTGCGTTCCTCCGCCAGACTCACCAGTTGCACCTATCCGTTTCGGATCAACATATGGCAGAGAAGTTAAAAAATCGATAACACGTATTGCGTTAAGTGTTTGCATGGTAAGTGACAATCCGGTATTGTGTACCTCTTTTTCAACCTGAAGAAGCGATTCACCGTATGCAAACATTTCATAGCTAAAAACAACAGCCCCCATCCTGGCCAGCATTGCACAACGATATTGCTGATCAGGCCGGTATCGACCATATAAATTAAGATCAACGTCGTTAAAGTGACCATGAGGACTTAACACAGCCGCAAATGGTCCCTTTCCTTTCATTGGCCGGTAAAGAGAACCACAGAGATAAACCCCAGGCAAGGTTTCAATTGCAACATTTTCAATAGTATATCCATCCATCTTCCGCTTCGGAGTGTAAATGGGATTAAGAGGTGTTTTGCGGGGAAGAGGCGACAGGCGCAATTGTTCAAAAAAGCATTTACGCAGTTCTGCTTTACGGAGTTCCCATGAAGGCAGAACAGGATAGCTTACAAGCAGCTGGTCGAGGTGTTGCTTTCCTTCGGCTGGAGTCTTCCGCCAATACTCAAATTTACTCACCTGATATAAATTTTCACTTTTCTTCAGGAAAATAAAGTCAAGCGGATACAGAATATTAGTCAGGGTCTGTTCAGTATCAACCCGATAACGCCAGGTGGGATACATTACATAGACTCCTTTTACTACATTTTCACTATACTCCAGCTTTATTTTATATCTTAACTCAATATCAGACAACACTTCCTTTAGAGGTTTTTTATAAACATCCTGAGGTAATTGAGCTGTAGATATTCTTACTGCTATAACAAGAAGTAACAAGATTATGAATTTAATTTTCATTTTTCAGAATGAATATAAAATTAAGAGGTACAAGTTAATAAGTATTTAGAATAAAGTTGAAAGAATGTTCTAAATTTTAAGTAACGCCTTTTTGCGATATGCAAAGAAACGGATTGCAAATCTTCACCAGCAATTGTCGGGGCTGAATTTTTAAAATAAAAAGAACTAACCAGAACAGTTACTAAGCTCATATTCTAATTCATAGCAAAAAGACAAACTCACCTCAAACTTATTAATTTGTAATTAAAATGATAAAATAAAGCACATTTTGTTTGATATATTAAAAAAATAGATACATTTGCCCAACAATTCACAACAAAACAATGAAAATATCTTTAATCCATATTATTAGCCTGGTCCTCATTCTTGCAAAGCGCAAATGACCGGGAATAATATGTATTACTATAAACATACAGAAGCTTTCCGGGAGACCGGGAAGCTTTTTTTTTAAACTGATTTTTAATTAAATGAAGAACCAGCTCAGGAGTGCAAAGACCACCACCGGAAGAAATATGGCAGGAGCCAGGAGTCTCTGGAGGGCTAATGGCATGAAGGAAGATCAATTCGGAAAACCTGTAATTGCTATCGTTAACTCATTCTCTCAATTTGTTCCCGGACATGTTCACCTGCATGAAATCGGTCAGATTGTAAAAACAGAAATCGAAAAAAGGGGGCTTTTTGCTGCAGAGTTCAACACAATAGCTATCGATGACGGCATTGCAATGGGCCACGAAGGGATGCTCTATTCTCTTCCCTCGAGGGAACTTATAGCTGATAGTGTAGAATATGTCTGCAATGCTCATTGTGCTGATGCAATGATTTGTATAAGCAATTGCGATAAAATTACACCCGGTATGCTGATGGCTGCAATGAGGCTAAACATACCTACAGTTTTTGTATCCGGAGGGCCAATGGAAGCCGGGCTTCATAATGCTAAATATCTCGACCTTGTTGATGCGATGGTGGCAGCAGCTAATCCAAACATTACTGATAAGGATCTGAATGATATAGAAATCTCTGCCTGTCCTACCTGCGGTTCATGCTCAGGGATGTTCACTGCAAACTCAATGAACTGCCTTAACGAAGCTTTGGGACTTGCACTTCCGGGAAACGGAACTATTATTGCGACACACCAAAACCGGCTAAAGTTATTTGAAAAAGCTGCCGGACTAATAGTTGATCTGGCTAACAGATATTATAATGAAGGTGATTCATCGGTGTTGCCCCGTTCGATAGCTACCAGAGATGCTTTTGTGAATGCAATGTCTCTCGATATTGCAATGGGAGGATCCACAAATACTGTCCTTCATCTGCTTGCAATTGCCCATGAAGCCGGTGTTGATTTTACCATGAAAGATATTGATGAACTCTCGCGTAAAATACCCAATATCTGCAAGGTAGCTCCAAGTTCGCATTATCATGTTCAGGACGTAAACCGTGCCGGTGGAATAATGTCAATATTAGGAGAACTTGGACGCAGTAATCTGATTAACAGCTCGGTAAAACGTATTGATTATCCTACTCTGGCTGATGCTATTTCTGACTGGGATATAGCCGGAGTAAAGGCACTGCCGGTTGCGTTAGATTATTACAGCAGTGCCCCTGCCCAGAAAAAAACCCTTGTTATGGGTTCACAGAACAACAGTTATAAGAATCTGGACACTGACAGGGAAAATGGTTGTATCCGCTCTGTAAACCATCCCTACAGTAAGGATGGTGGATTGGCAGTACTCTATGGAAATATTGCTTCCAGGGGATGTATTGTTAAAACCGCAGGTTTTGATTCATCGTTGTATTCATTCTCAGGTAAAGCAATAGTATTTGAATCGCAGGAAGAAGCTGTTGCCGGCATTTTAAACGGAGATGTGAAAGCTGGCGATGTGGTTGTTATAAGATATGAAGGTCCAAAAGGTGGTCCGGGTATGCAGGAGATGCTCTACCCTACTTCATATCTGAAATCTAAGGGCCTCGATAAAAAATGTGCACTTATAACAGATGGCAGGTTTTCAGGAGGCACTTCGGGCTTATCAATCGGTCATGTCTCACCGGAAGCGGCGGCCGGCGGTGAATTGGCATTACTCAGAAATGGCGATCGCATAGAAATAGATATTACCGGCAGAAAAATAAATGTAGCTTTAACTGATGCTGAGCTTAAGAACAGAGATAAGGAAGAGAAACTAAAAGGAGAAAAAGCTTATAAACCAAAAAACCGCAGCAGGGTAATCCCGGCTTCATTGAAAGCTTACGCATTGCTTGTGAGTTCGGCGGATCTGGGGGCGGTGAGGATAATATAGAGTTAATACAGGAAGGTTGGGTTTAGACAAAGAGACGAAGAGACAATTAGACTGAATAATTATATGAAGACAGTAAAGAAAACAGAGCAGGCAATCGCAAAAGTAAATGGACATGAAAACATTACAGGAGCAGAAGCGCTTTTACAATGCCTGATTAAGGAGGGGGTAGATACCATTTTTGGCTACCCTGGCGGCGCTATAATGCCTGTCTATGACAAGCTTATGGATTATGAAGATAAGCTTCGGCATATTCTTACAAGGCATGAACAGGGGGCAGCTCATGCAGCCCAGGCTTATTCAATGGTCACAGGGAAACCGGGTATTTGTTTTGCCACATCAGGACCGGGCGCTACCAATCTTGTTACCGGAATTGCCAATGCCTTTCTTGATTCAGTACCGGTTGTATTTATCACAGCTCAGGTAGTATCCAACCTCATCGGAACAGACGCATTTCAGGAAACGGATATAATTGGCGTTTCAATGCCTGTTACAAAATGGAATTGCCAGGTTAAAAAAGCAGAAGATATTCCTGAAACGATTGCAAAAGCTTTTTACATAGCAAAATCAGGCAGACCCGGACCGGTTCTAGTTGATATCACAAAGGATGCACAGCTTGACAAACTCGATTTTAGCTATAGCAAATGCAATTATATAAGAAGTTACAACCCTCATATACCACTGCATATAAAGGCAATAGAATCGGCTGCCATTATGATCAATCATGCCGAAAGGCCTCTTATCCTTGCTGGACATGGAGTGCTATTGGCCAATGCACAAAACGAGCTTAAGCTCTTTGCTGAAAAAGCAGGTATTCCTGTTGCGTCAACATTGCTCGGGCTATCGGCCTTTCCTTCCGATCACAGATTATATGCAGGAATGCTGGGGATGCATGGAAACTATGGACCTAATATCCTCACAAACGAAGCGGATGTTATAATTGCCATTGGTATGCGCTTCGACGATCGCGTTACAGGGAATCTTAAAAAATACGCAAAACAGGCCTCCATTATACATATAGAAATAGACGAAGCTGAGATAAATAAAAATGTACCGGTTGACGTAGAAATAAACAATGATGCAAAAGATGCCCTGGCCTATCTGATTCCTCTGGTTAAAGAAAACTCCTTTGAAAAATGGATAAGGGAATTCCGGATTCATGATAAAACTGAATATGAACATGTAATCAAACCCGAATCAAAACCGGAAAGTGGTGAAATAAAGATGGGGGAAGTTGTAAAACTTGTTTCTGACCTCACAAAGGGTGAAGCAATAATAGTATCAGATGTGGGACAGAATCAGATGTATACCGCTCGCTATTACAAATTTACCACTCCAAACTGCTGGGTCACCTCAGGTGGTATGGGTACAATGGGATTCGGACTTCCCGCTGGAATAGGTGCCAAAATAGGTAAACCAGACAAGACAGTCGTGACATTTCTTGGCGACGGAGGCTTCCAGATGACAATACAGGAACTGGGAACAATTTTAGCATACAAAATACCTCTTAAGATAATTGTTTTAAACAACAATTATTTAGGCATGGTACGCCAGTGGCAGGATATGTTCTTTGATAAAAGGTATGCCTCCACTGAATTAATAAACCCTGATTTCGTAATGATTTCCAATGCATTTGGCATCCCGGCAAAAAAAGTTCTAAAAAGAGACCAACTAAAAGATTCTCTTATTGAAATGCTCGATTCAAAAGGCCCATATCTCCTTGAGGTTATCGTTGAGAAGGAAGGAAATGTATTCCCGATGGTAGAACCCGGATCATCAGTAAGTGAGGTTAGATTGAAATATTAGTATGAAAAACGGAAGAAAAAATAGGCTATGAAACAGGAATTTACAATTTCGCTTTTTACTGAGGATCATATAGGAATCCTTGGGCAGATAACAATAATATTAACGCGAAGGCAAATAAATATCGATAGTTTCACTGCTTCCGAGTCAGCAGTAAAAGGGGTTTACCTGCTCACCATTGTAGTTAAAACTACTAGTGAGATGATTATGAAAGTTGAAAGACAAATGGGAAAGCTGATCGATGTATTGAAAGTTTTCGTACACACCTCCGATCAGATTATATACCAGGAGATTGCACTATTTAAAGTTACTACCAAAGGATTAATGTCGGGAAATATCATCGACAAGATCGTCAGGGCTCATCACGCACGAATACTTGAGGTATCTCCGGAATATATAGTAATTGAGAAGACAGGTCATAAAACCGAAATAACAGAATTACTTGCCCAGCTTGAACCATATGGGGTTTTGCAGTTTGCAAAATCTGGCAGGGTGGCAATAACAAAACAGGTCAAAGAGTTGAATTCGTACCTCAAGGAGATGGATGAAGCTAACAGGGAAAAACCGGAAACAAAGGACGTATTTAATTAAAACGAACCCCCCTGCCCCCCT
>Ga0209747_1000862_pt1:2500-16464 | contig 16464 bp, 6 predicted proteins | sample BarGraNGADG00311_FD_184498 | JGI IMG/M metagenome (GOLD analysis project Ga0209747, IMG submission 184498) | Arctic peat soil microbial communities from Barrow, Alaska - Barrow Graham LP Ref core NGADG0011-311 (SPAdes) (version 2) | ecosystem: Environmental > Terrestrial > Soil >...
AAAGGGAAACAGCCCAGACTACCGGCTAAGGTCCCTAAATCTGTGCTAAGTGGGAAAGGATCTGGAGACACTCAGACAACCAGGAGGTTGGCTTAGAAGCAGCCATCCTTTAAAGAAAGCGTAATAGCTCACTGGTCAAGTGGCTCCGGGCCGACAATTCAACGGGGCTCAAGCACAGTACCGAAGCCGTAGATTGCGCGATCCTGCGGGATCGCCAGTGGTAGAGGAGCGTTCTCACAGCAGTGAAGCCAGACCGTAAGGACTGGTGGAGTGGTGAGAAGTGACCCTGCCGGCATAAGTAGCGATAAGAGAGGCGAGAATCCTCTCCGCCGTAAGCCTAAGGTTTCCTGAGGAAGGTTCGTCCGCTCAGGGTTAGTCGGGTCCTAACGCGAGGCCGAAAGGCGTAGCGGATGGATATCAGGTTAATATTCCTGAACTACCTGGAAAACGTTATCACGATGGGGAGACGCAGGAGGCTAGCCGGGCCCACGATTGGAAGTGTGGGTTCAGGCATGTAGGGGGATCCGCCAGGCAAATCCGGTGGGTCATATTCCCTGAGGTGCCATGGCGAAGCGCTTTGCGCTATAAAGCCGGTGACGCCACGCTGCCGAGAAAATCCTCTAAGGAGTGTTCCAGGTACCCGTACCGCAAACCGACACAGGTAGGCGAGGAGAAAATCCTCAGGCGCAAGTGAGAACCCTCGTTAAGGAACTCGGCAAACTCGCCCCGTAACTTCGGAAGAAGGGGTGCTCCATCAACGTCAGCCGGTTCTCCCGGCGAAGCGTGAAGGAGTTGCAATAAAGAGGCCCAGGCGACTGTTTACTAAAAACACAGGGCTCTGCTAAGTCGAATACGACGTATAGGGCCTGACGCCTGCCCGGTGCCGGAAGGTTAAAGGGAGTGGTTAGCCGCAAGGCGAAGCTCTGAACTGAAGCCCCGGTAAACGGCGGCCGTAACTATAACGGTCCTAAGGTAGCGAAATTCCTTGTCGGGTAAGTTCCGACCTGCACGAATGGCGTAACGATCTGGGCGCTGTCTCAACGAGGGGCACTGCGAATTTGTGGTACCGGTGAAGACGCCGGTTACCCGTGGCAAGACGGAAAGACCCCGTGCACCTTTACTACAACCTAGTAGTGAATGCTGACGCATTATGCGCAGGATAGGTGGGAGACTTTGAACCGGGCTTTTTGGGGTCCGGGGAGTCAACGGTGAGATACCACCCTTACTGCTTCGGCGTTCTAACCTCGTTCTGTTATCCAGAACAGGGACACTGCTAGGCGGGTAGTTTGACTGGGGCGGTCGCCTCCTAAACTGTAACGGAGGCGCGCGAAGGTTCGCTCAGGCTGTTTGGAAATCAGCCGTAGAGTGCAAAGGCATAAGCGAGCTTGACTGCGAGACCTACAAGTCGAGCAGGTGGGAAACCAGGCCTTAGTGATCCGGTGGTTCCGTGTGGAAGGGCCATCGCTCAACGGATAAAAGGTACGCCGGGGATAACAGGCTGATCTGAGCCAAGAGTTCACATCGACGCTCAGGTTTGGCACCTCGATGTCGGCTCATCGCATCCTGGAGCTGTAGCAGGTTCCAAGGGTCCGGCTGTTCGCCGGTTAAAGCGGTACGTGAGCTGGGTTTAGAACGTCGCGAGACAGTTCGGTCCCTATCTGCCATGGGCGCAGGAGATTTGCGGGGGGCTGTCCTCAGTACGAGAGGACCGGGATGGACGCACCTCTAGTGTACCAGTTATCGTGCCAACGGTATCGCTGGGTAGCTACGTGCGGAAGGGAGAAACGCTGAAGGCATCTAAGCGTGAAACCCTCCCCAAGATGAGATCTCCCGAGCCGTTAAGGCTCCTAAAGGCTCCTGGAAGACTACCAGGTGATAGGCCAGGTGTGTAAGGATGGCGACATCCTAAGCTTACTGGTACTAATCAGCCGTGCGGCTTGACTATAATTATTCTCAACAAGCTGCGTGCGCAGCACGGAAACTACCGTTTGTAGGGTATTCAGTTGTTCCGCCTTCGCCCCCTTCAGAGGTGGCCGGGGCGGCGCAAGTTGTTCTTTCACAATTTGAATCGCCCCGCGCTTCGAGTGCGTATGTCACTGAGGCATGGTGGACACACCGCGGGGCCGTTCAACCACTTTCCCGGTGGTCATAGGAGCAGGGCCACACCCGTTCCCATTCCGAACACGGAAGTTAAGCCTGCTACCGCCGATGGTACTGCAGAGGCGACTCTGTGGGAGAGTAGGTCACTGCCGGGGATATCTCAGGCCGCTGGTCGCGTAAGCGATTGGCGGCCTTTTTTTTGTACGGCAGTGACCTCCCCCGCCTTAGCGTGCCGCGGCGCTATACTCGAAAGACATGTCCGACGCCATCACCCTGCCCCCGGGACTCGCCGACTATGTCCGCGCCGTCTCGGTGCGCGAGTCCGACACGCTGCGGCGGCTTCGCGAGGAAACCGTCGCCTTGCCCGATGCGGGCATGCAGACATCGCCAGAGCAGGCGCAGTTCCTCGCGCTGCTCGTGCGCGCGATCGGCGCCCGCCGGTGCCTGGAAATTGGGGTGTTTACCGGCTATACGTCGCTCTGGCTCGCCTCCGCTCTTCCCGAAGAGGGCCGGCTTGTCGCGTGTGACGTCAACGAGAGGTCTGTCGCCGTGGCGCGGCGCTACTGGCGCGAGGCCGGCGTCGAACATAAGATCGACATGAGGTTGGCACCGGCACTCGAGACGCTGGACGCGCTGCTCGGAGAAGGCCAGGCTGGCGCGTTCGACTTCGCGTACATCGATGCCGACAAGGTGAACTACCTGGACTACTACGAACGCGCCCTCGCATTGCTCAGGCCCGGTGGTGTCATTGCCGCCGACAATGTCCTTCGGAGCGGCCTCGTCATCGATGAGTCGGCGACGGATCGGGAAGTCGTCGCGATACGTGGCTTCAACGAGCGGCTGCGCCGCGACGACCGGGTCTCGCTCAGCCTCCTGGCGATCCGCGACGGGCTGACCCTGGCCTGCAAACGCTCATAGTCTCTGATGCGCAGAGGCTTTGACGTCGAGGAAAACAAAACCTGGATCGGCGAATGCGTGAAGCGGCCGGTCACGGATCTCGATCCAGACACTGACCTCGTGGGTATTGCGCACAAGGACCGCGCCTTCCTGGACGAGGTTCTCGCCGGGTGGCGCCGGCGCCTCGTCGTCCTGGCCGACGCGGAGCTTGCGCCGCCAACGCCTACCTGGGCCTGCAGGGGCTCTGGGTCTGCCGGATCAGAACGACCTACACACCAACCCTTCTCGTCGCTGCCGCGCGGAGGTTACTTGCGCACACCCTCCAGCAGCTTGTGGTGAACCGCGTAGAGCGCGAGTTCGAGGCGGTTCGAGACCCCCACCTTGTCGAAGATGTGCGAGATGTGGTTCTTGACCGTCTGCTCGCTCAGGCCGAACTGCTGGCCGATGCCCTTGTTGCTCGCGCCTTCGACGAGGGCCGCGACGATCTGCATCTCGCGCCGCGTGAGCATCATCGCCGGCGACGCCTCGCTCTCCGTCTCGCGCCCCAACAAGCGCAAGTGCTGCACGATGTCGTGGAGTCGCTCGTTCCCCACCCAGTACTCGCCGCTCATCACGGCCTGCAGGCACGTGTAGAGGAGCTGCGTGGCCGATTCCTTCAGGATGACGCCGCGCGCGCCGAGTTGCAGCGCCTTGATCGTCTCCGCCGGATCGATTGCCGCCGTGAGGAGCACCGGCCGCACTGGTAACCCCAGTTCAATCAGCTCCTGCAGCGCCTGCAGGCCGCTGACTCGCGGCATCGCGAGATCGAGCAGCAGGATGTCCGGCCTCAGCGCCGCCACCTGCGACACGGCCTGCTGCCCGTCGCCGGCTTCGCCGACCACCTCGAAGCGGGCATCGGCGTCCAGCAGCCGGCGGAGGCCGTCGCGGAAGATCGGGTGATCGTCGGCAATCACGATGCGGATGGTTCCGCTCCGTTCAGCCATGGTGTTTTCGTGGGACGGTGATCTCCAAACGTGTGCCGAACCCGGGCTGGCTGTGGATGCCGAGCCGGCCGCCGATGGCGACCACGCGCTCCTTGATCATGGCCGGGCCCTTTCGCTGCGCCTCAACTTCCTCGTGCGTGAGGTACCCCTCGAAATCCAGGCCGCGCCCGTTGTCGTCGATCACGAGCTGCCAGTTCTCGTTGCACGCCCCGAGGCGCACGACGACGCTCGTCGCCCCTGAGTGCTTGCGCACGTTGGTGAGGGCCTCCTGCACCACGCCGGCCAGCTCGCGGCACACGCGCGGGGTGAGGTCGATCTCGTCCACGTCGCACGCGAGCCGTGCCTGGATGCCGGTGCGGTGACGGAACCGCTCGAGCGTGGTCGCCAGATGCTCCACCAGCCGCTTGGCGTCCACCTCCACCGGTTTGAGCAGCTGCATCAGGTCGCGGACGTTCAGGATCTCCTGGCCCAGGATCCGCTGGATGTTCAGGAGCTGCGTGGTGGTGGACTCCGGCATCTTGCCGGCGGATTCGCGGCGCATCACCTCGATCTGCATCTCGATGCCGATCAGCGTCTGGATGAGGCCGTCGTGCAGCTCGCGCGAGATGCGCGCCCGCTCGACGACGCCCGCGCGCGACTGCAGCCGCCGCCGCAGGTACCGATTGAAGAGCGCCGGGCCCACCTGGCTCACGACCACCTGCAGGTAGCGCAACTGCCCGCGCGGAACCGGGGGGGCGAACGGCATGAAAAGGAACACGCGCCCCGTCCAGCCTTCCCCCACGACGGTGGACAGGCAGAAGGCGGTCCTCCACGGAAACGGCGTGGTGAACAGCGGCGCCACCGAGAAGGTCTCGTGGACTCGGCTTCCGTTCGCGTCCAGCGCGACGACGCTGGCGCGGTCCGGCGGCGAGTCCAGTTCGAGGCGCCTCACGTTGAAGGCGTCCGTCACGGCGGGGACAGGGAACAAGTATGTGGTGCTGCCGTCGCGCCGCTCCTGGCTGAGGCGAATCGTCGGGCGGCGCGACCCGTCGCGGTGGCGCTCCGCCTGCCAGAGCGACACTCGGTCGAGGCCTTCTTCTTCGAGTACGAGCACCGCGTGGCTGGCGCGAAACTGCGTGATCAGTTCGTCGAGCACCGCCTGCACCGCCGTCACCAGACCGGCCTCCGCGCGGACGCGGCTGAGGATCCGCGAGACCGACCAGGCCTGGTGTCGGTATATGCGCTCCGTTTCTGCCATGTAGCCAATCAGCAGGCCGCCGAGCCCCAGGTAGGCGACGCGAAGCGCGACGACGTGCGCGTCGGGGGCAAAGGGCCAGTCCCACAGGGAGGCCATCAGTCCGTGGATGGTCAGCACGACCATGCCCGTCGCAGCCGTCATCCACGTTTCAGGCTGCCCCCAGCGATAGCCGGCCGCCAGCAGGACGAATAGGAACATCGTCGAGAACGGGCTGGCGGCGCCGCCGGTGAGGCACATGGCGACGAGAATCCCGACGATGTCGCTTACGTGGACGATGACGACCTGCCGAGCCGTGTTGATGCGGTGCGCGTGGAGCGCGAGGACGACTGCGACGCTCCAGGACGCCATCGCGAGCAAGACCACGCTGGTCGCGATCCCGTTGGCCCACCCGCGATGGATCAAAGCGACGACCAGCGACAAGAGGACCAGCGCCGCGCGCACGTTCGCCAACGTCTCCTCGACGGCGAGCGCGTGCGGCATGTCGACGGCGTGGCTGCCTTGCCACGGCACGGCACGCCGGAACCAGCCGATTATCATGCTATGACTCAGACGCCGCCGCGGGACCGACCCAACGAGGCGTGCACGGGCATGCGAACCGAATCGCCCCCCGTGATCATCGCAGGGGGCAGGAGGAAAGTCGCGGTACGTCTCTGGGTACCCCTCGATCGTAACCCGCCGAGTCGAGTGCGCCGTCGAGTGTGCCCGATATTCGTGCCAGGGCGGCGTTCGCCGAATGCCGCCCGTAGTGTCCACCTGATTGGGGGGTGTGTCAAGACGGCACAACAACAAGACGGCACAACAACATGGCGGATCGAGCAGCAGAACCCCAGCGTTTCTCACTTCGGCTCTGGAGGGTGGACCCGTCCCGCGCAGACTTCTAGAACTTTGGTACTAGTTCACGCCCCGGTTCGCTAGTACCAACGTACCTGCCGGATGGTACTTTCGGTCCATTGTCCGAAGGGCAGACCTGGTCCAGATTATCTGTGACCCACCAGGCCCTGTGTGCACCTCGGGAGTGAGCGGTGCACAAGGGGTTGCGTCGAGTGCGATGAGGCCCTGCCCCCGGGGGGACGTCACAGGCCCGAAGGGCGACCTACTTCTGGCCATCATGAATAGGTCGGGCTAGACCGAGCTGCTGATTGCCAACTCGTTCTCTCCCGCCGGCACCGGCGGACCTTCAGGAGTGTGACTGTGAAGCATACGAGGCGAAGTTTCATCAAGACGTCCGCCTTCGTCGGCGCCGGACTCGCCGTCGCGGGACGCCGGGTGCTCGCCCATGGCGACCCGATCAAGAACCTCCGGAAGTTCGTGGCGTCGCTGCCGATGCCGGGCCCCACCGGCATCTCGCTCGCGTCGCCGAACACGACGCTCTACCAGGGCACTGACTACTACAAGATCGTCATGGGCCAGTACCGGCAGCAGATGCACCCGGACCTCCCGCCGACGAAGCTGTGGGGCTACGCCGACGCCACCAAAGGGCTTCCGCGCTTCCGCTATCTCGGCTCGAGCATCGTCGCCACCATGGGGCGGCCGGTGCGGATCGCGTTCCAGAACATGCTGCCGCCCGTCCATCCGTTGCCGGTGGACACCACGATTCCCGGCGCCGAGACCGGGCAACTGGTCAACCGCACGGCCGTTCACCTGCACGGCGGGTTCGTGCCGTGGACGAGCGACGGCGGCCCGTTCCACTGGTTCGCGCCGAACGGTACGCACGGCCCGTCGTGGATGAAGTGGCTGCCCGACAGCACCGGCAAGCCGACCGCCGACTACTTGTGGCCGAACGATCAGACGGCGCGCCTGATGTGGTACCACGACCACGCGGTCGGGATCACCCGCCTGAACGCCTACGCCGGCCTTGCCGCGGCCTACGTGCTGGTGGACGACGACGAGCAGTTCATGTTCGGCGCGGGCGGCGTCATCCTCCCCGCTCAACTCCCCGGGATCCCGCTGGTTCTCCAGGACAAGAGCTTCAAGAGCTTCGCCGATCAGTTCGGCAACAAGGGGGACCTCGACTACCCGAGCAGTTACGGACCGGCGGAGCCGGACAGCACCGGCACGCCGCCGACCATCTCGTGCGTACCCGAATTCTTCGCGGACACGGTGGTCATCAACGGGATGGCTTTCCCGCAGTTGACGCTGCCGCAGGGCGTGCATCGTTTCCGCATGCTGAACGGCACGCAGTCTCGTGTGTGGAACCTCCAGTTGTACAAGGAGGACCGGGCCAAGCCTGGTGACCCGAACCTCAATAAGAACGGGCCGAACTTCATCCAGATCGGGACCGAGGGCGGCTTCCTGCCCGCGCCGGTCGTGGTGCCGTCCGGGAACCAGTTCAACGTAACCGACTACTTTTCCCACGCGAAGATCGCTCACGGCCCGCTCAAGGGTGCACCCAGCGGTTACGGTCTGGTGCTGGGGGGAGCCGAGCGCGCGGATGTACTGATCGACTTCAGCGAGGCATCAGGAAGCTTCATCCTCTACAACGACGCGCCGGCGCCGTTCCCATTCGGCGACGACGAGGTCGACTACTACACCGGCCACATGGTCAACGGCGTCCTCGTTGGCGCGCACGACAGTGAGCACGGCCCGGACACCCGGACGCTGATGCGGATCACGATCACCGACGGCCGCTACGACGGGCTGGCCGGCACGGAGCTGCTGGATCGGTTGACCCGGGTCCTGGACTTCACGGTGAAGCCCAAGCTTGGCTTGATCGTGGACGATGCGGACATCGGCACGGACTTCGACCCGTACCCGCGCAGCAACCATCGGATCAAGACCCTCAACGAAGGGGTGGATCCCTTCGGCCGGCTGGCCCAGTTCCTCGGGACCGGCAACGCTCTGCTGGGCGGCGCGGGCGGCACGGTCTACGGTCAGTACTACGAAGACGCCGTCGACCCGATCGAGGACAAGTACCAGGCCGGCGATATCGAAACGTGGGACATCTACAACACCACTGGGGACGTGCACCCGATCCACTTCCACCTGGTGGGCGTGCAGGTCATCGGGCGGGCGAGATTCGTCCAGGCTGTTGACGGCAATCCGGAAGGCGGGGTGTTCGCGCCGTCCGGAAGGTGGTATCCGCCCGACGCGAACGAGCGCGGGTTCAAGGAGACGGTGCGGATGAACCCCGGCGAAGTCATCCGGGTGGTCATGAAGTTCAACCTGCCGACGCTGCCGGCGAAGGTGAACAATACCTACGCGATCACCCTGCCGATGAGCCCGAGAACCGGCGGCCACGAGTACGTCTGGCACTGCCACATCCTCGAACACGAAGAGCACGACATGATGCGTCCCATGGTGGTGCTCTAGCATCGCCCTGGAGAAGTGCCTGTCAACCGCTACGCCCCGTGGGCCTCACCCGAGGCTCACGGGGCATTTTCCGTTCGATCCGCCATGAAGAAGATCTCGTCGGCCCTCGTGCTGCTTGCCGCTCTTGGCGTGGGCTTCGCCGGCGGCGCCTGAGTCACGTGGCACGCGTTGGTTGGATCGTGCCCGGTACTTCGCCTGCGTCACGCTGCTCGTCGGCGACGGAGGATGAAGAAGAGTGGCAGGCCCGCCAGCAGGAGTGCCACGCCCCAGAACACCGCCTCGGCTCCCGCGCCGAGCAAGGCTCCAATCGAATAGACCGCCCCGAGACACGCCAGGACACCCAGCGCGGTCGGGCCAAGCGGCGAAGGGCTGGCCCGGGTGCGGTTCCGCAGGCGCAGCAGCGCCAGCATGCTCGCCAGGTACGCCACCAGCGTGGCCGTCGTCGCGAGCAGCACGAAGAAGGTGAAGACGCTCACGAGCGATCGGTGCAGGTTCAGCAGGACCAGGATCGTCACGAGTCCGCTGGTTGCCACAAGAGCCACCACCGGCGTGCCTCGCGCGGAGGTCTTTGCGAAGGACTTCGCGAACAGCCCGTCCCGCGCCATGGCCCGGGGCAGTTCGCCCTGCAGCAGGATCCAGCCGTTCAGCGCGCCGAGGGCGCTGACAGCGGCAAACAGGGACACGAGCCGGGCTGCGTGGGGTCCCCACGCGTCCCGCACCAGTTCTGCGAAGGGCACGCTGGATGCGGCAAGACGCGTCGCGGGCACGAGCAGCAGCACGGCGCCGCATGCGGCGGCGCTCAGCACGGAGGTGAACAAGGTGCCCCACACGGTGGCCCGTGGGACGGTTCGCGCCGCGTCCCGGATCTTGTCGGCCGGCACGGTCGCCGATTCCAGGCCCAGCATGGCCCACAGCGTGAGCGTGGCCGCCGCCGCTGTTCCGCCCAGCGTGAAATGGGTATGGGTGGCCCCCGGCCAGGTCATCGATGGCAGACGGAACACCAGCAGCGCGACCGCCGCCAGAATGGGCAACAGCTTGAGGACGGTCGTCACGCCCTGGACCCATCCCGCGGCGCGGACGCCCAGGCAGTTCACCAGTGTCAGCGCCCACACGAACGACAGCGTCGCCATGGCCGTGTGCCCAGGGGTCTCGGTCATCCACGGCACGAATTCACCGACATACCCCACGGCCGCGGTGGCAATGGCGGCGTTGCCGACCCACACCGACACCCAGTAGCCCCACGCCACGGTGAATCCGGCGAGATCACCAAACGCCTCCCGCGTGTAGGCGTACGGTCCGCCCGCGCCGGGCACGGCGCGGCTCAGCTCACCGAAGGCCACGGCCAGCGTCATCGCCCCGCCGGCGGTGAGGATCCAGGCCGGGAGATTGTCCGCGCCGAGTGGAGCCAGGGCGGCCGGGAGCAGGAAGATGCCCGACCCGATCATGTTGCCCACGACCAGCGAGGTGGCCATCCAGAAGCCAAGCGGCGCGGAGCGGTCAAACGGGCGGATCGACGGCGGCACGGCTTACTCGACCCGCTCGAGCGACAGAGCCAGTCCCTGCCCGACACCCACGCACAGGCTCACCACACACAGAAACGCCGAATGCATGCCCGACTCCTCGAATAACCCGGCCGAGCCGGGACCACCACGATTCTTCTTTCTCGACGTCGGAGACTTCTCGCACAAAGGACCAGGCGCTCTCGGTTGACAGCGCAGCGTAGAGGATTTGTAATGGGGGCGCAAGACGAACCCTGACCAAAGCTGAGCACGGAGCGCCCGCGACAGCGACATGCGTGAGGGACCGGGGCCCGCACGGACGGTCGGCGTGTGCACCGGCTTTCCGGCGGGGACAAAGGCGGATCATGACGCGAGATACATTGAGCGGAAGAGACCTCGTGAGGGTGACGGGGCGGGCCCTCGTGCTGGCGGCGTGCGTGTCCAGCCTCACGGCGTGTGGACCGATCACACGGGGCAACTGGGGTACCGTGGTCGCTCCGGTCTACGGATCGGCACAGCCTGATCATGCGGGCGCAGAGCGGTTCACCGGCCCGAAGCAATTCGGCGACAACTACTACCACGGCGTCCTGCCGAACGGGCGCATCGTCCGGCCCGCAGGACAGAGCGTGCAGGTCGGCATGAATCCGCTCGGGGCGCGCCTCTCTCCAGACGGGAAATTCCTCATCACCACGAACAATGATGACGACGACGCCAGCCTGGGGTCTCAGCGGAGCGAGACGAACGTCGGCGGCTACTCGCTCTCGGTCATCAACGTCCGGACGATGACCGTCGTGTCGCAGATCAGCTCGGCTGGAAGGTTCTTCATTGGCTTGCAGATCACCGGCAGCGGGCCATACACCGTCTGGGCCTCGGGCGGCGGCGACAACAGCATCAAAAGGTTCACCGTCTCCGCCAGCGGCGTGATCAGCCCGACCGACAGCGTGACCATTCGCCCGATCACTCCGTCGCAGTCGGGCTACGTGTCGCACTACCGGCCGGGCAAGGCGTTCAGCACCCAGGATGCCGCCGGGAACAGGCCGCCGGCGCCGAGCGGCTTCGACCGCGCGGCAGGGGCAGCCATCACCTTTCCGGCCGGGTCCGCGCTCGGCCCAGACGGGAAGTTCCTGTACGTCGCCTGCAACGGCGACAACAGCCTCGCTGTCATCGATACGGCGACGTTTGCCGTCGTCAGACAGATCCCGGTCGGGTACTTCCCCTACGATGTGAGCGTCAGCCCGGACGGCCGATGGGTCTTCGTGTCCAACTGGGGAGTCACCGAGTACACGTTCGCGAAGCCCACGTATAACACCGACGGCACGCTGACCGCGGTCGCCCCGGCTGGAGTCAACGAGCCGGCTGGATACTACGTGCCGAAGACCGACAGCGGCGGATCGACTCCCAAGACGTCTTCTGTGTCAGTCGTGGCCGTGCCGGGCGGCGATGGCGCCCGGGCGTCCCTGGTCGAGTCGGTCTACATGGGAGAACCGCTCGACGAGCTCTATCAGGTCGGCGATACGCATCCTTGCGCCACGGCGCTCCTCACCAGCGGGGAAAAGCAGTACGTCTATGTCACCAAGGCCAACAGCGATCGGATCGGCATCATTTGCGTGAAGAAGGGATCCGGCTCGAAGGCGGGACAGATCGTCACGCAGGTGAAGAAGGACCTGGACCTCTCGCCGGTGAAGGTCGGCGGCGTGAAGCCACTGGTTCATGGTGCCTACCCGAACGCCATCATCGTCTCCAGGGACCACACGCGCGCCTACGTGGCGGAGGCCGGCCTCAACTCCGTGGCGGTGCTCGACACCAGGAACCCGGAAAAGCCCTCGCTGCTCGGAAGAATCCCGACCGGCTGGTATCCCACGGCGCTGGAGCTGAGCGCCGACGGGAAGATGCTCTACATCTTGAACGCGAAGGGGGTTGGCGAAGACATTGGTCCGGCCGGGACGACCGCGCCGCCCTCGAAGGTCTCGACGCGCGCGGGAGGCCTCAGCAACATCGACAGCAACTATATCTTCGGCAGCGCCCAGAAAGTGGATCTGACGGCCACGGCCTTCGACACCCGTGCCGTTCTGGCGAACAATTTCGCCGTGGCGCCGAAGGTGGACGACCGCGTCGTGCCCGCGGGCGGGCTCCAGGGTTCACGGAAGATCACGCACGTCTTCTTCATCCTGCACGAGAACAAGACGTTCGACTCGATGCTCGGGAACCAGAGCCAGCTCGGACCGTTTGCCAGCCTGACTTACCGGGACGCCAGCGGCGCGCCGTTCACCGACGCGCAGTACACGATCGTCTCGAAGAACCTGCAGCTGCTGGCCAGCAAGTTCGCGGTCGGCGTCAACTACTACAGCGACGCCGAGGAGAGCGACGCGGGTCACCAGTTCTCGGCGTCCGGGACCGCGAGCGACTTCTCGGAAAAGACGCTGGAGGTCAAGGGCGGGCGCGGGCTGCTGGTGAACAAGAACATGGACCCCGAGGATTATCCGGAATCCGGGTACATCTTCAACAACGCCGCGCGGCACGGCGTCTCGTTCAAGGACTACGGGGCGCTCATCCGCATCCTGGGCACCGACACCGGGGGCAGCGTGCCGACGACGCTGAACGACCCGCCGAGCGGGAAGGCCGGCTACCCGGTGCTTCCCCTCGCCACGCCGCTCGTGAACAAGGGCGACGTGGATTCGCCCGTGCTCGGGCTCGGTCAATCCTATTTTCTGGCGACGCCGATCCTGGCCGTGCTGGGCGGGAACAACGCCAACGGCGAGCCGCGGCTGGACCGCAACTACCCGGGATACAACTTCAACATCTCGGACCAGCGCCGCGCACAGGAGTTCTGCCTGGATTTCGATCGGATGGTCGCCAAGGGGACGCTGCCGAAGTTCTTCTACATCTACCAGCCGAACGACCACACGGGGAGCATCGTAGCGAAGAACGTGACCGACAGGACCGCGCCGATGCAGGTGGCTGACGGCGACGTGGCGCTGGGCATGGTGGTCGACCACATCATGCGAAGTCCCGTGTACTACAACCCGGCCACCGGCGAGGGCAGCGCGATCTTCGTGACCTTCGACGACGCGCAGTCCACGCTGGATCACATCCACCCACACCGGACGCCGCTCCTGGTGGTCAGCCCGTACGCGAAGCCGGGCCCGGCTACGCGCCACTACAGCACCGCGTCGATCGTCAAGACGGAGGAGCTGCTGCTCGGGTTGCCACCCAACAACCTCGGCGACCTCTTTGCCACCGACCTGCGCGACATGTTCCAGCCGGTCTACAACGGAGTGACCGCGGACATGCTGCCGTTCACGCGCAGCTACTCATACGCGGCGTCCGAGGAAGGGCTGAAGATCTGGGACCTGGTGGAGAGGCTGGACACGTCGGGGCCGGACCGCGACAGCCGCCGGCTGGGCACGTTGGCGCGCCTCTCGATGCTTGCCGACTTGCTGCATGCCGAGGCTGTCAGGCAGAATGCGCTGCAAGACAAGGACTACCTCGAGCAGCAGGCGCAGTTGTACGAGATGGCCGTGGCGGTAGCAGGCGCAACGTCCTCTGTGACCTGACTGCCTCACTCTCTTCGCGGTGGCCGCCGGCGTGCTGGTCGCGGCCGCGCCGCGCCGCGCCGCGAGATCCCCGTGATTGCGGTCAGCGGCGACGACCAACTCGAGAAGGAACTCGTCCGGAACCTGCCGTGGGTCCAGTACGCCACCGGTAGTCGTGGGCCAGCCGACCTCAGGCGGGTGACTGCCGTCTGTTGCCGCCGTTCTGCTTTTGCCATATACTTGCAGAGCTTTATCGACGAGAGCAACCCTCCCTACGCGGAAGTGGCGAAACTGGCAGACGCACCAGCTTGAGGGGCTGGCGCCCGCAAGGGCGTAGGGGTTCGAATCCCCTCTTCCGCACCAGCCTTCGCTCGCTTGCCCCACCGATGGGCGCAAGCTACGGCTT
>Ga0209747_1000865_pt1 | contig 16436 bp, 10 predicted proteins | sample BarGraNGADG00311_FD_184498 | JGI IMG/M metagenome (GOLD analysis project Ga0209747, IMG submission 184498) | Arctic peat soil microbial communities from Barrow, Alaska - Barrow Graham LP Ref core NGADG0011-311 (SPAdes) (version 2) | ecosystem: Environmental > Terrestrial > Soil > Wetlands > Peat...
GCAACCAGGAACAATATTTTTTATTATTTTAAAGAATACCGGCGTCTATATCTCTGATAATAAGTTCTATAAGGGCATCATCGCCATAACCGTCATATTCTTCTTTAAGATTTGTTCCGAATATACGTGCAATTCCCTGCCAGAAAGCCGCAGACAATTTCCCTCTGTATTCTTTTATCAATTCGTATGAAGTATTTTGTGTTTCCCTGTCTATCAGTTTAATGAGTAATCTCCCCTGTGTTATTGTCATCTGTTGTATATCTTCTTCATAATCAGCAAATACACTTTTCTCCACTTTTTTCAGATATTCTTTACGCTCCTTTTCATTTTTAATATTTTTCAGATCTTCATTAACCTGAGTAAGCCTGTGCCGTACAATAACTGCGTATGGATATACCCTTTTTATATTAAGTACAAGCCGTTCGTATTTACGATATTCACTTTTCTTTTCAGGTCGTGGCGGTGCTATAACTCTCACCTCCTTTATTTCAACTTCAGGCATGGTTATTCCATCTCGTTCTACTTTTTGCAAAAGGTAAAACTTTCCCGACAGAGTATCAGCCTTCTGTTTTAGAGTATCGCTCTGAGCAGAGATATCAACGATGAAAAAGAAAAATCCCAGAAATAGGAATATTGGTCTCACAGATGGAATATTTCTGCAAAGGTATCAAATAACAGGCCACAAATTATTAGCAAACATTTTCCATTGCAGTATCATGTCAATACTACTGCTGGTAGAAATGCTCCGATTCTGATAAGGATAAATAGAATGACCCCTAACCAGGATTTACGCTAAGTCTTTTTCAAATGCCTCTTTATTGAACTTAAATTTATTGTCTAGAAATTCAATAATCAGCGAAGTATCTGAATAGGCATTTCCCAGGCAGGTAGATGCGCCTGGTGATGGAGTTATGTTGAATATTATTTTATCTCCGGAAAGTTTTGCTTCGCCCATCTCCAGCTTCCTGGTAGTATTGTTCACAATTTGTGGTCTGGTTCCTCCGATACCTTTTGCAAATTTTATTTCATTCAGTTTAAGTAAAGGAACTATTTTCCTTATTTGCTTAATAAACAATCTTTTCCCAATAAATGGCAGGTCATAAAGAAAATTGACCACGATATAACTGAAGAGAACCTTGTCAAATATGATTTTAAATAAACTTATTATCGGATTTATTCCAAGACCGAATGTTTTCCAGTACTCCCAAAAGGTTGACATGTTATGTCTTTCCAGCTCGAAGATTGGTTTTGCTGTTGGACCGAAACGGGTAATATTATCGTTGTGCACTTCAGGATCACCATGAATAGCAGCAAAAGGAAGCTTAGCAACCTGCATTGTATATACCTTACCATTCAGCACTTTAGGTCCAGTATAAAAGCTACCCGCCATTGATAAGATTGCTAAGTTTTTTCCGTATCCAAGCGACTTTGCAATCATGAGGCTGTGACCTCCGGCGGCGATAACAACAACTGTAGATTTCAACTCACCTTTGTTAGTCAGAACTGTATAGTGATCTTCATTTTTGGAGATTTTAAGAAGTTTTGTATCAAGATTTATATCCAGCGTTGGATTCTTTCTCAAGGCATTGTCTACAAACGAATGACATAGTCTTTTAAAATCGACGGTGTACCCATCCTCTGTAACAAGAGCAAGTATTTCCTGCGATGGATCTCTGCCCTCGAGTACCCTTGGTTCTATTTTCCCAATCTCATCCCGCCCTATCATTTTCAATTTAGGAAATAGCTTACTGAAAGGAGGATATCTATTTTTCAGTTCCTCTACCTGGCTTTTGCCTACAGCAAGAACCATCTTTGAGTATTTACTGAATATCTTATTTTCGGAGGATTTGCTTTTTTCGCTCTCAACGTACCTCATAACCATATCGGACATCCTCTTTACACTTGTGGCTTTATCAATCGAATAATTGGTTTCGATATCGCCGAAGTGAAGAGTCTGGCTGTTATTATATGATGCAGAATTTACAAGACCAAAGTCAGAATATTTTTCAATTAAGCAAATCTTCTTTATGTCAGTATAATTACTTAAAGTATAGAGTAATGCCGTTCCGACCACTCCACCTCCAACAATAAGTACATCATATTTAGTATTTGTATCGTTTATCATTTTTAGCTTTTATCGTTCGTCTATTGGAATATAATCATGTTTGCCGTATACGTTTTTAAACGCAGGACGTATTATTCTCTTTGCTGAAAATGTAAGCTCTTCAATACGGTGAGTGCACCATCCGGAAACTCTTGCAATTGCAAAAAGAGGGGTATAAAGCTCTTTTGAAATATCAAGGCAGGAGTAGACGAAACCTGAGTAAAAATCCACATTAATACAGACTATCTTTGTTGATTTTTCTCCTTTAAATACTCTGAAAACTTCAGGTGTGAGGCTTTCAACCAGTGAATAAAGCTCAAATTCTTTAAGACGGCCTTTTTCTATTGCCAGTTCTCTTGCTTTGATTTTCAGAATACCAGCTCTCGGATCAGAAATAGTATAAACCGCGTGTCCGATACCATATATCTTACCTGAAAAGTCATTTGCCTTTTTATTAAGAATTTTCAGAAGATGCTCTTTAACTTCTTCCACATCGGTCCAGTCCTTGACATGGGTTTTCATATTTTCCATCATTTCCAGAACACGGACATTTGCACCACCATGCAAGGGTCCTTTTAATGAACCGATTGCTGATGTAATTGAAGAATAAATATCAGTTTCAGAAGAGCTGGTTACCCTCATTGTAAAAGTTGAGTTATTACCACCCCCATGTTCTGCATGAAGAACAAGCATAAGGTCGAGAAGATCGGCTTCAAGTTTTGAGAACCCCTTACAATCACCTTTAATTAAATAGAGGAAATTTTCAGCAGGACTCAGATTGGGCTGCGGATGACGTATTGAAAGTGTCTTACCTTTATATAAGTGCCTCAATGCCTGATATGAATACGCTACGATTGTAGGAAATTTAGCAATAATATTCAGTGACTGCTTAATCATATTATCGAGTGCGATGCTATCGGGATTCTCATCAAGAGTATATAACCCGAGTACCGATCTGGCAAGAATGTTTAGTACATCTTTCCCCTTCATAGACAATATCATATCTTTAACAAAGTCATCAGGTAAAGCACGCAGAGAAGCCATATGGTCCGAAAATTCTTTCAGTTCATCTGCATGTGGAAGATGACCCGTTAATAACAAGTATACGGTCTCATCAAAGCCGTGCCGGTCTTCTTTCTGAAATCCCTGTGTAATATCAGCTATATCAATTCCCCTGTATAATAATTCTCCCGGGATAGCAACAACTTTATCACCCTCTTTTTTATACCCGACCACATCGCCGATGTTAGTCAGTCCCACCAGAACACCTGTTCCGTCTTTATTCCTTAACCCACGCTTTACATCAAACTGTTCGAACAGATCATTATTAATCTGACATGATTTTCTAACCGAATCCTCCAACTTTAAAACGTAATTCTTGTCTTCCATTAGCATAGATTTATGACGTTTCCTAAAAATTAAATATTTGAAATAATTGCATCTGCAAATTCTGATGTCTTTAATAATGTTGCATTCTCCATCAGTCTATGAAAATCGTAAGTAACCTTTTTACTTTGTATTGTTTTTTCCAATCCTGCATAAATCCGCTCCGTTACTTCACTCCATCCCATATAATCAAACATTAGTGCACCTGAAAGTATTACTGAGCCCGGATTGACTTTATCGAGATCGGCATATTTCGGAGCTGTGCCGTGTGTTGCTTCAAAAATGGCGTGTCCGGTTTCAAAATTGATGTTTGCACCCGGAGCGATACCTATTCCCCCCACTATTGCGGCAAGAGCGTCAGAAATATAATCTCCGTTCAGGTTTAATGTGGCAATTACTGAGTATTCTGCAGGCCGGGTTAGAATCTGCTGCAGAAAAGCATCGGCAATTACATCTTTTATTATCACCTTGCCGGCAACTTCAGCCTGCTTTAGCATTTTGTCAGCAGTTTCCGCTCCCTGCTTATCTGAAATGATTTTATGTTGTTGCCATGTAAAAACGTCGTTAGCGAATTCTCTTTCGGCAAGAGCATACCCCCACTTCATGAAAGAGCCTTCAGTAAACTTCATAATGTTCCCTTTATGAACAATTGTAACTGATGGCAGCTTCTTTTCAATGGCAAATTTAATTGCCTGTCTTACCAGGCGTTCGGTGCCTTCCACTGAAACAGGTTTAATACCAATAGATGAAGTGTTTGGAAACCTGATTGATTTAACGCCCATTTCATCAATCAAAAATCTTTTTAATTTTTCAGTTTCAGGTTTGCCGTTCATGAATTCAATTCCAGAGTAAATATCTTCCGTATTTTCTCTGAAGATGTGCATATCAACCAACTCCGGATGCTTTACGGGACTAGGCACACCATTGAAGTACCTCACTGGTCTGTAGCAAGTATATAGATCCAATATCTGACGTAAAGCAACATTTAATGAACGCATTCCCTCCCCGACAGGAGTTGTAAGAGGTCCCTTTATACCTACCAGATATTCCCTAAAACCAGCCAGTGTATCTTCAGGCATCCAATTACCGGTTTGTTTAAAAGCTTTTTCCCCGGCAAGAACCTCTTTCCAGGCTATTTTCCTTTTTCCATTATAGACCTTTTGAACAGCGGCATCAAAAACCCGCACTGACGCTTTCCAGATATCAGGTCCGGTTCCATCTCCTTCTATAAAAGGGATGATTGGATTTTCAGGGACAATTAATTTTCCGTTGGCAAGCCTTATTTTTTCTGGTGTCATGGTATAAATTTATAGATTTGATTTTCTAATCAGGTTCAACGCACTTCCGGCTTTAAACCATTCAATTTGTGCAGCATTATATGAATGATTAGCTATTATAACCTCTCTTTTCCCATCAGAATGATTTAGTATAATAGTTAATTGTTTGCCTGGAGAAAGCTCTTTTAACCCGATTATATCAATTTTGTCGTTTTCTAAAATCTTGTTATAATCAGCTTTATCAGAGAATGTTAAGGTTAAAACTCCTTGTTTTTTGAGGTTAGTTTCATGGATACGTGCAAAAGATTTCACTATTACTGCTTTTACACCCAGAAATCTTGGTTCCATTGCAGCATGCTCGCGGGATGATCCTTCTCCAAAATTTTCTTCTCCAACAACCAACGAGCCAAGGCCTGCTTTTTTATACGCTTTTGCAACAAAAGGAACAGTATCGTATTGAGTTGTTAACTGATTCAGTATCTGGTTTATTTTATCATTGAAATAATTAACAGCTCCGATCATGTAGTTGTTTGATATGTTCTCCAGATGCCCTCTGTACTTTAACCAGAAACCTGCCATTGAAATATGGTCAGTAGTGCATTTCCCTTTTGCTTTAATTAGCAATAGCAGGTTTGAAAAATCCTTTCCGTCCCATTCCGTGAAGGGAGTTAAAGCCTGCAGCCTGTCCGATTCAGTGGCTATGAAAACATTTCCAGCACTTCCTGCTTTTTCAGGTTTCTGGTATCCGCTTTCGATATTTCCGAAACCCAGAGGGGGCAGGTCTATGCCTTTGGGTTCAGCTAATTTCACTAGTTTCCCTTCAGAATTCAGTAAAGAATCAGTTAACGGATTGAATGTAAGCTTTCCTGAAATTGCAATGGCGGTAACAATCTCGGGAGATGCTACAAATGCATAAGTATTTGGATTCCCATCAGTTCTTTTTGCAAAGTTCCGGTTAAAGGAATGAATAACAGTATTTACCGGACTTTTATCGGCACCCTTGCGATCCCATTGTCCAATGCACGGGCCACACGCATTTGCAAATATTTCGCCTCCTATTTTTTCAAAAGTACCAAGAAAACCGTCTCGTTCTGAGATGAACCGTATCTGTTCAGAACCGGGAGTAACTTTAAATTCCGACCTGGCGGTAAGTTTTAAATCGAGGGCATTTTTTGCAACCGCTGCTGCACGCGAAATATCTTCATATGAGGAGTTTGTACATGAACCGATTAGTCCTACTTCAACATTTACAGGCCATTTATTTTTTTCAGCAACTGTTTTCATCTGCGAAATCGGGGTGGCCAGATCAGGCGTGAAAGGACCATTGATAAAAGGTTCGAGCTCCGATAAATTTATTTCAATAAACTGGTCATAATATTTCTCCGGGTTATCACTTATTTCTTTATCTGCAGTAAGGTGTTCCCTGTTTTTTCCGGCTAGTTCTGCAACCTCATTTCTTCCTGTTGCAATAAGGTATTTAGCCATTGAGTTATCATATCCGAAGATAGAACAGGTAGCTCCGATTTCTGCACCCATATTGCAGATTGTTGCTTTTCCGGTACATGAAAGTGATTCGGCCCCTTCACCGGAATATTCAACAACACATCCTGTTCCTCCGCTAACTGTAAGCAATCCGGCAATCTTCAGGATTATATCTTTTGGCGAGGCCCATCCATTCAATTTCCCATTTAGTCTTATTCCGATTATCTTAGGAAGTTTCAATTCCCATGCCATACCTGTCATAACATCTACAGCATCTGCCCCTCCCACTCCGATAGCTATCATACCAAGTCCTCCCGCATTTGGAGTATGCGAATCTGTACCGATCATCATTCCTCCGGGAAAGGCATAATTTTCTAAAACTATCTGGTGTATAATTCCTGCACCTGGTTTCCAGAAACCAATATCGTATTTATTACAAACAGAACTTAAGAAATCATAAACTTCTTTATTTGTAAATACGGCTGATTTCATATCGTCGGCAGCTCCCGATTTTGCCATAATAAGATGGTCGCAATGTACTGAAGCGGGAACTGCTGTCGCTGATTTTCCTGCCATCATGAATTGCAAAAGGGCCATCTGGGCTGTTGCATCCTGCATTGCAACCCTGTCGGGAGCAAAGTCAACATAATCAATACCTCGTGTAAATGTTCTTGCTTCTGATTTTTTATAGAGATGGTTATAAAGAATTTTTTCTGTCAAGGTTAAAGGATGATGCAGGTTTTTCCGGGTTTCAGCAATTCCTGAGGCTAGTTCTCTGTAAAATGCATCAATCATTTTTAAGTCAAATATCATGTCCAATATATTAAAGATTAAAACCTTATCTGTCCGTTTCCTTCAATTATCCACTTGTATGTTGTCAATGCTTCCAATGCCATAGGTCCTCTTGCATGTAATTTCTGGGTGGATATACCAATTTCTGCCCCAAGTCCGAATTCAGCCCCATCTGTAAAGGCGGTTGAGGCATTTGCGTAAACAGACGAAGCATCTACCAATTTATTAAACAACTGAATTCTGGAATTGTTTTCAGAAATTATTGCCTCGCTATGCTTCGATCCATAAGTATTAATATGGAAGAGTGCTTCATCAAATGTTTCTACTGTTTTGACAGCCATTTTATACGATAGAAATTCTGTGCCAAAAGATTCGCTGGTAGCTTTTTGAAGCAGGCCAGAAGGATACTTGTTCTCTAAAGCCTTATATGCTTTTTCATCAGCATATATAAGAACATTAGAATTTGAACAGAGCTTAACAAGAAAAGCTAATTCCCCAATTCGTTTCTCATGAATTATAAGACAGTCAAGAGCATTGCAAACACTTACTCTGCGTGTTTTTGCATTGTTAATAATCAGCTGCCCTTTTTCTTTGTCCCCATACTCATCAAAATATGTATGACAAATCCCGGCACCTGTTTCAATAACTGGAATAGAGGCATTTTCCCTAACATAATCTATAAGACTGCGGCTTCCTCTTGGGATAATCAGATCAACATATTCGCGTGCATTTAACAACTGGGACGTTTCATCGCGACCAGAAGGAAGAAGGGTGATAACATCATGGTCGACACCGTTTCTCTCAAGAACCTTTCGTATAACTTCAGCAATGGCTTTGTTTGAGTTTATTGCATCACTTCCACCTTTCAGAATACACGCATTACCAGATTTCAGACAGAGTGAAAATACATCAAATGTAACATTTGGTCTTGCTTCATAAATGACACCGATAACACCAAACGGCACAGATATCTTAGATATTATTAATCCATTGGGTCTTTCATTTTTTGACAATATCTTATCCAGAGGATTTGCCATGGCTGCCACGTTTCTGATATCGCCTGCAATTGCTTTAATTATTTCAGGAGTCAGAACTAAACGGTCATATTTAGGGTCTGACTTATCCATAAGAGCCAGATCCCTGGCATTTTCACTTATAATAAAATCAGAATTCTCAAGAGCTGCCTCAGCAATCATTACGAGACATTTACTAATGATAATCGGATCTAAAACGCTTAATTTCCGACTAGCCTTTACTGCATTTTTAAATAATTGTGTGCAATCCATTTTAAAATTGTTCCTTGTTGCTTGTTGCTGGTTACTGGTTCTTCTTGCCCTACGCTCTATGCTCTTTGCTCTGAGCTTTTGTCTTTGTACTTTTGTCTTTTGTCTTTATACCTGAAGGCTACTTTTATTCTTCTCATTTATAACCAGGTAATCATAATGGATAAGTGGCTTACTCAACTTTTCTCCAATATTTTGTTCGGCTTTTTTAGAGTCGTACTGAGATTTTCCCAATCCTATTATATTGCCCTTCTTATCAACTATTCTTACAACATCACCACTTTTAAAAAACCCTTCAACTTTGGTAATTCCAATCAGAAGAAGGCTTGTTGCTTTTTCTCCCAAAAGAGCCTCTCTGGCGCCGTCGTTTATGACAACAGCTCCTTTTGCAAAAGTGTCTGAGTGAGAAAGCCACTTCTTAACCCCGGTCTCTTTCTTCTTGCTTGCAATAAAATGACTGTAGGGGACATCCTTTTTCCTCACAATATCAGTTATTATTGCATCGCGTGTTCCATTAGCGATAAACACATCAATGCCTTGTGACGCAATTTTTCGTGCAATCGTGCATTTTGTAATCATCCCTCCTCTTCCGAATCCTGATTTTTCCTTTGAAATATACTGCTCCAGATCTTCTGATTCCACATCTATTTTATTGATGAGCATAGCCCCCACATCCCCGGGTATTCCATTGTATACACCATCAACATTCGAGAGAATAATAAGTGAATTGCAATCCATCATTGAGCAGATGAGTCCCGATAATTCATCGTTATCAGTGAACATGAGTTCGTTAATTGAGATTGCATCATTCTCGTTGACAATAGGCAATACTTTATTTTCTAGCATTGCGGAAATGCAGTTCTTCATATTAAGGTAATGCCGCCTGTCCCTGAAGCTCTCTTTTGTTGCCAGTAACTGACCTGCCTGAATACCATATTTCCCAAATAGAAACTGATAACTCGACATAAGTTTTACCTGGCCAATTGCTGCCCATATCTGTTTGGCGGCAATTATGTTTGTCTTCTTTGACGGTGATACCTCGCTGCGACCTGCTGCCACAGCACCAGAAGTTATTAATATTACTTCAATACCCTGCTTGTAAAGTATGGCTACATCCTCAACCAGACGTAAAATTCTTCCGTCGTTAAGCGATCCGTCACTTTGGGTGATAACGTTGCTTCCTACTTTAATTGCAATTCTGTTAAATTTTGGCTTAATGCTTTTCAATTTATTACTGTTTATGCCTGTTATTATAACTTTTGTTGCAAAATTAAGAGAAATAGTGAAGATATTATAGCCAAACCCAACAATTTAGAATAAACAATAAGTACTAAAAAACGATACACTTTATGATATAAGCAATGCCTATCCTCACATTGAGTATCGTTTTACAAAATAAATCAGATTGTTAAACAGGGGACGAAAATATGACAATTATCATGAATAAATTATTCCTCCCCTTTCTTCAGTTCTCTTACAGGTTTATCGATGATTTCAAAGGCTGGAAGAGCATTCTTATTGTCGGTCGCCTTTAATTGCTCAAGCTTTCTACCAGCAGGTAATACCCTACTCTCCCACGATCCTATAGCATCGTTGAAGCCTTTTAGTGCAGATTTCAACCCGTTGCCCACCTTATCAAAATGATCGGCAAAAACACTAAGCCTTCCATGTAACTCTGTTGCTGCATCCATTATCGCCAGTGCATTCTCAGTAATATTATGCTGTTGCCACGACATTGCGACAGACTTGAGTATTACAATAAGTGTTGTTGGAGTGGCTAATATAATTTTATTATTCATGGCATCCTGCAATAAAGTCTTATCTGTCATCAAAGCAACGTTTAATGCAGATTCCACTTCCATATACAGTACAACAAAATCAGGTGTATTCTCAAACTGCGACCAATATTGCTTTTTACTAAGCTTATTAACATGATCCCTCAGATCCTTTGCATGTTTTGCAAAAAGAATGTTCCGGGAAGTTTCATCATCTGTTTCCAGAGCCTGAAGATATGCATCAAGGGGCAATTTTGAATCAACTACAACATGACTATTTCCCGGAAGATTAATAATCATGTCGGGTTTATAGACGAGATCTTCACCTTCAATATATACCTGTTCAAAGAAGTCACAATGACCCGACAGACCCGAAAACTCTACGACCCTTTTTAATCCTATCTCTCCCCATTTACCTCTTACCCTTGGATTTCTCAGGGCATTTACGAGCGCTGTTGTTTCCTTCTGCAAACTGGTGTTGGTATTCTGAATATTCGACAACATTTCGGTTACCTGTCCAAATGTTTTTTCAGAACCTTTTTCCAGTTCTTCAATTCGCTTTTTATAACTATCGATTGATTCTTTAACTGGCTTCAGCATCTCAGCTATAGCCGATTTCCGTTCATCAAGGTTTCCTTCTGCCTCTTTTACATGTGTTCCCAATTGTGTGGTAGCCAAATCGAGGAATTGTTTATTATTTTGTGTCAGTGCATCTGATGCTGCCGATTTAAAGGTATCAACCATTGCTTTCCTAACCTCATCCAGACTGTTTGCCTGGGCTTCAATTCTTGCTGTCAGCGTACTGATCAGCTTATTAAGTTCATTTATTTCTTCAATTTTAAGTAACAATGCCTTCTGATGCAGATCATTTAATCGCGACTTTGTAACCAGCGAAGCAATCATGCCTCCAGTTACCAGACCTAAGACAATATACAATATGATTTCCATGCGGTAAGAATCTAATTATCCTCAAATTTATGAGTTTTAACTGTAAATGTGCTGATAAACTTTTCCTTTTGCCATTTTTACTATCTTCGTACTTCTTAAACCAACCTTATGAAACTAATTGTAAAAGTAATTGCCAGCACAATGATCATAACAAGTTTTTGGTCGTGCACCTCAAAACAGGAAAAAATGGAAAACAGGATGAAGGCTTTTGTGGCTTCTTATGAATCAAAAGCAATACCCCTTTACCGCGAATCTGCTCTTGCATCGTGGAATGCTAATGTTACTGGTACTAATGAAGATTTTGCAAAGAGTGAAAAGGCTTCATTTGATTTTGCTAAAATCTTTGCCGACCGTAAAGCTTTTTCTGAGTTAAAGGAGATTAAAGAGTCGAATGCTATGAAGGATCCCATACTTGTCCGGGAAATGGAAATTTTGTACAATGGATATCTCGGAGGCCAGGTTGATACAACACTTATCGCTGAGCAGATAAGAATGGAGACTGAAATCAGTAAGATGTATGCTAATTTCAGGGTGTCTGTTAACGGGAAACAAATCTCTGATAATGAGGTTGAAAGCATCCTTAAAAACGAAACCGGCAGCAAAGAACTTCAGACAGCATGGGAAGGATCAAAAACAATTGGTCCAGTTGTAGCTGCTAATATCATAAAACTGGTAAAACACCGTAACACTATTGCTCAGAAAATCGGATTCAGCAACTACCATGAGATGAGTCTGAAACTTTCCGGTCAGGATCCGGCAGAAGTGACGAAGATTTTTGATGAGCTCGACAGCCTGACAAGGAATAATTTTGCTGAACTAAAAGGTGAGATTGACTCATATTTTGCAAAGCGATATAAAGTTGCAATTGCTGATTTGCGCCCATGGCATTATCAGAATCGCTATTTCCAGGAAGCTCCACAGATTTATAAAGTTGATTTCGATAAATATTATGCTAAACAGGACCCAGTAAAACTTGCCTCGACATTTTACAATGGAATCGGGTTGAATGTAGATCCTATACTTGCAAAAAGTGACCTTTATGAAAAACCGGGTAAAAACCAGCATGCATTCAGTACTGATATAGACAGATCGGGTGATGTCCGCACACTCGACAATATTCGTCCCGATTCTTACTGGATGAATACTATCTTGCATGAGCTCGGCCATGGTGTTTATTCCTATTATAATGATAAGTCCCTCCCATTTACCTTAAGGGATGCGGCTCATACGTTTACTACAGAAGCCATAGCTAATATGTTTGGCAGACTTGCAACCGATCCTCAGTGGATGCTTAGCATGGGTGTAATAGATGCGAAAGAGAGTGAAACAATCAGTGAAGAGAGCCGTAAAGCACTTCGTCTCCAGATGCTTGTCTTCAGTCGTTGGGCCCAGGTGATGTATCGTTTTGAGAAGAGTATGTACGAAAATCCCGATCAGAATCTCAATCAGCTTTGGTGGACCATGGTCGAAAAATACCAATTGGTCACTAAACCGGAAGGACGCGATATGCCTGACTGGGCAACAAAAATTCATGTCGCCCTATATCCCTGCTACTATCACAACTACCTGCTCGGAGACTTGCTTGCATCGCAGTTTTATAACTACATAACTACAAATGTTTCAAAAAACCAATCTTTTGTGGGTGAAAAAGCCGTTGGGACCTACCTGAAAGAAAAGGTCTTTATGCCCGGCGCCAGATACGACTGGAATGTTATGATTGAGAAAGCCACAGGTGAAAAGCTGACTGCAAAGTACTATGCTAAACAGTTTGTTGAATAGAAAAGGCACAACGGCGCAAAGGCGTAACGGCACAACGGCGCAATTGGAACCAGCAACCAACACGAAACGATAAACGCGAAACTGATAAACAAGCAACTAGCACCCAGCAACTATCTATAGAACACTTAACACTTAAAATATGAAAAACCTCATTGTCCTTCTATCAATTGCTCTTCTTTCGTCCTGTACTTCATCAGAACCCAAAAAAGAGATAAAAAGTGATGCAGGATTAATAAATGAAACCGTTGTTAAGAACACTATTGACACAGTAAAAACAGCAAAACCCGCCGCTGATCTTATATTACTTTCCAAGGGGGTAAAGCATGCTGCATCACTCTGGAGAAAAGAAGACGGATCCGAAGCTGATTTCACAAAATTTGTTAAGGAAAACTATATTTCTGATCCTGCAAAACGCAAGGTAGTATTCAACAAGATAAGCAGTTACATTGAATCTATTTATGGAAATTATAACGAAATAACTCTCGATCTCAGGAAAACTCTTGACGAAGCTCTTGGCGAGATTGATGATGTAGATCGGATGTTTGGAAACTATTCGGTAGGATCACACTTGCAAAATGATTTTTATTCAAATAAGATAGCTTTTTCGATAGCTCTTAATTATCCCTATTTTACATTGGCTGAGAAAGAACAACTTGGACCAAAATGGAGTCGCGATGACTGGGCTATGGCTCGTTTAGGAGATATGTTTATCTCACGTGTTCCAGCTGAACTCGATCAGGCAGTGACTGAAGCAACGGGTAATTCGGAGATGTATATTGCTGAATACAATATATATATGGGGTATCTTCGTACCGATGACGGTCGTCAGATCTTTCCGGCCGATATGGTCCTTCTCTCACACTGGAACCTGCGCGATGAGCTTAAAGCAGATTACGCCGACAAAAAGAACGGGCTTGAGAAACAGGAAATGATATACAAAGTGATGGAACGCATTATACGGCAGGAAATTCCAGGCGTGGTAATTAACAGTCCTGCATATGAATGGGCGCCATATTCAAATAAAGTTACCAAAGGAGGCAATGTGGTTGAGACCGGAGCAGAACCCGATACGCGCTATTCTCATATCATCAATAACTTTAGAACAAGAAAAGAGATTGATGCTTTCAATCCTGATATGAATACCTTCATTTTACGTAAATTTTCGCTCGAAATGGAGATTGCTCAGGATGAGGTTGAAACACTTTTCGATTCATATCTCAGCTCACCACTACTTATCAAAGTTGGTACATTGATAAAACAAAGATTAGGTCGTGACCTGCGTCCTTATGATATATGGTATGACGGATTCAAGACCCGGAGCAGCATACCTGAAGATCTGCTGACCTCAAAAACAAGAGATCTTTATCCAAATCCTGCTGCATTTCATGCCGGAATGCCGCTGATGCTTAAAAAACTGGGCTGGTCACCTGAAAGAGCAGCCTATCTTGCCGAAAAAATTGTAGTCGATCCGGCCCGCGGTTCCGGTCATGCCTGGGGTGCAGCAAAAAAAGGTTCATTATCTCATCTGCGAACCCGTATCTCAGAAAAAGGTATGGATTACAAGGGATATAACATTGCAGTTCATGAGTTTGGACATAATGTTGAGCAGACAATATCTCTTTATGATGTAGATAATTACATGATGTCCGGAGTACCGAACACAGCATTCACCGAGGCAAATGCATTTATCTTTCAGAACCGCGATCTCTTCCTTCTTGGAATGAAAGATGATAATCCTGATAAGACAAAGCTATCTACAATCGATGCCGGATGGTCGCTAATGGAAATAATGGGTGTGGGAATGGTTGATATGAAGGTATGGAAATGGCTTTATGCTAATCCCGGTGCCACTCCTGCTCAGTTAAAAGAGAGCACCATTGCTATAGCTGTTGAGGTGTGGAACAAATACTATGCACCCATCTTTGGAGTTAAGGACTCTCCTATTCTTGCTATTTATTCACATATGATTAATACACCACTTTACCTTGCCAATTATTCATATGGTCACATAATTCAGTTTCAGTTAGAGGAATACCTGAAAGGAAAAAACTTCAGCGCTGAGATTGACCGTATTTTTAGTCAGGGTCGCCTCACTCCCCAACAATGGATGATGAAAGCCGTGGGTACAAAAATTTCAACACAGCCTATTCTGAATGCCCTTGATAAAGCTTTAAATTAATTTGAAAGAAAACTGAATTTTTGATTAAGTGATATGTTTCGGTTCTTACCTTTGTGATACTTTGTATGTTACTTTGTGATCCTTTTTGGTTCAATGTTTTTATTTTAACCACAAAGGTAAACGAAGGATAACACGAAGGTACACAAAGGACATCTTCAATATCTTCGAAAATTTGAATCGTTCGTATTAGTATTCAAAGCTTCCGAATTCAGAACTTATTGTGAGTTTTTTCTTGTCAGATGCTTCGCAATAACCTATAAGTCTTGCATCAAGATTGAATGAGGAAGCAATAGCAATTATTTCATCAGCATTCTCCTTTCCGGTAAAGATCTCGAAGCGGTGACCCATGTTGAATACCTTATACATTTCATTCCATGGAGTTCCGGATTGTTCATGAATTAATCTGAATAATGGAGGTAAAGGGAATAAATTATTTTTCACAACATGCATGTTATCAATGAAATGCATCACTTTGGTTTGTCCCCCACCTGAACAATGTATCATTCCATGAATTTCTGATCGCATTTTTTCCAGAACCTTAATTATTACCGGAGCGTAAGTGCGGGTTGGAGAAAGCACAAGTTTGCCGGCATCAGTATTTAACCCTTCTATGGGGTCGGTTAGTCTTAATTTACCAGAATAAATAAGATCATACGTCAGGGTTGTATCAAGACTTTCAGGATATTTTGAAGCCAGGTATGGCGCAAACACATCGTGACGTGCCGAAGTAAGTCCGTTACTTCCCATACCGCTGTTATATACTTTTTCGTAAGTTGTTTTCCCGGAAGATGATAATCCGACAATCACATCGCCTGCTTTTATATTATGATTTGATATCACATGGGTCTTTTTCATCCGGGTTACAACTGTTGAATCCACAACAATTGTTCTCACCAGATCGCCTAAATCTGCTGTTTCACCACCGGTTGACCAGATTCCTACACCCAATGCCCTGAGATCTTCAAGTACCTCTTCTGTTCCATTGATTATTGCGGATAGTACTTCTCCGGGAATATGGTTTTTATTACGTCCGATTGTTGATGAAAGAAGGATGTTTTCATAAGCTCCTACGCAAAGCAGATCATCGAGATTCATTACGATTGCATCCTGAGCTATACCTTTCCATACAGACAAATCTCCCGTTTCTTTCCAGTATATATATGCCAGCGACGATTTTGTACCTGTCCCGTCGGCATGCATTATATTACAGTAGTCGGGATCTCCACCGAGTAAATCAGGAACTATTTTACAAAACGCTTTGGGATACAGCCCTTTATCTATTTTCTCAATTGCTTTATGAACATCTTCTTTTGAAGAAGAGGCACCTCTTTTGCTGTATTTTGATTCGCTGGACATATTTTCGGATATGGGGTAAAGATAGAAAAAAAGTACACTGTGTAAAATATGATAGTTGTCTTCTGCGCATAAGTC
>Ga0209747_1000867_pt1 | contig 16410 bp, 12 predicted proteins | sample BarGraNGADG00311_FD_184498 | JGI IMG/M metagenome (GOLD analysis project Ga0209747, IMG submission 184498) | Arctic peat soil microbial communities from Barrow, Alaska - Barrow Graham LP Ref core NGADG0011-311 (SPAdes) (version 2) | ecosystem: Environmental > Terrestrial > Soil > Wetlands > Peat...
GGCCTGCCTGCTTGCCGGCATAACCATCGGAGAAGGCGCCATCGTGGGCATGGGCGCGGTGGTCATCGATGACGTGCCCGCCGGGCGGCTCTACGTCGGCGTGCCGGCGCGCGACGCCGGAGAAGTCAGGAGCATCTGATATTGCGGGTCGCCTTCATCATGCCCTCTCTCCCGTTCCCGGAGGATATTCGCGCGAAGGCCGAGGTCGTGGCTCTCCGCGACGGCGGCTGCGAGGTGAGCGTCCTCTGCCACGGCGAGAAGAGCGTGGCGCGCTCAGGTGAGGCGATCGGCGCCAGCGTCGAACGCATCAGTTACAATCCCATCCTCATGAAGCTCTGCAACGTCGCCCTCAAGATGACCTCGTACCGCTGGCACCCACTCTGGTCGCGGCGCATCAGGCGCTTCATCGCGGCCGGCCGCTTCGACGTCGTCCACGTGGAGGAGCTGCGACCCTTCTTCATGGCCGCGAGGGCGGCTGGCAAGGCGGGCGTGCCGGTGTCGCTCGACCTGCGCGAGGACTACCCCGAGATGGAGAAGGGCGCGATGCGCTCGGTGTCCTGGCGGCTGTTCAACTCCATCTCCAAGCTCGAGAGGATCCAGCGGGACGCCTGCATGAAGGCCGACGCCGTCCTGGTGGTCAGCCCGATGTTCGTGGACGTGCTCCACCAGAGATACCCCGGTGTGCCCAGGGACAAGATGGTGCTGGTCTCCAACTACGCGGACGTGGACGCGATAGAGAAGCTCATGCCGCAGGGCGCCGGCGTCGGCGAGCCTGCGACCTTCACCATCACTTACGTGGGCACCATCGGCACGCGTGACCGGGGTCTCGAGCTCGCGATCGAGGCCATGCCGCGGATCCGCGAGTCGATCGCGGGAGCGAAGCTGCTACTGGTGGGCGACGGCGGTTACCTGCCGGTGCTGCGCAGGCATGTCGCGGGACTGGGGCTCCACGACGTGGTCGAGTTCCGCGGCTGGGTCGACTTCGAGAAGGTCCCGGACGTCATACTCTCCAGCACCGTCTGCATCGTGCCTTCACTGAACAGCTCGTTCGAGTGCGAGATGGCCTCCCCTCTCAAGCTGTTCCAGTACATGTTGCTGGAAAGGCCGGTGGTCGTGAGCGACTGCCACGAGATGAAGAGGATCGTCGAGGGCAGCGGCGCGGGCCTGGTGTTCGAGGCCGGAGACGCCCAGGGCTTCGCCGACTGCGTGATCGCGCTCGCCGACTCCGACCTGCGGCGCTCGATGGGACGCAACGGGCGCCAGGCGGTCCTGCGGGAGTTCAACTTCGCAGGAGAAGGCCAGCGGATGCTCGAGCTCTACCGGAGCCTTGCGGCAAGGGGCCGGGGCTAGGGCCCGCCCTGGAGCAACCGGTCCAGGTCGGCGCTGCAGAGCGCCCGCATGTTGGCCCGGATCTTCTCCTCGGGCCAGTCCCACCAGGCCAGAGCCAGCAAGCGCGCCACGGTCTCGTCGTCGAACCTGGTGGCGATCTCTTCTGCCGGGTTGCCCGCGACGACCGTGTAGGGCTCGACGTCCCGGGAGACCACGGCTCTCGCCGCCAGCACGGCCCCGTCACCGACGGTGACGCCGGACAGGATAGTGACCCCGTAGCCGATCCACACGTCGTTGCCGATCGTCACATCTCCCTTGGACGGCTGGTATCCCTCGATCCCTTTCGCCTCGGGCCACCTTTCCTCGAACCCCGGAAACGGGTAGGTGGTGGCCCAGTCGAGCCTGTGCCCGCCGGCCAGGAACACCTGCACGTCGTCCCCGATAGAGCAGAACTTGCCCACGTGGAAGCCGCCGCTCCAGGGCTTGTCCCAGAAGCGCAGGACCGGGGCGCCGTATGTGTGCGCCCCCATGCTGAAGCGAGCCCCCATGCGGCGCGCATAGATCTTCGCACGCACGGAGTCCGGCACGATGACCTGCAACATCAGCTTCTTCAACTGGTCCAGCCAGTTCATGCTCCTCAGCTCCCTTCGCGTTTACTGCGACCCGTCGCGGCCTCGTCGAGAACGCGCGCGATCACCTTCGCCCTGCCCGAGTACGAGAAAGACCGCGCGGTGGATTCGTCGACGCCGTAGCCCAGCCGCCCGTCGCGGCGGTACTCGGCCAGCCAGTCTGAGATTATCGCCGCCACGTCCTGCGTGCCCCGGGCGACGCGGCCGGCCCCGGTCGCGGCGATCACGCTGTCGACCGCCCCGGGGGTCGGCGCGAGCGCGAGTATCGGCCGGCGCGCCCCGATGTACTGCGCGAACTTGGAGTAGGTACCGATCTCTCCGGCGGGCTCCCACTGGATGTAGAGGAGGGCGCCCGCGCCCTTCTGCCTGGCCATCGCCTCTTCGTAGGGGATCTGGGCCATCACCTCCACCAGTTCGGACACCCCTGCCTGCGCGGCCAGCCTGCGCACGACGTCGTGGCTCTGGCCGAAGTACACGAACCTGAACCGCGAGAGGTCTTCACCCCTTTCACGCAGCAGCGCCAGCGCGTCGAGCACCGGTCCCGGGTCCTGGAACGGATAGGATATCTGCCCCGCGTAGACCAGGGTCAGTGCGTCCTGGCTGACCGCCTCGACGGAGGCGAACGAGCGGTCGTCGTAGCCGTGCGGGACGATCACCACGCGGTCGCTCACGCGGTCGCTCGGTGAATCGAAGACCTCCTGGGCCCGCTCGGCCAGCACGATGATCCTGCCCGCCTGCTTCAGCGTGCGGCGCTCGAGCCACTCGTCCACTTTCACGGCGGGCCCGGTCCTCATGTAGTTGAAGCAGTGCGTCCAGAGGTCGGCCATGTCGCAGACCCACGGCACCCCGGTGCGCCTGCTCAGGTGGGCGCCGGCCACGGCCGCGGTGTAGGGCGGCGATATCGTGTAGATCGCGTCGAACCTTCCCGTCCGCAGCAGCCTCATGCCCTCGCGCACCAGGAACGGGTACCAGTCGATAGTCCGGTCGGGAAAGGACGACCAGTTCTTGAAGAAACGGACCAGCCGCATCCTGGCGCCGCGCTGCTCAGCGTCGCGGATCAAGCCGCCGAAGAGCTCCTCCTCGACGTTTTTGGCCAGGTCGTAGCCGCCCAGCTTCTTGAGCTTGAAGACGATGTCGGGGTTGGGGGTGCGGCGCACCTGGAGACCCTCGGGGATCTCCATGCCCTTGCCGGCCGACAGCACCCGGATGGTGCTCTCGGACGGGGTCAACACCACCGGCTCCCAGCCAAACTCGGGCAGCAGGCGCGCGAAGGCCAGTGGCCGTTCGGTGCCGATCCCGCCGATGGGCGGGAAATAATATGAGACAAAGAGGACGCGTTTCAAACTGTCACTCCTCCGGCGGCTGGCTGCCGCCGGTGAACCGGCCCACGAACGGCAGCCGGCGGACCATCGACCAGGCAAACTCCAGCTCGTTGACGGTGACCCCCCTCACCAGCAGGAGCACCGCAAAGAATACCACCGTTCCGGCCACGACTATCATCACCAGGCCGCCCGCTCCGTGAACGGAGATCTTGTTGAGGAAGAAAAGCGTGACTCCCGTTACCACCGTCGCGCCGGCTATCTTTGCCGCGTCGAGCCAGGGAAAATCCCAGTGCATGTACTTCTCCGAGTACACCACCATCAGGACCATGTAGACCACGTAGGCGATCATGGTGTCCCAGGCGGCGGCCGGGTACCCGTACTTCGGTATCAGAGCCAGGTTGAGCCCGATGTTCACAATGCTTGCCACGATCACCGGGATCAGCACGACCTTGGTCTTCTTCTTGACGTAGAGCGCCAGCGACGGAAGCCAGGCGAGGCTGTTGAGAAGTATCCCTATGGACAGCGGAAGGATGACGTTGGCGGCGGGCGCGTACTTCGCCGTGGTTATGACCGAGAGCAGCCTGACCCTGAGCAGGTACATCCCCAGCGCGCTTGGCAACGTGAGTATCAGCAGGTAGCGGGTGACGCGGCTGATCAGGTGGATGGTGTGGTCCTCGCCGTCGAACTCGTAGGTCTTCATGATGACCGGGAAAGCGCCCAGTTGTATCGCGGCCAGGATGATGCCGTAGACGTCCATCACCAGGGTGTAGACCACCGAGTACAGCCCCACCTGGAAGGAACCCTTGAAGGCGCCGACCATGTAGCGGTCCGAGACTGACAGGACCTGGGAGAGTATGTTCACGAATATCAGCACGAAACCGAAAGTGAAGAACTCCTTGAACAGTTTCGGCGAATATGAGTGGCGCTTTATCTGCCGGCGCGCTCCCAGCACGATAAGCTCCACGGGGACCAGCAGCAGCATGATCCCCAGCCAGCCCCAGAAGATGCCCGCAACCCCGGCGCTGAACCACTTCGCCAGCGCCGCACCGACCATGTAGCGCCCTACGGCGAAGACGATGTAGATGATTGCGTAGTAGTTCGCCATCTGCCTGGCCTGCAGCAGCGAGAGGCACACCAGGAAAATCACCATGAACGCTATGATCGCGATGCCCAGGCAGGTGACCAGCCTGTAGTTCCCCAGGGGAAGCACCGTCGCCGCCAGCGGTAGGGCGACGAAGAGCATCACCACCAGGAAGTGCGGGACGTACTTGAAGGTCGTGGTGTAGAGGACCTCCGTCTCGTCCTTCCTGGCGTACTCCGGGTAGAACCTGACCACCGAGGTGGTGAGCCAGATAGAGAGGAACATCGTCACCAGCCCGGCGGTGGTCGCCACGATCGAGTACACGCCGTACTGGCTGGGGTTGAACAAGCGCGTGAAAATCGGCACAGATAGGAAGCCCATGAACGCGTACATCAGCTGCGCGACCAGGTACCAGGCCGACCCTCTGCCGATCTCGAGGATCCGTTCTTTCACCGGCTCTCACCCGGCCACACGGCGAGGGCCATCAGGCGCCCGCCGCTGCGCACACCCGCTCGATCTCTTCATCAGTCATGCCGGGGAATATGGGCAGGGACAGGACCTCGTCCGCCGCCCTCTCGCACTCCGGCAGGTCTCCCGGCAAGTAGCCCAGCGAGGCGAAGCAAGGCTGCAGGTGCAGCGGCACGGGATAGTAGACCCGGGAGGCGACGTCGTCCATCTCGAGCTTGCGCGAAAGAGTGTCGCGGGCCGGCGTCCGCAGCGTGTACTGGTGATAGACGTGCTTGGAGCCGGGCGCCACGAACGGGGCGGCCGCGCCGAACACCCTGTCGTAGTGGACCGCTATACTCCGGCGCTCGTCGTTCCAGCGGTCCAGGTTGCGCAGCCGCACCCGCAGCAGGGCCGCCTGGACCTCGTCGAGCCGGCTGTTCATCCCGATGCACGCGTGAAGATATTGTTCGCTCTGGCCGTGGTTGGCGAGCATCCTTACCCTGGCGGCGAGCTCGTCGTCGTCGGTGCAAACCATCCCGCCGTCCCCGGCGCACGCCAGGTTCTTGGTGGGGAAGAACGAGAAGGCCGACGCTCTTGCCAGCGCCCCCGCCTTTCTGCCCATATACTCGGCCCCGGCGGCCTGGGCGCAGTCCTCGATCAGCGGGACGCCGGCCGACGCGGCGATGGCGGCAAGGTCCTCCATCTGCGCCGGCTGCCCGAACAGGTGGACCGCGACGATCGCCCTGGTAGCGGGGGTCACCCGGGAGGCTGTGGCGGCGGGGTCGATGTTGAACGTGCCGGGGTCTATGTCGGCGAACACCGGGGTCGCACCGAGCGTGGCGATGACCTCCGCCGTCGCGAAGAACGTGAACGCGGTGGTGACCACCTCGTCGCCCGGACCGATGCCCAGGGCCTTGAGGATCAGCAGCAGCGCGTCGGTGCCGGAGCCGACCCCCACCGCTTGCGAGCACCCCAGGTAGGCGGCCATCTCGCCCTCGAAGGCCTTGACGTTCTCGCCGAGTATGTATCTGCCGCCCGCCAGCACGGCCTGCACGGCCGAATCGGTCTCGGGCGCTGTCCGCAGGTACTGGCGGCTGACGTCCACCATCGGGATCGGGTCTGTCAATGCATCACCCCGTCCGGTCTCACTTGCCCCGCTGGACGATGAGGTCGGCGATGAGGCCCAGCGCCACCAGTTGGATCCCCACCAGAAGCACGATCACGGTGGTCCCCGTGACCCGGAAGTAGCCGTAGAGGATCGAGTCGACCACCAGCTTCACCAGGCCGGCCGCGATGATCAGCAGCGCGGTCGGGAAGAAGACCTTCAGCGGGTTGAACCAGGTCACCGTGCGGATCACCAGCGTGATGTAGTTGTAAGTGTCCTTGAGCGGATGGAAGGTGCTGGTCCCCTTGCGGGGGTAGTAGTCGATCTCCATGAACCCGACGCTGAAGCCGGTCGAGAGCATCGCCAGCGTTATGGTCGAGACCCAGGAATGTCCCCAGGGCAGGATCTCCTTGAACTGCACGAAGACGTCCTTCTTCATCGCCCGCAGGCCCGAGTTGAGGTCGGGGATGGTGAAGCCGGAGAGCCACTCGGCGAGCTTGCGGATGAACCACTTGGCCCGCATCCTGAGGAACCTCATGGTGCCGGCTTCCTTGGTCCGCGCCCCGACGACCATGTCGAGGTCCTCCTCCTCCATCTTCTCCAGCAGCGCGGGGATGTCCTGATTGGGGTAGGTCCCGTCGCCGTCCGTCACCAGCACCACGTCGCCGGTCGCGGCCTTGATCCCGGTGTTTCGCGCGAAACCGCCCCCGCGGTTCTCCCGGTGCTTGAGCAGCTTGACCTTGTCGAAGCCGGCGGCGATCTCGGCGGTGCGGTCCTTCGAGCCGTCGTCCACGACGATGAGCTCCCAGTCCCACCGCGAAGCCTCCATCGTCTTGATGATGACCTCGAGGTCTCCCGGAAGCGCCTCTTCCTCGTTGTACGCGGGAACTATAACGCTGACTTTGTCGATCTTCACGTGCCTCTCCCTGGGTGTTATACGTGACAGGTTATCCCAACGGGGCAGCACCGACAAGGCGGCCGGGCGGCCACGGTAGCAAGCGCCTCTCCGCGCCGCCACTGAGGTATAATGCCTGTTATGCCCAGCGTCTCTATCATCATCCTCAACTACAACGGCATGCAGGACACTCTGGAGTGCCTGGCCTCCCTGGACGGGCTGGACTACCCGGACTACGAGGTGCTGGTGGTGGACAACGGTTCGACCGACGGTTCCGTGGCGGCCGTGAGGGAGCGCTTCGCGCAGGCCCGGCTCATCCAGAACCGCGAGAACCTCGGCTTCGCGGCCGGGTGCAACGCCGGAATCCGGGACGCCCTGGGCCGCGGCGCGGATTACGTCCTGCTCATCAACAACGACACCGTGGTGATCGACCCGTCGTTCCTTGCCACCCTGGTGGACTTCTATGAGCGCACCCCGGATGCCGGAGCTGTCGGCCCGGTCATCACCTACAAGGGCTCGGACGTGGTGTGGTACGCCGGCGCCAGGATAAGCTACCTCACCGGCTTTTCGCGCCACATCGGCAAGGGCGCCCGCCTCGGCGAGCTTCCCTCGCGCGACCCCTATGCGGTCGATTACGTGTCGGGCTGCGCGATGCTGCTGGGCAGGAAGTTCCTCACCGAGGTGGGGCTGCTCGACCCCGACTACTTCTTCTACTACGAGGACGCCGACCTCTGCTTCAGGGGCGCCGCCGCGTCCTACCGCAACTACGTCGTCCCGGCGAGCGTCTTCTCGCACGAGAAATCGGCGACGGCCGGAGTGGCCGGTAGAAACAAGCTCACACCGTTCCAGGCCTACCACTTCGCGTTCAACGCCGTGATGTTCGGGCGCAAGAACCTTCGCGGCTGGCGCAGGCGCGCGTTCCTGCTGGCGCAGTACACCGTGCGGCCGGCGCTCAACTTGCCGCAGCTCAGGGGCAGAGGGGCAATGGGTGAGTACCTCAGGGGCCTGCGTGAAGCCGCGATGTTCTCGTTCGAGGGCAGCATCTATCCCGTAGACCTGGCGATAGTGAAGCACGAGGTGCGCTACGGCCTCTACCGAAGACTGTTCACCTGGCTTCAGAGGCACGGCTTCCACCTCACGCCGGTCAACTACTACTTCCCGGTCCCGGACACCAGGTGCATACCGCCGGAGACTTGGGAGAAGCCCTCACAGCTCGCAGGGGTCGACCTGAACGAGCAGGGGCAGCTCGAGCTGCTGGACGAGTTCGCGGCCTCTTTCAAGGAGGAGTACGAGTCCTTTCCCCGGCACAGGACGGAGGTGCCATGGCGCTTCTACCTGAGGAACAACTTCTTCGGGCCGGTGGACGCCGAGGCGCTCTACTGCATGATCCGCAGGTTCAAGCCGCGCAGGATCATCGAGATAGGCTCGGGGAACTCGACGATGCTCGCCGCGCAAGCCGCGCTCCTCAACCAGCAGGAGACCGGCGTCGAGTGCGAGCTGACCGCTATCGAGCCGTTCCCCAACCCGCTGCTGCGCGCGGGCTTCCCGGGGCTGACGCGCCTGGAGAGCAACAAGCTCGAGGAGGTCCCGCTCGACCGGTTCACCTCGCTCGAAGAGAACGACATCCTCTTCATCGACTCGAGCCACGTGCTGCGCATCGGCGGAGACGTGCAGTACGAGTTCCTGGAGATCCTGCCCAGGCTCAAGCCGGGAGTCATCGTCCACGTTCACGACATCATGCTTCCGATGGACTACGACAGGAAGTGGGTGCTGGAGCAGTGCCGCTTCTACACCGAGCAGTATCTTCTGCAGGCGTTCCTGGCGCTGAACGATAGCTTCGAGGTGATGCTGGCCGCGGCTTTCCTGGCCTCGAGCCATCCAGCCGACCTCCAGCGGGCGTTCAGCTCTTTCGACCCTCAGATGGCAACGCCGGTCAGCTTCTGGATGCGGAGGGTCAAGTAGAGGCAGGCTTCAGGCGTCCACTATCTCCTCGACCCTGTCGATGAACCTTTCCCAGGAGAACCTGTCGCGGTGTCGCGCGACGTTCGCCGCGAACTCCTCCTGCCTGCCCCGGGTGAAGAAATCGACGATCGCTGCCGCAAGCGCCTCGGGGTCGGCCGGGGGCACCAGGTAGCCGGTCTCCCCGTCGAGGACTACCTCCGGGAGCGCACCCACCCGGGTGGTGAGGACCGGCTTATCGAACCCGTAGGCGACCTGGACGATCCCGCTGGCGGTGGCCGAAACGTAGGGCAGAGCCACCAGGTCGGCGGCGCGGAAGTAGACGGCGACGCGCTCGTTGGGCACGTAGGCGTCCTCGATCAACACGCTCTCGTTGATGCCCAGGCGCAAGACGGCGTCGCGGTACTCCTCGACGTCGTCCCAGAACTCGCCGACCAGCAGCAGGCGCGCGTCGGGGAGCACCTCCAGGGCCGCCGGCATGGCGTCAATCAGGTGGGCCAGCCCCTTGTAGCGCCGCACGAAACCGAAGTAGAGGACCACCGGCGAGGTGTCATCGATCCCCAGCTCGACGCGGGCCTCGCCGCGCGACACGGCCTGCGCCGCGAAGACGTCGTAGACCGGGAGGTCGGCGACCATGACCCTCGCCGCCGGGTCGATGGCCCTGAAGCTCTCCTTGATCTGCTCCCCGTGGACGATGAACTTGTCGCCGTGGCCGAAGGCGAACCTGGTGAGGCGCGCCTCCAGCGGCCGGCTCTCGTGACCGGTCACGTTGTGGCACCAGAACACGATCTCGGTCGACGGGCTCAGCTTCTTCACCACCCCGGAGATGTAGCGGAACTGCACCGCCAGGGCCGGGTTGACCCAGGAGAAGACCAGCGCGTCGGGCCGCAGGCGCGCTATTCTTCGCGCCGCCTTGCGCCAGGAGAACGGGTTGGAGAAGGAGATGAGCCGCTCGCACTCGGCCTCGATGCGCTCACTGGATTCATCGATCTGGGTGCGCCCGGGGAACAGGAACTGCGGGTACTGCCTGCTGTAAGACACGAACAGGACCTCGTGCCTCTCCCTGAGCTTGTTGACCAGCTGGGTGGTGTAGTGGGCGATCCCGCCCCTGATGGGCCAGGTCGGCCCCACGATCGCTATCTTCAAATGCCATCTCCTCACAGGACCCGGCCAGCGGGTCACTCGAAATGCGACACCGTGTCCTCGAGCCGGGGCGCCCGCAGCGAGCGCTCCAGCCGCCTGCGCGCCAGCAGTATCTTCGGCAGATTGAGCAGGTTCACCAGGTATGCCTTGTTGAGCGGCACCGCCTGCTCCCAGGCCTCGATCATCCCCAGCCAGCGCTCCTCCATCGGCAGCGAGCGGTTGAGCAGGAACGACCAGGAGAAGTTCTTGAGCAGGAAGCGTATGCGGTTCTTGTGGTAGAGGTAGTAATACCTCTCGCTGAACTTGCCCGTGGTGGTGGCCTCGTGGTGCACCACCCGCGCGCCCGGCACGTACACCACCCGGTGCCCCAGCCTCCTGGCGCTCAGGCACAGCTCGGTCTCCTCGAAGTACGCCGGGTAGTAGCCGGGGTCGAGCATCCCCACGCGCTCGAAGAGCTCCCTTCGGACCGCCAGCGCCGCGCCGGTCACGTAGGCGACGTCCCTCATCTCCTCGTACTGCCCCTCGTCGGGCTCGTCCACCCCGTAGTGCATGGACAGGCCGTTGTCGCGGATGTACCCGCCGGTGTGCTGCAGCGTCTTGCGGTCGGGGTAGTAGAGCTTGCACCCGCATACGCCCACAGTGGGGTCCTCGAAGGCGTCCACCAGCGCCTCGACCGCATCCGGGTATAGCTCGGCGTCGGGGTTCACCAGCAGGATGATCTCGCCGGTGGCCAGCTCGTAGCCGTGGTTGTTCGCACGCGCGAAGCCGCTGTTTCCGGCAAGGACGCTGATGGAGCACGGGAGGCCTTCGCGAGCGGCCACCTCGCGAGCGAGCTCCGCGGAGGAATCGTCCGAGCCGTTGTCGACGAGTATGACTTCGAGGTCGGGGTAGGTGACGTCGCCCAGCGCGCGGACGCACGCCTCGACGTACTCGGCGCTGTTGAAAAGCACCACTATTGTGGAAACGCGTGGCCTAGCCCGCGCGGTCCCGGTCTCAGGTTCCACGGCGCCTCCCGCCGTCAGACGGCACTGCCACGAGCGCGGTGGGCCCGGCCCGGCCGTCTCGCAAGAGGTGCGCCGTTCCGTGCCCGCTGCCGGCCCTGGGGCCGCGGCCGCTAGAGGTGGCTCGGCTTGTTCCCGTAGTTGGGCAGCACGCTCTGCCACCTGCAGTACTCAGACCAGGCCGGCTCGGCGTGACCGGCGTTGTCGAACATGCCGTTGAAAGCCGCGTCCCAGGAAGTCGGAGGATCGACGTCCTCGAAGATCCAGATCTTCCTGCAGCCGGCCCCCCACAGCGAGCCTACGCCCTGGTCGCCGATCGCCTGCCGCTGCCCGTCCTGGGAGAACTCGGCGCGCCCGGCGTGCGGCCAGCCGATCTCGCTGACCGTGAGCTCTTTGTTGCCGAACCCGTAGTTGTTCATCATTGTCTTGACGTAGTTGTAGTACCAGGACCACCACTGCGGGTAGTCGTATGGGTGTATGCCCAGGGCGTCGGACACGTTCGCCATGCTCAGCGCGCGGTTCACCCCGATCGTCGTCCTGCTGTTCGCGGGAAGGTCGACGGACTGGGTCTGGGTCGTTCCGTCGCCGAACATGTAGGTGATGTTCGCGGTGGTCGGTTGCGCGCCCGGGTTCTGCAGGGTCGTCCATTCCTCGAACCCCTGCCGGGTCGTGCCCTCGGCGAAGTACCAGGTCTTGTTGGCGCCGGTGCAGCCCAGCTCGACGTCGCCGCCGGATATGTTGTTGTGGTAGTTGTAGTACATCGGGCGCTCGACGACTATCGGCTCGGTGGAGGTCATCTGAACCGATACGTCCTTGTTCGCCCCCACCACGTTATTGACCAGGATGGTCTCACGGGAGTGCGGGCCTATGGTCTTGCTGGCGCCCTGGGTCGCCCCTCCGGTGAACATGTACTGGAAGCCCACGCGCGCCGCCTTGTCGCCGGGGTTCTGAATCGATATCCACTCCTCGAACGCACCGTCGTTCTGGTTGTTGCGTGTGGTGCCCTCAGCGAGGAACCAGGAGGTGTTGGGTGCGGTCGCCCCCACCTGGCTGTCGCCGCCGGACCAGGCCCCGTGATACATGAAGTACATAGGCCTCTCGGCGATTATCGGCTGTTCGGCCTCGACCTTGGCCGAGACGTCCTTGTTGGGCCCGACCGCGTTGTTGACCAGCACGGTCTCCCGCGAGGTCGGCGCCATCGAGACCGTCTGCACCTGGGTCCCGCCACCGGGGAACATGTAGGTGATCTTCACCTTATTGGCGAGCGACCCCGGGTTCATCAGGGATATCCACTCCTCGAAGCCGGGCTGGGTGGCGCCCTCGGCCAGGTACCAGACCTTGGAGAGGTCGGCGACGCCCGAGCCGGTCGAGCCGCCGTCGTAAGCCTGGTGGTAGTTGAAGTACATGGGCCGCTCGACGATTATCGGCTGGCTGCCGGAGACCCGCGCGGAAACGTCCTTGTTCGGCCCGACGGCCGCGTTCACGTCCACGGTCGAGCGGGAGTTCGGGGCCACCACCAGGTTCTGCTGCTGGGTGGCGCCTCCCGGGAACATGTAGGTGATGTTCACGCTGGCCGCCGCCGCGCCCGGGTTCTGGACGCAGAGCCACTCCTCGAAGCCGGGGTGCGTCGCGCCTTCGGCGAGGTACCAGGTCTTCTTCGGCGCGTTGGTGCCGAGCTCGACGGTGCCGTCCTTGCACCAACCGTGGTAGTCGAAGTACATCGGGCGCTCGGCCACTATGTCGCTGCCGGCGGTTATCTTCATCGAGACGTCCTGGTTGGCGCCCCGAAGTAGAGTGTCGTAGTGGACGAAGTTGTCGGCGCTGCGCGTGATCCCGTTGAGCAGCCCGCCCGCGATGACGAAGGCGTCGGGGCTCTGCTTCTTGATCGCGTAGTAGGCCGTGCGCAGCATCCCCAGGTAGGTGTAGTCACAGTCGCTGGCGTAGTAGAGGGTTCCATTCTTGCCGGCCGGTGAGTCGGTGTCCCACCCGGGCTCGCCCCAGACCTCGTAGTAGTCGACGATGCCCTTGTATCGCTTGGCTACGGCCCCGCAGAAGTCGCCGAAGTCCGAGACCCTCAGCGGCGGCCCCATCGTGCAGGGATAGGGGTTGGCCTTGTTCAACGCCCAGTTGGGCACCGGGGCCCCCACCGTCAGCAGGATGCTGTTCACGCCCATCGCGAGGCAGTTGTTGATCTGTGCGTCCATGGCAGACCAGTTGTAGACGCCCTTGTGCTGCGTCTCTATGCTGTTCCACTTGCAGAAGAGCCTTACATTGCGCACCTGCCCCCGCGCCGAGGCAGGAACCTTGCCATTGAGGTTGGTGGCTGCGTTTTCGGTGAAGAGGCCCAGCAACTGGCGGTCCGCGACCCCGCCACCGGGAGCGCCCTGGGCGAGTGCCTGGTTGACCGCGCCGCCGCCCGCCTTGCCTGCCCCGCCGGATAGCGGGAGCACCATCGCGACCATAACGAGTGCGGCAAGCCCCGCCACGATTCCGGCCCTGATCAAGTTCGTTCTGCGCGAATGCATATCACCAGCACCTTTAGCTCTCGCTCAAACGCCTGGCCTCGTGCCAGGCGCTCTTCCGTTATCTTAGACGACTCTGTATAGAAAACGTTTGCCCCGGGCTCCGATTAATCCTTTTGAAACGACATCAAACATTCTTATAACACCTATTAGAGGGGTCTGCATGCTTAGCTCGACAGGAGCTCGGTGGCGAACTCGATGTAGCCGCGAGCGGCGTCCTGAATGTCGTGCTGCTTCATGATGTAGGCCTTGCTGCGCTCGCCCAGCGCGCGCCGCTCGTCGGGGTTCTCGATGTAATAGATCAGACGCTCCAGGAGCTGGTCCTCCTCGTCGGGCCCGATCGGGATCTTTATACAGCAGTCGTCGGGGAACTCGCTGAAGGCGTACTCGTTGGAGAGCATTACCGGCTTGCCCGCGCCCATCATCTTGATGACGCTGCCGCTGGTCTCTCCCGCCGAGGGATGCCGCAGTGCCACGAACATGTCGGGCACGTTGAGGTACTCCCCGAACGTCATGGTGTCCACGAAGCCTGCGACCAGCACGTCCTGCTCCAGCCCCAGGTCCTCTATCCACCGGGGCACGTCCATGCCGGAGAGCATCTTGCCCACCAGCAGGAGCTTCACCGGGTAGCCCAGCGCCTTGGCCTTGGCCATCACCCGCAGAAAGACGTCGATCCTCTTGCTGGAGTTTATGTAGCCCATCGAGCCGATGAGGAACTCGTCGGGCCTGAAGCCGAGGATCTCGCGGATGAGCTCGGGCGATCTCTCGTGGTCAGCCTTCTGCGGAGCCCAGTGGTGCAGGATCTTCTTGACCCGGGCGTTGGGATTGACGTCGAGAACCTTGGCCCTGGCATACTCGGAGTGGACGATCACGCCCAGGCTGGAGTCGACGATGCGGTCGACCAGCGGGTAGTCGTACCAGGCGTTCTCGTCGCGCTCCTCCAGCGTCACCTTCACGATCTGCGAGCGCTCGGCCTTGTAGCAGTAGTCGAGCTCGCGCAGGTAATCCCGGATGCGGTTGTTCCCCACTGTCTGCGAGAAGACGAAGTGGTGGAGCATCGGCTCGTGCAGGACCACCACCCCGGGGTACTGCTGGCAGACCGAGTAGATGTAGGAGTGGTTGTCGTTGTTCCCGATGTGGTAGATGTTGACGTCGTGGTCGTTCTTGCCGTGGTTCTCGAAGATCCGGCGGAAGTTGTAGACGTTGAAGTGCTCGTAGATCCACGAGCTGGTGGGCTTGTAGTCGTCGATGAAAAGGTCGATCCGCCCGTATCCGCCCAGGTACTCGAGCAGCTCCTCCGAGTAGTCTGAGACCCCTGATTTGATAGGGTTCAACGGGCTGAAATAAGCGATCTTCAAATAGCCATCTCCAGTATGACGTGCGCGCCCCGTGGTACCGGTCGGCCACCCGTGTCGTCCGCACGGTAGTTTATACGACCGCGGGGGCTATTCTAGGACAAGAAATCTCGGACCGGTAGCGGTCGGGGGTCGCTGGCAATATAATTGCCCTGTCCTGGAACCGCGTTCAATACCCCGGGAGGATACTTGTCGAAGGTGCTGGTGGTCGGACACGTCCCTTTGCCATTTGAGAACCTGAGGAAATTCTACGCGCCGGGCGCGCGGACCTGGCACTTCGCAGAGCCGCTGATCGCCGACGGCCACGAGCTGGTGATCGTGGGCCTGCGCATACCTTTCGTCTACGACGACGACCTGCCGGACGTGGTGAAGACCGAGGAGCGCGGCTGCACCATCTACTCGGTGACGCCCGCCGAGGCCGAGTGCGGCACGCTGCTGACCGACCTGGCCGAAGAGTTCGAGCCGGACTGCGTCCTGGGGGTCAACTCGTACCCCTCGTACGTGGCCTGCGTGAAGGGGCTCGAGCAGCCGCTGTGGGCCGACATCAACGGGTGCCTGCTGGCCGAGGCGCAGCTCAAGGCAGCCACTTACTCCGACGACGCTTTCCTGGAGCACTTCTTCCGGATGGACGAGGGGGTCCTGAGGAGGGCCGACCGCTTCTCCACCGTGGCGCTGCGGCAGAAGTACGAGCTCATCGGCGAGCTGGCCTACGCCGGCAGGCTCACCTCGTCGACCGCGGGCTACGACTTCGTCGCCGACATCCCCAACGCCTATCCCGACACGCCATTGCGCGAGGAGGGCGCGCGCGAGCTTCGCGCCCGCACCGAGGGTGACTTCCTGGTGCTGTGGAGCGGCGGCTACAACACCTGGACCGACACCTCCACGCTCTTCGAAGGCCTCACTTACGCGATGGAAAGGAACCCCCGAGTGAAGTACGTGTCCACCGGGGGCAGCATCGACGGGCACGACGAGCTGACCTATCCGACCCTGGTGAAGCTTGTCGAGGAGAGCCCGCTGCGCGACAACTTCCTGCTGGAGGGCTGGATCGAGCGCGACGTGGCCCGGTCCTACTACCTGGCGTGCGACGTCGGCGTCAACATCGACTCCGACACCTACGAGGTCATGTTCGGGAGCCGCAACAGGATAATGGACTGGGCGGTGGCGGCGCTGCCGTCGCTCTCCACCGACCTGTGCGAGCTGACCGAGGAGTTTGCCGCACAGGGCCTGCTCTACAGATTCCCCGACGGGGACCCGGTCGCCCTGGGGCAGAAGATACTGGAGCTCGCGGCCGACCCCGAAGGGCTGGCCCGCACCGGAGAGCGCCTCAAGAAGTACGTGTTCGAGAAGTTCAGCTATTCTGCCACCACCGGCGCGCTGCGCGAGTGGGTGGCCTCGCCTGAGCACTCCCCAGACTGGGAGGAGAGAAAAGACCGGATACTGCCGCAGCCGCCTCCTCCTCCGCCTCCTCCACCCATCACGCCGGCCTCCAGCGCGGGCGAGAAACTGAAGTTCTACCTGAAGAACGAGGGAGTGGGAACGACCGTTAAGCGGGCCGCGTCATCGGCGAAGAGAAAAACCCGCCGGGGCGGCGAGTCGCAGTAAGCCTGAAAACGCACCAATGG
>Ga0209747_1000868_pt1 | contig 16403 bp, 12 predicted proteins | sample BarGraNGADG00311_FD_184498 | JGI IMG/M metagenome (GOLD analysis project Ga0209747, IMG submission 184498) | Arctic peat soil microbial communities from Barrow, Alaska - Barrow Graham LP Ref core NGADG0011-311 (SPAdes) (version 2) | ecosystem: Environmental > Terrestrial > Soil > Wetlands > Peat...
TCCAACATCGCGGCGTTCCGCTCGAGGCTGCACGACCTGCAGGCCTGGATCGCCGACGTGTACGTGGCGGACGTCAAGGCCATCGCGACGATGCCGGCCTACTCGGCGTTCATCAAGGCCGGCGACTCGGGCGGCAACTTCATCGCCTATGGTGGGATGGACGAGAACCAGTCCGGGTCGGAGAAGTACTTCCCGTCGGGCGTCATCGAGAACTACAACCTGACGCCCAGCGCGTTCAACAACCAGCAGATAGCAGAGTCGGTCAAGTACTCCTACTACAACGACTCGACCGAAGGGCTCAAGCCCGCAGTGGGCAAGACTGAGCCCCAGGTCACCAAGTCGGGAGCGTACTCGTTCCTGAAGGCTCCGCGCTATAACGGCAAGCCGATGGAAGTCGGCCCGCTGGCGCGCCAGCTGGTCAAGAAGGACCCGGTGTTCATGGCACTGGCCGCCGCCCTCGGCGTACTGACGCCGCCCGTGAAGTTCGGGATCATCCCGAGAATCGGCGCGCGCGCGGTGGAGACCCTGCTCGTGGCCCTGGAGATGGACAAGTGGCTGGACCAGCTCACGCTGGGAATCGGCAGCGACATCTGGGACCCCAAGGGCAAGCAGATCCCGAACAGCTCCAACGGCATGGGACTGGTGGAAGGTCCTCGCGGGGCGCTCGGGCACTGGATCACCATCAGCGGCGGAAAGACCGGGAACTACCAGGCGGTCGTGCCCACCACGTGGAACGCATCGCCCCGCGACAAGAGCGGCGTCAGGGGACCGATCGAGACCTCTCTCATCGGCATCCCGGTGCCCGACGTCAACAACCCGATCAACGTCGTCAGGTGCGTGCGGTCGTTCGACCCCTGCCTCGCCTGCGCGGTGCATATAATCCATCCCGAGAACAACAGCGTCAAAGAATTCCGAGTAGTCTAAGGGGGTGTCCGTGTGAAGGAGAAGAAGGTCTTTATTCCAGGACCGGCAAAGTCCATGTACTGGGCATACCTCGGCGTGCTTGCGCTGACGCTCTACTCGGGGTTCTACCTGTTTCACGCTTTCACTTCGGGTTGGAGGTACCCCTGGAGCATGGCGCTCATGCGAGACCTTAACTGGCTCGTGGTGTGGGCGTTCGCGCTCATCTCGGTCGTCTACCTGTATTACGCGTTGATCGGAAGGCCCAAGGGCTGGAACGAGCCGCTTGGAGCCTTCAGGATCGTGCTGGCCATACTAGCCATCTGGTTCTGGTTCCTGACATATGCAGTGAACGTACCTTTCGGCTGGCTGCACGGCATGGTGAACGCATTCGGCGGGGTGGCCGGGATATTCAAGATGTACGAGATATTCCTGTGGATCCTGGTGCTGGTCAACGTAATCTACCTCTACGCTCGCTGGGCCGCGTCTTCACGCTTCCCCAGGGTCGTAGTCAAGAAGTCCGAGTAGGAAGGTGGTCTGATTGGCAAAAACACGCTATAAAAGCTTCAAAGGAGGCATCCACCCACCTTACAACAAGCAACTTGCCTCCGGGAAAGCTATCGAACAGGCGCCTGTTCCTGCTGAAGTGACAATTCCGTTGAATCAGCACATTGGCGCTCCCAACAGCCCGCTCGTCTCCGTGGGGGACAGGGTGTCGGTGGGACAGAAGATCGGGGAGACCGAAGCATTCGTGTCCGCCCCGGTGTTCTCCTCGGTCGCCGGCGTCGTCAAGGCCATCGAGGACATCCCGAACTTCACCGGTGCTAAGGTGAAGAGCGTGGTCATCACCACCGACGCGAACCAGCCCAAGTGGGAGCCGAAGCCGGGCAAGTCTGTTGACGAGCTCAGCGCGGACGACATCAAGGCGATCGCCAAGAACGCCGGCCTGGTGGGGATGGGAGGCGCTGCGTTCCCGACGCACGTCAAGCTGAGCCCACCCAAGGACAAACCGGTCGACGTGGTGATCATCAACGCGTGTGAGTGCGAGCCGTTCCTGACCTGCGACCACAGGCTGATGCTGGAGAGGCCGGCCGACCTGGTCGCCGGGTTGAAGCTGTTCATGAAGGGCGTCGGCGCCGAGCGCGGCGTGATCGGTATCGAGGCGAACAAGATGGACGCCGTCGAGAAGGTCCGCTCCGCTGCATCGGGCGAGCCCAACATCGAGGTCGAGATCCTCGAGGTCAAGTACCCCGAGGGCGCGGAGAAGCAGCTCATCAGCGCGGTGACGGGGCGGAAGGTCCCGCCGGGCAAGCTGCCTGCCGAGGTCGGCTGCCTGGTCCAGAACGTGGGGACCGCGGTTGCCATGCACGAGGCCGCGTCCACGGGCAAGCCGCTCTACGAGAGGGTGCTCACCGTGACGGGTCAGGGCATCAAGAACCCGTCAAACTTCCTCGCCAAGATCGGAACGCCGGTGGCGGCGCTGATCGAGGCCGCGGGCGGCACGACGGATGGACCGGTCAAGCTCATAATGGGCGGGCCGATGACTGGCTTCGCGCAGGAAGAGCCCATCGCCAACGTGGTGAAGGGATCTTCCGGAGTGCTCGTCCTGACGGACGAACTGGTGGATATCCGCGAAGAGCACGGATGCGTGCGGTGCACCAAGTGCGTCGCGGCGTGCCCGATGTACCTGATGCCGAACTACATTGTGGAAGCTGTACAGAAGGAAGACTGGGCGAAGGCGGAGCTGTGGGGCGCGATGGACTGCTTCGAGTGCGGCTGCTGCTCGTACACCTGCCCGGCTTACATCCCTCACGTACAGTACGTAAGAAAAGCTAAAGCCGAGATCGCGGCTTTGAAGAAGAGATAGGGAGGGGTGAAAGTGGCAGAAAAATTCATGTATACAGTCTCCCCCCATCTCCATGAGAAAGGGCAGACGATCGAGCGCGGGATGGCCGACGTCCTGATCGCGCTCACCCCGGCAGCCATCATGGCGATTATCGTGTTCGGGTTCCAGGCCTTCTACGTGATGCTGGTCTCGTGCATAGTCGCGGCTCTTTCAGAGCTGATCATGCGCGCGATCCTTCGCAGGCCTCATTCTCTACGCGACATGAGCGCTATGGTGACGGGAATCCTATTCGCGTTCCTGCTGCCGCCGACCACGCCCCTCTGGGTCGTGGCAATCGGCGCCTTCCTCGCGGTCGCGGTCGCGAAGGAGCTGTTCGGAGGGCTGGGCAAGAACATCTTCAACCCCGCGCTGTTCGGGCGCGTGGCGCTGATGATCTCGCCGCTGGCGCTGTATACGACCAAGTTCGTAAAGCCTTTCTTCTGGCGGGCGACCGGGTTCTTCACGCCCGTGCAGACCGTCATCAACAACGCCGTGTCCGGCAGGGTAGTGTACCAGGGGCTCGGCGGGAAGCTCTACGTCAATACGGTCACGAACGCCACACCGCTCTCGCTTCTTAAGAGCGGCAGGATGCTCGTCAGCACGGTGACCGGCCCAACTCCGGTCGGAGCGACCTGGCTCGTCTCGAACGGAAGGCCGTCCTTCTGGTCGATGGCGCTGGGCTTCAAATCCGGCAGCCTCGGCGAGGTCTCGATACTGGCCCTGCTGATCGGCGCCGCGTTCCTTCTGTACCGCAGGACGATCGACTGGCGCATACCGGTCGGCATATTCGCCGCCTTCATCTTCATCATGCTGGTGACGTGGAACCATCCGCTGTACCAGCTGCTCGGAGGTGGCATCTGGCTGGGCGCCTTCTTCATGGCGACAGACTGGACCACGAGTCCGATGACCAGACGAGGGAAGTGGATCTATGGGCTTGGAATAGGCGTTTTCATTGCCCTTATCAGGCTGGTGAGCCCGCTGCCCGAGGGCGTGGCGATATCCATCCTGCTCTGGAACGTGGGTACGCTGGTGATCGACCGGTACGTCGCCGAGCCCAAGTTCGGCGAGGTCAAGAAGCCTTGGTTCAACAAGGTGCCGATCTATGCCGAGCCCGCCCCGGCGCCCAAGCCGGTCCAGGAGAAGGCTTAGCGATCCACGATACTGATAGACAGACTGTTGCGCCTCCGGCATCCCCGGGGGCGCAACTTCTTTTCGGCGTAAATACATGATGCGGACTGGCACCTTCATGCAAAATGGGGACTGTCCCCTTTTTGCATAGATGCAAAAAAGAGGTTTGACCCCTGTTTTGCGCGTGTCACGTCATACCGGTTTTCGTGTATTCTTAAAGCCGCGATAAGCGCTGCAGGAGCCATCCAGGCCGGGACACCCAGGCGGTTCTATTGTCTGATGTAGTAATCATCGGGATCGGAAACCTGATAAAGAGCGATGACGGCGCGGGCCTCCACGTGATAAGGAGCCTCGAGGGCAGGGTGCCCTCCGGCGTCGAGCTGGTGGAGGGGAGCGTCTACTGCGCCGACCTGTTCAACTTCCTTGACGGACCGAGCAAGGCGATCTTCGTCGACGCCATAGACTGCGGCGAGGAGCCCGGGGCCGTGTTCCGCTTCACGCCACAGGAGGTCAAGCAGAAGGCCGCGCTTTCCGTGTCCGTCCACGACTTCGGGCTCTACGAGCTCATCATGACCTCCAGGCTGATGGGGCAGTGTCCCGAGGAGGTCGTCATCTTCGCCATCCAGGTCGACAACGTCGAGTTCGGCGACCAGCTCACCGAGAAGGTGGCCGCTGTCATCCCCGAGGTGTGCGACCTGGTGCTCGCGGAGCTGGAGCGGGAAGGTCCGGGCGTCGGCTCATGAGGAGCCTCAGGATACAGGTCTCGGGCATCGTGCAGGGAGTGGGGTTCCGCCCCTTCGTGTACAGGATCGCCAACGACTACGGCATCAGCGGGAGAGTCTCCAACAACACCCAGGGGGTCGATATCCTCGCCAGCGGGGACGGCGACAGCCTCTTCCTGTTCCTCAAGGCCTTGAAGGACGAGGCGCCGGCCGCCGCGCTGGTCGAGCGCGTGAACGTGACCTCGGCCGACGAGATCGCGACCGGCCCGTTCGAGATCGCCCCCAGCGACGCGGAAGGCAGCAAGCAGGTGCTGATCTCGCCGGACCTGGCCACCTGTGACGACTGCGTCCGCGAGCTGTTCGACGCCGCGGACAGGCGCCACCGCTACCCGTTCATCAACTGCACCAACTGCGGCCCCCGGTTCACGATTATCCGCGACACGCCCTACGACAGGCCGTTGACGTCGATGAGCCCCTTCGAGATGTGCGCCGAGTGCGCGGCCGAATATGCCGACCCGTCCGACCGGCGCTTTCACGCCCAGCCCAACGCCTGCCCGGCCTGCGGGCCCAGGGCGTGGCTGGTCGACCGCAAGGGAGCAAGGATCCAGGGCGAGGCCGCCAGTGAGGCCGCCAGGCTGCTCAGCGAAGGTGGGATCGTCGCCATCAAAGGCCTGGGCGGGTTTCACCTGGCATGCGACGCGACGGACGACGAGGCCGTGGCGCGCCTGCGCGAGCGCAAGCGCAGGTACGGCAAGCCGCTGGCGGTGATGGTCTCGGACGTGGGCGAGGCGCGCGCGATCTGCCAGGTGAGCGAAGAGGAGGAGCGGCTGCTGGCAAGCCCGCGCCGGCCGATCGTGCTCCTCGAGGAGCTGGAGGGCTCGCCACTGTCCCGCGAGGTCGCGGGCGGGCTCGACCGGCAGGGGGTCTTCCTTCCCTACACCCCGCTTCACCACCTGGTCCTGGCCGGGGCCGGCAGGCCGCTGGTCATGACCAGCGGCAACATCTCCAACGAGCCGATCGCGATAGAGAATGACGAGGCGATGAACAGGCTCGGCGACATCGCGGACCACTTCCTCCTGCACGACCGCGACATACTGGTGCGCTACGACGACTCGGTCAGCCGCGTCTTCCGGGGGGCGGAGTACCCGGTCAGGAGGGCGAGGGGCTACGCGCCTTACCCGATACGGATCACGCCGCCGGCCGACGTCCAGGTGCTCGCGCTGGGCGCGGAGCTCAAGAACACCTTCTGCGTCCTGCGGGGCGAGCAGGCGTTCATGGGCCAGCACATCGGCGACATGGAGTCGGAGGGCGAGGTGGAGCACTTCGAGGAGGCGCTGGCCGCGGTGCTGAGGCTCTTCTCGCTGGAGCCGGAGGTGGTGGCGCACGACCTGCACCCGGACTACCTCACCACGCAGATGGCGCCGGAGTTCGGCCTGCCGATGGTAGGGGTGCAGCACCACCACGCCCACATAGTCAGCTGTCTCGCCGACAACGCGGCCTCCGGAGAGGTCATCGGCGTCGCCTGGGACGGCACCGGATACGGCACGGACGGGACCGTGTGGGGCGGCGAGTTCCTGGTGTGCGACGAGACCTCCTTCCGCCGCGCGGCTCACCTGTACCGGTACCCGATGCCGGGCGCGGACGCCTGTATATACCGGCTCTACCGCATGGTGTACGGCGTGATGAGTGAGCTGTTCGAGGACGAGGAGACCGCGATGGAGAGGCTGCGCGCCAGGTTCGACATCGACGACGCCGAAGCCGCGTCGCTGGTCTTCCAGGTCAAGAACAAAGTGAACACTCCGATCACCTCCAGCGCGGGCAGGCTGTTCGACGTGGCGGCCGCGCTTGCCGGGCTTCGCGGCGAGGCGTCCTACGACGGGCAGGCGGCCTGCGAGCTGGAGGCGGTCGCGCGCGACACCCGGGAGTATTACAATTTCATCCTCGACAGGAGCGCGGAGCCGTGGGTCGTCGACACCCGGCCCGTGTTCCGCGAGATGCTGATCGATATCGACAGCGGCAAGGCGCCGGCCGAGGTCGCGGGCAAGTTCCACGCGACCATGGCGCTCGCGATCATCGAGACCTGTGAGGCGATAGCCGACGCGACCGGACTGGGCAGGGTCGCGCTCTCGGGAGGCGTCTTCCAGAACGAGATGCTCGCGACCTGGGCGGTCGACGGCCTGACCTCGAGCGGGCTCGCCGTGATGGTGCACGGTCGCGTGCCGTGCAACGACGGGGGCGTCTCTCTGGGGCAGGCGGTGGTGGCCGCGAGGCTCTCGTGAAAGACCGCGACTGAAGCAGACGAACTCTGGAGGAGACATGTGCCTGGCCATACCGGCCATAGTGATCGAGCTGGATGAACCGAACCTGGCCGTCATCGAGATCGGCGGAGTGCGCAAGCAGGTGAGCCTGATGCTGGTAGACGACGTGGCGGTGGGCGACTACGTGCTGGTGCACGCGGGCTTCGCCATAGACAAGGTCGACGAGGGCGAGGCTCAAAAGACGATGGACCTGCTCCAGGAGCTCGCCCGCCTCGAGCAGGAGGCCGGGTTCGATGAGATACATTGACGAGTTCCGCGTGCCGGCCGCGGCGCGCGAGCTGCTGCGCGAGATAGACGCGCTCGATGCGCGCGGCACCTTCATGGAGGTGTGCGGCACCCACACCATGGCGATCTCCCGGGCGGGCCTGAGGCCGCTGCTCGCGCCGGGCATCGACCTCATCAGCGGGCCGGGCTGCCCGGTCTGCGTAACCGCGGACGCCGACATCGACAGGGCGATCGCGGTCTCCAAGAAGCCCGGGGTCATACTGACCACCTTCGGCGACATGATGAAGGTGCCCGGGACGGAGGACTCGCTGGCCTCGGCAAGCGCCAGGGGGGCCCGGGTCCGCGTGGTCTATTCGCCGCTGGAGTCGCTGGCCATAGCCGCCGAGGAGCCCGGCTCTCAAGTGGTGTTTCTGGGAGTGGGCTTCGAGACGACGGCGCCGGCGGTCGCCGGCACGATGCTGGAGGCACGCAGGCAGGGTATAGACAACTTCCAGGTGCTCTCTTTCCACAAGCTGGTTCCACCCGCGCTGAGAGCGCTGGTCGGGCTCGACGACTTCGACGTCGACGGCTTCATCCTGCCGGGCCACGTGAGCGTCATCATCGGGAGCGACGCCTACGCCTTCCTTCCTGTGGAGTTCTCGATGCCTTGCGTGGTGACCGGCTTCGAGGTGACCGACATCCTGCAGGCCATACTGCGGCTGCTGAAGATGGGCGCTTCGGGGGCATCGCTCGAGGTCGAGTATGCGCGCGCGGTGCGGCCCGAGGGCAACCCGCGGGCGCTCGAGGTCATGAGCCAGGTGTTCGAGCCGTGCGACGCGCAGTGGCGCGGGCTGTTCACCATCCCCGGCAGCGGGCTCGCGATCCGCGAGGAGTTCGCCGCCATGGACGCCGGGACGTGGGAGGTCGAGCTCCCCGAGCCCACCCGCTCGAAGGGCTGCAGGTGCGGCGAGATCCTCTGCGGGCGCATCAAGCCGATGGACTGCCCGTTCTTCGGCGGGCGCTGCACACCGGACAACCCGGTCGGGCCCTGCATGGTCTCGAGCGAGGGCACCTGCGCATCATATTACCTCTACAGCGAGAGCGAGGGCCCCGACGAACGAGGGGAGGGCGCGGACATTGGCCGGTGACGTGGTCACGATGGCGCACGGCGGCGGAGGAACCCGGATGCAGGACCTCCTGCGCGACATGATCTTTCCCGCGCTCGGCGGGCAGACGCTGGACGCGGCCGAGGACGCGGCCATACTGGAGATGCCGTCGGGCACGCTCGCCTTCACCACCGACTCGTTCGTGGTCAAGCCGCTGTTCTTCTCCGGGGGCGACATCGGTAAGCTCGCGGTATGCGGCACTGTCAACGACCTCGCGATGGTCGGCGCGCGGCCTCTGTACCTGACGCTGGGGCTCATCCTGGAGGAAGGGCTTCCGCTCGACGACCTCGAGCGCGTGCTGGCCTCAGTGGCTTCAGCGGCGCGCGACGCCTCGGTGAAGGTCGTGGCCGGCGACACCAAGGTGGTGGAGAAGGGCAAGGCCGACGGCGTCTATATCAACACCGCGGGCGTGGGCGTCATACCGGACGGCACAAACGTGAGCATCACGCGGGTCGCGCCGGGAGACGCGCTCCTCATCAACGGATACATCGGCGACCACGGGATGGCGGTGCTCAAAGACCGCGGCGACTTCGCCTTCGAGGTCGCCCTCGACTCGGACTGCGCCCCGCTGGCCGGGCTGGTCTCCGACATGCTCGCCGCGGGCCGGGTGCACGCGCTGCGCGACCCCACACGGGGAGGGCTGGCCGCGGCGCTGAAGGAGATGTCGTCCTGCTCAGGGGTCTCGCTCGAGGTCGACGAGCCGGCCGTGCCGTTGCGCGAGGAGGTCCGGGCGATCTGCGAGGTGCTCGGCCTCGACCCGCTGTACGTGGCCAACGAAGGCAAGCTGCTGGCGGCGGTGGCGCCCGGGGATGCGGCCGCCGTGCTCGGGGCCATGAAGGCACATCCCCTCGGCAGAGACGCCGCAGTCATCGGCTCCGCGGGCGCCGGCAAGGCGGGCCGCGTGAGCCTCACCGGCGCGATGGGCTCGAGCAGGCTCTTGAGAATGCCCTCGGGCGAGCAGCTTCCCCGCATCTGCTAGGGCGCCAAACGCAAAAAGGGGCCTATCCCCTTTGCAACAAAGAACGCAAGTTACGGGGTCTGACCCCCGCGAAGCCATATTTCAACTATCATCGATTACACGTCAGTGATGATTCCTACTGGTCAGCAGTCATCTTTGATTTTCTTATTATTGTTCGGGGGAAGTCCCCACGGGGGCTGGGTGAGCCTTTTGCAAGCGATTCGCAGCGTCTGGGGGAGATAGAGAGTCTGACGATTTCAAAGACGCGAGGACCAGCGAGCAAAAGACTCACCCAGCCCCATCCCATTCACGCCTATCCATTCCCAGTACTGCCCCTTTTGTCCCCCGTTGTTATAGACTCTTCTGAGTCAGCATTCCTGGAGGTGTTCGTGGAAAAGAAAAACCGATACAAGCATTTGCGCCGCCTTCTGTTCTTTGCCGTGCTGCCCTTGAGCCTGGTGGCGAAGGCCGTTTACAGCGTGATCAAGGCGATGAGGCAGAGGGAGGACAAGCTCCTCGAGGCGGACCGCAAGCTCGAGGAGGCCGCGCCCTACCACCGGCAGAGGCGGGTGGTGCAGACCGGCGACGGCATCCCGCTCACAGCGACGGTGTTCGTCCCCACGGGCGAGGGGCCGTTCCCGGCGGTCATCATGGTCCACTCCTGGATGGGCTGGCGCATCCAGTGCGACCTGCTCTACGCGCCAAGCTTCGCCCGCAACGGCTACGTGGTCCTGACCTACGACTGCCGCGGGTGGGGGAGCTCCGGTGGCGAGGTGTCCTGCGCCGCGCCCGACCGGGAGCTCTGCGACCTGGAGGACATGATCACCTGGATGTGCAGCCCGGAGTCCGGCATCCCGGTGGACCCTGAGCGGATCGGCATCACCGGCGTCTCCTACGGCGGCGGGCACAGCTTCCTGGCCGCGACGCGCGACCCCCGGATCAAGGCGGCCGCGCCGATGAACGGCTGGACCGACCTCAACTTCGCGCTGACCCCCAACGGCTGCTGGAAGGCGGTCTGGAGCATCGTCCTCTTCATCGGCTCGTTCTGGGCGCTCAAGTTCAACCTGAAGAACGACCTGGTGCGCTGGCTCAAGTCCGTCATCGTCGAGCACGACCTCTCCGCGGTGAGCGACGAGCTGAAGGCGCGCTCGGCCATCCACGACGTGGACAAGGTCACCTGCCCGATGTTCATCGTCCACTCCTGGAACGACGACCTTTTCGAGCCGAACCAGATCCTCGACTTCTACAAGAAGCTCGACGTGCCCAAGAAGCTGGTGATGGCCAATGGCATCCACGGCTTTGACGCGGGAAGGGGCGACGTCTTCGTCCCCAACATGATCTGGGACGACGCCCGCCGCTGGTTCGACTACTGGCTGAAGGGCGACAAGGACAACGGCATAGACAAAGAGCCGGCGGTCAAGTACTACGAGCCCTGGAGCAGGAAGATGGCGACCGCCGAGCAGTGGCCGCCGGAGAACGTGAGTGACGTGAAGTACTTCCTGCGGGGCCAGCACCCCGAGGCGATAAACTCGGGCTCGCTGGTGCTGGAGGCACCCGGCAATCACGAGGCCGCCGAGCTTTTCATCAACAACACCGTCGCGAACTTCGCGACCTCCGGCCCGCCGATGGTGAGGCCCAACGTGTTCCACAACCTCCCCATCCCGGGCATCCCCATCTCGATCCCCGGCGACAGCATCGCGTTTACCAGCCACAGGCTGGACGACGAGCTGGTGATTGTCGGGGCGCCCAGCGTGAGCCTGCACGTCTCGTCATCGACGAGCGAGTGCCAGGTCAACGGGCTCCTCTACGACGTCTCCCCGCGCGGGTTCTGCCGCCTGGTGACGCACTGCGCGGCGATGCGCAACGACATGGAGCCGGAGACGATCGAGGACTTCAACCTCGAGCTCATCGCCTGCGCGCACCGTTTCCCGGCGGGACACTCCATCAGGCTGGTGCTGTGCGCCTCCGACCCCCTCTACGTCTTCCCGTCGCTGGTCGCGTCGTTCTACCGGCTGTTCCACACGGCCGAGCACCCCTCCAGCCTCACGCTGCCGGTGATGGAGCCGGCGAGCTGACACACACGCCCTGAAACGTTCACGCCGCAACAGCCGGGAGGGATGACGATGGACACATTCGAGGCCATCACCAACAGGAGGAGCGTGCGCGAGTTCACCGGCGAGCCGGTGTCCGACGCCGAGCTCGACCGTCTGCTGGAGGCGGCCAGGTGGGCACCCTCAGGACTCAACAACCAGCCCTGGCGGTTTATGAAGGTGCCCGACCGCTCGACCATCGTGGAGATATCCAACATGACGAAATACCGCGGCGTCGTCGCGGGTGCGTCCGCGCTGATCGCGGTCTTCCTGGACTCGCAGGACATGTACGACAGGACCAAGGATCTCATGTCGGCGGGAGCGGCCATCGAGAACATCCTGCTGGCCGCGACAGACGCCGGGCTGGGGGCGTGCTGGCTGGGCGAGATACTCGCGAGGCGCTCCGACGTCGAGGCGGTCCTGGAGGTCTCCGACGACCTGGAGCTGGTCGCGGTGATCGCGATCGGCAGGCCCTCTGATAGAGAGCGGACCGGGGTCCGCCACCCGATTGAGAAGATCGTCGTCACTCCACCGGCGCGGTAGAGGCGAGAAGAGAACCGAGACGAGCGCCCGCTCAAGCGAATCGAGGCACCTTGTCTGAGGACCTGTTCATACGCTGCAGCGAAGACGTGAAAAAGAAGTATCTCTCGTTCCCAACTCTCGGCCGGGAGCTCCAGGCCACCCTGGGCGGCGACATGGCCTACGTCGTGCTCGACATCGAGACCACCGGCTTCGACCCGGAGCGCGACCGCATCATCGAGATCGGGGCCATCCGCGCCGAGGGCGAGCGCGTGATCGAGAGGCTATCCACGTTTGTCGACCCGGGCTGCCCCATCCCCTCCGAGATCAAGGTGCTCACCGGCATCGACGACGAGACCGTCTCTGGCGCCCCCAGGATTGAGGAGTGCCTGGGCGACCTCGCCGGGTTCATCGGAGAAGCGACCGTGGTGGCTTACTCGCGCTTCGAAGAGGAGTTCCTGCGCTCGGTCTACAGCAGCACCGGGTACGGCCGGTTCACCAGCCCCTACATCGACGCCCTCGACCTGGCCACGATACTGATGCCCTCTCTGAGGAGCCACCGGCAGGCCGACCTCGCGCGTATGTGGGGCATCGACACCGGTCGGGCGCACCGCGCCTGCGACGACGCCGAGACCCTCTTCAGCGTATTCAACATCCTGCTGAACGGCCTCTACAACGCGCCGCCGCCCATGATCAGGGCGCTGGCCGACCACGCTCCCACCCACGCGGGCGGCCTCACGCTGCTGCTGCGCCGGGTGCTGGAGGAGCGCACCGGCGGCCGCAGGCCCGAGCTGATGAAGCTCGAGCAGGTGGTGCGCAAAGACAGGTTCTGGGACGACATCCTCCCCCTGGAGGGCTCGTCCGCCCGCGGCTCGGTCCACGCCGACGAGGTGCGCGACATCTTCAGGCCCGAGGGGCCGGTGGCGATGCAGTTCAAGGACTACGAGGAGCGGGACGAGCAGGTCGAGATGGCCGAGTCGGTCCGAAGCGCGTTCGAATCAGACCGGATCCTGCTGGTGGAGGCCGGCACCGGGACGGGCAAGTCGCTGGCGTACCTGGCACCCGGCGTGCTGTGGTCGAAGGCGACGGATTATCCGGTGGTCGTCTCCACCCGCACGCTCAACCTGCAGGACCAGCTCTCGACCAAGGACCTGCCCACGCTGGACGCGGCCCTGGGCAAAGGCTCTTTCAGGTACTCGGTGCTCAAGGGCTACAGCAACTACCTCTGCCTGCGCAAGCTGCAGTCGCTGCTCAGCGGCAGGAGGCGGCTCGCGGAACGACAGTTGGGCGCCCTCGGCATGCTGCTCACCTGGGTCACCGAGAGCGACACCGGCGACATCTCACTGCTGAACGTCCCTCACCTGCGTGGCCTGGACGAGCAGGTCATGGCCAACCACCGGGAGTGCCCGGGCGGGCGCTGCAGGTTCGCGCAGGACGGCTGCTGCTTCTACCGCCGCGCGCTCTACCGGGCCAAGCGCTCCCACATCGTGGTGGTGAACCATTCGCTGCTTCTGGCAGGCGTGAACCTCGCGTTCAAGACCGCGGTCATCGACGAGGCCCACACGCTGGAGGATGTCGCCACCGAGCAGTACACGGTCGAGGTCGACTACCGCGAGGCCCGCCGCTTCCTCGAGTCGCTCTTCGACCCGCTCGACGGCTTCGGTTTCCTCGCGGACCTGGAGGGCAACGCCACCAGGCGCCTGCCCGAGGAGGCGCACGAAGCGGCGCGCTACGAGATAGCCGAAGCGCAGGAGGCGTGCGAGCTCGCCATCGAGGACCTGGAGCGCATGTTCGTCGCGCTCTGCCAGTTCTCGGGGGGCACCGAGTACTCTTTCAACGACGTCCGCTTCAGCGACGGACTCCTCGAGTCCCTGGAGTACGAGCGCCTCAAGATGGAGGCCGAGCGCTTCACCGCCAGCCTGGACAAGCTCAACGCGCGCATCCTGCGGCTGGTCACCCTGTTCGAGGAGCGAGGCGACGACTCCAGCGACGTCGACTACCTCGTGAGCGACACCAGCGGTAAGGCCGCGCGGACCGAAGAGCTGATGCTCGCGTTGGCGATATTCTTCTCCGGCGAGTCGGACGGGCGCGTCAGGTGGGCTACGGTGGCCGGCGAGGACCGCTTCGAGAAGCAGGCGCTGCGCGCCTCGCCGATTGACGTGGGGCCCGAGCTCAGCGAGGCGCTCTTCGACCAGGAGATCCTCTCGTCGGTCGTCCTCACGTCGGCGACGCTGACGGTCAACGGGTCGTTCGATTTCTTCCGCTCGCGCATCGGCCTCGACCTGCCCGGCGTCCGCACGCCCGAGCAGATCATCCTCGACTCGTCATTCGACTACTCGCGCCAGATGCAGATCCTCATCCTCCACGACATGCCGGACCCGTCATCGAGTGAGTACGAGCCGCGCATCGCCGAGGTGATAGGCGAGGTGATAACGGCCGCGGGCGGCGGAGTCCTGGTGCTGTTCACCAACAGGCGCCTGATGCTCAAGACCTACGAGCTGCTGGTCGACGAGATGAGGCGGCAGGGGCTCAACCTGCTCTGCCAGCTGCCCGGCTACTCGAGGCGCCGTCTGGCGGAGGAGTTCATCGAGGACCCGACCTCGAGCCTGTTCGGGACCTCGAGCTTCTGGGAGGGGGTGGACGCCCGCGGCAGCACGCTGCGGATGGTCGTCGTCACCCGCATACCCTTCGAGAGCCCGGGGCGCCCCGTCTTCGTGGCGCGCAGCGAGCGGGTAAGGCTGGAGGGCGGCTCCGATTTCATGGACCTGGGGCTGCCGCTCGCGGCGCTGCGGCTCAAGCAGGGGGTGGGCAGGCTGATCAGGACCCGGCAGGACAAAGGCCAGGTGCTGCTGCTGGACAGCCGCATCAACACCAAGCGCTATGGACAGATACTGCTGCGGTCGCTGCCGGCGGCAAAACGCAGGAAGGTCTCGAGTGATGACCTGAAGCGGGCGATAACCGATTTCCAGGGGCGGTCGGCGTAACTCGTAGACGTGGTAGCAACATCAAATAGGACGGGGAAGGGTAAGCATTTTGCTTGCTGGTGGTGCCGGGTAAGGGACGCAGACATTCAATGGTCCGTGCCGTCACCAAGGCTACGCAAAATACTAACCCTGCCCCCGTCATGACACCCCCCTATATGTAACTAATCTAAGAAGACTGTCCGCCCAGTAGGAATGACTCTTGCTGTGCAATCAAAAACGCACCACTGGTGCCTGACCCCAGTGGTGCGTTTTGGCGGTGAGGCCTACGAGTTATTGAGGGCGAGGTATACCTTCTTCCGCGGACGTTGAGTCCTCGAAGGGGGGCGGAAGAAGGTATACCGAGCAGTATCAGTCGAGGATCTCTACGCGCACCATACCCGTGTTGTAGGCGTTGCACTCCGCGAGCGTGTCGAAGCACAGGTCGATGCGGTTTCCCTTGATGGCGGAGCCCGTGTCCCCTGCGATGCAGTTGCCGTAGCCCTCGACGTTGAGCCTGGTGCCAAGTGGTATGACCCGGGGGTCGACCGCGACGACGCCGTGCTGGGCCTTCATGCCCGAGGCGGTGTGGTCGTCCAGGCCGGGCTCCTGAGGGGAGTAGCCGGTCGCAAGCATCATCATGACCTTGCCAGTGGGTCGGCCCGTCACGTTCGTCTGCTCCGAGGAGGGTGGATTGATCTGGCTGATCTTCGACTCCACCTTGTTCGATTGCGCCACCACAGCGCTGCTCTGAGCGCCGGCCTTGGCGATGAGAGCCGACTTATCAGCGCGGGCACTCTCCAGCCGCTGCTGGCGCGTGCTCGCTTCGGCGCCCGCCTGGTCGACCTCTTCCTTGCTCTGCTTCAGCTCCGTTATCGAGGCCTGCAGCTGCGCCGACTGGGTCTTGACCTCGCCGATGAGCTGCGCGTCCTTGACGGCTACCTGAGCCAGCATGTCCTTGCGCTCGAAGAAGTCGTTGACTCCCTTGGAGGTGACCAGCATCTCCAGGGTGTTAGAGCGGCCGTTGACGTACATGCTCCTGGCGCGGGCCGACAGCGCCTTCCGCTTGGCAGACAGCCGGGCCTGGTTCTGCGCGATCTGCGGGCCCAGCGCTTGGATCCTCGCCCCCAGGGCTTCGGATTTCGACTGCAGTTGCGAGATGGTCGACTTGCAGGCGTTGATCTCGCTGTCGAGGGTGACGACGTCCTTCACCATGGTATCTGTTGCTGCGGGTTTGGACGGGGCAGTCTGCGCCTGGGCGCGGCCCGCGGTCCCGGCGATCGGCGAGCCGGCCACGACCAGCGAGACGGCCACAAGAAGCGCCGCGAAAGCGATGCCTGTGCGTATGACACGAAACCCGCCGGTTTTCGGCGGGAACTTCGCGCTCTTATTCTTCCTGAAGTGAGTGCATAACAATTAAATCACCCTCTGGGTGTCGTAGATTATACACACACGCCGCGATTTGAATCAAGCGTCGCGTGGCTTTGTTAAGCCATTCGTGAACTTGATGCCCTATGTATTCCCTTAATAGAGCCATTTACAGCAGGTCAAGC
>Ga0209747_1000869_pt1 | contig 16393 bp, 15 predicted proteins | sample BarGraNGADG00311_FD_184498 | JGI IMG/M metagenome (GOLD analysis project Ga0209747, IMG submission 184498) | Arctic peat soil microbial communities from Barrow, Alaska - Barrow Graham LP Ref core NGADG0011-311 (SPAdes) (version 2) | ecosystem: Environmental > Terrestrial > Soil > Wetlands > Peat...
TGATATTCGACCGCGCGATCTCGGAGATCAAGTCGCTGTTCCCGGCGGCGCGCGAGGCGGAGGTGCGAAAGTATAAGGTGGTCCGCCAGAGGCAGGGAGTGTATCGCGCCTTCCCGGGCATGGAGAAGCGCAGGCCTTTCCAGCGCTCGCCGTACGGCAACTTCTACCTGACCGGCGACTACACCAAGACTCACGTCTCATCCGGCGGGATGGAGGCCGCGATCTGGAATGCCAACAAGGCCTCGGAGCTGATCGCCGAGGACATCGGGCAGTCCATCTCGCTCAACGAGGACTTCAACCCCGACAGGGGTCTCATGCCCTATATCAAGCCTGCGATGAGGTACGGGCCGCCTCTGATCGGCGCATACGCGGCCCTGAAGATCATCACCCGGTTGTTCAGGTCCAGGCAGGCCTGAAGAGGGACGAGGAAAACGGCGCGGGGTCTCCCCCGCGCCGTTTTCTATTCGGGGACAGGCATTTCTGTCAAGACCTCTGTTGAGAAGTGGGGGTTGAAAGTGCCTGTCCCCTATAATATATTCATAAAGCAAATGTTTCAGGATGGATATATCAGGAGCGGCATGGCATCCAGATCCGGAAAAGACGAGCTCGCCGAGTACGAGACGCAGGTCATCCTCACAATCCTTCACATCATGGGTAACTTCCGCCACAGCGGCATGGCCGCCCTCTCTGAGATAGAGCTGTCCTACCCGCAGATACTGGTCCTCTACGCGCTGCTCGAGACGGGCACTTCCACGATCGGAGGCCTGTCGCGGCACCTCAAGATATCCCAGGGCGTGATCTCCCGAACGGTCGATCGCCTCGTGGAGAAAGGCATGCTCGACCGGCACCGTGACGAGGGCGACCGGCGCGTCGTGAAGGTCGGCCTCTCGAAGGAAGGCATGGACCACGCGACACGAATGATCACTTACCACGCGGACAAGTTCGGCGACACTTTCTCGAGGATAGACAAGGCGGACCGCCGCGCTTTCCTCGAGGTGCTCACCCAGATCGACCGCAGCCTCGAGGAGCAGGGCTCACAGGACTAGGTTGCCATGGAAGAAAAGCAGATCATCATAAGCGTGCGAGACCTCGTGAAGACCTACCACCTCGGTGAGGTCGACGTCCCCGCCCTGAAGGGCGTCTCGCTCGAGATACGCAGCTGCGACTTCCTGGTGATAACAGGGCGGAACGGCTCGGGGAAGTCCACCCTCCTCCACCAGCTCGGCCTGCTCGACATGCCGAGCTCCGGCGAGATCCTGCTCAACTCCGAGGACGTCACGAAGATGCACGAGAAGAGGCGCACCGCGCTGCGGCTCCGCTACCTCGGCTACATATTCCAGGAGTTCGCCCTCGCCGACGAGCTGACCGCCCTCGAGAACGTGATGCTCCCGTCCATGATGATCTCGAGCGTCTCCGAATCCAGGGCGCGCGCCACCGACCTTCTCGAGCTCGTCGGGCTTGGGAAGCTCGGCGACCACCAGCCCAACCAGCTCTCGGGCGGAGAACAGCAGAAGGTCGCCATTGCCCGCTCTCTCATAAACGATCCGGTGGTGGTCTTCGCTGACGAGCCCACCGCGAACCTCGACTCCGTCGCCGCCACGGAGGTGATGGAGCTCTTCGGGACATTGAACCGCGAGCACGACCGCACCGTGGTCATGATCACCCACGAGCTGGAGGAAGCTCACCTGGGCAACAGGCTCATCAGGCTCGCAGACGGAGAGATGGTACATGAGGAATAAGCACGTCGAGACCGAGGACACAAAGATCTCCATCATCGAGCGCAAGATCCCGTTCTTTCTCATCTCGCGCCACATAGTCCGGGGGAACAAGTGGACCCTGGCTCTCGTCATCTTCCTGATGTCGGTGGCTTTCATCAACCTGGTCTTCATCAACTCGCTGTTCAACGGGATAGTCGAGGCGTCCAACGACCAGGTCATCAACACCACCGCGGGCAACATCACCATGCAGCCTGCGGCGGGACAGGCGTTCATCGGCAACACGCCCGCCGTCATCGACACGATCACCAGGACACCCGGAGTCCGCGGCGCGAGCACGCGCACGCTGCTCCCGGCGAGCCTGCAGTACAAAGGGATCCAGGGGAGCTTCCCGATCATGGCGGTCCAGCCTTCCCTCGAGTTGAAGACCACCAACATCTCGGCCAAGATGCTCTCGGGCTCCTACCTGAAAGACTCGGACGCCGACCAGATTATAATCGGCAGGCAGATCGCGGGCGGGAAGGGCGTCGAGATGAACGCGACGTCTTTCAAGGGCGCCCGGGTGGGAAAACAGGTCCTGCTCACGATCGGCGGCCGGTCCTTCCCCTTCACCATCAAAGGGATCGTCTACACGAAGTACTTCCAGGCCGACCAGATGGCTTTCATAACTCAGAAAGCGCTCGAGGGGATCCAGCCGGCGTACGCGGGAAAGACCTCCTCGATCATAATCAAGACCGAGAAGAAGGGAGACGAGCCGACCGTCATCAAGCGGCTCGAGAAGCGCCTCCCCGGCTACCAGTTCATCACCTGGCAGGCGGCCTCAGGGCTGATGCAGTCGGTCACGAACAGCTTCCTCACCATTGACGCGCTGCTCACCAGCGTAGGCTTCATCATAGCGGCGGTGGTCATATTCATCATCGTCTACGTCGACATCAACGAGAAACGCCGCCAGATAGGCATCTTCAGGGCTATCGGCATCAAGTCCTACCTCGTTAGCTCCACCTACATCCTTCAGTCGACCATCTACTCCATGGTAGGGGTCGCGATCGGCTCGGCCATCTTCTTCTTCGCGATCATCCCGTATTTCAACGTCTACCCGTTCAAGATCCCGCTCGGGGACGTGCACCTCTACGTGAACGCCGGGGGTTTCATCTGGCGCGCGATAGCGGTCATAGTGGTGTCCGTACTCTCGGGCATGATCCCGGCCATCCTCGCTACGAGGAAGCCTATCCTGGACGAGATCGCGGGAAGGTAGGCACACGCGTCGCGCGGCTCGCGCCTCTTGGGATATTATTGCCCCATGCATTTCAGGAAAACCGTCAAAGAACTGTCCACCCGGACCCTGACCCGCCTCGAATCGATCGAGCGCGCGGCTGACACCCTCTACGACAAGCTGGTGGCCGAGCGCCGCTGGTTCGTCGTGCTCTCGGCGGCCGTCGGTGATTTCTGGAAGCAGAAGATGTACTACTTCACAGGCTACTTCACCTACAACGCGTTCCTCGCGCTGCTGGCCCTCATTATCGGCCTGGCGGCGGCGATCGGGTTCATCATACGCGAGTTCCCGAGCTCTCAGCCGCAGATCGCCGACGCCCTGCGCGGGTTGCTGCCTGTGATCGGCGGAACGCCCAAGCAGGCCACGGAAGCGCTGACCAATTACCGCAACGTGCTCGGTGTCATCGGAGTGCTGGGCCTCCTGTGGACCGGGTCGAGGATCTTCGGCGCGCTGGAGTGGGGCTTCGCCAACATCTGGGGCACGAAGAAGCGCTCGTTCGCGAAGGGCAAGATCCTGGGGATGCTGATGGTCTCGGTGATCGGCGCCGCCTTCATCACCTCGCTCGCGGTCCAGTTCGGGTTCGCGGCGGTCTGGGGCTGGGCTGTCGGCAAGGGCGGGACGTGGTTCACTGTAGGGACCACGATCGTACGCCCGCTGATGGCGCTGGCGGTGAACTTCGTCCTCTTCCTTTTCATCTACCAGGTTGTGCCGACGGCAAAGCAGAAGCTGAAGTTGTCAGCAGTGGGCGCGCTGGTGTCGGCGGTGTTCTTCCTTGCCGTGCAGTATCTTCTCGCCTTCTACTTCGGTCACATATCCGGCGTACCGAGCCAGTACGGCGCCATCGCGACCGGCGTAGTGCTCATCGTGTGGCTGCACATCACCGGCATGATCACGTTCATGGGCGCCGAGATCATACACGCGCTCTACGACGAGGAACTCGTCGAGGCCCACAAGCGAGAGGCGAAGCTGCCGAAGCTTTTCAAGACAGCGCCGGCGAAGGCGCCCGCGAAGCCCGCGGAGCCAGGCAACGGCAGAGTGGAAGACACAAAATGAGAGCGTTGGGAAAACCCGGATCAGGTATTAGAATAGGCCGCAGGGAAAAACAGACGGAAAGGGGTACGGAGATGGCGACAGGGCTGGAAAAATGGTGGACCTACCTGGTGCGCGGCATACTGGCCATACTCTTCGGGATCATCGCGCTGGTTTGGCCGACGGCTACGGTCCTCGTGCTCATCATCCTGTTCGGGTGCTACGCGCTCGTAGAGGGGCTGTTCGTCTTCGGGTTCTCGATCGCGCGGGCATCGAAGGGAGATAAGTTCTTCGCCGCGATGCTGCTCGGTCTGCTCGGGGTGCTTGTCGGCATCGTCGTTCTCGCCAGGCCCGGAGTGGCGAGCCTGGCCGTATTGTGGGTTATCGCCTTCTGGCTGCTGATCAGGGGATTCCTGATGATCGTGTCCGCGTTCGAGATGATGGCGAGCGGCGGGGTCAAGGCCCTGGTCGGCATAAGCGGCGCGCTGGCGGTGATCCTCGGCATACTGATGTTCATCTTCCCGATATCCGGGATATTCGGGATCATCCTGGTCGTAGGGATCTACGCGCTTGTCGCGGGCCTGGTGCTCATCTACGTGAGCTTCAAGGCACGCGGGCTGGAGAAGTCGATCGGAACGCTTGCGGCCGCCTGAGGCCGGATGAGCCCGAGGAGATGTCATGTCGGCTTCACACGACCGCGTCATCGCGGCCCTCGAGCTGCGAGAGGGTGACCGCGTCCCCACCATGGACATGATGATCGAGTACGCGAACATCCAGGAGATTCTGGGCAAGCGGTCGATGCCACTCGAGCCGTTGTTCAGGAACCGGTATACGTCCGCGGCTCTCGACTTCCTGATGTCTCATGCTTTCACGACGCTGCCCGTCGACATCGGAATGGGGATGTTCACTTACGACCGCACGGCCGCCGCGGCCAGGATGGGCTACGACTCCGCCTGGGTCCAGCACGCCCCGGTCTGGAAGTCGGGCGACTCAAAGAACATGGCCGACATCTTCGGGCGGCAGTTCACGCTGACATTCGACCACAAGGGCAACATCTCGACTCCCATGTACCGCGGCGGTTCGATAGACAGCCTCGACGCCTGGAAGTCACTCGACAAGCGGGACATATTCCGTCTCCCCGCCAAGAACCACAACGCGTACTCGAAGGTCCAGCGGGATTTCGGGGACGTCCTGTTCATCTTCGGCTCGTTCGGCGGCGGCCTCTACGAGCTCACCTGGCAGGGCATGGGGTTCGAGAGGTTCGTCATCTGCACCCGCAAGGAGAAGGAGCTTCTCTCGCGCATGATCGGCTTCTACACCGACCTGTACTGCCTCATCCTCGAGGCGCAGGCGGAGGCGGGGCTGCCGGGCGTCGTGTACAGCGACGACCTCGCCTACCGGTCCGGGCCGATGCTGAACCCGAAGCTGCTCGAAGGCCTCTTCGGCGATGGATACAGGCGCATCACCTCGACCGCGCACAAGCTCGGCATGAAGATCGTCATCCACTCGTGCGGCAACGTTTACGACCTGATCAACTGGTTCGCGGACTGCGGATTCGACGGCGTGCACGCGCTCGAGCCGACGGCTGGCGTGGAGCTCGCGCAAGCAAAAGAGATCGCGGGCGGCCGCATATGCCTGCTCGGGAACATCGACGTCACTCACATTCTGGTCGACGCGACAAAGGAAGAGGTTTTTGTGGCAGTGAAGAAGGCGATCGCCGACGCCGGCAAGGGCGGTGGTTACATCGTGGCCCCTACGAACAGCCACCCCGAGATGTCAGTCCAGCGGCTGCGTTGGATGATTGAAGCCGTCAAAGAATACGGCGCTTACGGCTAGGCCTCAGCTGCCGTTCTTCAACCTGTCCATCTCGCGCTGCACCATCTCATCGTGGCGCGATTCATTGCCGCCGTACACGGACCAGCCGTGAAAGGCGACCCCTATCCCCCAGAATACCAGCGGGAACGCGAACCACGGGAACCAGACGTGGGCCGTCAGTGCGATCACCAGCCAGATGAGGAAGAGAAACAGGTTGACGATCAGGTAGGACACCAGGTTGGCTCTGAAGCCCTGCTTGGCCTCGACGATCTTCTCGGCCTTTTCGCGCAATGCAGCTTCGTTGTCTTGCTCCATGCCCCATCCTCACTTTCCTTGATGCCTGCCCGCGGGCGCGGGCAGCCTCAGGCGCCTTGCCCGGTCCCCTGAAGGTTGCTGACGATCCAGGCGGCGCACCACTCCACGATCGGAGCGCAGGTGTCGGCGAAGACTCCGCGCTCGCGGGCCATCTTCCGTTCGACCGGGTCGGAAAGGTCGACGCTTATCAGGTGACGGCACAGCGTGGTGCCGAACCTGTCGGTAAAATCCCTCATCAGCCTGCCGCCGACCTCGTAGAGCATGTCCGGCTTCTCGTCGGGGCCGTTCCGGCCGAGCACCCAGCCCGAGGCGATCACCACGCCGCTTATCGCTCCGCAGGTCTGGCCTGTGAGGCCTATGCCGGTGCCGAACCCGGATGCCACCCGCGGGATCCAGTCCCCCGTCACGTCGAGGTGCTCCATGCCCGCGCTCAGCACGGACTCCGCACAGTTCAACCCCGAGAGGAACAGCTCACGTGCTCTCTTGCCCGCCTGTTCTTCAGTCACTTCTTCTCCTGTCCCTGGCGCCGGAATATGCCGCCTACGCGGCTTGCGAGCGACCTGAACGGACTGGCCGCCACGCGCAGGGCACGGCCGGCCCGTCCCGCAGACTCCGAGAATGGTATCGCGACGATGTCGCCGCCCTGGAGCATCGGAAGGTCGCGGCCGGGCGCGACGTCTTCTGAAGTCCCCGCTACCAGGAAGTCGGCGGCGTACCTGATTATGTCCTTGTCGATCAGCGCGCGCCAGTGCAGGAAGGGCCTGGACCGCAGCACGTTGTAGGCGTTCGGAAGGAACGCGTTGTTGCTGGGAACGACAACGCCGTCCCATCGCACGAAGACGGAGAGGCACCTGTCGGCCACCGAGTCCGCGAGCGGCGATTCGTTCAGCCTTCGGATGAGGGTCGAGCCGGGCCTCACCTGCCGTCCCGCCGCCGAGAAGAAGCCGAGGTACCCGACATAAGTGCCTGAGTTCGGCACGGACACGAAAGCCCCGCGGCCGAGCAGAGGGTAGCCGTCCAACTCCTGCAGGTAGTACCTCGCGATCAGGCCGCCCAGGCTGTAGCCGAAGAAGCTCACTTTCTCGAAGCCGTGCACCTCCCTGAGGCGCGTGGCCTGTTCTGCGACGATCCGGGCCGACCGCGTCATGTCGCCCATGGCCATCCATGGAAGCTTGATCTTGAGCGTGTCCAGCCCCTGGGCCTGAAGGTGCCTGCCGATGTAGTCGTTCTGGTAGGACGGCGCTCCGTAGCCGGGGATGATGATGACGGGGTGATTTCCGGGTGGCATCACGAGCCCGCCTTCTCCAGGTCCCGGGAGGCTATCACGTCCACTCCGGTCCCCAGGAGGTCATGCAGGATGACCTGGCCGTTCTTCACCGGGGCTTCGACCACGACAGTCGCAAGCTCCCGCGCGGCGGTCATGACCAGCCGCTTGGGTATGGTCCCGGCGCTGCGCACAGGAAGCAGCGGAAGGCTGCCATCCCTCACCGGCACGGTGGTGGTCACCACACGCTGGGCGTCAGTGAACTCCTGGCGCGCGTATTTCGTGCCCACCTTGCACCCCTCCCCGGTGACGCCGAGGACCTCTCCTTCGTCCTCGGTGAGCTCCAGGGCGCAGCTCAGGGGACAGTTTATGCAGGTGTACTCATGCTTGCTCGTCACTGCCGATCACTTCCACTGTTATCTTCGACGGTTCGCCGGACGCCGTCAGCCGCTCGCCAGAGGCGGTCGACTGCAGCATCTCGGGTGGGCGCACCATCCTGTGCTTCTTCTTCGTTACCTCTTCCGCCCCGGCTATCACGCGGGCGGTCACCGCCTTCTCCGGGTGTTCCACCCTGAAATAAAAGTCGACGTCGCGCGACGGGTCGCTTATGAACTGAGGCACGACGTACTTCACGTTCCTCCCGGGCTCCACGCGGATCCCGCCTTCCCGCTTGCGCCCCGTCATCACGTACTCGGCTGCGCCCAGGCCGGCCGACTGCGCGCTCTTCGTCACGTAGTCGACGAGGTCGAAGACGTTGACCACGTTTCCGCAGGCGAAGACGCCCTCGACCGAGGTCTCCATCCGCTCGTCGACGAACGGCCCCGCCGTCACCGGGTCAAGCTGGACCCCAGCGTGCTTCGAGAGCTCGTTCTCAGGGATCAGTCCGACCGAGAGGCACAGAGTGTCGCAGGGGACGAACCTCTCCGTCGAGGGGATGGTCTTCAGGCTCTCGTCAACCGCGGCCACCGTAACACCGGACACGCGCCTGCGTCCATGAATAAAGCTGACCGTGTGGGAGAGGTGGAGCGGTATGTCGAAATCGTTCAGGCATTGCACGACGTTTCGGGTCAGCCCGCCCGGGTGGTCCATGAGCTCGTAGACTCCCTCGACCTGCGCGCCCTCGAGCGTGAACCGCCTGGCCATTATGAGCCCGATGTCCCCGCTCCCCAGGATGACCAGCTTGCGGCCGGGCATGATGCCGTCGATGTTGATGTCGCGCTGTGCCGCGCCGGCCGTGATGACACCAGCCGGCCTGAAGCCGGGGATCATGATCTGGTGCCGGCTGCGCTCGCGGCACCCCATCGCGAGCACAAGGCTCTTCGGCTGGATCTCGACCATCCCGTCGCGCGAGTTGACCGCGGTGATGAGCCTGTCGGCCCTCAGGTCGAGCACCATGGTTGAGAGCATGATCTCGATATCCGTGCCGGCGATCTCGTCGATGAACCGCTGCGCGTACTGCGGCCCGGTCAACACTTCCTTGAAGACCATCGAGCCGAACCCGTCGTGTATGCACTGCTGAAGGATCCCGCCCAGCTCGAAGTCGCGGTCGATCAGCAGTATGTCCTTGAGCCCGGCCTTGCGAGCCGCAAGCGCGGCGGCCAGGCCCGCGGGCCCGGCGCCTATCACCGCCAGGTCAGGCTTCCTGATCTTCTTCATGACTCATCACCGCCGGGCACGGCCGAATCCTCCGCGACCTCGAAGCTCTTGGTCTCGCCGGCGAACACCCAGGAACCGTCACCGTCCTTCGTGACCTCGGTGACGGGAATGCCCCACTCGCGCGCCAGTATCTCGGCGGCGCGGTATCCGCAGAACCCGCCCTGGCACCTTCCCATGCCGACCCTCGTGCGCCTCTTGACGGCGTCCATCGTCCGCGCCGGGATGACCGAGTGGATCGCGTCCACGACCTCGCCCTCGGTGATCTGCTCGCATCGGCAGATGACATGCCCGTAGCGCGGGTCGCGCTCGATCAGCCGGTCGCGCTCTTCGTTCGAGAGCTCGGAGAACTTGGGCGGCGCGGGCCTCACCGGGTCGTAGTCCGCCCGCTCTTCACGCGGCACGCCGAGCCCCTGGAGTATCCCGATGACCATCTCCGCTATCGCCGGCGCCGCGGCAAGCCCGGGGGACTGGATGCCCGCCACGTTGACGAAGCCGGCGACCGCCTCCGAGGCTCCGATGATGAAGTCCTCGTCCTCGGTCGGCGCCCTTATGCCGCTGAAGGCGGAGATCATGGCGCTTCGCGGGAAGTCCGGCAGCAGGTAGTAGAAGCGGTCGAATATCTCCTGGATCTCCTCTGCCGAGATGGAGGTGTCGTGCTTGTCGTCCGTCTCGATGGCCGTGGGGCCGAGCTGCAGGTTGCCCTCAGCCGTGGGCATCGCCCCGCCGCCCTTCGAGGAGCCCTTCCTGAACATCCTGAACTCCGCCACGCTTGAGCGGACGTAATCCGCGGTGATGTCACGGTCGAAGAGGAGGCTGGCCCCCTTCCTCGGGTGTATCTTGAAACCCCCGGCCCCCGCCATCTCTGCGATCTCGTCGGCGAAGACGCCCGCCGCGTTCACGACGATCGGCGCGGCTATCTCTCCCCTGTCCGTGACCACGCCGGTGACTTTCCCATTCTGCACCTTGATGCCCGTGACCTCAGTGCTCAGGAACACACGCGCGCCGTTCAGGACGCAGTTCTCGGCGAGCGCGATCGTGAGCTTGTATGGCGAGACGAGCCCGTATGTAGGGTCGAAGACGCCGGCCACGGCGTTCTTCGTGACATGCGGCTCCATCGTGAATATCTCTTCGGCTGTGAGCGCGCGCAGGCCCGGAATGCCTTTCTTGCGCCCGTTGCGCAGTATCAGGCGCGGGACGACCTTCCTCAGAAGCCAGGCGACCGTTCTTTTTGGAAGCCAGCGAGTATAGTTTTCGGGGAGCGTCCGCGGCGTGATGACGATCATCAGCCCCTGGCGCTTGAGCGGGATGCCGAGCCCTTCGACGAAGCTGTCGTAGAGCAGGTTGCCCCGGACGTTGAGCTTCTGCTTCAGGGTCCCGTACTTTTCTCCGATGCCGCTGTGGACCTCGGCGTTGTTAGCCTTTGTGGTCGCATCGGCGACGTCGGTCTCTTTCTCCAGTATGACTACGTCGGGCGTGTGCTTGACCACCTCACGAGCGATGGAGCACCCTGATATGCCCGCCCCGATTATCACCACCGCCGCTGTTGCGGGGAGCTCGTTTCCGTCATGCATATCCATAGACAGGCGACCTCTTGAAAAGCGCGTTCACGCCGAGTGGAGTTACCCGGCACATCCACTATTGTACTTCTCTTCACCAGAGGGGAAAGGCACTTTCAACCCCTCACTCTCATTATCAGACTTGCGCGGCGGAGGCGCGGGTGATTAGTCTGTTCTGCGTCGCATGAACGAGGGCAGGGGGTGGAGATGGCTGAGGTGTCCTTCCATGATGTTATAGCGAGCGCCGGGCCGGAACGGGAGCGGCTCATCGGCGAGCTCGTGCGGAGGATGACGCTCCGAGAGAAGATCAAACAGATGTCAGGCAGCGCCGGCCTTCTCGGCCTCGGCTGGATGCTCGTCGCTTACGGCTCAACGACGTACGACTCCGGCAGGAACAAGCTCCTCGGAATACCGGCAATCAAGTTTACCGACGGGCCCCGTGGCGTGTGCCTCGGGCGGTCCACCTGCTTCCCGGTTCCGATGGCTCGCGGGGCGACTTGGGACGTCGACCTCCAGCGCCGGATCGGCTCATGCGTAGGCATCGAGGCGCGCGCGCAGGGCGCGAACTTCTACGGCGGCGTGTGCATCAACGTACCGCGGCATCCCGGCTGGGGCAGGTCCCAGGAGACCTTCGGAGAGGACACGTTCCACCTCGGGGAGATGGGGGCCGCGACGGTCGAGGGCGCCCAGGAGCACCTGATGGCATGCGCCAAGCACCTCGCCTGCAACAGCATGGAGGAAGCGCGGTTCTTCGTCGACGTGCGGATCGGCGAGCGCACGCTCCGTGAGATATACCTCCCCCACTTCGAGAAGTGCGTCAGGGCCGGTGTCGCCTCCATCATGAGCGCGTACAACATGGTCAACGGCGATTTCTGCGGTCACAACCCGCACCTGCTGCGCGACATCCTCAAAGACGAGTGGGGTTTCGACGGCCTGGTCATGTCCGATTTCGTCTTCGGCGTCAGGGACGGCAAGAAGGGCGCGAACGCCGGCCTCGACGTCGAGATGCCGGCGCGATGGCGCTACGGCCTTGGGTTCAAGGGCAAGGTCCGCCGCGGCAAAGTGCCTGCGAGCGCCATTGACGATGCCGTGACCCGCGTCCTCCGTCAGAAGGCGCGCTTCGCCCAGGTCGGCGCGCCCGGCTCGTATACGCTTGATGCGGTCGCCGGCCCCGAGCACACGCAACTCGCGCTCGAGACGGCAAGAAAGAGCATCGTCCTCTTGAAGAACGCGGGCAAAGCGCTGCCGCTCGACACGGGCGCCGTCGGACGCCTGGCCGTTATCGGGAAGCTCGCGAGGAGGGCCAACATCGGTGACATGGGAAGCAGCAGGGTCAACCCGCCTTACGTGGTCACGCCGCTCGAGGGTATCGAAAAGATCGCCGGGGGCTCGGTCGAGGTCGCTTACGACAACGGGCGCGATCTGGACCGTGCGAAGCGCGTCGCGGCCGCGGCGGACGCCGTCGTCGTCGTCGTGGGGCTCACCAGGAAAGACGAGGGTGAGTTCATGCCGGTGGTTCACACCGGCGGCGACCGTGAGGACCTGGGCCTTCCACGCAGACAGGAGGATCTCATCCGCGCGGTGGCCGGCGCCTCGGACCGGTGCATCGTTATCCTTGAAGGCGGGTCCGCCATACTCACGACCCTGTGGCAGGACGAAGTGGAGGCCATCCTCATGGCCTGGTACCCGGGCATGGAGGGTGGCAGCGCGATCGCGGAGATACTCTTCGGGCAGGTCAACCCGAGTGGAAAGCTGCCGGTCACGTTTCCTGCCGCGAACGATCAGAACCCGCCTTTTGACAAGAAGGCGAAGTCTGCGGAGTACGGCTACTACCACGGGTACAGGCTGTTCGACAAAGAGAAGATGGAACCGGCATTCCCCTTCGGCCACGGCCTCTCCTATACCAGGTTCGAGTTCAAGAACCTCAGCCTCAGCTCGAGTGAACTCCGCAAGAAAGACACGTTGACTGTCAGTTGCGAAGTCACGAACGCCGGCAACGTGCAGGGCGCGGAGGTCGTCCAGGTCTACGTCGGCTGCAAGGGCTCGAGGGTCGACCGCGCCATCCGTGAGCTCAAGGGGTTCTCGAGGATAGAGCTCGAGCCCGGGGAGACAAAGACCGTCACGATCGAACTTGAAGTCAGCGATCTGGCGTACTACGACGAGAGCGCGGCCCGTTGGATGGTCGAAGAGACGGACTACACCGTTTATGCGGGTTCATCGTCCCGGGAGGCCGACCTCCCTCTCCGCGCGACCTTCACCGTGCTTGGGGACTGACCCCCTGAGTCCCGCCAGTGAATGTGCTACCCTAGTCGGTGCGACACATGCACAGTACCGGGGGTGTTCTGTCTTTGAGAAGACGGGCGGCAAAAGCAGCAATATCCATCATCCTTGCGGCGCTTTGCATGCTATCCATGTCCGCGCTGGCGATGCCGGCTGCAACAGGGCCGACGTTCGAGGAGCTCTGGGCGCGCGCAGCAGGGCCTATGAATGTCTTCTTCGGCAACCTGCACAGTCACACGGGCTATTCGGACGGCACCGGGACCCCGGATGCCGCGTACAGCTGGGCACGCGAGACGGCGAAGCTCGACTTCTATGCAATCACCGACCACGCCGAGCAGGTAACGCCCGCCGAGTGGCAGGACACCCTGAGCCAGGCCGACGCTCACAACGTGAACGGCAAGTTCATTGCGCTCGCGGGCTTCGAGTGGACCTCCGGAGCGGGCCATGCCTGCGTTTACAACACGAGAGCCAGGACCGACACACACGCGACGCCCTCGCTCGAGTCGCTCTACAACTGGATAGCCGCCAACGGCGCTACCGGCCAGTTCAACCACCCGGCGCGCTCTGCGGGGACTTTCGGCGACTTCGCCCCCACCGGCAACCCGAACGCTTCCCGGATGCGGCTCATCGAGACCGGCAACGCGGGCGCCGGCAATAACACCGGCTTCTTCTTCCCTTACTACATAATGGCGCTCGACAAAGGCTGGAAGGTCTCCCCGACCAGCAACCAGGACAACCACTCCCTCAAGACCAACTCGCACCGGACCGGGGTTATCGCGAAGTCGCTCACCAGACCGAACCTCGCCGACGCGCTGGCCAACGGGCGCGTCTACTCCTCGGACGACCCTAACCTCGCGGTCATATTCAAGTGCGATGACGCCTGGATGGGATCGAGCATCGAGCGACGGATGGGCAAGTACACTTTCGACGTCCTGGTCAAGGACGACGAGGACATCGCAAAGGTCGAGCTGCTCACGAACGGCGGAGCTGTCGTCGCCCAGCAGGCGTACGACGCATCGACCCACGTGAAGAAAGTCGCCTGGAACCCCGAGGTGGACTTTCAGTCGCCCAAGGCCTATTACTTCGTCAGGGTCACCGAGCGCGACACTAACGACGAGGACGAATCGCACAGGGGAAACCAGGTGGCGCTGTCGGCGCCGATCCGGCTGGCCATCCCGCAGCACGACGTGTCGATCAAGGTCGAGTCGGACCGCGAGATCGTGGCCGAACGCCCCATGTACTTCAGCTATCACGGGGCGTGGGCGGGCGGCACGACCGAGATCGGGGTCAACACGCCCCGCAACACGTGGTTCCTCTCGGAGGGCACCACCCGCCGCGGCTTCGAGGAGTGGGTCTGCATCCAGAACCCGGGGGAAACAAGCGCCTACGTGCGCCTTATGTACATGTTCGCCCGCGGCGGCACCCAGCGCAAAGCGGTCATCGTCCCCGCGCACTCCCGCGTGACGGTCGACGTCAATACCGCGGTCGGCCCCGAGAAAGACGTCTCCGTTCGGGTGGACTCCGACCAGCCGGTGGTGGTCGAGCGCCCGATGTATTTCAACTACCAGGGCATGGCCGGCGGGTCGATCGCATCCGCTGTCCCTGAGCCCGCCACCAGGTGGTATCTCGCTGAGGGAACGACCAGGCCGGGCTTCAAGGAGTGGCTGTCGCTCATGAACCCGTGCACGAAGACCTCGCGGGTGGGCATCACTTACATGTTCCCCGGCGGCGAGACGCGCCACCAGAGCATCGCGGTCGCGGCGAACTCCAGGGCGACGGTGGACGTGAACGACGCCGTCGGGCCCGGCAAGGACGTCTCCATCGTGGTCGACTCCGACCTGCCCTTGATCGCCGAGCGGCCGATGTATTTCAACTACCAGGGCCAGATGGCCGGGGGCTCCACCCAGTTCGGGGCCACCTCGCCCGGGACGGACTGGCTCTTCGCCGAAGGGACCACCCGCAACAACAACGCGGACGGCCGCTACGACGAGTACCTGTGCATCCAGAACCCCGGAGGCACTCCCGCCGGGGTCACCCTCACTTACATGTTCACGGACGGCACCACGAAGCAGACCCGGAAAATGGTCGTCCCCAACTCGCGCCAGACTGTGAGCGTCAACGCGGAAGTCGGGCCCGACAAGGACGTCTCGGTGCGGGTTACGAGCGACGCGCCGGTCGTGGTCGAGCGGCCCATGTACTACAACTACCACGGCGCCCTGCCGGGCGGCGACGTCGAGCTGGGATGCAAAGCGACCGCCCGCACGTGGTACTTCGCGGAAGGGACCAACCGGGACGGTTTCGAGGAGTGGCTCACGCTGCAGAACCCTGGGGCCGAACCCGCCGAGGTGAAAGTCACCATGATGCTCGAGGACGGCTCGACCCGCACCTACGCGTGCACGGTCGCTCCCTCGAGCCGCAAGACGATCACCGTGAACGGGCTGCTCGCGCTCTGAGGGTCAGCGCCGGAGCGACGCCACCGCCGGGACCTTGTTGAACAGGATTATCCCGAGGGGCAGAGTGATGAGAGCCGCGCACAGAAGCCACGCCAGCAGGATAACCACCAGGCTGAGGACCAGGCCGATCGGGTAGTACAGCACTCTGACCCACCACGCGTGCTGCGGCCTGTTCACCTGCTTCAACTGGTAACCCGTGCCCACGCCCGTGACCACGATGTTCTTATCGCGGGCCTTGAGCGAGATCGCGCCTGGCACGCGGTTCAGCATCTTGGCCCCGATGGGCGCCCCGATCACGGTCGCGTACATCACCCACGACAACAGGGCCCACAGCAGCCCGAACCACCAGCCGATGAAGATGTAGTACAGAGCCCGCACGATGAAGCCGTGGTGCGTCACCTTCACGACGACGGGCCTCGGCGCGGCTGTCGGTTGCACTCCAGTCAATTGCATCAGCCTCCATGCTGAGGGGTCTCAGAAGCTGTCTACTCCACCGTGTCGGAGAACCCTCCGATAGTCTCGGTGCCCACACCGCGGTTGTTCCAGTACATCGACCGCTCGGAGATGATCTTCTTCCCCGCTGTCATGGAAGTCACGACGATAGACGCCCGGCCGGATGGTACGAACTGCGACATGTCCTCGGTCATCCGCGAGTTGGCCGGTATTGTCAGGCCGTGGCTCAGGTGGTACTTGCCGTCCGCGGCGAGGTAAGTGATCTCGGCCTTCACCGGGGAGTTGTTGGGGTTCTGCACCAGGATATATGTCTGCCTGCCCGAGCTCGTCTGGCCGTCCGGCAGGTAGAACGTCGAATGTGGCTGCGGGATGCCGATCGAGTCGTGGCAGGCCTCCCCAAGCTGCGAGCCTGAGCCCCAGTACATCGCCCGCTCCGCGATCACGGGGACGTCGGCGGTGACGCGGGTCGAAAGGTCGGTGCCCGGCATCACCGCGTTGACGAAGACGGTCTCTCTCGAGTCAGGCCCCATGACGAAGGGAGCCTGCTGCTTCTCGCCGGCCGGAGTCATGTAGCTCATGGTGAT
>Ga0209747_1000874_pt1 | contig 16334 bp, 6 predicted proteins | sample BarGraNGADG00311_FD_184498 | JGI IMG/M metagenome (GOLD analysis project Ga0209747, IMG submission 184498) | Arctic peat soil microbial communities from Barrow, Alaska - Barrow Graham LP Ref core NGADG0011-311 (SPAdes) (version 2) | ecosystem: Environmental > Terrestrial > Soil > Wetlands > Peat ...
GAAAAACTTAAAAACACTGTATGCAAAGCCAATCTTGACCTGGTCAGAAACGGATTGGTGGTACATACCTGGGGAAATGTGAGCGGAAGAGACAAAGAAACAGGATTAATAGTTATTAAGCCTTCAGGGGTGAGCTATGATTCCATGAAACCGGATGATATGGTTGTAATTGATCCGGAAGGTAAGACTATTGAAGGAAATTATAAACCTTCAAGTGATGCCCCCACTCATCTGTTACTCTATAAAGCATATGAGTCACTGGGAGGAGTAGTACATACTCATTCTTCCTATGCAACATCGTGGGCTCAGGCAGGAAGAGCTATTCCTCCCTTCGGGACAACTCATGCCGACCACTTTTACGGAGAGGTGCCATGCACAAGACTTCTTACACAGAAGGAAGTCGAGAATAATTACGAAATTAATACCGGTAAGATTATTATTGAGAAGCTGGGATCACTTGATCCATTAACAATACCCTCAGTTTTGGTTAACGGCCATGGCCCGTTCTGCTGGGGAAGCGACGCAGAAAATGCAGTGTATAATGCAGTGGCTCTTGAAGAAATAGCCAAGATGGCGTTTTTTACCATCCTTCTTGGTAAGACAGAACCAATAGATCAGTTTCTTCTTGATAAACATTTTAATAGAAAACATGGAAGTAATGCTTATTACGGTCAGGATAAATCAAAATGAAATTAGAAAGTAAAGACATGGCAAAGAAATATGTAATAGGGATTGATTATGGTACTGATTCAGTTCGTTCAGTTGTTGTTGATACGACCAATGGTGCAATAATCGGAACCGCGGTATTTGAATACCCAAGATGGAAAAAAGGTCTCTTTTGTGATCCTTCAATAAATCAGTTTCGTCAACATCCTCTGGATTATACTGAGGGTCTTGAACAATCTGTGAAAGACGCTATTGCCGGATTAACTCCGGAAGTTGTCAAAAATATAGTCGGCATTACTGTTGATACAACCGGTTCAACTCCGGTAGCAGTTGATAAGGAGGGAGTTCCTCTTTCATTGAAACCAGGTTTTGAAAAAGACCCCGATGCAATGTTTGTATTATGGAAAGATCATACGGCAGTTAAGGAAGCTGCTGAGATCAATAAATTAGCCAAAACATGGGGAGGGGTCGACTTTACAAAATTCGAGGGAGGTATTTATTCATCTGAATGGTTCTGGGCAAAAATACTTCACGTTCTTCGTCATAGTGCTGAAGTCAGAAAAAATGCCTGGTCATGGGTCGAACACTGCGATTGGATACCAGCTATCCTGACCGGGAAAACAAATCCTCTTCAATTGAAAAGAAGCCGTTGTGCAGCAGGACACAAAGCGATGTGGCATGATGACTTCAATGGTTTGCCAGACGAAAAGTTTCTTACAAAACTTGATCCAGTGCTTTCGGGTCTGAGGGAAAGACTTTTCAACAAAACGTACACATGCGATATTGAAGTTGGAAATCTGTCGGATGAATGGGCAAAAAGACTTGGTCTCTCAACTGAAGTGAAGGTCGGTGTTGGTACTTTCGATGCTCACACGGGAGCTGCCGGCGGAGAGATCAAACCATATTATCTTGTTAAAGTTATGGGTACTTCAACATGCGATATGATTGTGGCACCTATGGCCGAAGTGGGAGATAAACTGGTTGCCGGTATTTGCGGACAGGTTGACGGATCAATTGTCCCCGGAATGCTTGGCCTTGAAGCAGGTCAATCAGCCTTCGGGGATATATATGCGTGGTTTGGTAAGTTATTGATGTGGCCGGTGACTAATATAATATCAGAAATGAGCTGGCTTGATGAAAAAACAAAGAAGAAGATTGAGGAAGAAACGGCTGATAAGATAATTGCAGAATTAAGCAAACAGGCTGAATCACTTCCGGTTGAAGAAACATCTATCATTGCACTTGACTGGATGAATGGCAGACGTACACCGGATACTAACCAGGAGCTTAAAGGCGCAATTACAGGGTTATCACTGGGATCCGATGCGCCAAGGATATTCAAGGCACTCGTCGAAGCTACAGCTTTCGGTTCAAAAATGATTAACGAACGTTTTATATCTGAAGGTATCCGTATCGATGGAGTAATAGCCATCGGGGGTGTTGCCAAAAAGAATCCGTTTGTAATGCAGATAGTTGCAGATGTTCTTAATATGCCGATAAAAGTAGCTGCATCAGATCAGACATGTGCACTCGGTTCAGCAATGGCAGCCTCGGTAGTGGCCGGTGTTCATAATGATATTCCTGCTGCCCAGAAAGCTATGGGTGGAGGATTTGAAAAAGAGTATCATCCTGACCCTGTAAGAGCTAAAAAATACGAAGCTCAGTTCAGAAAATATAAGGAACTTGGTTCATTTATTGAGAAAAATCAGACTTATTAAGACCCTTTGAGAACCTTTGTGAAACCCTTCGTGTACCTTTGTGCCTGCCTGCCGGTAAGCAGGGTTAAAATTTTTACCGCAAAGTATCACAAAGGAAACTCAAAGTAACACAAAGGAAAATAATGGATTAATATTAATTATTTACTATGAAAAGCTCTCTCTTTTTATTAACAGTTGTATTCTTTATGGCCATAGGTCAAACCAATGCCCAAAAAGAAGACCTTGTAACCGTTAATCAGTTGGTTTTAGTAACAAATCACACTGGACCTGTTATAAGCAAAGATATTTACGGACATTTTTCAGAACACCTTGGAAACTGCATCTATGGTGGTCTTTGGGTTGGGCCCGAATCCAAAATACCAAATACATATGGAATCAGGAATGATGTTTTGTTTGCCCTGCGTGAGATTAAAATACCTAACCTCCGCTGGCCGGGTGGTTGCTTTGCAGATACATACCATTGGAAAGACGGGATTGGTCCGAAAGAGAAAAGAGCTTCTATCGTAAATACCAACTGGGGTGGTGTTACTGAAGACAATTCATTTGGCACACATGAGTTTATGAAGCTGACTGAATTGCTTGGATGCGATGCATATATAAACGGAAATGTAGGATCAGGTTCGGTTAAAGAGATGGCTGAATGGATTGAATATCTTACATCAAATTCTGTAAGTCCGATGACCAATCTGCGAAAAGAAAATGGCCGGGATGAACCTTGGAAAGTAAAGTACTTTGCAATTGGTAATGAAAACTGGGGTTGCGGTGGAAACATGACAGATGAGTTCTATGCTAACACCATGAAACAATACTCAACCTTCCTTGGTAATTATGCCGGGAATCAACTTTACAGAGTTGCCTGTGGACCTTACGATTACAACTTCGCGTGGACAGAAACATTAATGAAAGATGCCGGAACCCGCGACAGGTTCCAAGGATTATCGATACATTATTATTCAGTTGTCGATGGATGGGATATCAAAGGATCTGCCACAAAGTTTGATGAGAGAGAATGGTTTGAAACAATGCGGTTGAATCTCCAGATGGACTTTATTATTAAAGGACATTCAGCTATTATGGACCGCTATGATCCCCAAAAAACGAAAGGACTCGTTGTTGATGAATGGGGTAACTGGTTCAATGTCGAACCCGGAACAAATCCCGGATTTCTTTATCAGCAGAATACGATGCGCGATGCAATAACTGCTGCAATTCATCTGAATATATTTAACCAGCATGCCGACAGGGTTAAAGTGGCGAACCTGGCACAGATGGTAAATGTACTCCAATCGGTCATACTCACTAAGGATGATAAAATGATTCTCACACCAACTTATCATGTATTCAGAATGTTCAGGGTCCATCAGGAGGCTAAACTTCTTAATCTTGATCTCAGATGTGAAGATTATACTAATGGCAACAAAAAAATACCTGCTATTTCAGCTTCAGCATCTGTTGATAAAGATGGCAAAGTGCACATTTCCCTGGCAAATCTTAATCCCAATAAACCGATAACAATAACCTGTCCATTAATTGGCGACTCATTTAAAAAGGTAACCGGAGAGGTTCTTACTGCAAGGGAAATGAACTCATTTAATAGTTTTGAAAATCCCGAAACTGTAAAACCTGCTGCCTTTAACGGATTTACGCTGAAAGATGGAGTTTTAACCATAAACATGCCATCAAAATCAGTTGTGGTTTTAGAACTTACAAAATAGATTTATTTTTAACCACGAAGGATCACAAAGTAAAGCACTAAGCCCGCCCGGCTGACGCCGGTCGGACGGGTAACACAAAGGGAAAATGTTACAAAAATGGTTGATCCAATAGTAAATCAAATATTTATTTATGAATAGTTCAGTTAAGGCTCTTTTTACAGTTACAGGTTTAATTATTTTGTTTTCAGGATGTGCAAAAAAGTCCTCAAGCAGAGCAGATTATCCAATACAACCGGTTCCCTTTACATCGGTTAAACTTACCGATAATTTCTGGGCTCCTAGGATTAAGAAGAACGCTTCGGTAACTATTCCAATAGCATTTGGTTATTGTGAATCGACCGGGAGAGTGAAAAACTTTGAGATTGCCGCCGGCCTCGATACTGGCAAATTTCAGACAATCTACCCCTTCGACGATTCGGATGTTTACAAGATAATTGAAGGAGCCAGCTATTCCCTTCAGACATTCCCCGATCCAAAACTTGATGCATATCTCGATACTATTATCAGCAAGATCGGACTGGCCCAGGAACCTGACGGCTATCTTTATACTAACCGGACTATCGCAGAGAAACATGGCGGTAAAGGACTCCATGAGTGGGCTGGTAAAAACCGGTGGGAAATGGATTCGGTACTGAGTCATGAGCTTTACAATCTGGGACATCTTTATGAGGCTGCCGTTGCACATTACCAGGCTACCGGGAAAAGAACTTTGCTCGACATAGCATTAAAATCTGCTGACCTTGTTAATAAGGATTTCGGCAACGATAAAATTAAAGTATACCCTGGCCACCAGGTTATTGAAATGGGGCTTGTAAAACTTTACAGAGTTACCGGTGAAAAAAAATATCTCGATCTGGCAAGGTTTTTCCTTGATATTCGTGGTCCTAAAGGACAGCAGTATAACCAGGCTAATCTGAAACCTGTTGATCAAACAGAAGCTGTAGGGCATTCTGTAAGAGCTACCTATATGTATTCGGGCATGGCCGATATTGCTGCAATTGAGAATGATGCGCCATATCTTAATGCAATAACAAAAATATGGGCAAACCTGGTTTATGAGAAAATGTATCTGACCGGTGGAATTGGAGCTTCAGGCGGAAATGAAGGTTTTGCCGATCCTTTTGTATTGCCAAATATGTCAGCTTATTGCGAAACTTGTGCTTCAATAGGGGATATCTTTTTCAATCACAGACTCTTCCTCTTACATGGCCAGTCGAAATATATTGACATACTTGAAAAAACGCTTTATAATTCGATGTTATCAGGTGTATCATTATCAGCCGACAGATTCTTCTATCCTAATCCACTGGAATCAAACGGACAGCATTTACGGCAGGCCTGGTTTGGCTGTGCCTGCTGTCCTTCGAATGTTGCGAGGTTTGTTCCAGCTATCCCTGGTTATGTATACGCCGTTACTGATAAAGAGCTTTATGTCAATCTTTTCATCTCCAATGACGCAAACATTACTCTGGGTAATAGAAAGTTAAGAATAACACAAAAAGCAAATTTCCCATGGGATGGCAAAGTTGAAATATTGGTCAATCCTGAAACCAGTAGTAAGTTTACTTTAATGATACGTATTCCGGGATGGGCTCAAAATGAAGCCCTTCCCGGAGGGCTCTATAAATTTGCCGATCAGGATACTGAACCTGTAATAGTGAAGGTTAATGGGGAAGTATCTGAACTTAAACTTAAGGATGGATATGCTGCGATCTCCAGGAGGTGGAGATCAGGTGATAGGGTTGAAGTTGAATTTCCGATGCCTGTCCGCAAGGTTATTGCTGATGAAAGAGTAAAAGAAGACAAAAATAAAATCGCATTTCAGAGAGGTCCGGTTATTTATTGTGCTGAATGGCCCGATAACAATACTGGGAAAGTACTAAATCTCGTAGTAAAAAATGATGCAGCCTTTACAACAGAATTTATTCCTTCACTTCTTGGAGGTACACAGGTGATTAAAACCTCTGGATTTCAGACAAGAAGGGGTCGTGATGGCAAAGTTGAGTTGCTCAGGGAGGAGCCGGTTATCCTCATCCCTTACGCATTATGGAATAACCGTGGAGCCGGTCAGATGATAGTCTGGCTTCCTGATTCCATTCTGAACACCCGACCGTTGCCAACTCCGGCTAATGTTTCAGGAGCAAAGTAGGAGCAGGTAAATTGACCTGGCCAAATGTTCAGAAGATTTTTATTGAATGACCAGACAAAAAGGTTTATATATAGTATCTGAAATTATGACATCTCAATCTTTCAATTCATATAATTTTAAAAATATACTGAGTAGAATCATTCAGGTGTGCATCGGTATAATTTTCTTTTTCATATCATATTCTTCATCAGCACAGGAAAAACAGATCGTCTTTTCACATCTGGACGTCAATGATGGTTTATCTGAAAACTGGATTAATTGTATAATCAGGGACCGTAACGGGTTTATCTGGTTCGGAACAAGTACCGGTCTTAACCGGTATGACGGCTATGAGTTTGAAGTTTATTTAAAGAATTCAAACGACACATCCTCCCTTTCAAATAATTCAATAACTGAAATAACTGAAGACAACGACGGAAACCTTTGGATTGGAACATACAATGGGGTTAATGTCCTGGATATTAACACATATAAATTCAGAAGAATAAGTCTTATCCCTTCGGCTCCCCTCAATTGTCCGGATATCAACTATATTACTACTATTTCCAGCGATCCGGAAGGCAATATATGGATCGGAACACACAACGGATTATTCTATTTTAATAAGAGTAGAAAAACAACTGCCCATATTCTATTGGATGAACTGTCATGTTCTTCTCCATTCAATAGTATAACTGCTATTGCACCTGACAGGAAAGGCTCTGTATGGATCGGAACCAGCAACGGGTATCTTTTTAAATATAGTCTGCGTTCAAATTCGATTGAAAAACTCGAGTCATTAAACAATGGCTCCAGCTACAATAACCCAATCAGGAAATTATTTATCGACAATGATAATATTCTCTGGGTTGCCGGCTCATATGGCCTGCACCTTTTTAATATAGGAGAAAGAGTATGGGAACAAAAACAGCAGAAAAAAATTGATTCCTGTTTCTCAGGAGTGCTGATATCAGGTATATATCAGAATATTGATGGTAATATCTGGATTACTACAGACGGCAAAGGGCTGTTCATAATTGACAAAAAAAGTTTCAGTGTCTCCAATTTAGTTAATATGCCCTATACAACCGGAGGACTTTCGGACAACGGGCTTATATCGATATATTTCGATAAATCGAATATCACATGGATAGGAACTACAAAAAAAGGGGTAGATTTCTATAAAAGAAATGCAAGGAAATTCCAGCTCATAAGAAATCTTCCCGCGGAGAATAATAGTCTTAGTAATAATGATGTCAACTGTATTGCAGAAGACATCAAAGGGAATTTATGGATTGGTACAAATGGAGGCGGTTTAAATTATCTGGACAGGAAAACCAACATCTTCAAACGTTACATGGCAAATCCGGAAAATCCAAATAGTCTTAGCAGTAATGTAATTGTATCGGTTTTAGAAGATTATGAACACAAAATATGGGTTGGTACATATAACGGTGGCTTAAACCGTTTTGATCCTGAAACAGGGAAATTTACTGTTTACAAATACAATGATTCAGATTCCGCCTCGCTATCTGATGACAGAGTGTGGGGAATATGCGAAGACAGCCGCCATAATCTATGGATTGCTACTCTTACAAACGGACTGAATCTATTCAACCGCAAAACCGGAAAGTTCAGGCGATATGGTTCACGGAACAGTTCACTCTGCTTTGATTATCTCAATTCAGTTTCAGTAGATAAAAGTGATAATTTATGGATATGTTCTTCAAACGGACTGATCTTTTTAAGTCCCAGCCAGAATCTTTCGGTTTGCTATAGAAATAATCCCAACAGCAATACCTCTATCAGTCATAACCATATTTCATCGGTATTTGAGGACAGCAGAGGATTGTTTTGGGTTTGCACAAGCAACGGATTGGATCTTATGGATAGAAAAAACAATACTTTCCGTGCTTTCTATGAATCCAATGGTCTGCCTTCAAACCGTGTTCTCAGAATCCTGGAAGATAAAGACTCCAATTTGTGGATAAGTACCAAAAACGGTATCTCAAAACTGACTATCAGTAAGGTAATAAAAAGTGATTCGCTGGAATTTGCTTTTAAAAACTACAGGACGAGCGATGGACTACAGGGTAAGGAATTCAATGAAACAGCTGCAACCAAAACCAGGGAAGGAGAAATGTATTTTGGCGGCCCTGATGGTCTCAATGCCTTCAATCCGCTTGAAATAATGGAAGACACAACTGCTGCAAGACTGGTTTTCACTAATTTACGTATCTTCAATAACATAATAAGACCGGAGGAAGAATTTAATAATCGAATATTGCTAAAGAAACCGATCTTCAATTCAAAAGAGATCACTCTGATGCATAAGGAAAATTCGATCACAATAGATTTTGCAGCGCTGAATTATTTTTTCCCCGAAAAAACCGAATATGCGTATAAGCTCGAGGGATTTAATAATAATTGGATTAAAACAAAGGGAAAGAAAAATTTTGCAAACTACTCCAATTTAAATCAGGGTAACTATATATTCAGATTGAAAGGTACGAATTCAGACGGGATATGGAATAATGATGAGATTTCCCTGAAAATAAAAATCCTTCCTCCCTACTGGGAAAGCTGGTATGCTTATATTATTTATGGACTATCGGTTTTTGCATTTTTTGTTTTTATACGTTATTATTTTCTTTACAGGGAACGGATGAAGACCCGCATTGAACAGGAGAGGATAGAATCACAGCATACCCACGAAATTGATACTCTTAAAATCAAATTTTTTACCAGTATCTCACATGAATTCAGGACTCCCCTTACTCTTATTCTTTCTCCGGTTGAGCAATTAATGCAGAAATGGAAAGACAAACCCGAAGAAACGCACCTAAAATTGATCAGACAGAATGCAAGACGATTGCTGCTGATGGTCAACCAATTACTGGATTTTAGAAAATTGGAAGTGAAGGGATTCAGGTATACTCCCTCCTACGGAGATATTGTCTCTTTCTTAAGAGATGTCGTAAATTCATTTAACGACCTGAGTGAGCAGAAACATATTAAACTGGATTTCAGTTCTGAAATTGAGAAGTTTGATACTTATTTTGATAAGGATAAACTTGAGAAAATATTGTTCAATCTATTATCCAATGCGTTCAAGTTTGTTCATGAAAACGGGAAAGTTTCGGTAAAACTCAGTCTCAATCACCGTATCCTGGAAAACATGCCTGAAACCGATAACAACAATAACCTGATTATTGAAGTCGAAGACAACGGAATCGGTATACCTGCTGATAAACTGGCTCTTCTGTTTACACGGTTTTACCAGGACGAAACGTCGAATCTGACTGAACAGGGAAATGGGATTGGCCTATCTCTGGTCAATGAATTTGTTAAACTACATAATGGTGAAATAACTGTAAAGAGCGATATTGGCAAGGGTAGTATCTTTACAATATCACTTCCGGTAAGGGATACTAATAATATAAAAGAAAATGCAAATTCTCCTTTCTCTGAAAAAAACTCTTCCAAAGCTGATCCCGCTGTCGGGAAGCCATCAGGAGATATTGAAGATTCAACAGGAACGAAGGAACTTAGTGTTTTTGAAGTCGATACCAGTGCTGTTACAGATAATGATGCGGCGAAAAGTTCAGGTAGCCAACCATCTCTCAGGAGACCCATAATCCTTATTGCAGAGGATAATGATGATTTGCGTTTGTATCTCAAAAATAACCTGCAGAATAAATATCATATATGTGAAGCTGCAAACGGAGCAATTGCGCTTAAGAAAATATTGAAAATCGTTCCTGATCTTATTATCACTGACATTATGATGCCCGGTATGGATGGGATTGAGTTATGCAGGAGGGTAAAAAGCGACAGGAATGTTTTTCATATTCCATTGATACTTCTCACGGCAAAATATTCAGAACAGCATCAGCTTGAAGGTATTGAAGCAGGTGCAGATGATTATATCACCAAACCGTTTAATGTTCAGATACTTGAATCAAAGATTGATAACTTTATAAAGAGCAGAAAGAACATCCGGTCATTATTCACGAGCAAGCTCAATATTGTGCCTGACGAAATTGAGATCACTTCACTTGATGAGCAATTCCTTCAGAAAGCAATAGCAATTGTAGAAAAGAACATGCCGGTGAGTGATTTTACAGTGCAGAAACTTAGCCAGGATATGGGAATGAGCAGGACCCTCATTTATAAAAGGATTCTGACACTTACCGGAAAGCCTCCCCTGGAGTTCATAAAATCCCTCAGGCTCAAACGTGCAGCATTACTCTTACGGAAAAGCCAGTTAACTGTTTCTGAAATCACATATAGGGTAGGGTTTAAAGATCCTAAATATTTCAGAAAACAATTTTTGAAAGAGTTTGGTGTACTTCCTTCAGTCTATTCTGAACAATCAAAAACCTGATGTAAAAATGTTTTTCAGGTTAAGTAAAGGCTAAAAAGTCCAAAATCCTGTTGTTTGTTTCGTATTTACAAGATAATGAGCAGTCTGTGATACATTCAGTCAGTTGTACATTGTCTTTATATGGATAAAAATTAATCAATTGACCCCCTAAATAAAAACATTTGATACGTTTTTAAGGAATTATTTACTTTAATTTTGGACAACTGATCTAGCGTAGAATTGATTCTGCGCGAAACCTGACTTATTAACAAATTGGCACGAAAATGTTTTACCTAAATCCTAAACCTATGATTAAACGAAGTGTTTTATTTATTTTGTTACTGTTGGCTCACCTGAGTCTGATGGCCCAGAACCAAGTTACTGGGGTTATCAACGACCCGGGTGGCCAGGCAATGTCTGGAGTAACTGTCATTGTGAAGGGTACTTCTACAGGAACTCTGACTAATGTCGATGGAAAGTTTACTCTGCCAGTTCCGGCTGGAAGTACAACGCTGCTATTTTCCTTTATCGGTTTTATTTCACAGGAAGTAGAAATTAATGGCAGATCAGTCATTAATGTTACACTTGCCGAAGCTATGACCCAAATTGATGAAATTGTGGTTGTTGGCTACGGCTCGTTAAAAAAGAAACTGGTAACCGGTGCTACCGTACAGGTTAAAGGGGATGCAATTCAGAAACTGAGCACAATTTCACCGATGACAGCTCTGCAGGGACAGACCCCGGGTCTTTCAATTATCAAAACTACCGGTGAACCCGGTGCAGGTTTTAAAGTAAACATCCGCGGGATGGGAACAATCGGTAACTCACAGCCATTGTATGTTATTGACGGAGTACCGGGCGGAAATATCGATTATCTCTCATCTGCTGATATTGAGTCGATCGATGTTCTCAAAGATGCCGCATCGTCAGCAATTTATGGCTCGCGTGGTGGTAACGGCGTAATACTTGTAACAACCAAGAAAGGCGTTAAACCGATGACTGGAGCTAAAGCAAATATAACATACGACGGTTCTTTCGGATGGCAGAATCTTTACAAAAAGCTGCCTATGATGAATGCTCTGGACTATTCAAATATCCTTCAGGAAGCAAGAGTGAACAGCGGACTGCCTCTTCTTGATTTTGCAAGCCTGGTGCCCGATTGGGCAAGTATCCAGTCTGGCGCATGGAAGGGAACCGACTGGCTTGATCAGCTTACCGTAAAAAATGCTCCTATTTCAAGCAATGCTATTAACATTTTCGGAGGATCTGAATTGGCTACCTATTCAATGGGTGTGTCTCATTCAAACCAGGAAGGTATCATAGGAAAACCTGTTCAATCACAATATGAGCGCTATACTTTCCGTTTAAACTCAGACTTTACTATTATTAAAGATAAAACCAACACCTGGAATGTATTGAAGATCGGGGAAACTTTAAGGTATATGTTCTCGAACAGGAACGGGATCGGTACAGGTAACCAGTACTGGAACGATGTTTTCAGTGCGATTGTTACCAGCCCATTCCTGCCAATGGATGCAGTAGATAATACGGACCTGGCATACCCTTATCATTTTGCAATTCCATTGAACCCCCAGGAAAGCAACCCTATTGCTTCAATGGTCTATAATCGTGGGCAGAACGTCAACAAGAACCATAATTTAAACGGAAGTCTTTATCTGGAACTGCAACCAGTGAGAAACCTGATATACAGAAGTTCTTTCGGTTTCAACATGTCTGCCGGTTCATACAGGGCTTACACTCCGGTTTATAATCTGAGTGCAACCGCATTCAGAACGCTTGATCAAGTCGACCACAATATGAATGTTGGTTTAAACTGGACATTTGAGAACACTTTGACATATAATCTCAAGCTTGGCAGCGATCATGCTATCACGGCCCTTGTCGGTACTTCGGCTGAAAGATCGGGTCTTGGTGAGAGTATCAGCGGTTCAAATCAGAACTCCCTGTTCCCCGATTTCGAACATGCGTACCTCGATAATACTAAAATAGTATATGCCGATGGCAAAACAACCCTTGGCAGCAGCCCATGGGGAATAGGAGGGTTACTTTCCTATTTCGGACGTCTTTCCTATACCTTCAGGGAAAAATATATGGCTACCGCAATTTTACGCGCCGACGCCTCTTCAAATTTTGCCAAAGGGAAAAGATGGGGCTATTTCCCCTCATTTTCAGCAGGATGGGTTGTCTCGGAAGAGCCTCTCCTCCAGAACCTGAAAGGTAAACTCGACTTTCTGAAATTACGTGCCAGCTGGGGACAGAACGGGAACCAGGCTATAAGCCCTTTCCAGTATCTTGCCACTATATCATTCAACAATGTTAATTATTTCTTCGGAGGCGACAAAGGAATTGTTCTTACAGGTGGTTTTCCTAATATTCTTCCAAACCCCGATGTTACCTGGGAAACAGGCGATATGTTGAACATAGGCTTTGATGCCCGATTCCTGAGAAGCAAGCTGAGCGCTGAATTCGACTGGTATAACAGAACAACTTTCAACTGGCTGGTGAATCCATCACAACTCGCATCTTATGGAACAGGATCTCCCTATATTAACGGAGGCGATGTCTCTAATAAAGGTGTTGAACTGGCGCTGACCTGGAATGATAATGCCGGTATGGTTGCTTATTCATTTAATGTCAATGCTTCATACAATAAGAATGAAGTAACACGTATTGATAATAATGAGAAGATCTTCCATGGTCCGGGTAATGTTCTCGGACAAGGAACAGATGAACTTTATCGTGCACAGGTCGGATTCCCGATCGGTTATTTCTGGGGCTATAAAACGGCTGGGGTATTCCAGACCGAAGCAGAAGTAGCTGCTTACACCAACTCAGCAGGCAAAATAATTCAGCCAACCTCAGTTGCCGGCGACCTGAAATTTGTGGATACCAACGGTGACGGACAGATTGATTTTAACGATAAAGTAATGATCGGCGATCCGAACCCTGATGTGATCCTCGGCTTAAATTTTTCGGTTGCTTTCAAAGGCCTCGATTTATCATTGATGTCGAACGGCGCTTTTGGACAGCAGATAGCACGCAGTTGGCGCAGGTGGGCAGATAGTCCTCTGAATAACTATACCACAGATATCTTCAACCGCTGGCACGGTGAAGGATCATCCAATAAGTATCCGCGACTGACTTATGGCTCTAATATTAACTGGCAGTATAACTCTGATATATTTATTGAAAATGCAGATTATCTGAGGATAAGTAATATTACCATAGGTTATGATCTTAAAAGGCTTATAAAAGCTATCCCGCTTACACAAGCCAGATTCTTTGTAACTTTCCAGAATCTTTATACCTTTACAAAGTATTCTGGAATGGACCCGGAAATCGGAACCAGTTCTACTAATGACAGTTGGGCAAAAGGTATTGATATAGGATACTACCCTTCTCCGCGAACCTTTTTGGTAGGTGCAAGTTTAAAATTCTAAAACAATGAAAAATATGAAAAAGATATTTTTATTTATTCTTATAGGTGCTGTGTTTGCAGGATGCAAAGAAAGTTTCCTCGACACTGTTCCGCTTACACAGAAAACAAACGTTGACTTTTATAAGACACCTGGTGATATGGCACAGGCTCTTACCGCTGCGTATGTGACTTTGGTTTCGGTGCCCGAAGGCTCGATCCTGAATGCATATCCTTTTGCTATATCGGAAATGATGTCTGATGATCGCTTCGGCGGTGGTGGCGACAATGACCGGATGCCCCGTGCTATCTGCGATTTTAAAATCGACGATCCGAATATGTATGGCGGTGCCTGGGTACGTTATTACCAGGGTATTTTCCGCTGCAATATGTTGATTGAGAATATTGCTAAACCTGTCTGGACAAGCGATGCACAAAAAGGCGCCGTTGAGGGTCAGGCACGTTTCCTCAGAGCATATTTCTATTTCGATATGGCCCGTATGTTTGGTGAGGTGCCTCTCATTCTGGAAACAAAACCTCAGAACCTGCCAAAAGCTCCTGCTACTGAGATATATGCCCAGATTGCAACTGATTTAAAATCAGCTATTGAAGCCTTCCCGAATGTGCCTTATGGTCCGGCATTATTTGCCGACATGGGTCGTGCAAACAGGTGGAATGCTGAAGCGTTGATGGCACGTGTATTCCTCTTTTATACAGGATATTATGAAACAGCCGACCTTCCACTTGTCGGAGGAGGATCTGTAACCAAAGCTGAAGTTATTACCTGGCTGGAAGAATGCCGGGACCAGAGCGGATACCACCTGATGCCTGAATTCAGGAATCTCTGGCCATATTCAGTTGCTAACGCTGCCAATTCAGGAAAGCCATATAAATTTGCTGTCGATAATAGCTTAAGCTGGTATGGCGAAACAGGTAATAATTATGAATCAATGTTTGCTCTTAAATTTTCAACATTTGCCGCCTGGAGTACAAGTATCTATTACAGTAACCAGATGGACCTTTTCTTCGGTTGGAGAGCCTATTCTTATAAAGGCGCCATGGGAGAAGGCTGGGGATTTGGAACTGTTAATAAAACCCTGTGGGATGCATGGCCCGATGCCGATATACGTAAAAGAGGCTCGATATGCAAAGTTGACGACCCTGCCGAGGGTATTGATGCAACTTACGGACTCGGAGTGGATTTGCATGATAAACAGATGGATGAGACCGGATACTGGCAGAAAAAATACAGACCGGTAAACATCTGGGCAAATAGTACAGCTACACCACCGGTACTGGAATGGCATAACTACAGTGTTACTTTTTATAATGCAACCAAAAACATGCAACTCGACAATATGCAGGACATAGTTCTGATCCGCTTTGCCGACGTGCTGTTAATGCATTCAGAATTAACACAAACAGCTGCCGGAATGAACCTGGTTAGACTCCGGGTTGGTTTAGCTCCTGTTGCTTATTCTCTCGATGCCCTCAAAGCAGAACGGCGTTATGAACTGGCATTCGAAGGAGTACGCTATTACGACCTGCTTCGCTGGGCAGGAAAGAGCAATCTTGCTGTGGTAAAAACTATTCTTGAAGGCAAGAATGGAGTAGCCACTATAAATAATGGTGTGCCCGGAGTGAAGAAAGGTGTCGAATTCAGGGTAGAAACAGGAGGCTTTCTTCAGATACCCAACAGGGAAGTCGCACTATCACAAGGAATACTGGTCCAGAATCCGGGTTGGGAAACCGGTACTGCACCTTTATATACATTTACATCACGTTAGTAAAATTTAAAAAGAAAAACTATGAAAAAGAGAATGTTGTATCTGGTAGGAGGAGTTGTTTTTCTGATTGGTGCCTGCACTCCAATAGAAGACAGACAAGTTGCAGGACCTGTTGTCCCTGCGACTGATTTCAAGTATTCTATTACCAATGACGCCACCAATGATTACGTACTTTATCTTGAGAATAAAACTCCCGGAGTTATGTTCTCATGGGACTATGCCTGGGGTATAACCCGAAAACAGCATGATACTGTAGCGATGCTGGTTCCGGGGACATATACTATTAAAATCATGGCAACTACAGCCGGTGGTCTTGTAACTGATACAAAAACAATAACAGTTACGAAGCCGAACCCTACTGCTTTTCAGGAGCCTGAATGGCCAATGCTGACAAACATGACACTCGGTAAAACCTGGGTTTGGGACAATTCAAAACCTGCTCCCTGGGGCAATGGTGGCTTTAAAGGCTGCACAGCACCATGTTGGTGGGCGGTCAGCATGACTGACCTGAATGGCCG
>Ga0209747_1000875_pt1 | contig 16327 bp, 12 predicted proteins | sample BarGraNGADG00311_FD_184498 | JGI IMG/M metagenome (GOLD analysis project Ga0209747, IMG submission 184498) | Arctic peat soil microbial communities from Barrow, Alaska - Barrow Graham LP Ref core NGADG0011-311 (SPAdes) (version 2) | ecosystem: Environmental > Terrestrial > Soil > Wetlands > Peat...
CGGCATCGCGGTGGAGGTCGCGCCGTCGGCCGCCAAGTTCGGCAAGCAGATCCGCTACGCCGACCGTCGGGGGATCCCGTTCGTGTGGTTCCCCGCCATCCCCGAGCGCGGCCAGCCGGACGCCACTGCGCCAGGCGCTGCGGGCGACCAGGTCAAGGACATCCGCAGCGGCGAGCAGGTGCCGGCTGATGCGGCGGCATGGGAGCCACCGGACGAGGACCGCTGGCCGCGCGTGGCCCCGGGGTCGGGCCGTTCCGGCTAGAGCTGGCGTCGAGGTCCTCGGTGATCTCGACCGGGCGCCCGAATTGCGTGGTTCCGTTCGGTGTTGGCTTGATCTGGCCCCTATAGTCGAGCCGACCTTGGACCCGGCATGTGAGGCGCGAAAGCAGAACCATGACAGCAAGTGCGAGCGGCCCGGTCCGTGACCACGCCCATGACCGGCGTCGGGCGCGGGAGCAGCGTGGACTGGCATCCGCGGCGCCGAGACAGGGGGTTGACCGGCTGCCGCCGGCCCCCCGGGAGCGTCGACCCATGCTGGCCGCTCTCGCCGTCCTGCTGATCGTCGGCGGCGCGGCCGCAGCCGGCCTGCTCGCGCTCCGCGCCGACGAGCGGGTCCCGGTTCTGGCGGCCGCGCGGGAGATCGCAGCCGGTGAGGCCATCACCGAGGACGCGTTCACCACCATCGCCGTCGCGGCCGAGGGCACCAGGCTGATCCCGGCGTCGCAGTCGGACCTGCTCGACGGCCAGTACGCCCGGATGACGATCGCCGAGGGACAGCTCCTCGACACCGCCATGCTGACCCCGACGGCGCCCCTGCAGCCGGGTTTCGTGGCCGTCGGTGCCTCGCTTGGCGGCGGTCGCATGCCGGCGAGCGGCCTGCAGGCCGGCGACGTGGTGCAGCTCGTCCGGGTAGTCGACGGTGAGGGCCAGGTTCTGGTGGAGGAGGCTCGCGTAAGCTCCTACCATGTGCCCGACCGCGCGACCACCGGCTCGGGGGCAGCGACGGTGACCTTCATCGTGCCGAACGACAACGGCGCCCAGATCGCCGCTGTCGCCGCCGCTGGGGAGCTCGCAGTGGTGCTCGTCGAGCGCGGCACCGTCGGGGGGAGCTGAGGTGCTGCTCGCCGTCGCCTCGGCGAAGGGGTCGCCCGGCGTGACCACGACGGCGCGGGTCCTTGCCTCGGTATGGCCGGACGACGTGGTGCTCGCGGACTGCGACCCCGCCGGAGGCGACGTCGCGCTGCTCGGCAGAGGGCCCGGCTCCACGGTTCTCGACCCGGACCGAGGTCTGCTGTCCCTCGCCGCGGAGGCCAGGCGGGGTCTTGCGGCCGATGCCCTTGCCCATCACCTTCAGGTCCTCGACGGTGGCCTCCCCGTGCTGTGCGGGGTGGCCAACCCCGACCAGGTCACGGGGATCGGACCGGTGTGGCCTGCCCTGGCCAAAGCGTTCTCGACGGTGCCCGGCACCGTCGTCGTCGACTGCGGGCGGGTCACGCCAGGCACGCCGGTGCTGCCGGTGCTCGCCGCGGCGGATGCGCTGCTCCTGGTGGTGCGCCCGCGCCTGGAGGCCTACGCGCACCTGCGCGAGCGGCTGCGGTGGCTGGCCACCACGCAGATCGTCTCCGGTGCCGGACCGGCCGTTGGCGTCGTCGTGGTCACCGATGCCCGGGACGCGGACGCCGTCCGCGACCTCGGTCGGCTCCTGGCGCACGACGGCATTGCGGTGCCGGTGCTCGGCCGGCTCGCGGACGACAAGCGTGCGGCGGACGCCCTTGCCGGGCGGGTGGACCGCGGGATCGCCCGGTCCCTGCTCGTGCGCTCCGCCCGCGTCCTCGTCGACCCGATACGCCGGCTCGCAGCCGGCCGCGGGCTCGCCGGCCTGCGGACCTGAGGGGGGCCATGGCACTGGACCAAGCACTTGTGCGGCACCTTCGCGAGGAGGTCGCCGACATCCTCGCGCGGCAACGCCGTGACGACGCCGCTTCCGGGATCCCGCCGATGTCCGGCGAGGACGAGCGGCAGTTTGCTCGGGCGGTGATCAACCGCGTGCTGGACGGCTACGCGCGGTCCGAGCTCGCCGGCGGCCGCACCCCGCCGTCGCCGCACGGCGAAGAGGAGATCTCCGCGGGGATCCACGCCGCCCTGTTCGGCGTCGGGCGCCTGCAGCCACTGCTGGACGACCCCGACGTGGAGAACATCGACATCAATGGCTGCGACCACGTCTTCGTGCAGTACGCGGACGGTCGTGAGGTCCGGATGCCACCGGTCGCCGAGTCCGACGACGAGCTCGTCGAGCTGGTGCAGATCCTGGGCGCGTACTCCGGTCTGACCAGCCGGCCCTTCGATTCTGCCAACCCGCAGCTGGACGTCCGCCTGCCGGACGGCAGCCGGTTGTCTGCGGTGATGGACGTGTGTGCCCGGCCCTCGGTGTCCGTGCGTCGCGCCCGCCTGGCGCGGGTCCACCTGGATGACCTGGTGCGCCTCGGCTCGGTGTCGACGGAGGTGGCGGCCTTCCTCTCCGCCGCGGTGACCGCGCGCAAGAACGTGATGATCGCGGGCGCCACCAACGCGGGCAAGACGACCCTGCTGCGGGCGCTGGCCAACGAGATCCCGCCCTACGAGCGGTTGATCACCGTCGAACGGGCGCTGGAGCTGGGCCTCGGTGAGTACCCCGATCTGCACCCGAACGTGCTGGCCTTCGAGGAGCGGCTGCCCAACTCCGAGGGCAACGGCGCCATCTCGATGGCGGGGTTGGTGCGGCGCAGCCTGCGGATGAACCCGAGTCGAGTCATGGTCGGTGAGGTGCTCGGAGACGAGATCGTCACCATGCTCAACGCGATGAGCCAGGGCAACGACGGATCCCTGTCCACGATCCACGCGAACAGCTCCATCGAGGTGTTCAACCGGATCTCGACGTACGCGATCCAGTCGGTGGAGCGCCTGCCGGTCGAGGCCACGATGATGCTCATCGCCGGTGCGATCGACTTCGTGGTGTTCGTGCAGAAGCAGAACGACGTGTACGTGGGGGGCACGCTCCGCCGGTTCGTGGCGAGCATCCGTGAGGTCAACGGCGTGGACGGCCGCGTCCTGTCCAGCGAGATCTTCGCGGCCGGGCCGGATGGTCTTGCCGTTCCGGCAGCGCCGATCGCGTGCATCGGCGACCTCACGGCCGTTGGGTACGCCCCCGGCCTCGCCGGGATCCGGGGCCTGTGATGCCGGTATCCACACTCCTGGTCACCCTGCTGGGTGCTGTCGCGGGCAGCGGGGTCGTCCTCCTGGTCGTCGTCCTGAGGGGGGCGCCGCGGCGGGTCGGGCAGGTCGTTCACCGGGGCCTGCCCCTCCGGGAACGGTTCGGGCGGCGCGCCGTCGTCGCCCTGCTCGCCGGGGTCGTCACCTTGCTCGCCACCTCCTGGCCGGTCGCCGCGCTGGCGGCCGTCGCCCTCGTCCTCGGGTGGTCGGCGCTCTTCGGGGGTGCCCGGCTGGAACGGCAGGCGACGGCCCGGGTCGAGGGTCTTGCGGCGTGGACGGAGTCGCTCCGGGACACGATCGCGGGCGCCGTGGGTCTTGAGCAGGCGATCCCGGCGACGGTGTATGCCGCGTCGCCCTCGATCCGCCCGCAGCTGCGCCTGCTGGTGGACCGCCTGCGGGTCCGCGTCCCGCTGGCCGTGGCTCTGCAGGGACTTGCCGATGAGCTCGACGACCCCAGTGCGGACCTCGTGGTCGCCGCACTGATCCTGAACGCCAAGCTGCGCGGGCCCGGGCTGCGCCAGGTGCTCACGTCCCTGTCCGAGGCGGCCCGAGCGGAGCTCGACATGCGTCAGCGCGTGGCGGCCGGCCGGACCGCGACCCGGCGGTCGGCGCAGATCGTGATGGGTTTCTCCCTTGCCGTCATCGTGCTGCTCGTCGTGCTCAACCCGCAGTACGTCGCGCCCTACGACTCGACCGTCGGCCAGGTGGTGCTGCTCGTCGTGGTCGCCTGCTTCGCCGGCGGCTTCTTCTGGATGAAGCAACTGTCCGGCATCGACACGCCCGGCCGCTTCCTGGTGGCCACGCCGGAACGGACCAGGGGCCGGGCGGAGGTGCTGCGGTGAACGTGATGGTGGCCGGAGCCGTGGCCGGCCTCGGCCTGCTGATGCTCGTGCTGGTGGTCGCACCACCGCGGGTCCGGGCGGGCAGCGGCCTGGCACGGCTGGACCTCGCCAGGACGGCGCACCGCGCCGAGGCTGCCGCCGTTCGCCTGGACCCACGTCGGGCTGAGGCGCCAACCTGGATGCGCGGACTGGGCCGACAGACGGCCGGGTTGCTCGGTGGCTGGGGCCTCGAGCTTGGCCAGCTGCGGTCGGACCTCTCACTCCTCAGCCGGACGCTGGACACGTTCCTTGCTGCCACTGTGCTGGCGGCGTTCGGTGGCCTGCTGGCGCCACTGCTGGTGTCCGTGGTGCTCATGGTCACCGGGGTCCGGGTCGGTGCCGCCGTGCCTGTGGTGCTCGCCCTTGTCGCGTCGGTGCTCGGTGCCATCGTGCCCCTCGTCATGGTGCGATCCCGTGCCGCGCAACGACGGCGCGACTTCCGGCACGTCGTCGGGTCGTTCCTCGACCTGGTAGCGATGAGCCTTGCGGGCGGGCGCGGGGTCCCCGAGGCGCTGCAGGGAGCGTCCGAGCTGAGCGACGGCTGGGCGATGGTCCGCATCCGCAACTCCCTGATCGGTGCCCGCCTGCGGGGCGAGACACCGTGGGTGGCCCTTGGCGGGCTGGGCGAGGAGATCCGCATCGATGAGCTGCGTGATCTCGCGGCGGCGCTTGCCCTGGTGGCCGAGGACGGCGCGAAGGTGCGCGACTCACTCGGCGCGAGGGCCGGCTCGATGCGCCGTCGGGAGCTCGCTGAGTCCGAGGGCAAGGCGGGGGAGGACTCCCAGTCGATGCTCGTCGCCCAACTGCTGCTCTCCGTCGGCTTCCTGGTGTTTCTGATCTACCCGGCGATGGTGACAGTGCTCAGCGGCCGGTAGCCTCGCTCCGGGAACGATCCGGGAATACCCACTCAGACTGTCAGTGAAAGGACCGGTAGGAGACATGGATCCGATTATGCTGTGGGGGTATTTCGCCATGGACCTGCGCCGGCGGGTCGCCCGGGCGCGCAGCGCACCTGACCTTGGTGCCTCGACGATCGAGTGGGTGATCATCACTGGCATCCTTGTGGCCATCGCCGTGGCCGTCGGGCTGGTGATCTACAACATGGTGACGACGCAGGCCGAGAGCATCAACATCCCCGACGCCCCGGGCGGCGGGGGCGGCGGAGGTGGCGGCGCACCGTGATGCCGGGCACCGCTCGCCGGAGGCGCGCCGGGGCAAGGGACCGGGGCGCGAGCTCGGTCGAGCTCGTCGCGTACACGCCGGTGCTCATGCTGGTGATCTTCCTGACCGTCCAGTTCGCACTGACCTGGCACGGCACCCAGGTGGCGGGGGCTGTCGCTCGGGAGGCCGGACGCGTGGCACGCGCAGGCGGGGGAACGCCGGAGGCGATCGCGGAGGCAGAGACAAGGGGTGTCGAGTACGCGGAAGCCATCGGCGGGAACGCCCTGACGGATGTCGACATCGAGATAGCGTCCGCGTCGGACGAGGAGATCACCGTCACCGTCACCGGCCGGTCCGTCGAGATCGTGCCGGGCTTCGCGCCGCGGGTGCACGTGTCGGTCCAGGGTCCGGTCGAGGTCTTCCGTCCGGACGTCTGACGGAGAGGAGGAGCGATGCGCGGGCGTTGTGACGACAGCGGCGCGATGGCCGTTGAGGTCGTGATCCTCGTTCCCCTGCTCGTGATGATCATGGTCTTGGTCGTGGCGTTCGGCAGGTACGTCTCCGCCGAGGGGGACTCCCAGGCTGCGGCTCGCGAGGCGGTCCGCGCTGCAACGCTCGAGCGCGACCCGGCGTCGGCCGCAGTGGCCGCACGGGCCACCGCCACGGCCATGCTGCCGGCTTCGCTGAGCTGCCAGCCCGCGGTCCTGACCGGCGACTTCGCCCCCGGGGGCACGGTGACCGTCGAGCTGACCTGCGCGGTGTCGTGGGAGAACCTTGGCCTCATCGGGCTGAGCGGCACGGCGGAAGTCCGCGGGACCAGCTCCGCCCCGCTGGACACGTACCGCAGGACGGACCTGTGAGCCCCGACCGTGCCCCTGGCGGGGCCACTCCTGGGCGCTCCCACGAGGATGGCTCCGTCTCGGTGTTCGTCCTGGCTCTTGTCGTCGTGCTCATGGTGGTGGCCGGCCTGGTGGTCGACGGCGGCCGGGCCGTCAACGCCCGGGCCGCCGCGATGGACGCGGCCGAGCAGGCGGCGCGAGCCGGAGCCAACCAGGTGGACGCAGTGGCGTTGCAGGCGACCGGGGATGCCCTCCTGGACCCGGTCGCGGCCCAGGCAGCCGCCGTCGACTACCTGATCGCGCGTGGGTACGATGCGGGCCGCATCTCCGTCACGTCGGACCAGGCGCAACTGACAGTCACGGTGCGGGACGACGTCCCGACCGTTCTTCTCTCGCTCATCTTCATCCCCTCCTTCGAGGTCGAGGGCGAGTCGAGCGCGCGGGCCGCCGTCGGAATCGTCGATGAGATCACAGGAGCACCATGACCGCGGACCAGCAGACGTCGTACCAAGGCCCTGAGCGGGAGATCGGACCGGCCCGCTTCCAGCGCCCAGACGGCTCGACGCCGAGGCCTGCGCTGTGGCGGTCCCTCGGCTCGGCGGCCCTGCTGCTGCTGATCGTCGTCGGTGTGCCTGCGGCCCTGCTGTGGTTGGACGGGGCACCCAGGATCCCGACCTCCTTGCCGACCCGCGAGCAGCTCACCGCGACGATCAGCTCGGAGCAGGTCCTCTCGGTCCTGGTGTGGGTGGCGTGGCTGGCGTGGCTCCAGTTCACCATCTGCGTCCTGGTTGAGCTGCGCAGCGCCCTGTCCGGGATGGGCATGCCCGCGAGAGTGCCGTTGTCGGGGCCCAGCCAGCGGTTCGCCCGGACCCTGGTCGCCTCGGTGCTCATCCTGATGACCACCGTCGGGCCGGCGTCGGCCATGGCGCACGCACCAACGCTCTTCGAGCAGGGCTCGGGCACCGTCGCGGTCGCGACGGTAGCTGCGCCCGAGGCGACGGGCGCGGAGCAGACCCCGCCTCCCGCGCAGGACGCTGGGACGGTCGTGACCGTCACCTATCGGCTCGGCGACCTTGAGCTCGGCGCGGCGGAGGGCGCGGCGCTGCTCGGCCAGAAGGTGTACGTCGTGCAGCCGCCGGAGGGGCGGTACCACGACAACCTCTGGGACGTCGCAGAGCGAAGCCTCGGGGACGGCCGGCGGTACCAGGAGGTCTTCGAGCTCAACAAGGGGCGGGCCCAACCCGACGGGAACGAGCTGTCGCTGGCGCGGCTGATCTACCCCAACTGGCTGCTGGTCATGCCCGAGGATGCGATCGGGGTCGAGCGGGTCGTTGCGGTCGAGACACCGGCCCCGGAAGCGCCTGCCGCGCCGACCCCGGCCCCGGACGCGGTGACCGGCGGTGAGGCGGGCGGGGCCGCGCTCTGGGACGCCAGGGGCGTCGTGTCAACGCCGGACTCCCAGGCGGACGCGACAACCGTCGTGGCAGGCGCCGACGCGAACCAGCAGCTGCTTGGATCGGGCCTTCTGGCGGCCGGCCTCCTTGTGGCGGTCGACCAGCTCCGCCGTCGGCGGCGAACGACGGAACCGTCTGAGGAGGCCGTCGAGCTGGAGGTCGCCCTGCGCGTGGGGGCGGACCCGGACCGCGCCGCATCGCTGGACCGGTGCCTGCGCCACCTGGGCGGGATGCTCCGGGAGTCTGGTCGTGACCTCCCGGGTGTCTACGCGGCGACAGTCGACGACCGCTCGGTCACCTTGCACCTGGCACCGGCCGAACCGGATGCGCCCCCGCCGTGGCAGGCGGAAGAGGACGGGCGGCGCTGGGTGCTCGAGACAACCGCCCCGCTGCTCGTCGGACGGGGGCCGGCGGTCGCGCCGTTCCCCGGTCTGGTGTCCCTCGGTCGGGATGCCTCGGGCGCCGACGTGCTCGTGGACCTCGAGGCTGCGCAGGGCCCCGTTGCGATCGTCGGCGACCCGACCGCTGCGATGGAGGTCGCCACGGCCCTGGCGGTGGAGCTCGCCACGAACCGTTGGTCCGACCAGCTGCGGGTCACCGGCGTCGGCCTCCCCGCGGAGCTCGAGGTGCTCGATGCCGCGCGGTACCGGGCGGTGGACGACGTCGAGACTGTGCTGCCCGAGCTGCGTGAACGGCGGGCGGACATCCTGGGCGCTGGCGTCCTCGTCGGGCGGTTGCGCGGCTCCGGGGCCTCGGCGTGGATGCCGGAGTACCTGGTGCTCGGGGCGCCCCCGGAGGGCGCCGTCGCTGAGGGGATCCTCGAGCTTGCCGCGACGCAGGCCCGGTCACCCCTTGGCGTGGTGTGCGTGGGCGAGCTCCGTGGCGCGCGCTGGCGGCTGGAGGTCGACAGCAGCGGAACGCTGGCCGTCCGGCTGCTTGGCGTCGACGTCCGTGCGAACCGGCTCAGCCGGGCGCAGGTGGCAGGCATCGCGGAGCTGCTCACCCCGGCCCCCGAGCCGGACCAGGTGGACGACCGTCGCGCGGCTCTCGAGCACGAGGGTGCGGTCGACCGGCCGGACGTCGTCGGCCCGGAACGTCCGGTCGATCTGGCCGGGTACGCGACGGCGCCCGTGCGCGTCCAGGTGTTCGGAGCTCCGCGGGTCGAGGCCGGCGGCGAGATCGACCCCGACCGCGTCGCGCTGGCGACCGAGCTGGTGGTCCACCTGGCGCTGCACCCCGATGGCGTGCACCCGACCGTCCTGGCTGCGTCGCTGTGGCCCAGGGGAGTGACACCGGAGGTCCGCGAGGCCGCTGTGGCACGTGCGCGGGACTGGCTGGGTGTTGACAGCGGTGGTGCACCGCACCTGCGGCACGGTGGCGACGGCCGTCTGCGGCTGGGGCCGGGCGTCGTGCTGGACTGGGATGCGGTCCGGACGCTGCTGTCCGCCTCGCGCTCGGCCCGGGGCGTCGCGGAGGAACGGCGGATGCTAGCGGCTGCCCTTCGGCTGGCGAAGGGACCGCTGCTGGCGGGACGGCCCGCCGGCCGGTACTCGTGGCTGGCGAGGGTCCGTCTGGAGCGCGCGTCGCGTGACCTGCTGGTCGACGCCGCCCACCGTCTGGTGATCCTGAGCTGGAACGACGACGACCCCGATGCGGCCCGTGAGGCGGCGTGGTCGGGACTGCGGGTCGCACCGACCGAGGAGCTGCTGTGGCGGGACCTGCTGCGTGCGACGGCGGCAACCGGCCAGGTCGCGGCAGTGCAGCAGGTGGCTGCGGACCTGGAGATGACGCTGCACGCGGCCGGGATCGCCGAGGTGTCCGCCCTGACCGTTGCCCTGCTCGACGAGCTCCTGCCGGGCGATGCGGGGGCCGCGAGCGGCGCGCTCGGGCGGGTCTGAGGGAGTCGGAGTGCGGCTGCTCCTGAGTGTCGGCACACCGGATGGCGCCCTGGTGGACGTCGCGGTGGACTGCGATGACGACGCCACCGTCGGCCACCTTGCGCGGCACCTGGAGACTCTCGCTGGGCCGGCGCGTGCCGAGCCGACCGTCAGGGTACGGAACACCGGACACAGGTTCGGGGTCGTCGAGGACGCTCCCGTGCCGGCCGCGCTCGTCGGGGCCCGACCGGCGGCGCTGCCTGCCATCGATGCCGACCGGCCGGCGCCGACCCTGTACGTCGGTGCGGAGCCGGTCGACCCGGGCCTTGCCGTGGTGGCCAGCACGCTCCGCAACGGCACCGTCGTCGGGCTTGGCGCACCTGCGGTGGCCACGCTGGCCGAGCCGACCGGCGCGGTGGAGGTCCGGGTGGTCTCCGGGCCGGGCGCGGGGGCCGTTCATCGGCTCGGTGTCGGCTCGCACCGCATCGGGCCCGGCCCGGAGTGCTCGGTCCGCCTGCCCGACTCGCCGAGCGTCACGCTCGAGGTCGATGTGACGGGCGCCGTTCGGCTGCTCGCGGTGGACGACGACGCGGACGTCCCGGCACCGGTGCGCAGCGTCGTCCTGGACGGGCCGATCGTGGTGCCTCGGCGCGTGGAGGCATCCGGTGCGACGCAGCGTCGTCGGCCGCGTCCGCCGACCGACGACGGCGCGCGCTTCGCGAGCATCGACCCGGCTGACGACCGGTCTGCTGTCGAGCTCGACCGGTTGCCGCTGGACGGCCCCGCCGAGTGGCAACCGGGGACCTGCCTGACGGTCGGCGAGAGCTTGCTCGACCTGCGCCGACCCACCGATCCGGACGCGTCGCTGAGCCCGAGCCCCGGTGGGGCGACGATGGACTTCAACCGGCCGCCGCGACTGCGCCCGGCTCCGCGGATGACCGAGTTCGCGCTGCCGAAGGAGCCGACGCGCCCTACCCGTTCGCCGATCCCGTTCCTGGTGGCGCTCGCCCCGGTGGCGATGGGCGTCGCGATGTTCTGGATCACCAAACGACCGGCGACTCTCTTGTTCGTCGCGCTGTCGCCGATGATGATGATCGGCAACTGGTGGCAGAGCCGGAAGAACCAGGGCCGCCGGTACGTCGAGCAGGTGACCGAGCACGCCCAGAAGAAGGCCCGGATCGAGGGCGCCGCGTTCGAGGCGCTGCTCGCCGAGCGGGAGGCCAGACGCCGGGACGCGCCCGACCCGGCCGAGGTGCTGCTCCAGGCCACGGGCCCGCGTTCCCGGTTGTGGGAGCGACGGGTGACGGACCCGGACTGGCTGGTCGCGCGGGTCGGCACGGCCGACCTGCCAAGCGAGGTGGTGCTCAACGACCCGACCCGGGAACGCCACCAGGGTGCGCTCACCTGGACGGCTCCCGACGTGCCGGTGACGGTGGCCTTGGCGGAGGCCGGGGTGACCGGCGTCGCCGGCCCGGGGGACCTGCCGCAACGGGTGGGGAGCTGGGTGGTCGCCCAGGTCGCGGCCCTGCACAGCCCGGCCGACCTGCGGATCGTGGTGCTGACCGGCGCCGGGGCCGGCGCCGAGCACTGGGCGTGGGTGCGGTGGCTGCCGCACGTGCGCTCGGAGGGCTCCGACGTGCTCGCGACGGTGGGCACGGACGAGGAGACGACGGCAAGGCGGGTCGCCGAGCTGGTCGCCACCCTCGACGCGCGCCGAGAGGCGGCCGCGAACGGCGGTGCGACCCGGTTCGAGCCCGTGCTCGTGGTTCTCGACGGCTCCCGCGCTCTGCGTCTGCTGCCGGGGATGGTCAGCCTGCTCCGGGACGGACCCGCCCACGGCCTGACGTTCCTCTGCCTGGACGAGGACGTGCGGCTGCTGCCGGAGGAGTGCCGCGTCGTCGTCAGCAGCGGTCGCGGAGGCCTGCGGATGGAGACGACCGGCCGGCGGGTGGTCGAGGCGGTACGCCCGGACCTGGTGTCCGGCGGCTGGTGCGAGCGGGTGGCCAGGGCGCTGGCCCCGATCCACGACGTCAGCACCGTCGGGCCCGTCAGCTCGGTGCCGACGCAGAGCAGGCTGCTCTGCGTCCTGGGGCTCGACCCGCCGTCCGCGGACGCGATCGCTCGGCGATGGGCCACCGGCGGACGCACGACGACGGCGGTCATCGGCGAGGGGGTGGATGGCCCCTTCGCGATCGACCTGCGGACGGACGGACCGCACGGGTTGGTCGCCGGGACCACCGGATCGGGCAAGTCCGAGCTGCTGCAGACGCTCGTCGCCTCGCTCGCCGTCGGCAACCGGCCCGATGAGATGACCTTCGTCCTGGTGGACTACAAGGGCGGTGCGGCGTTCAAGGACTGTGCGCGGATGCCGCACACCGTCGGGATGGTCACCGACCTGGACGGGCACCTGACCACGCGCGCCCTGGAGTCGCTCGGCGCGGAGCTTCGCCGACGCGAGCACCTGCTGGCGGCGGCCGGAGCCAAGGACATCGACGACTACCTGGCCGGACGCGGGCCGACCGACGAGCCGATGCCCCGGCTGCTCATCGTGATCGACGAGTTCGCCGCCCTGGTGGCCGAGCTGCCGGACTTCGTCACGGGGCTGGTCGACATCGCCCGCCGGGGGCGTTCGCTCGGTGTCCACCTGGTGCTCGCCACCCAGCGGCCCGCCGGCGTGGTCAGCGCGGAGATCAAGTCGAACACGAACCTGCGGATCGTCCTGCGGGTGACCGACCCCGGCGACAGCCAGGACGTCGTGGAGTCCGACGTCGGCGCACACATCTCACCGTCGTTGCCGGGCCGGGCCTACGCCCGTCTTGGGCACTCCCAGCTGATGCTCTTCCAGTCCTCCCGGGTGGGAGGGCGCCCACGCCAGGAGGGGCCGGCGTCCGTCCGGGTGCGCCCGCTGACCTGGCAGACCCTTGGCAGCCCGGGGGCGGCTCCCATGTCGGTCGCGGGTGACGACGCGACGACGCCAACCGATCTGGCGAACCTGGTGACCGCGATCGTGGCGGCGACCGAGTCCTTGGGACTCGAGCGGCAGCCGAGTCCCTGGCTGCCCGCACTGCCGGACGAGGTGCTTCTTGCGGACCTGGCCGACGGCGTGCCCCGCCGTGGCCATCTGCCACCCGTGCCCCTCGGTCTGGCTGACCGGCCTGCCGAGCAGCGGCAGGAGACCATGACCTGGGACCTGGCCGGCGGGTCGCACCTGGCGATCGCCGGGCAGACCCGGGCCGGCCGGTCCAGCGCCCTGCGGCTCGTGGCGGCGGGCATCGCGCGCCTGCATGCGCCGCAGGACGTGCACGTCTACGGGCTGGACTGCGGCAACGGTGCCCTGCTTCCGCTCGTGGCGATGCCGCATGTGGGGGCGGTGGTCACCCGCGACCAGCCTGACCGGGTCCGGCGTCTGCTCGCTCTGCTCGGCGGGGAGGTGGCGCGTCGCCAGCAGATCCTGGCGACGGGCGGGTACGCGGACATCGCCGAGCAGCGGGCCACGAACGACGCCGACCAGCGGCTGCCCTTCCTTGTGCTGATGCTGGACCGTTGGGAGGGCTTCCTCGGGGCCTTCGAGCAGACCGACGGCGGGCAGCTGGTGGACCAGGTGCTGACGCTGCTGCGGGAAGGCACGGCTGTCGGGCTTCGGGCGGTCATGGCCGGGGACCGGAGCATGCTGATCGGGCGGATGGGCACCACGTTGGAGGACCGCCTGCTACTGCGGATGCCGTCACCTGATGACTACTCGTTCGTGGGGATGCGCCAGCGGGATGTGCCGACCCGGATGCCCCCTGGGCGTGCGTTCCGCAGCGGTGAGGTCGCCGTCGAGGTCCAGCTCGCCCTCGTCGCGGAGGATCCGTCCGGGACCGCTCAGGTCGCCGAGCTGCAGCGGCTCGCGGCGAGGGCACGCGAGCTCGCAGGGCACGTGCCGGCGGCGTCGCGGCCCAGGCGGGTGGACGAGCTGCCCGTGATCGTCTCCCTCACCGACGCGGTCGCCCTGCGGGAGGAGACCCCGAACGGCACCGAGCTGCTGGTCGGCGTCGGGGGCGACACGCTCGAGGTGCGATCCATCGATGTCGAGCGTGACGGCCCGGGTGTGCTCGTCGTCGGGCCACAGCGGTCCGGACGGAGCACCGCGCTGCTGGCCATGGTGCTGGACGCGGCAGAGCGCGGCTGGAGGGTGACAGTGCTGGCGCCCAGGCGCAGCCCGTTGCGTGACCTCGCCGACCGCCCTGGCGTCCGCGCCGTCCTGAACGCCGACGACTCGCCCGACGCGCTGCGCGCGGCGCTGGACTCGCGGGGGCCGCGGCTCCTGGTTGTGGACGACTTCGAGGTGCTCGGTGGAGAGCATCCGCTTGCGGTGGTGGCTGAGGAGTACTTGAAGGGGATTCGCGACAGCGGCGATGCGATCGCGGTGGGGTGTGGCGTCGACGAGGTCACCAGCATGTACCGGGGCGTTGCCGCGATCCTGCGGAAGGCGCGCACGGGGTTGCTGCTCGCGCCCCGGTCTGCGGCAGACGGTGATGTGTTCTCCACCCGCCTGCCCCGTTCGGTCGGGAGCGCCGTCCCCCAGGGCCGGGCGATCCTGGTGCGGGCGGGGTCCTGGGAGTGGGTGCAGGTGCCGTGGCCGCCCGGTCCGGATGTGCACTGAGGGACCGCAGGGCCACCTGCCAGGCGTGCTCCCATCCGTCGGGCCGCACAGCGCCGCAGGCCGTGGTTCGGTAGGGTGACGGCGAGTCGTGGCAGGCGTTTCGTGGGGATGAGGGGGCAGATGTCCGAACTGGAGCCGGAGCCGGTACTGGACATGCGGACCAATGTGCTCAAGCAGCGCAAGTGCGCGGCCGCGACTCGAGCTGATGCCGCTCCCGGTGCACTGGCACCAGGCGGCGGCAACCCGCTGTCCTCGGTCCTGTCCTCGCTGGAGACCGCGTGGGTGTCGCCGTCGGACGCGCGCAGGCACTTCGCTGAGACGCTCGACGGCGCGGGGAGCGCGGTGCCGGCCAAGTTCCACACCCAGGCCGCGGCGTGCGCCTCTGAGGCCGCGCTAGAGCCGGTGGAGGTCGACTACGACAACGCCGGCGAGGCATGGAAAGCCGACAGGACGCGGATCGACGCGCGGGTGACCTTGATGTCGCAGGACCCCTACTACTCGGGTGGCTCCTGATGGTCCAGGTGTCGATCGATGTGGAGGCGGCCAACGGAGTGGTCGCCGGCCTGCGCGGAGTGGTCGATGCGGTCAAGGATGAGTGGTCGGATGTGGCGATGGCGGCACGCCGGGCGTTGTGTTCGACGTCGGCGTTGCAGGGGCTGTCGGATCCGCTGGACGAGGTGAGCCGCCTGGCCGGGGAGCTGGCCACCCGGGTGGAGCTGGCGGTGGTCTACAACACGGGCGACAAGGGCCAGCTGCCCACCGGCAACGTGCTGACCTATGAGGTCAGCGACGACACCCTGGAGGCGGTCAAGGCCCAGCTGGGCATCGAGATCGCGGAGGGGATCCAGGACCTCGCCCCGTCCGGGACGCTCGCGAGCCGCGCGGACGTGGAGCGGTTCGAGTACTACACGGGGCTGCTGGAGAAGTACAGCGCGGACGCCCTGGTCACCGACGCGTTGTTCACCGAGCTCGGCCCTGAAGGCGTTGTCCAGGTGCCGATCATGCTCAAGAACTTCGCCGACGACTACCAGCGGGACCTGCCCGACGGGGACCCGATGTGGGACGAGGACACCAGCAGCATCGAGCGGATCTCCCAGCTGCAGCAGCAGTTCATGGAGTCCTTCGGTGCGGGCCTGGCCGGTTCGACCAACTCCGACGCGTTCCGCAGCGCCAACCCCGACTTCGCCGAGGACCTTGCTGCTGCTGCGACGGCGAGCCCGAACGGCCAGGGCTGGGGGCTGTCCCAGGTGCTGCGGTTCGGGGACTACGAGGCTGGGTTCCTGACCAGCCTTGGCACGGAGCTGTATGCCTGGGAGAAGGATCAGTTCGGGCCGGTGTGGGGACCCCAGCTCAGCAGCACGGTGATGGACTGGCGCCTGGGCACCGAGGACAACGGGGCGCACTTCGACCCGTTCGTTGGCCTGTTCGAAGCGATGGGTCGCACACCACAGGCGTCGCTGGACTTCTTCAACCCTGACGGTGGTGGGGTGCAGGCACAGGAGAGGTCGGAGTACTTCATCACCGACCGCAGATGGAAGGCGGACGACTTCAACGCCCTCGGGCTGGCCCTGGACGCCGCATCGACGGCGTTCCACACGTCGACCGCGCCGGTGGAGGCGCAGGAGCGCGCCGCGTGGATGGCCTCGGCGACGGTGCACTACCTGGCGGAGCGGGACGACGGGATCAACAACCGGCGGATCGGGGACGCCGGCAAGGACAGCCTGGCCCACATCCTGGCCAGCTACATCGTCGACGTCGACCGGGTCGCCAACGGTCACGGGGTGGCCGACCCGCCCGGCACCAGCAGCCCGCGGCCGATGGCGCCTTGGGATGACGGGGCGCGGGTGAGCGCCGGGTTTGCCATCGACGATCTCCGGGCCGTGCTCGGGGAGGTCCTGACCGACGACGCGGCGATGACCCAGGTCGCCGAGGCCACCGCCCGGTTCAACGCCTACCGGATGAACGCAGCGGTCGAGGCGTGGAACGTCGACCCGCAGGACGCCAGCTTCGTAGACGCGTCGGTGCAGACGAGCGCGACTCTGAGCGGTTTCGTGCTGGGCAACCTTGAGCGGGCCTCGGAGGCTGCCGGCAGATCTGTGGACCAGCGCAACAAGGCGTACCTGGATATCGCTTCGAGTGTGGTGGGTCTGGTCCCGACCGGCGGGGGGTTCACGTCGTTCGTCGCCAAGCAGGCGCTCTCAGCCGGGAAGAACGCCCTGTC
>Ga0209747_1000877_pt1 | contig 16317 bp, 15 predicted proteins | sample BarGraNGADG00311_FD_184498 | JGI IMG/M metagenome (GOLD analysis project Ga0209747, IMG submission 184498) | Arctic peat soil microbial communities from Barrow, Alaska - Barrow Graham LP Ref core NGADG0011-311 (SPAdes) (version 2) | ecosystem: Environmental > Terrestrial > Soil > Wetlands > Peat...
CTTCATCGCCACCGCCGCCTTCAGCGGCTGCGGCGGAAGTAACGAAGAAGACGGGAAGAGCGTTCCTAGCGGTGGAAACACCCAGCAAAACGGGGAGAGCCTTACCAGAGCGGAATTCAGAGCGCGCTTGAACGCGCTATGCGCGGATATCGGCAAGAAGACTGACGCTCTACCAACGACCTGGGACGAATTCGCGGCGAATGCGGCAAAGCTGCGAGACATATACGAGAACTTCTTCGCCGAGTTGAAGAAGATGAGGCCCCCCGCGACCGTGCAGCCGACGATAAACAAAATCGTTCAGCGCGCCCCTGTGGTGATCAAGTACTTCGACGAAGCGAGCAGCGGGAGAAGCTACGAAGACCCGGTTCAGTTCAACCGGGACGCCGCCGATACCGACGAAGCTTTGTCGGAAATCGATCAACTTCTCTACTCCAAGCTCGGCGCGACGTCCTGCGATGGCATCTAGCGAACCGCGGCGAACGAGCTCGATCGCCGCGCTACGCCGGTAGTCGCTCTCGCCCCGATAACTAGACTCGCAGCGTGCTCGCGCTGGAGATCATCTTCTGGACCTCGCTGGGGCTGATCGTCTGGACTCACGTCGGTTACCCGCTCGCCACGGGCCTGCTCGCGCGCCTGCGACCGCACCCGGTAGCCAAGGCGCAGATAGAGCCGAGTGTCGTCCTGATCGTCGCGGCTCACAACGAGGACACGGTCATCCGCCGCCGCATCGAGAACCTGCTCGCGCTCGACTATCCGGCCGGCAAGCTCGAGCTGGTCGTCGCCTCCGACGGCTCGAGCGACCGCAGCAACGAGATCGTCCAGGAGATCGCCGCGCGGGAGCCGCGCGTTCACTTGCTCGACTGCGAGAGAGGCGGCAAGACGCTGGCGCAGAATCGCGCCGTGCGCGAGACAGAGAGCGAGCTGCTCGCCTTCACAGACGCCAATACCGAGTGGCAGCCGGACGCGCTGCGCCGCCTGGTCGAGAACTTCGCCGACGAGGATGTCGCTTACGTCTCGGGCAAGCTCCAGCTAACCGCTTCCGACGGCACCAATCGCGAAGGCCTCTACTGGCGCTACGAGCTATGGCTGCGCTCGAACGAGTCGAAGCTCGGCTCGATCACCGCCGGGAACGGCGCCATCTACGCCGTGCGCCGAAGCGACTACCTCGAAGACGCCGCGATCACCGGGCACGACTTCGCGCTTCCCTTCAGGATGGTTCAGCGCGGGCGCCGAGCCGTGTTCGAGCCGGCCGCGGTGGCTCTGGAGAAGGAGTCTCACGACCTCGAGGACGAGTTCGGGCGCAAGGTTCGGATGATCACCCGCGCCCTGCGCCACGTCTACACGGGAAGCATGCTGCACCGCGTCCCCCCCATATACGCCCTGGAGCTGTTCTCGCACCGCCTACTTCGCTACGAGACCGGAGCCGTTCACATCGTGCTGCTGGGCGCGAGCGCGGCGCTCGTAGGGCAGGGCCTCGTCTTCCAGATCGCTCTGGGCCTGCAGCTCGCCTGGCTTCTCCTGGCCGCCTTCGGGCGCCTGCGAATCCGAGTCCCGGGCGCGGGGATCGCCTACTACTACCTGCTCGTGACCGTGGCGACGCTGGTCGGCAACTATCGCTATCTGCGCTCCGGAACGCCGACCATGTGGGAGAAGGCGGAGGGCACGCGCTGAACGTCTCGAAACGGGCACTGGACGTCGTCGTCGCGGGCCTCGGCCTGATCGTCGCAAGCCCGCTGCTGGCGCTCGCGGCGCTTGCGATCAAGCTGGAGGACCATGGCCCGGTTCTGTACCGGCAGCAGCGCGTCGGCAAGGACGGCGGCGACTTCGAGCTGCTCAAGCTGCGCACGATGGTCGTCGGCGCCGAGAAGATGGGAGCCGGCTACGCGGTCAATCGAGGCGACTCGCGCATCACGCGCTTCGGGCGCCTGTTGCGCCGCCTCTCTCTCGACGAGCTGCCCCAGCTCTGGAACATCCTTCGCGGCGAGATGAGCGTCGTGGGACCGCGCCCGACGCTCCGCTATCAGGTCGACAGCTACACCGCCCGGCAGCGGCGCCGGCTCGAGGTCAAGCCCGGGCTGACCGGCTGGGCGCAGGTGAACGGACGAGCCTCGTTGCCCTGGGACGAGCGAATCGAGCTCGACGTCTGGTACGTCGAGCACCGCTCGTTCTGGCTCGATCTGCGCATCCTCGCCCGAACGCCGCTGGTGCTCTTCCACGGAACCTACAAGGGCTCGAGCGGCGGTTGGCACCCGAGCGAGAAGCAAGGCGGCGACTGACAAGCGCACGGTGCGGGGCGCGAACTCGCCCCCTCCAGCCATGTCCCGGTGCCAGGCACCGGGACATGTCCATCGCGCCATAAACCGGCCCTGAGCAGGTCGTTTATGACGTATGTCCTGGGAAGACATGTCTTCGTGCCTGGCACCGGGCGGCTCGGGGCGGCGTCAGCAGCTGCGGCGCGTCGTGAACACCAGGCCGAGCTTGATCGTCTCGTTGGCCATGTTGAGCGGCAGCCAGGCGAGGCTGTCGTCTGTACCGGTCGCGTAGACGCGAGCGTGTCCGTCGAGGCAGCGCTTGAAGAGCAGGCGCGCTCGGAATACGTGATAGGTCGACGTGACCACGAGCAGCGAGCGCCAGTGGTATCGCTCGGCCAAGACCAGCGCGCCACGCGCCTCGCCCCGGGTCGAGTAGGGAGCGGGGCGGAAACAGATGACCCGAAAGCCGTAGCCGCCCGGATGGGCGCACAGGTTCCTGGCGGGCGCCCAGCTCGATCGGGCGCCGTCAGAGACGACGAGAACCGGGGCAACGCCGGCGCGGGCAAGCTCGAGCGCCCGCGGAAAGCGATGCTCCTCGTCGCCGGCCAAAACGATGATCGCGGCGGCGCGACGTGGATGATCCTGGCTCGGCCAGACGAAGAGATAGAGGGCCAGGGCGAGCCAGACGCCGAGGCCGACCAGCGCCAATCGAATCAGCAAGCGAAGCACCTCCGTATCTTCGCCTCTCGCCGATTCGCCCGTATCGGTACCCTCTCACGTCGTGCCAGTCGTCCTTTTCACCTGCACCGGTCAGCGCGTCGACATGATCGACGCCTTCAACGAGGCCGGCGCCACAACGATCGCCACCGACACGAGCATCCTCGCGCCGACTCTCCATCGTGCCAGCAGCTACGCGCTCGTTCCGGGCTTCACCGAGCCCGACTACATCCCGGCTTTGGCCGAGCTAGTGCGTGAGCACGGGGTCGACGTCATCGTCCCCCTGACCGACTTCGATCACCGCGTCCTGTCCTCGGCGAAGGACGAGCTCGCGCCGGCGCTGGTGCTGCTGCCCGACCGCGACGTGATCGAGAACACGGCCGACAAGTACAACGCGCACGTCTTCTTCTGCGAGCACGGAATCGCCTCACCCGACACTTGGCTACCCGAGGATCTGCCCGCGGAGATCGACTGCTATCCCGTGCTGGTCAAGGCCCGCGAAGGATTCAGCGGCAACCACATCTACCGCGCCCGTAACCGCGAGGAGCTGGACTTCTTCTTGAATTACACCGAGGTGCCCTCGATGGTGCAGAGGCAGTGCCAGGGCACGGAGTTCTCGGTCGACATCTTCTGCGACCTGGACAGCCGCTGCCTGAACGCGATCCCGCGCTCGATGATTCACTCCAAGGGCGGCGAGTCGATCAAGGGCATGTCCGTCCGCGACTGGGAGCTGATCGAGCTCGGGCGCCGCGTCGGAGAGACGATGCGCCTGCGCGGCCCGGCAACGGTTCAGTGCTTCCGCGAGGCCAACGGACGCCTCGAGATCACCGACGTCAACCCGCGTTTCGGGGGTGCTTTCGCGTTACCGCATGCGGCCGGCTCGGGCTACCCCGAGCTGATCATGGCGCTGGCGACCGGCGAGCGGCCCGAGCCGCGCGTGGGTGAGTTCGAAGAGGGCGTGGTCATGATGCGCTTCTACTCCCAGATCGTGATGAAGATGGGAGACGACGGCACGCTCGTTCCGCTCGACCGGCCCCTCACGGCCGAGAGCTAGGTTTCCTGATCGATAGAGGCGGCGCGGGTCTGGGTTCCGCTCGTTCTGAGCGTCGTCCTTGCTCCTAACAGCACGTTTTTCCGCCCGCCACCGAGCCACCCGCCCGCGGGGTCGTTGGAAAGTAGCGACTCGAGCGGGCGAGAAACGCTCCTAAGCGTGACGATTCTGTGCCAAGTCGGAAGCGTGGTGCTTGAAATCCTCCGACTCGCTTCTCGGTCGTTCGGCGACCGGCGGCACCCGCGAGCTGAGATTCCTCCGACCGGGGCGCCGAGGCTTCGCTAGGATGGCCGCGCTATGAGCCCTACGAAGCGCTCCGAGGCGCAAGCCGAGTTCGAGCAGGAAGTCGATTTCGGGCGCTATCTGAGGGCGCTTGCGCGCGGCTGGTGGCTTCTCCTCGCCGGGCTTGTGATCGGCGCCGTGATAGGCGTGGCGCTCACGCTCGGAAGCGGCAAGCTCTACAAGGCCAAGGCGACCCTTTACTTGGGGCAGCCGCTCGCGGTCAGCAGCTCGGCCCAGATCCAGAGCCTCAGCACCAACCCGAGCACCGTGAGCACTCTCGCCCACGACAAGGACGTCCTCGGCCGGGTTTCGACGCTGTCCGGGCTGCCGCTGCCGAAGCTGAGCTCGGGCGTCTCCACGGCGACCGTGCAGGGCTCGCTCTCCAAGCTGGGCCAGACGCCGCTGGTCAGCATCTCCGTACAGGCCGACGCGCCGCGAACAGCCGTCACCGACGCCGCCAACGAGCTAGCGGCGCTGGTGCTCGCCCGCGTCTCCGACTATCCGAACACGAAGACCGCCGTTCTCAAAGCGCAGATCGCGTCGTGCAATCAGCAGATCGCCGCGATCGACAAGCGCCTGAACGCGATCAACGCGGCGGTGGCGTCCGGCTCCGGCGGCTCGTCCAACCAGGAGCTGCTGACCCAGGCCGCGATCTTCGAGCAGCGGCGCGGAACCTTGACCGACGAGGTACAGACCGACCAGCTTTTGCTCGCACAGGCCAAGACGGTCGAGCAGGGCAAATTCGTGACCCACGCCAACGCGACGAAAACGACGGGCCGCAGCCGTAAGAGCGCCCTCGTTGTCGGCGGAGCGCTCGGGCTCCTCGTCGGCGCTCTCGTCGCGCTCACGCGGCCCGGATTCCGCCGCGAGCGGTCGAGCTAGCGGCGCGAATCGGCCTAGACTCGACATCCGAGTCTGTGCCGGCCTAGGCTGATGTCGTGAAGAGCCTCGGCTTCTCCGCGCTCATCGTCGCGCTCGCACTCGCCGTCTCGATCGAGACCGGCTCCGCGGCGAAATCGAGTAGAGAGACTCGCCTGGTCGGCGCACGCTCCTTCGCTTTCGCGATCGGCGACGGCACTCTCAGGGGCAACCTGAGCCGGCGCTACGCCCGTTTCGACCTCGTCGTGGTGGATGGAGAAAGCGCCACCGCCCGGCAGGTCGCTGCAATCAGGCGAGCAAGCGGCGGGCTCGTCCTCGCCTACCTCGACGTCGGCACGATCGAGAACTATCGCGGCTGGTACAAAGCAGCCAAGCCCTTCCGGCTCGACTACTGGGGCGACTGGGGCGAGTGGTACGCAAACGTGAACGCCGCCGGTTTTCGCTCGCTCCTGCTCGGGCGCGTCGCGCCCCGGATGCTGGCCAAGGGCTTCGACGGCCTCTTCCTCGACAACACCGACATGACCGAGACCCACTCGGCGCAGAAGCCCGGGATGCGAGCCCTGGTTGCCGGGCTCTCGCGTCTGGTGCGAGCGCGCGGCAAGCTGCTGATGGCCCAGAACGGCGCGGATGTGAACTGGCCGCTCAGGCGTTTCTACAGCGGTATCAACTTCGAGGACGTCAGCTTCAGTTATGACTTCGACCGCCACGCGTACTATCGCCGCGAAGCGAGCGCCGTCGCCCAGGCGCAGAGGAACATCCGTCGATATCGCCGCGCCGGCCTGAAGGTGACGGCTACCGATTACCTCGCCGCGCGAAAGACGAGAAAAGCGCAAATCGCCGTGCGTAACGCCTGCTCAGCCGGCGCTCTTCCCTACATCTCGGACATCTACTTGAGGCGGATCCCGGCGCAGCCGTTCCTTTGCGCCAGCCGCTGATGCGCCCAGCCTCGATATGATCTCGCCGTGCCAACCGCCGTCGTTACCGGCGGAGCCGGGTTTCTCGGCTCCCATCTGTGCGAAGCACTCCTCGCCAAGGGAATGCACGTCATCTGCGTCGACAACCTCGACACCGGCAACCTTCAGAACATCGAGCACATCCGCGACGACGATTTCGTCTTTCTCAATCAAGACGTAACCCATCACATCGAGCTCGACGAGGACATCGACTTCGTCTTCCACCTGGCCAGCCCGGCCAGCCCGATCGACTACGCGCGCCTGCCTCTACACACGCTCAAGGTCGGCTCCTACGGAACTCACAACGCGCTCGGCTTGGCCAAGTTCAAGCGGGCGCGCTTCCTGCTCGCCTCGACCAGCGAGGTCTACGGCGACCCGCTCATCCATCCGCAGCCGGAGAGCTACTGGGGCAACGTCAATCCGATCGGGCCACGCGGGGTCTACGACGAGGCCAAGCGCTACGCCGAGGCCTTGACGATGGCCTATCACCGCCAGCAGGGCGTAGACACGTCGATCGTGCGCATCTTCAACACCTACGGTCCCCGCATGCGCCCCTTCGACGGGCGCGCAGTCCCGACCTTCGTGCGCCAGGCGCTCGCCGACAAGCCGCTGACCGTCTTCGGCGACGGCTCGCAGACGCGATCCTTCTGTTACGTGGACGACCTCGTGCGGGGCCTGATCTTGCTCGCGGAAAGCGGCGAGCACGAGCCCGTCAACATCGGCAACCCAACCGAGATGACTTTGCTCGAGATGGCTCAGACGATCGTGAAGGTGACCGGCAGCTCGAGCGAGATCGTGTTCGAGGCGCTGCCGGTGGACGACCCGCAGGTTCGCAAGCCGGACATCACCAGGGCGCGCGAGCTGCTCGGTTGGGAGCCGCAGGTGGCGCTCGAAGAGGGGCTCAAGCGCCTGCTCGAGTCGCCGGGACACAAGCGAGCCTGAGTCCGTCTCTCTGGGCCGGCCGGCTGGTATTTGGCCGTTACCTAGACGTCGAACGGCGGAGTAGCTGCCGTCGACCCGAAGTGGCCGTCTAGACGCTGCGCCATACTGCAGCGGATGAAGCTGCGCAGGAGAGCCACCCCGGCCGTGGAACGCAGGGCGCCGGCTGCGGCTCCACTCCCGCGCCGGCTCGTGATCGTACCGGCCTTCAACGAACAGGGCTCGGTCGGCGGCGTCATCGAGGAGATCCGCCGCGCCGATCCCAAGCTCGAAGTGGTCGTCGTCGACGACGGCTCGGGCGACCGCACCGCTGAGGTCGCGCGAGCGCACGGGGCCCACGTCGTCAGCTTGCCCTTCAATCTCGGCATCGGCGCGGCCGTTCAGACCGGCTTCCTCTACGCGCTCGCGAACGGCTTCGACCTGGCCGTTCAGGTCGACGCCGACGGTCAGCACGATCCGTCCGAGCTGCCGAAGCTCTTCGCCCCGCTCGAAGCCGGTGAGGCCGATCTCGTCATCGGGTCGCGCTTCGCCGGCGAGAGCGACTTCCGCTCCTCATTCGTGCGCCGGCTCGGCATCCGCCTCTTCGCGCTCACCGTATCGGCGATCGCGCGCCGGCGCCTAACCGACACGACCTCGGGCTTCCGGGCCGTGAGCCGCCGCGGAATCGTGCTCTTTGCCGCCGACTACCCGCACGATTACCCGGAGGTCGAGGCGACTGTGATGGTCGTCAAGCACCGCCTGCGCGTACGGGAGGTGCCGGTGCGCATGCGCGAGCGCGCCGCCGGCCATTCGTCGATCACCGCGCTGCGCGCCGTCTACTACATCTTCAAGGTCTTGCTGGCACTCTTCGTCGAGCTGTTTCGCCCCCGAAAAACACCCCTGGAGGACGCATGACACCTCTGAGAGTCTCGATTATTGCCTCGGTCGCGGCCGTCGTGATGCTCGGAGTGATCTTCGAGCTGATCCGCCGCCGGCACCTGCGCGAGCGATACGCGCTCATCTGGGTTATCACCGGGGTCGTCCTGCTTACGCTCGCGCTCTGGCGCGAAGGGCTGAACACACTGGCCGGCTGGGTTGGAGTCAAGACCTATCCGCCCTCGATCATCTTCGCGGCGCTCCTTTTCTTCATGCTCATACTCGTTCTTCACTTCTCGATCGTGCTTTCCCGTCTCTCCGATCAGAACGTCACGCTCGCTCAGAAGCTGGCGCTGCTCGAGACACGGCTGCGCGAGCGCGAGCAGGCCGACAAGGGCGCCGACGGCTAAACCGGGCGCCGCAGTCGCTCGTTTACTAGGGTGGCTTCCTTTCGCGGCGATAGGCTCTGAGCCGATGGAAAAGCCGGCAACCTCCAGAAGGCCGGGCGCGCTCGGGAGCAGCGCGGTCACGGCCGCCGGGCTCGCCGTCCAAACGGCACTGGCGGCGATCGTCGCGGTGGTCGCCGGGCACGAGTTCGGTCGAAGCGCGGTCACCGACGGCTTCAACGCGACCTACGGCGTCTTCATCGTCGTCTCCTTCGCGGCCGCCGCCATTCGAGTTGCGGTGATGCCCGCGCTGGCGCGCGCCCGCCAGGAGCACCGGCTCGGCTCGGAGGCGGCCGCTTACGGGCTGACGATGACCGGCCTCTCGCTACCGCTGCTCGTGCTGGCTTTCGGCGCGTCCGGCCCGGTCGCCTGGCTGATCACCGGAGCGGGACCGGCAGCGGCCCGGGATGTCGCCGCCGACGCTCTGCCCTGGATGGTCGTGGCAGCCGCGCTACAGCTCTTCACGGGGCTCGCCGCGAGCTCGCTGGCCGCGCTCGACAACTACGCGATCGCCGCGGCAGGCTACGCGCTGGGCAGCGCGGTCGGGCTCGCCTACATCCTGCTACGCGTGCACCCCGACGGCATCATCGCGCTCCCGCGGGGGATGGCGCTGAACGGCGCCGTTGCGCTGCTCGTCCCGTTGCTCGCGCTCGCCCTGCGTGCGCTTGCCGAGCGCATGCCCGCCAGGGCGGTTCGACCGTCGCAGTACTCCTTTCGCGCCCGCACGGCGGAGATAGCGAACTGCGTCTCGCTTCCGCTCGCCATGCAGTTCATCTACCTGATCTGCCTGGCGCTGGCGGCCCGTCAGGGAGTAGGAGCGCAGACGAGCTTCAACTACGCCTATCTGATCGTGGCCGCCGTGGTCTCGGTGACGGGCTCCTCGCTCAGCCTCGTCAGCTCGGTTCCGCTCACGCGGATCGGGCTCGATGCTTCCCGCACCGCCCGGCATGTGATCGCCCTGTCTTGGCTGGCCGTCATCGCCATCGGAGCCTGCGCCGGTGTCTTCGGCCTCGCGGGTGGGCGCGTTGTGCGGGCGCTTCTCGGTTCCGCCTATGGCGCCGAGATAGGCTCGCAACTCGGGCTGCTGGTTGTTGTTCTTTCGCTCTGGGCGATCACTTCGGTCGCGTTTTCGGTGACCTTCCCGCTCATGTTCGTCGCCGGGAAGAGCCGGCGGCTCTCGCTGCTCGCGCTCGTGGCCCTGGCAGGCCACGTGCCGCTCGCGCTGGTTGCAGCGCTGCTTGCAGGCCTCGAAGGCCTGGCGGTTGCGCTCGCCTTGACCACCGCGCTGGTAGTCGCAGCGCTTTTGTTCGAGTTACGGGCACTGCGCCCGACCGCCCGCGGACTCGGCATCGCGGCGCTCACGGCCGGCGCGGCGGCGGCGGCGGCTTTTGTCCTGCCCAGGTTCGTCCTCGGGCCGTATTCGGCGGCCGCCGTCGGCTGCGTTCTTTACGTCGGTGTGCTGATCGCGGTGCGGCCGAAGGGCCTGATCGAGGCCTGGCGCTATCTCCATCACCTGGCTTGACCGCCTTTGAATGACGGGGGCGGCGCGGGCCTTGCTGCCGACCGGCGCGCTGCTTCGCGAGGTTCCCCTGCAAACCTGGTAAAAAAGGTTCTAAGCTCCGCATCATCCGGCCCCGATGAAGCGAGGAATCGAAACGTGGAGATAGCACGCACCCTCAATGAGATGCTCGCCCGTAGCGTCGAGCTCAGCGGCAACAGGCCGGCGTTCATCTTCAAGGGCCAGGAGACGAGCTACAGCGAGTTCGAAGAGACGATCGAACGCTGCGCCGCGGGACTGACCGAGCTGGGTATCGGCAAGGGCGACACCTTCGGCATCGTGATGCGCAACTGCCCCGAGTTCGTCATCCTCTCCTTCGCCTTGTCAAGGCTCGGCGCCGTCGCGGTGCCGGTCAACTTCCTCGAGAAGGCCGATCGAATCGCCTACATCTTCAACGACGCCGAGGTCAAGGGCTGCCTGACCTCGAAGAGCTTTCTGCACACCATTCACGAGGTTCAGGAATCGGTGCCGACGCTGAAGCACGTCTTCCTGGGCGAGCCGGGCGGAGACACGCCGGCGCTGGAGTCGATCTACCGCCACCCGCTAGCCGAGACGGCCGGGCCCGAGGTGACCGCCGACGACCTCGCGCTACTGATCTACACGGCCGGCACGACCGGGCTGCCCAAGGGCGTGATGCTGACGCAGCGCAACCTGCTTTCGTGCGTCGAGTCCTGCCAGCTCGCCTTCGACCTGAGCGAGAAGGACAGGGTCATGTGCGTGCTGCCGATGTTCCACTCCTTCGCCTGGTCGACGAACGTGATCCTGCCGCTCCGCCTGGGAGCCACGACGGTCGTGATCGAGAGCCTGCTTCCCTTCCAGCCGGCGCTGAAGCAGCTCTGGAAATACAAGGTGACGCTCGTCTGCTGCATCCCGCAGGTCTACTCCACCCTCGTGCACCGCGTCCATGGGCCGAAGGCGTTGCTGCTGCGCCTGCTGAACCCTCTCAAGATGGCCATCTCCGGGGCCGCTCCGCTGCCCGCCGAGGTGCAGGTGAAGTTCGAGAAGACCTTCGGCACGGCGCTGCTCGAGGGCTACGGGCTAACCGAGGCAGCCCCGGTCGTCTCGGTCAATCCGCGCTACGGCACCCACAAGCCGGGCACCGTCGGCCTGCCGCTGCCCGGAATCGACATCAAGATCACCGACGACGACGAGCAGGAGCTCGAGACCTCCGAGATCGGCGAGGTCTGCGTCCGCGGCGCCAACGTCATGGTCGGCTACTACAAGCAGCCCGAGGCGACCGCGGAGGCCTTCACCGCCGACGGCTGGCTGAAGACAGGCGACCTCGGCTTCCTCGACTCCGACGGCTACCTGACCCTGGTCGACCGCAAGAAGGATCTGATCATCGCCAAGGGCTTGAACATCTACCCGCAGGAAGTGGAAACGGCGCTGATCACTCACCCGGCGGTGGCGGAGGTGGCCGTGGTCGGCATCCGCGACGAGAGCGGCGACGAGAGCGTGCGCGCCTTCGTCGTGCTCGAGCCCGATGCGAGCGTCAAGCCCAGGGAGCTGATCGCGTACGCTCGCCCCAGTCTGGCCAGCTACAAGGTGCCGAAGGACGTCGTGATCGTGGACGAGCTACCGAAGAACGCGCTCGGCAAGGTGCTGAAGAAGGATCTGCGCGAGACGCCCGTCTAGAGAAGACGGGAGTCGTCATTAAGATTCGAGCTCCTGGGCGGGCTACTGACGCTCCCCGCCCCGCAGCCCGCCCGCTTGAGCTAACGTCGCAGGTATGGAGTCCCTTCAACTCGAGCGTGTGCAGAACCACTGCGTCGAGCGGCCGCAGGGGGGCTGGATCATTCAGACTTTCTCGGAGGTAGTACTCGCATGACCACTCGCTCCTGTCCAGATTGGCCGACGCTGATGGAGCTCGATCCCGAGCTCCAGTTCAAGCACTACACGGCTGCCGAGGCAAAACTCGCGGCCGAAGTGCTGATGAGGGTGCCGGCTCTCACCCTCCCGAATATCGAGATCTGCTGTGACCTCGATCACCACGTCTTCTACAGCGATCACACCAATCCCGAGCTCGCCGCGGCGCTCGGCGAAGGCGACTGGTTCGAGATACGGGAGTGGGCGCAGCGGAAGAGAGCGCAACCGCAGGGATCGTGAGCAGCGGCCCGGAGACCACCGCTCCCGAGGAGTTTCCGCCCGGACTGACGCTGGCGCGCGACTTCTTCCACGAGATCGTCAAGCCGCTCCTGGCCGAGAAGACGCCGGGAGTTCCCTACGCCGCCGCCCTGATCGGCCCCGGTTCGGATGTGCTCGGCTTCGACACCCCGATCTCGCGCGACCACGATTGGGGCCCGCGCCTCCAGCTCTTCCTGCCCGAGCGCGAGCTGCCCGAGCGTTCCAGCTTGCTCGATCGGGTACTGGCGAGCGAGCTGCCGAGCGAGTTCCACGGCTTTCCGACCTGCTTCGCGCCGGCGAACTCAAACGGGCACCGGCGCCCGCAGCCCGACGCCCGCCCGCCGATCGATCACCTCGTCGAGATCACCTCGGTCGGTCGCTACAGCCGCAAACTGCTCGGCTTCGATCCGCTGACCGGAATAAGCGCCAAGCAGTGGCTGCTCGCTCCGCAGGAGCGCCTGCTCGAGCTGACCGCCGGTGAGGTGTTCGTGGACTCGGTCGGCGAGCTCAGGAGCCTGCGCGAGTGCCTGAGCTACTACCCGAAACAGGTCTGGATCTACCTGATGGCGGCGCAGTGGCAAAGGATCGCCAGACGAGAGGAGATCGTGGCCCGGACCGGGGTTGGCGGCGACGATCTCGGCTCCCGGCTCGTTCTCGCGGCGTTGGTGCGCGAGATCGCACGGCTCGCCTTCCTGCTCGAGCGCCAGTACGCCCCCTGGGACCAGTGGCTGGCCCGTGGCCTGGCCAACCTCCGCTATGCCTCGCGCCTGTCGCCCCCGCTCTCGCGCGCGCTGTCTGCCTACGACTGGATGCAGCGAGAGTTGAGGCTGATCGACGCCTATGCGATTTTGGCCGCTCTGCACAACAACCTCGGTTTGACGGCCCCACTCGAGACCATGAGCGAGCGTGGGCCAAGGGATTTCCTGACCATTCACGCCGATCGGTTCGCAGCTGCCCTGGCCGAGAAGATCGTGGACGACGAGCTGAAACCGCTCCTGCCGGCTCTGACCGGCGGCATCGACCAGCTCGTCTCGAGCGACGAGGTTCTGCTTGATCCCCGCTTGATCGGCCGCATGGGCGGTTTTTACGACGCCGGCGCTGCTGATAATTAGCCTGCAAAGTGCGCTAAATCGGGCATCTGCGGCGCCCGAGACGACTCAAAGCGGGGAGGGCACCCGCCGGAGAGCGGGCATGATCTCGAAGCCGGCGTCGCCGAATACACGGTCGAAGATCCAAAGGGCTGATACGCGACGAAGAGCTGTATTTGCCGGTCACGGGGGCGTGGAACATACCGGTCACTCGCCTTCGCAGCGTAATCGGCTCTGTGGCGACCGCAAGCCCTCGCCGGGAAAGGTTGGGGGACAGTTCTCGGTGCTGGGCTTGCGGCCTTTTTATCCGCCGGAAATCCGTTCCCTGTCGGGAGCATGACGATTTCCGGCGGTGAGAGACAGACGCGACCTGGGGATGGCGTTTTGTTAGCCGCGCCCGCCATGTCGGTCGCGGCGGCCAGCAGGTCTGAGGGCGCGTCCGCGGTTTCTGTCTTGAACCTCGACTAACGCAATTTGCGGATCTTGCCCGGGGCACCCCAGCCCACCACCCGGTTTCAGCGTATTCACGCCCCACACCCGCCGGGTAACGGAATCGAGTCGAATGTCGAAACTATCTGTTGACCTTGACCGCGGCCGCAGAAGCAGTCTCCGCTCAATCCACCGCTGGAAGTCGCCGGACTTTCGCCGGCTACTAGGCAATCAGCGACTGGCGCAGTGCCGTGGCGACCGCTTCGGTGCGCGTGTCGGCGTCTAGCTTGGCCATTGCCTTGCGCACATGGGTGCGCACGGTCTCGGGCGAGATGAAGAGCGCCTTACCGATCTCTTCGTTGGAATGACCGTCGGAGAGCATGCGCAGAACATCGCGCTCGCGCTGGGTGAGCTGGGTGATCTTCGCCGTGGCGGCCGGACTCGAGATGACGCCGGCGAGCACGGGGTCGACATAGGTACGACCGTCGGCGACGAGCTGCACCGCGCGCACTATCTCGGCCAGCGGCGCCTCCTTGGAAACGAAGCCACGAGCCCCCGCATCCAGCGCCTCAGTCAGAAGCGCCTGCTCGCTGTAGGCGGTGTACAGGATCACGTAAGTCTCGGGAGTGCTACGGGCGCAGCGACGGGCGACCTCGATTCCGTTCAGGCGCGGCATGCGCAGGTCTAGCAGGGCGACGCGTGGCTGCATCTGCTGGATGGCGACCAAGGCCTCCTCGCCGTCGCGCGACTGCGCAACGACCTCGATCCCGCCCGCGATCAGTACCTCCGACACCGCCCGCACGACGGCCGGGTGGTCATCTGCCACTAGACAAGTGATCGTCATTGGTTCTGATGCTACTGCGTTTAGAGCGGACATATCGTTCCCGCTCTATTCATCGTCCTTTTGGTCGAAAACTTTTACTACAGATTTCACAATAGTCCTAGCACTTGACGTAGTGTGACCCGGAACGACCCAGAAAGGCAAGCGATGGACGCGGCCCAGCCTTCCGAAAAGCAACTGATAAGGGGCGGTCGAATGGTCGCCGTCGGCCGGCTGACCCCGGCCCTCATCCACGAGCTGAACAACTCGTTGCTCGTTCTGCTGGGAACGGCCGACCTCGAGCTCGCGATGTTGCCGCCGGGAAGCAAAGAGCGCGAGCGCATGGAAACGGTGCGCGACGCCGGTAACGAGATCCGCGACGCCGTCTCGCAGCTCGCAAGCTTCACCCGCGCGCCTCTCGAGGGCGAGCAAGAGCTTTCGCTGGTCGAAATGGGCCAATCGGCGGCGGCCTTGACCCGGCGCCTCCGCCTACAGCGCGACATCGACTTCGAGGACCAGTACTGCAACGAGGAGCTGATGGTGCGCGGCAACGAAGCGCAGCTGGTTCAGGCGCTTCTGCACATGCTCATGAACGGCTTCCAGGCGTCGACGGTCGGCGGCACGGTCAAGCTCGAGCTGGTGCGGGAGGGCAGCGAAGCGGTCGCGCTGGTCAGCGACGAAGGCGCCGGCATCTCGCCCGAGCAGGCCGAACGAGTCTTCGAGCTCTTCGAGACGACGAGGCTCGAGCAGCAGGGAAGCGGCATCGGACTCACCGCCGCTCGCGCGATCGCACGCCGCCACGGCGGCGAGCTCGAGCTACGCCCGGCAGCCTCGGGAGCCGTCTTCGCGCTGCGCCTGCCGCTGGCCGGATAGCCGAACCGGCGAAGACCCGTCCGGGACCTCGTTTTCGGCTTCCCGACCCGCGAAGGGCGCATTTTTCCTCTTACGGGGGATGTGCTCTACCCGTCCTCTGGACGATGCTTCAAGCGAGGGTTGGGGAGCCGTGCAATGTCAGCTGGAAAAGCTACTGAAGTAACAGCCGAAAAGGGTTTCGGCACCGGTTTGCGGGCGCAGCTCGCACTTCGGCGGCCGAACGAAGAGGCGCCCGGCGCCGGGCTACCCGACGGGGTCGCCGAGACGCTCGCTCAGCTCGAAGGGCAGAGCGTCGACTCGGCCTTAGTCGAGCAGTTGCGCGCCGAGCTCGAGGCGTCCTTCGCGCGCGAGCAGGCGCTGCAAAACGCCCTCGCCACGCTCGAGCCGAAGTCCGCTCGAGACGACGGCGCCAGTGGCGACGAGCTACGCGCCATAGAGATTGCTCTGGAGGAGAGAGAGCGAGAGCTCGCCCAGGAGCGCGAGCAGATGGCCGAGGAGCGAGCACTGCTGGGCGGCCTCGAAGCCGAATTGGCGCAGGCCAGGGCTCGTTCCGACGAGCTCGAGAAGCAGATCGAGACGAAGGTGACACTGCTCAAGGAGGCAGACGACGATCGCAAGCGGCTCGAGCGAGAGCTGAACGTGCGCGAAGCCGATATCGCCGCCGGCGACAAGGGTCTGGTCGCCCACAAGCGAGAGCTAGAGGGGCGCGAGCGAGCGCTGGAGAAAGAAATCCGCCGACTAGGCGAGCACGAGGAGGCGCTGGATACCCACGGCATCGAGCTGGCGGCTCAGGAGCGCGCACTGGCGCTGGCGATCGACCAGATCGCCGAGAAGAGCGATAGCCTGCGCGATCTCGAGATCTCTCTCGACACTCGCAGCGAGGAGCTCGACGAGGTGCAGGCCGCGGTCCAGGCCGACATCGATCGAATCGAGAAGGCTACCGGCGGCAATCTCGAGAGGCTGACCGAGCTGACCGCGGCGCTGGACACGCTGGAGCAGCGCGAGAACGCCGTCGAGGAGCGCGAAGGCGAGATCGGCAAGCAGACCGACA
>Ga0209747_1000880_pt1 | contig 16290 bp, 26 predicted proteins | sample BarGraNGADG00311_FD_184498 | JGI IMG/M metagenome (GOLD analysis project Ga0209747, IMG submission 184498) | Arctic peat soil microbial communities from Barrow, Alaska - Barrow Graham LP Ref core NGADG0011-311 (SPAdes) (version 2) | ecosystem: Environmental > Terrestrial > Soil > Wetlands > Peat...
ACGAGATCAACAAGGCCTACCGGTCGAGGCACACCTCCTGGAGCCTGATCGACCCTCCGCGCAGGATGTCGGCCGCGGTTCCCGCCGACCTGCCCAGGGTCCTGGACTGGACGGAGTTCGGGGAGCACTACATCAACGAGTCCGTGCGGGGGATCGCGGCGATGCTGCGCGACCTGTTCGGTGACGGCGTGCCCATGTTCCACAACTATCCGGTGACGCTGCCCGTACCGCCGCTGGACATGACCGGCGCTGAATCTTTCCTCGATTTCCAGGGGGTCGACTCGTACCCGCAGCGGACCGCTTACCACACGCTGCGCGCGGGGGTGAAATATACCTCGGCCATGAGCAGGCTGCCGACCATGGTCGAGTTCTCATCGGGCAGCGTCTATTACGCCCTCCCCCTCACTCTGGACGACCAGTCTTTTACTACGTGGGCCGCTCTCATGCACGGGATCAAGGGCATGAACTTCTACATGATCGTCGAGCGCGAGCGCTGGTACGGGGCGCCGGTCAAGAGTGACGGGTCTCTCCGCGAGCGGCACTACGGTTTCTTCAAGGACCTGCTGTCGAAGGTGCGCGAGTGGGGCCTCGAGGACATGGCCCCTGACAGGCAGGTGCTGCTGCTTGCGAACAGGGAGTACGAGCGGCTTGCCAACGCCTCGACGCTGATGAGCCCGAACTCGCGACTGGTGCAGCAGTTCACAGGCGCGCTCGAGCAGCCGGCCGACCTGCTTGTGAGCGACGAGGAGCACGGGCTCACCGAACCGGTGGGCGCCAGGTACGTGAGGCTGTTCGCATTCTGGTACTGGGCCCTGACCGCCGTCGGCGCGCACTTCGCGCTGGGAGACACCGGCGCCTCGGCAGCTCTGCTGTCCGGGTACAAGATGGTCGTCGTGCCGACGTTCGAGTTCATGGACAGCGCGCTTCAGAAAAAGCTGCTCGAGTACGTCGAGGGAGGCGGGACCCTCGTCCTCGGACCGCGCGGCCCTTCGATGGACGAGAGGATGGAGCCTTGCTCCGTGCTTGCGCGGCACATGCGCGCAAGCGCCGAGACCCGGACCGCCGAGCAGATCTTCGGTGCTGACGTCGATGAGTTCTCGCTGTTCAACGGCGAAGAGGGCGAGGCCGGTTCCTTGACTTACCGGACAAGGGTCGGCGGCGGCTCGATAATACACGTGGGCCTTGTGCCCGGAGCGGTCTGCTCGGTCGCCGACGCGGAGCCGTTTGCTCCCATGGTGGACACCATCCTGAGGGCGGGCGGCCTGGAGCCGGCGTTCGTCCCGTCCGACGCGCGCATCGACGTCGCGCTGTGGCGGGGCGGCGGCGAGAGCCTGCTGTTCGTCGCCAACCCGACAGATTGCGCCGTGACCACCGTCATCTCGCACACCGGCGGCGCTCGGTTCGCGGACCTGCGCACTCGAGAGAGCTACGGGGGCGACGGCTCTTTCGAGATCGAGCTGGAGCCTTACACCATCAGAGCACTGGGGACGCGCTTGTGATCCACAAGGACATCACCATAATCGACCTCGGATCGGACAACTGGACCAGGCTGATGCGGCTTCCCAAAGAGCTTGCAGCCGAGTCCCTGGGAGGCAGGTCGCTGCGGGTGCTCGTCGTGATCTATCGGGGCCTGAAGTGCCTGAAGGCGGTCGACTTCGCCGCCGGGCGCACCGTGGAGATCGAGTGGCTCGGGACTTCACGCCTCGAGCAGCTGGCTCAGCAGACCGGGTATCCCGTTGTCATCGCGCTGGAGGAGACCGCGCTCGCGCGGGTCTGCGAGCACGCCCAGCGCGACCTGGACTTCCGCGACGACATGGTCAAGCAGTGGCTCGGGTTCCTCAAAGGCGTCTCGCGGGAATGGCGCCGGACGATCTTCAGCTACCCCCCGGGCCCGGCCATCATCCCGGTGATCCCATACGGCGCCATCGAGGCCGCGGCGCACGCTCTCATACCGAACAACAGCCTGCTTCTGTTCGCGGTCACCGAGCGCGGCAAGGTCTGGACCTCCGCCGTCGTCGGCTGGCGCGACGGGGACTTCTGGCTGCTCACGTCGCTGGACACGCTCGGCATGGAGGAGGCGGACATCTCTGACGGCGCGCTCGATGCTGCTGTAGAAATGCTGTCGGCCAGGTTCTCCGGGAAAGTTCGCGCCCTGGTGATCGAGCGCTCCGAGATGGCGAGGGTCCTCAACGGACGGTTTCCTATCGTGGACATCCTTCTCGGGCTCAACAGCACCGACATAAGGCTGTCCAGGATGCCAAAACGCTGGAAGGTGATCGCGCTTGCGACGGCAGGCGCCGCGAGCATCCGCTCATTACTCAAATTCTCAAAGTAAAAACGCATAACGGGGTCAGACCCAATTATGCGTTTTGCACCTTGCTCTTCAGTCAGACGAGCTCGAGGATCACCATCGAGGCGTTGTCGCCCTGGCGGGGTCCGAGCTTGAGTATCCTCGTGTACCCGCCGTTGCGGTCGACGTACCTCGGGGCTATCTCCGCGAACAGCCTGTGCACGACGTCCCTGTCATTGATCACCTTCAGGGCCTCGCGCCTGGCGGCGACGTCGCCCTTCTTCCCGTAGGTGATCAACCGCTCGACGAGCGGCTTCGCGAGCTTTGCGCGCGTCTCGGTCGTCGTGATGCGTCCGTGTATTATGACCTCGCGGGCGAGGTTGGACATCATTGCTTTCTGGTGGGATGGACTCCCGCCAAGTCTCGGGCCTTTCTTCGGCTTCGGCATCGGGTCTCCAACTCCTACTCTGGCTGCTTCAGGGACAGGCCCCGCGCTGCGATCTTCTCCTTGATTAGCTCAACTGTCTTCGCGCCGAGGTTCCTGATCCCGAGCAGTTCCTCCTCGGTGTGGCTGACGAGGTCAGCCAGCGTCTCTATCTTCGCCCGCTGGAGGCAGTTGTACGCGCGCACGTTCAAGTCGAGCTCGCTGATGCTCGCGTCGAGGCCCGCGGCGGTCGCGGCCTCCGTCGGCTCGAACACGTCGCCGATGCCCGGCTCCTCGGCCAGGTCGGCCAGCAGGTTGATATGCTCTATCAGTATCCTCGCGCCGATGCTCACCGCGTCGTCAGGCTTCATGCTGCCGTCCGTGCGGACCATCAGCGTCAGCTTGTCGAAGTCGGTGCGCTGGCCGACGCGCGTGTACTCCACTTTGAAGGTGACGTTGTTGACCGGCGAGAACACCGAGTCCACGGGGATCACGCCTATGGGGTCGCCCTCGCGCTCGTTGTCCTCGGCGCTCGAGAACCCGCGGCCCTTCTCGACCGTCATCTCCATCTCGAGCTTGCCCTTCTTCGTCATCGTGGCGATGTACTGGTCCGGGTTCACCACGACCACGTTGGAAGGCGCATCGATGTCCGCCGCGGTGACCGGCCCCGACTTCGTAGCCCGGAGCTTGACGGTCGCGGTCTCGTCGCCGTCGAGGCTCAGCACGAGCTCCTTGAGGTTCAACAGGATCTCGATCGTGTCTTCTTTGACTCCCTCGATCGCCGAGTACTCGTGGTGGACGCCGGCGATCTTCACCTGCGTCACCGCGGCGCCGGGAATCGAGGACAGCAGGATCCGTCTCATGCTGTTCCCGAGCGTGTGGCCGAGCCCTCTCTCGAGCGGCTCGATCACGAAGACCCCCTCGGTATCGTTCAGGTCAAGCACCTTGATCTGGGGCTTCTGAATTCCTAACAACAGTTATCCCTCCGTAATTCCATAAATTTATCTCGAGTAGAGCTCTACGATGAGCTCGTCCCGGATCGGCACGTCCGGGTTCATGCCCAGCGGCCGCTCCACCACCGTCGCCACCATGTTCTTTCTGTCCACCTGCAGCCAGGGAACCTGCTCGCGCTGGAAGCTCTCCGCCGCGATCTTGAACACCCCGCTTGCGCGCGACTTCTGCGCGACTGTGATCACGTCCCCCTGCTTGATCTGGCAGGAAGGTATGTCGACCTTCCGCCCGTTGACCTGGAAGTGTCCGTGCAGGACCAGCTGGCGCCCCTGCTTCCGGCTCACCGAGAAGCCCGCCCGGTACACCGCGTTGTCCAGCCTGCTCTCCAGTATGCGTAGCAGGTTCTCTCCGGTGCGGCCCTTCTCCCGGACCGCCCGCGCGTAGTAATCGCGGAACTGCTTCTCCATGACCCCGTAGACGCGCCTCGCCTTTTGCTTCTCGCGGAGCTGGATCAGGTAGTCGGTCTCCTTGACCCTGCGGCGGCCGTGCTCGCCGGGAGGATAGGTCCTGCGCTCGACGGAGCAGCGGTCCGTGGTGCACCTGTCGCCTTTGAGGAAGAGCTTCGTCCTCTCCCTTCGGCACAACTTACAGACTGGTCCCGTGTATCTCGCCATGGCACTCAGGGCTAAGCCCTATACTCTCCTTTTCTTCTTCGGCCGGCAGCCGTTGTGCGGCACCGGTGTGACGTCCTTTATCGATCCTACTTCGATGCCGTTGGCCTGCAGCGTCCGGATCGCGGTCTCGCGGCCGGACCCCGGCCCCTTGACCCTGACCTCGACCTTGCGAAGCCCGTGCTCGGCGGCCTGCTTCGCGACCGCCTCGGCCGCCTGTTGCGCGGCGTACGGCGTGCTCTTGCGCGATCCCTTGAAGCCGATCGTCCCGGCGCTCGCCCAGGCGATCGTGTTCCCCTCGGGGTCGGTGATGTTGATTATGGTGTTGTTGAACGTCGCCTTGATGTTGGCTATGCCGTTCGGGACGTTCTTCTTTACCTTCTTGCGTCCCCTCGACTTTGCTTTCCCTGGTTTGGGCAAGGAGCCACTCCCCTTTCTCTACCGGCCGGCGGCCTGCCGCTGCTTCTTCTTGATGCCTACCTGCGGACGCGGGCCCTTCCTGGTGCGCGCGTTGGTGTGCGTCCTCTGGCCCCTGACGGGTAGCCCGCGCCTGTGGCGCAGCCCCCGGTAGCACCCGATCTCCATCAGGCGCTTGATATTCTGAGCGCGCTCCCTCCTGAGATCTCCCTCGATCTGGAAGTTCGCATCGATGAACTCGCGAAGCCGCACGATCTCTTCGTCCGTGAGGTCGCGCACCTTGGTCTCCGGGACCACACCGGTGCCGATGCACGCTTTCACGGCGCTCGACCTGCCTATCCCGTAGATATAGGTGAGCGCGATCTGGACCTGCTTGTCCCTCGGAAGGTCGATACCCGCGATTCTAGCCAAGCTCTATCCTCCGTCTCATCGTCCCTGCCGCTGCTTGTGGCGGGGATTGCGGCAGATCACCATGACCTTGCCGTGCCTTCTTATGACTTTGCACTTGTCGCACATCTTCTTTACCGATGGCCTAACCTTCATCTGTAGTTCCTCACAGTCCGTTCTCCGCTTACTTGTGGCGGTATGTGATCCTGCCCCTCGTCAAATCGTACGGGGACAGCTCGACCGTAACTTTGTCACCAGGCAGGATCCGGATGTAGTGCATCCGCATCTTGCCCGATATGTGCGCGAGCACCTTGTGGCCGTTATCAAGCTCCACGCGGAACATGGCATTGGGCAGCGGCTCAAGCACTGTGCCCTCAACCTCTATGGCTTCATCCTTTGGTGCCAAACCTTACCGATCCCCTCTAAAAGCGCACAAAACTTTATATTACGCGAGTAGACCCGAATTATCCAGGCCTGTCGCACCTCCGCCGGAGCCGTTATCGCCCGTAAGGACCTCGGCCCCCGACTCCGTAATCGCCACGGTGTGCTCGAAATGGGCCGAAAGGCTGCCGTCGTGCGTCACCACCCGCCAGCAGTCGGCCGAGGCGTCCACCCCCGAGCCTCCCATGTTGACCATGGGCTCGAGCGCCAGGACCATCCCCGGCTTGAGGACCGGCCCCGTGCCGGCCGAGCCGTAGTTCGGAACCGGCGGGTCCTCGTGCATCGCCGTCCCGATCCCGTGCCCCACGAAGCGCCTGACCACCGAGAACCCCGAGGCCTCGGCCACCGTCTGTATCGCGCTCGAGATGTCGCCGAGCCGGTTTCCCGCTCTGCACGCCGCTATGCCGGCGTCCAGGGCGTTCCTCGTCACCTGCACCAGGCTCTGCGCGTTCACCGCGGCCTTGCCGACGATGATCGAGACCGCGGCGTCGCCGAAGTACCCGTCCATTTCGACGCCCGTGTCGATGCTGAGTATGTCCCCATCGGCAAGGGGCCTGTCGTCGGGTATCCCGTGGACCACCTCGTCGTTGATCGAGGTGCACAGGGTCGCCGGGAACGGCCCGCACTTCACGAACTCGGGCTGGTATCCTTTGAAAGCCGGCACCGCGCCGCCTTTCCTGATCATTTTCTCCGCCATCTCATCCAGCGAGATCGTCGTCATGCCGACGTCGGCCTTGTCGACCACCGCGTCCAGCACCTGGCGCACGAGCTTTCCCGCCCGGCGCATCTTGTCGATCTCGGAGCTGGACTTGAGGATTATCACGCCTCACGCCCCCTCACCTCGTCGAGAGCGGCGGCTATCCTGTCGAAGACCTCGTCGGGGGCGAGCGATCCGTCCACGTCGACGAGCTTACCCATCGGGCGGTAGTGCTCTATCAGAGGCTCGGTCTGGCTGCCGTAGACCTCGAGGCGGTTCCGCACCGTGTCCTCGTTGTCGTCGGCCCTCTGGTACAGCTCTCCTCCGCACTCGCCGCAGACGCCGTCCGCGGCCGCCGGGTCGGACAGTATGTGAAATATTCCATTGCAGTCGCGGCACATGCGCCTGCCGGTCAACCGCTTCACCAGCACCTCGGGGTCGACCTCGACGTTGACGACGACGTCGATCGAGTCTCCCTTGCCGGCAAGGTACTTCTCGAGCGCCTCGGCCTGGTGGATGCTCCTCGGGAAGCCGTCCAGTATGAATCCGCCGTCCACGTCGTCGGCGTTGAGCCTGTCAAAGACCGTGCGCTCCACGACGTCATCCGGCACCAGCTCGCCCGCATCCATGTACTTCTTGGCCTCGAGCCCCAGCGCGGTGCCCTTCTTCAGGTTCGCGCGGAATATGTCACCTGTGGAGATCTGGGGAAGGCCGTATTTCTCGACCATCCTCTCCGCCTGTGTTCCTTTGCCTGCGCCCGGAGGGCCCAGGAGCACGATGTTCATTCCAACCCCTACTTGCTCAGGAAGCCTTCGTAATGGCGCATCTGCATCTGCGCCTCGATCTGTTTCATCGTCTCGAGCGCGACTCCCACTATGATCAGGATGGCGGCGCCTCCGAACGGGACGTCCTTGACCCCGAACGTCACGAGAGTTATCGCCGGGATCAGCGCGATCGCAGCGAGGTACAGGGACCCCGGGAGGTTTATCCTGTTCACGACCTTCGACACGTAGTTGGTGGTCGGCATCCCGGGCCTGATGCCCGGTATGAACCCGCCGTACTTCTTCAGGTTGTCAGCCAGCTCGAACGGGTCGAAGATGATCGCCGTGTAGAAATACGCGAAGAACACTATGAAGCCGGTATAGATCACGAAGTACGCGACGGACCCCTGCGAGAACGAGTTCGCAAACCCCTTCATGGAAGGGAAGAACTGGGCGATTATCAATGGGAACGATAAGACCGCCGACGCGAAGATGATCGGGATCACGCCCGAGGTGTTCACCTTGACCGGTATGTAGGTGCTCGCCCCCGAGTACATCTTCCTGCCACGGACCTGCTTGGCGTACTGGACCGGGATCCTGCGCTCGCCCTGCTCGATGTACACGACACCTGCGATGATGGCAAGGGCCGCTATGATGACCACCACCAGTAACGCCGGCTGCTTCGCCATGATCGTCCGGTACATGTTCGACAGCTCGGTGGGCAGCGCGGCGATGATGCCGGCGAAAATCAGTATCGACATGCCGTTGCCGACCCCGCGGTCCGTGATCAGCTCGCCGAACCACATCAACAGCGCCATGCCCGCGACCAGGGTAAGCACGATGAGCGCCGCACCCGCGAACGTGAGGCCCGGCAGGATCTGCTGCCCCTGCTGGCCGGTGCCCCCGCCCCTGAACGAGACTATGAGCGCCGAGGCCTGCATCGTGGCCAGCGCGAGGGTCAGGTAGCGCGTGATCTGCGTGATCTTCTTGCGGCCGATCTCGCCTTCCTCGTGCCACTCCTTGATCTTGGGGATGACCGCGGAAAGCAGCTCCATGATGATCGATGCCGTGATGTAGGGCATGATCCCGAGCCCGAAGATGGCCATTCGCTGCAGGCCGCCTCCGGTGAACAGGTTAAGAAAGCGGAGCAGACCGCTTCCCTGGAGCTGCTTCGCGAGGTTTGAGATGCTGACCCCGGGAGCGGGGATCCAGCAACCGACGCGATACAGGGCTAGGATGAAGAAGGTGAAGAGGATCTTCTTTCTCAAGTCCGGGATCTTCACAGAGTCCCGGAACCCGGAGACTATCCGCAAGCTATATCACCTCGGCCTTCCCACCTGCTGCTTCGATCTTCTCCTTCGCGGTCGCGGTGAACGCGTGCGCCCTTACCGTCAGGCTGACTTTCAGCTCCCCGTCGCCGAGTATCTTCACGTTCTCGCGCTCTTTCTTGATGAGCCCTGAGGCGGCGAGCGACGCGGGGTCCACGACGGCTCCCTTCTCGAAGCGGTCCTCGAGGTCGGAGACGTTCACGATCGCGTAGACCTTGCGGTTCCTGGGGGTGAACCCGCCCAGCTTGGGTATACGCCTGTAGAGCGGCATCTGCCCGCCCTCGAAACCCGGGTTCTTGCTCGATCCCGAGCGCGCGCGCTGGCCTTTGTCGCCCCGGCCGGACGTCCTGCCGCTGCCCGAGCCCTGGCCTCTGCCGATCCTCTTGCGGTTCTTGCGCGACCCGGGGGCCGGCTTCAGGTTATGAAGGCGTATCTCGTCTTTGTCTTCCGTCATTTCTGTCCCTTTTCAGACGCGGGCCCGGCACTGGAGATCTCCTCGACCTCGACCAGGTGCTTGACCTTGAATATCATGCCGCGTATCTCGGGCCGGTCTTCTTTGACGACCGTGTGGCCGATCCGCTTGAGGCCGAGCGCCCTCACGGTCCCGCGCTGGTCCTCGGGCCTGCCCACGAGCCCCTTCTTGAGGGTTACCTTAAGTCTCGAGCTCATCGAGCACGCTCCTCCCACGGATCTTCTCCACGGGCAGGCCCCTGAGGCGCGCCACGTCGGACACGCTCCTCAGCGACTGAAGCCCGTTGACCGTCGCCTTGATCACGTTGAGCGGGTTGTCCGAGCCGAGGCTCTTGGTCAGGATATCCTTGATGCCGCTCAGCTCCATCACGGGCCTGACCGCCCCGCCGGCGATGACGCCGGTGCCCGGGGATGCGGGCTTCAGGAGCACGCGGGCTGCGCCGAACTTGCCCTCGATCTGGTGGGTGATGGTCTGCCCGGCCATGGGCACCCGGAACATCGCGCGCCTTGCTTTCTGCGCCCCCTTCTCGATCGCGAGGGGGACCTCACGCGCCTTTCCGTAGCCGACACCTACCCGGCCCTTGCCGTCTCCCACGACGACCAGCGCCGTGAACGAGAACCTTCGGCCACCTTTCACGACTTTGGCCACCCTGTTGATGTGGACGACCTGCTCCTCTATTTCCTCTGACTGGACCTCGAGGTCCATTCGCACCTCCTAGAAAATCAGCCCGTTCGTCCGGGCGGAGTCGGCGAGCGCCTTTACCCGCCCGTGGTACTTGTATCCTCCGCGGTCGAAGACGACCTCGCCGACGCCCTTTTCTACGGCGCGCTTCGCGATGACCGCGCCCAGCCTGGAAGCCGCCTCGGTCTTCGTCATCTTCTCTCCTGTGCGGAAATCCTTCTCGAGAGTGGAAGCGGACGCGATCGTCACGCCCTTTGCGTCATCGATCACCTGGACGTTCATGGAAGAGTTGCCGCGGAACACCGACAGCCTCGGACGCTGGGACGTACCCGAGAGCTTCTTGCGAATCTTCCTGCGCCGGCGGTCTCTGCCGGTCGTGGTCTTTCTGACAACGCGCTTGCTCACTTTATCGCCTTTCCGACTTTCCTCCGCACATACTCGCCGCGGTATCTGATTCCCTTGCCCTTGTAGGGGTCCGGCTTGCGCAGCGACCTGATGTCGGCCGCGACCTGCCCGACCATCTGCTTGTCTATGCCGCGCACGATGATGCGCGTCGGCACCGGCACCTCGAAGTCGATCCCCTTCGGCGGGTCGACCGTCCTCGGGTTCGAGTAGCCCAGCTGGAGCTCGATGCTCGTCCCCTTCAGGGCCGCCCTGTAGCCGACGCCCTGGATCTCGAGCATCTTCTCGTAGCCCTGGGTGACCCCCTGGACCATGTTGTAGATGAGCGTGCGCGTGAGCCCGTGCATCGACCTGTCGTACGGCTCATCAGTGCGCCTGCTCACGGTGACCTGCCCGCCTTCCTGGAGCACGTCGACCCTGTCCGAGATGGCTTGCTCGAGCTCGCCCTTGGGCCCCTTAACGCGGACGACGTTGCCGTCCATGGTGACCGAAGCGCTTGCCGGCACATCTATTGGCATCCTGCCTACGCGTGACATGGGTAAATCCTCTCCGTCGCTACCATACGTAGCACATTACCTCGCCGCCGACCCCATGGGCGCCGGCTTCCTTCTCAGTCATCACGCCCTTGGAGGTCGAGAGTATCGCGATCCCCAGCCCCCCGAGCACTCTCGGCATGGCGTCCTTCCTCGCGTACACCCTCAGGCCCGGCGTGCTGATCCTCTTGATCCCCTTGATGACCCCTGTCCTGTCGGGGCCGTATTTCAGTGTGACGATGATGAAATCGAAATTCTCTTTCTTCACGACCTCGTAGCGCCGGATGTATCCCTCGCGATCGAGTATCCTCGCGATTTCGACCTTCGTCCGCGAAGCGGGGATCTCGACTTTATCCTTGCGCGCGTGTGAGGCGTTCCTTACGCGTGTCAACATATCCGCTATCGGATCGGTCATTGTCATCGAGTTGCCTCCCCTACCAGCTAGACTTTGTCACTCCCGGCAGCTCGCCCTCGTGCGCGAGCTCCCGCAAGCAAATGCGGCACAACTGAAACTTCCTGTAGTACCCTCTCGGCCTTCCGCACCTCTTGCAGCGGTTGTACTCACGAGTTGAGAACTTCTGTTTCTTCTGCTGCTTTTCGACCAAGGCTTTTTTCGCCAAGTCCTGCCTCCTGGGTTCGCTATCGCGCCTTGAACGGGAAGCCGAGCTCCTCGAGCAGGGCTTCGCCTTCTTCGTCCGTCGGGGCCGTCGTGACCAGAGTGATGTCCATGCCTCTGACCTTGTCGACCTTGTCATAGTCGATCTCCGGGAATATCAGCTGTTCCTGCAGCCCGAGCGAGTAGTTGCCCTTTCCGTCGAACGACCCTCGCGAGAGCCCGCGGAAGTCGCGGACCCTGGGCAGAGCGATGGACAGCAGCCTGTCCAGGAACTCGTACATCCTGTCGCCCCTCATGGTGACCTTGCATCCTACCGTCATGCCGGCGCGCAGCCTGAACCCGGCCACGGAGTGCCTCGCCTTGATGATGATCGGGCGCTGCCCGGTTATGATCGCGAGGTCTCGGGCGGCCGCGTCGACGACCTTCGGGTTCGTCGTGCCTTCGCCGACGCCCATGTTCACGGTGATCTTCACGAGACGCGGCACTCGCATCCTGTTCGTGTAGCCGAACCGGTCCATCAGCTCCGGTATGATCTCTTCTTCGTAGCCGACCTTGAGGCGCGGGACGTACCGCTCGACCTCTTGCTGCTCTACCTGTTCCATCAGAACTCCCGCTCGCACTTCTTGCAGACCCTGGTCATTGACTTGCCGCCGCCCCGGATGCGCTTCACCTTAGAGGGCCTGTCGCAGCCCGCGCACACGAGCATCACGTTCGAGGCGTCGACCGGAAGCTCCCAGTCGACCACGCCGCCCTGCGGGTTGGCCTGGCTGGGCCTCATGTGCTTGCGGGCCCTGTTGATGCCCTCGACGACGATGCGCCGCCGGTTGGGGTCGACCTTGAGGACCTTGCCGCGCTTCCCGGCGTCCTTACCCTTGAGGATCTGGACCGTGTCGCCTCTGCGTATGTGCAGGCTCTTCATCGCTTGCTCACTTCCTACAGCACCTCGGGGGAAAGAGAGATGATCTTCATGAAGTTCTTCTGCCGGAGCTCGCGGGCCACCGGGCCGAAGATCCTCGTTCCCCTCGGATTCATCTGGTTGTCTATAAGGACCACGGCATTCTCGTCGAACTTGATATACGTGCCGTCCGGGCGCCTGCGCTCCTTCTTGGTGCGCACGACGACCGCCTTGATGACGTCGCCCTTCTTTACCGCCGAGCCGGGTATGGCCTCCTTGACGGTGCCGACGACTATGTCGCCCGTGTACGCGTAGCGCCGCCCGGAGCCGCCGAGGACCTTGATTACCAGGACCTCCCGCGCTCCAGTGTTGTCCGCCACCTTGACTCTGCTCTCTTGCTGTATCATCTCAAGTCTCCCGGCATTTCCTGCCCGGTTGTGTCGCTGCTCGCTACCGGGCTTTCTCGACGACGGAAACCAGCCGCCACCGCTTCTGCTTCGAGATCGGCCGCGTCTCCATGACCTGGACTACATCGCCCACGCCACACTGGTTCTCCTCGTCGTGCGCGTACAGCTTGGTGGTGCGCTTGATCGTCTTTCCATAGAGTGGGTGCCTCACCATGGACTCCACGGCGACGACGATGGTCTTGTCCATCGAGTCCGACACAACCTTGCCAGTCCTGATTTTGCGCGACGGCCTTTTCGCCATGATCTCCCGCCTATAGGTCCTTCAGTTCGTCTTCGACTTCTTCCTCGAGCTGGTCCTCGGCCTCCTGGACCATCTCCTCTTCCGCCAGCTCCTCGAGGTCCGCCTCGATCTCGTCGGCGGTCTCCATCGCCACGACTTCCTCGGGCTCCTCGAACGCGCGCGGCGGCGCGGCAAGGGCTTCCTCGAAGGCCTCAGCGTGTATGGAGAACTCCCGCTCGGTGATCACCGTGCAGACGCGCGCTATGTCCCGGCGGGTCTCCTTGATCTTCATCGGGTTGTCCAGCTGGCCCGTGGCATGCTGGAACCGCAGGTTGAAAAGCGTCTCCTTGAGCTCTCGCAGCTTGTCGCGGAGTTCATCCTCGTCCAGTATCCTGAGCTCGTTCGCCTTTATCATCTACATAACCCCCACTGAAGCGTGGCTATTCTTCCCTCATCACGAATCTGCATTTGATCGGCAGCTTGTGCGCCGCGAGCCGCATCGCCTCACGAGCCACAGGCTCGCTTACGCCGGCCAGCTCGAACATGACCTTGCCGGGCTTCACGGGGGCGACCCAGTACTCGGGGTTGCCCTTCCCGCTGCCCATCCTGGTCTCCGCGGGCTTCTTCGAGATCGGCTTGTAAGGGAAGATGTTTATCCAGACCTTGCCGCTTCTCTTGATGTGGCGCGTCATCGCGACGCGGGCCGACTCTATCTGCCGCGCGGTTATCCAACATGGCTCGAGGGCCTGAAGCCCGTAGTCCCCGAAGTTAACGCGCGTGCCGCCCTTGGCCTTGCCCTTCAAGCGGCCCCTGTGCACCTTTCTGTGCGGCGGCTTCTTAGGCTGAAGCATTACTCTGTCCTCTCCTGGGCGGGCGCCTCCGTAGCTTCCGGCACCTGGCTCTCGGCGGTCTCGGGCTCAGGCTGCGCGACCGGCTCTTCGGCCACGGCCTCCTGCTGCGCTTCGACAACCGCCTCGGCGGCGGGGGCCGGGGGCGGGGGCTCTACCGGCTTCATCGCCGGCTCCCTGCCCGGTCGCGGCGGCCTCTGACGCGACGAGCGCGCCGAACCGAGCGAGGCCGGCATGGCGCGGTCTTCCTCGCGCTTTCCGGTCACGTCGCCTTTGTATATCCAGACCTTCACGCCGATGCGCCCGAAGGTCGTGCGCGCCTCGACGAAACCGTAGTCTATGTCCGCGCGCAGCGTGTGCAGGGGCACCCTGCCCTCGCGGTACCACTCGCGCCTGGCCATCTCGGCGCCGCCGAGCCGGCCGCTGCACTGGACCTTGATCCCCAGGGCTCCCAGGCGCATCGTGTTGCCGACCGCCTTCTTCATGGCCCTCCTGAAAGACACCCTTCCGGAGATCTGCTCCGCTATGTTCCTGGCCACCAGCATTGCGTCCAGGTCCGGCACGGGCACCTCGATGATGTTGATGGAGACGTCGTGCCCGACCATCTTCATGAGGTCGTCGCGGATCTTGTCCACCTCGCTGCCCTTGCGCCCGATGACTATCCCCGGCCTGGCCGTGTGGACATCGACCGAGAGCTCCTTGGCCTTGCGCTCGATCTCGATCTTCGAGACCGCGGCGTTAGCCAGCCGGGCCTTCAGGTAACGCCGTATCTTGATGTCCTCCTGGACCAGCTCGGGGTACTCCTTGTCGGCTATCCAGCGGGATTTCCAGTTGTTGATGACCCCCAGCCTGAAGCCGTAAGGATGAACTTTCTGACCCACGTCAATCCTCGCTTTTCTCTTTTGCCGGCGGAGTGGCGGTCTCGGCCTCGCCCTCGGTGTCCGCGGCCTCGTCGAAATCAGCGTCTTCTTCTATCTTCTCGAGCTCCTCGAGCTCCTCCGGTTCCTCGAGCTCTTCGGGCTCTTCGGCTTCCGGTTTCGATTCTCTGGCCGGTGCGGCTTTCTTGGCCGCGGGCTTCTTAACTGCGGGCTTTTTCGCTGCCGGCTTCTTGGCCGCGGGCTTCTTGGCCGCTGCCGCCTTCTTTGCCGCCGGCTTCTGGGCCGTCGTGGCTTCCTCGACTTCCTCGACCTCTTCGGGCTCTTCCTTCTCGCCCTTGCCACGCGTGACCGCGCCCCTCGCGGCGGTCGCCGCCTTGCGAAGCCTGCGCTTCTTCGGGGCCACCTTCTCGGGCTCGCGCTCGTCGAGGATCACCGTGATGTGGCACGTCCGCTTGTTGATGCGGGTCGCGCGGCCCATCGCCCTGGGCCTGAACCTCTTGAGGGTCGGCCCCTCGTCGACAAACACCTTGGAGACGAACAGCGTCTCCGGGCTGAGGCCCTGGTTGTTTTCCGCGTTAGCGGCGGCGCTCCTCACGACCTTGGATACGACCCTCGCGGCCGCCCTGTCGGAGAAGTCCAGGATCTGAGTAGCCTGGTCCAGGTCCTTGCCCCTGATCATGTCGACGACCAGGCGGGCCTTTCTCGGGCTGATCCTTATGTATTTTGCGACTGCCTTGGTCTCCACCGTCTGTGTCCTTCCGCCCTATCTCACCCGGGCGCGCTTTTCCTTGGCCAGCTTTCCTCCGTGGCCGCGGAAAGTGCGGCTCGGCGCGAACTCTCCAAGTTTATGGCCTACCATGCTCTCCGTGATGTACACGGGCACATGCTTCTTACCGTCGTGCACCGCGATCGTGTGACCGACCATCTCCGGGAAGATCGTCGAGCGCCTCGACCAGGTCTTCAACACGGTCTTCTCGTTGCGGCGGTTCATGTCGACGATCCGCGCGAGAAGCTTCTCGTCCGCATACGGACCCTTCTTCAGTGAACGGGACAAATCGCCCTCCCGTGCTCGAGTGACACTGCCATTACTTCTGCCTCTTCGTCCTGACTATGTACTTGCCCGAAGGCTTATTCTTGTTCCTGGTGCGGTAGCCCAGGGTCGGCTTGCCCCACGGAGTCACCGGATGGCGCCCCGACTTGGACTTGCCCTCGCCGCCGCCGTGCGGGTGGTCGACCGGGTTCATCGCCGCGCCCCTGGTCTGGGGGCGGATGCCGCGATGCCTCGATGCGCCCGCCTTGCCGATGCGGATCAGCTCGTGCTCTGCGTTGCCCAGCGCCCCGATCGTCGCGCGGCACTCGGTGTGCACCTTGCGGACCTCGCCCGACGGGAGGCGAAGGTGGACGAAACCGCCCTCGCGAGCCATTATCTGGGCGGACGTGCCTGCGGAGCGCACGATGCGCGCCCCCTGGCCCGGCTTCAGCTCGATCCCGTGCACGGTCGTGCCCACCGGGATGCTCCCGAGCGGCATCGCGTTGCCAGGCTTGACGTCGACGCTCATCCCGGACTCGACGATGTCGCCGATGCCCAGGTCAGCGGGGCAGAGGATGTATCGCTTCTCGCCGTCACGGTAGTGAAGGAGGGCTATCCTGGCCGACCGGTTAGGGTCGTACTCTATTTGCGCGACCTTCGCCGGCACGCCGTCCTTGTCGCGCTTGAAGTCTACGAAGCGGTACTGCCTCTTGGCGCCGCCACCCCTGTGCCTGGAAGTCTTGCGCCCGTGCGCGTTTCTGCCGCCGGTCTTGTTGAGCGGCGCGGTCAGCGACCTCTCCGGCTCGGTCCTCGTGATCTCCGCGAAGTCCGATACCGTCGCGAACCTCCTGCCAGGTGATGTCGGCTTGTATTTCTTTATA
>Ga0209747_1000881_pt1 | contig 16277 bp, 13 predicted proteins | sample BarGraNGADG00311_FD_184498 | JGI IMG/M metagenome (GOLD analysis project Ga0209747, IMG submission 184498) | Arctic peat soil microbial communities from Barrow, Alaska - Barrow Graham LP Ref core NGADG0011-311 (SPAdes) (version 2) | ecosystem: Environmental > Terrestrial > Soil > Wetlands > Peat...
TGAAGGCTAAACACTCTTGATAAAAACCATTTGCTGATTAAAGCGCAAAGCCGGCCTGGTGCCGGCTTTGTTTTTATCAGCAATGTATTATATGCCGTTGAGGAGGTTCCCCAGCAGAAGCACAACATAACCGACCACGACCCACGTGAAGGCGGGGATGAGCAGTGTTCCGTTCATGGAGAACTGCGCAATAAGCCCAAGGACGACAAGAATGACGGAAATGAGCAGGGTAATAGCTCTTGGTTTGGATTGTTTCATAATTTCTCCTTATATAAGTACATGGCTTAATCTTGTAGCCTGTGCTACTTAATGATTTTAATCGATTTTCAAGCTTTCAATTTTCATTGCAGTCCTAGCTTGTACACCTTTACCGGATGAATACTTTGAATGTGTGACATTTTTAGCAATATAAACAATCCAGATAGGCTTAGTAATGTTAACAAATTACCAATTGGGGTCGATTGTTCGTAATTTCACATTGACACCGTGGACAATGAATTTATAATAATATATGTAATATATCTCATATTCTATAAAATGGAGAACTGATGAATAAACGCACGTTTCTTGTTTTACTTGCATTAATTGCGGCTGTCTTGGTGGGTTGGGTTGTCTGGTCATCCAGCCAGGCAAAAGCGAAACCCGTCGACGCGAATGCAATTGGCGCCCAATGGTGGGGTTCCGCCCACGCTGACCTCAAGGCAGCAGCCTTCACACACTGGAACGGCGACAAACCAGAAGTAGAAGGCGAAGCCCCCGTGGTTCCCTCAACCTGCGCTAAGTGCCACAGCACTTCTGGCTTTGTTGACTTTATCGGCGGCGATAAAACCGAAGCCGGTAAAGTGGACACCACGGCCCCCATTATGCAAGGTGTCCAATGCGCAGCTTGCCACAATAGCGCCACTCCATCCTACACGGATGTGACCTTCGCATCCGGTGCCGTTGTTAAAGAGGGCAAAAACGCCGTCTGCGCTACCTGCCACTCTGGCATGGGCGCTGGTAATGACGTAGATAAGAACAAGCTGGTTGTTGCAGCTGGTGCTGGCGCTGATGACACCGTGCTCGAAAAATCCTCACTGATTGGGCCCCACTACTTCCATTCTGCTGCTGTTCAAGCCGGAGCCACTGGCAAGAGCGGGTATGAGTACGCTGGCAAGACCTACGTCGGAACCTTCATCCACGATGAGAAAGTAAACGAATGCACTGAATGCCACGATCCTCATACTCTCTGGCTCAAAGAAACTCAATCCGGTGAAGCACTTTGCTCCACCTGCCACTCCAACGTCAAGACCTATGCGGACTACCGCATGGTGCCTGGCAAGGTCGATTACGATGGTAACGGCAAGGTTGAACCCGTTGCAGCTGAAATCCAGGGCATGGAAATCCGCCTTGAAAAAGCCATTACCAAGTACAGCGGTGAGAAACTCGGCAAGGCTTTAGGCTTCAATTTCGATGCTTATCCCTATGGATTCGTCGACACCAATGCTGATGGCAAGATTGACGAGACCGAAGGCGTATCTGCCAATGGCTACAATACTTACAGCCCCCGCTTGCTCCGTGCAACCTTCAACCTGATGTTCTCCCATAAAGAACCCGGTGCTTACGTCCATAATGCCAAGTATGTCCTCCAATTGATGTACGACTCAATTGCTGACCTCGGCGGCGATGTAGCCGGTCTCACACGGCCTTAATAGTAGGATTGGATCAATCATGAACTCTGCTACTACTGCTCAACGGAAGACTATTTTCTTCATCATCTGTGCCGCGCTTGTCGCGGCACCCCTGGTGGTGATGTTCCTCTTCCCTTCACCGACTCCGTTGAAGCTTCTTGAAAAACTTTCAATTGCGCTTGGCTTTGTTGGATTGACATTGGCTGGTCTGCAATTCATTCCCGTCGCCAGGCTCCCTGGGCTGGGTAATGCTCTTGAGCTGGATAAGGTCTATAAGGGACATCACGCGGTGTCCCTTATCTCCATCCTCTTCATCTGCCTCCATCCTTTCTTACTCATTCTCCATAATCCTGATTTTGTGGCTTTGCTGAACCCCTTTAATAAATTGACGGTTTGGGCTGCTGGCGCGTGGGGACTCATCTTCTTTGTGGTCATTGGCGTCATTTCTGCCTTCCGCAAAGAAATCAAACTTGACTACAAGGTTTGGTTGGTCACGCATGACGTTCTGGCGATTGCGCTCTTTGTGGCAGCTCTCATTCACGTCTTCAATGTGCGCCTCTACACCGCCCGCAAGGCCATGGTGGGGCTTTGGATCCTCCAGGCAGTTATCTGGCTGGGAATTACGCTCTGGATCCGCCTATTCCGCCCTCTGGCTTTGGGGAAGAACCCCTACGTCGTCAAGGAAGTGGTTGCTCAACCCAACAACACCAGCGATGTCTACCTCGTCCGCAAGGATGGCAAACCCGTCATGCAGTTTGATGCCGGTCAGGTCGCCTGGATTGGTACGGGATCAGCCTTCGAGTTTAGTCGGAACCCATTCTCCTTTGCTGGTAGCGCGGAAGATCGCGAAAAACTGCGGTTCTCCATTAAAGCGGCTGGTGATTTCACCTCCAAGATGGCCACTCTCAAACTTGGCGATCAGTTCTTTGTGGATGGCCCGTACGGCACCTGCAACATCTGCAGTGAAGTCTCCCAGGCTGGGATCGTGCTCTTTGGCGGTGGCATTGGTATGGCCCCGATCATGAGCATCCTCAATACTTTAGCCGACCGCAAAGATCAGCGCCCGGTCTACGTCTTTTATGGTGATCTGAACGAAGACACCCTGATGTACCAGGATGAACTTAATCGCCTCAAGACTCAGACCAATCTGACCCTCGTTCAGGTACTCGAACGGCCGATCAACCCAGACTTCCGGCCATGCGGCTATCTCAATCGTGGTTTGATCGAACAGACCCTTCCCGCTAATTACAAAGACTTTGCCTACTTCATGTGCGGCCCTCTGCTCATGATGAAAGCCATGGTTAAGGCTCTTAAAGCTCTGCAGGTTCCTGCCGATCACATCAGTGCCGAAGAATACGAAATGGCCTGAAGCCTAATTTGTTGTCGAACAGGCGGAGGATTCTCCGCCTGTTTTTTGTTAATTCCTACCCGACCCATTCTCTGTTCTGCGGTAGGGTCGGGATGAGGAACGTTCCCGCCCATTTTTCCCGTAGTCGAATAGGCCAGTGCAACCCTGCAGTCATTGCGAGAAGCGTTAGCGACGAAGCAATCTGTACTTGCAGATGGTAAACGCCAGATTGCCACGCAAAAGAGGCTCGCAATGACGGTTCCGCGGATGTTGTCATTCCGAACTGTATTGTGAGGAATCTTTGTTTATGTCCTTTCCTAAGGGCAGAGACCAGCGCAATCCTGCAGTCATTGCGAGAAGCGTTAGCGACGAAGCAATCTTTACTTGCTTACGACGAAACCCGGATTGCTTTGTGAGACCAGTCGCAATGACAATTCCAATCCAGTTTCTTTTGCTGTGTCATTATTCCCCGCAGCCTATCGCCCAGCTCTCCATCTGCCAACCCACGCAACCATGTTATAAATAGTACGAATTAACAAGAAAGGACCTGACCATGCTCGAAACGCTAGCAAAAGCAAACATTGACTGGTACTCCTGGGTTATCCTGCCGCTCATCATCTTTTTTGCCCGCATCTGCGATGTGACCCTCGGCACCATACGCATTATCTCAGTCTCCCGCGGCCTCAGAAAATTAGCCCCCATCCTGGGTTTTTTTGAAGTGCTCATTTGGGTCGTTGTCATCGGCCAGCTGGTGCAAAACCTCAAAAGCCCTACGGCTTATTTTGGCTACGCGGCCGGCTTTGCTTGCGGAAACTATATCGGCATGTTCATCGAGCAAAAACTGGCTATCGGCATTTACATGGTCCGAATATTCCTTTCTGAAACCAAAACAGACCTGGCTTGCAGCCTGCGCTCAAAAGGTTATGGCGTGACCGTCTTTCATGGGGACGGTTTTATGGGGCCGGTCCAAATGCTTTACATCACCGTCCAACGCAAACAGATGGAAGATTTGATGAGTATTGTGCATGCTGAAGTACCCGATGCCTTCATTACCGTGGAAGAAGCCCGCACCACAGAAAAAGGTTACTTCACCGCGGTGGGGAACCCTAAACCCTTCTCCCGCAACTCTATCCGAATGTCAAAATAATTGGTCAATTACCGCTGAGCATGCTTTTCGGTTGTCCGCAGCGCATGTTTTGGCTTAATTAGTGAGATTAGGAATTCTGGGTTTAATGCTTACCGGAATCTGCTCTGCATCTTAGGGAAGCAGTTATTCACTCAGCAAGGCGCAAACCGGAGTGGGCACGGGGGCTGTATCTCTTTTTGTGATGCAGCCAGTCGCTTGATCCACTTTAAATGAGACTACATTATCGCTTGTCTGATTGCAGACAATGAGGAATCTCCCATCGCTGGAAACGGTGAAGTTTCTTGGAATGCAACCGCCCGAATCAATTTCTTGCACCAAGGATAGCTTTTTGGTTATTGTATCCACCTTGAAACAGGCAATCGTATCCCCGCCGCGGTTGGACACATACAAGAAACGCTCTGATGGCAATAAATGGATATCTGCCGCGCTGGATTCTCCCTTGTCATGCTCGCGCGTTCCTATCTTCTGCTGCAAATGGAAGGGGTGGCTTTTGGTTTCACGGGTGAAAAGGCTGATGGTGTTGCTCAATTCATTGATCACAAAGGTCGCCAGCCCATCCTTCGTAAAAACTGCATGGCGTGGGCCATCTCCGGGGTCAAGGTGTAAATCGTACGCTTGATTACTTACCAGGGACTCAAAGGGATCAGTATAGTCATAGGCGACCAGCAAATCCAAACCCAGATCAGGAATCAGGATGAGGGGTAGGAGCGGATCTCTGATTACGGAATGGACGTGGGCCGATCGTTGCCGAAGCAGATGTGGGCCCGATCCTACATGCTGGATATTTTGTCGGATCGGCAAAATGCGACCATTTTCGTCAAGGGGAAGCACGGCAATGTTTCCGGACATATAGTTGGTAACGATGAGCGAGCCGTTGATCTCAATCACAAAACAAGCATCCTCGCCTTGTGTCGACTCTGAATTTTGATATTCAAGAAATGGCGTCGACGTCAATCTGAAAGAACTTGCTTGGCTACCACTGTCTCCATTCGTAAATTTGAGCTCGTTGGTGGAATACAGCACTTCCTTATTTGGTGAAAAGCAAAGATACGAGGGGTTTCTCGTTACTGCGGCCAGGATAGGTTTAGAGAAAGTGAGGGTTTGAGGATCAAAATCCAGGACGTAGATACCTTTTCCCTTACCATGCAGGATTTGCCCGGTGCCAAATTTGATATCTTCTGTATAGGTTCCAATAAATAGTTGCATCTTTACCTTAATTCGTTCTGCGGATATTGGAGAACTACTCTTCCCAAGCTTTTGCCAGATCGAATAAAGTCCAATCCGGCGTTGATGGCTTCAAAGTCAAAGTAGTGATTGATGAAGGGAATAAGAGTCCCGGAATTTATCATATTAACCGCTTCCGTCAAATCCTGCCGGGTACTTCCGCGGGACCCAATAATTTCTTTTTCTGGAATAATAAGTTCCTGATAATTAGCCTTGAAATCAAGGCTATCGTAGCCCACACTGACCAATTTGCCGCCTGGCCGAAGGATATTCAGCCCCAAACTGACGCTTTCAACCGACCCAATAGCGTCGATAACCACATCACAAAGGGAATGGGTCAGCTGAAGTAGGCTCACCGCGTCCAAAGCCCGCTCCCTGGTGTTGAAGACGTAGTCAGCACCTAATTTTTTGGAGATATCCAGCTTTATTTCGTTTCGGCTGGTGCAGACCGTTTTTGCGCCAAGACTCGCCGCAATTTGGACTCCCTGAAATCCAAGACCGCCCATTCCCAGGATGCAAACCAAATCATCCGCCTGCACCTTTCCCTGGGTGACGATAGCCCTGTACATACACGCCACAGCATCAGGAATGATAGCAGCTTGTTCCGGCTCTATCCCTTCCACTAACACAAGGTTATCGGCCGAAACAAGCATGTATTCCTGGAACCCCCCTGCCAGCTCAAACCCGTAGCGTTTAAGGTTCTGGCACAGGTTGGTTCGGCCGCTTAAGCAGTTGTGGCAGTGATGGCAAATGCGGTCGATAGCCACTATAGCCAATTTTCCCAGGAGGACCTGATCAACCTCAGCCCCGATCTCCATCACGACGCCCGCGGTTTCATGCCCTAAAATATGCGGGAGTTTGATAACCGCAACCTTGCCATCCTGAATATGCAGATCTGTACCGCAAATACCGCTGGCGCTCACCTTCAGCAGCACTTCGCCGGGCCCTGGTTCAGGCACAGCTCGCATCTCAAATTCGAGAGGCTGATTGAAGGATCTAAGGACAGCTGCTTTCATTTTTTACCTTTAGCTAATCAAATTACTTTTTAATTCTGACGCGTTCAATGTCGATCAACACCGCGATCAGAATAATGAGCCCCTTGATGAAGTAGACCAGATAGGGATTAACCTGGATGTAGACCAGCCCGTAGCTGATAAGCTGGAAGAGGAGCACGCCTGTGACGATTCCTCGGATGGTTCCAATACCGCCACGCATGGACACACCCCCCACCACACAAGCCGCAATGGCATCCAGTTCATATCCCTGCCCTAAAGCATTGGTGGCACTGCCCGTGCGTCCTGCTTCGAGGGCACCGCCAAATCCATACAAGATACCAGCCAGAATGTAAAACGCGAGCATCGTTCCCACGATGTTCACGCCTGAAACATTGGCAGCTATGGGGTTGCCCCCGATGGCAAACATGTTACGGCCTAACTTGGTTTTATTCCAAATGAACCAAACGATAACCACAACCACAGATGCATACATGATCAGATAGGGAATCCTCAAGCCTAAGAGAGTCAGGCTTCCCTGGGCAAATCGGGTAAAGCGCCCATCCAGCACCCCAATTGGAGCCGAGTCGTTGGCCACATCAAAGAAGACGGACATCAGTCCGAAAACCACCAATTGCATGCCCAGTGAAGCAATGAATGGAGCAACATGCCGCTTGGCCACAAGCAAGCCGTGGATGTAAGAGAAAAAAACAGCAACCATGATTGCAACCAGCAAAGGTAAAACGAGCGGCAGTTGGGGTAAGTTTCTAAATACCCTGCCCGCGTAGTTCACGTCCTGCAGCAGTGAGGCCGCGGCCAGACCAGCAAATCCAATAATCCTGCCAGCGGCCAGGTCAGTTCCGCCCAATACAATAATTCCAGCTATTGCACAAGCAAATATTATTCTTGTGGAAGATTGGCTGATGATCAAGCCCAAGTTCTTTAAACTCAGGAAGGATGGGTTCATGGCCACGATAACAATCATCAGAATCAATAAAACAATATAAATCGAATTATTGATAAGTTTGGATTTAATGGAACTTAAGGTCATTTTGCCTCTACAGGTATTTTGCTGAAAGTCTAAGTAATTCTTCTTGGTTGGTTTCGCTGGTATTCACAATGCCGGCAACTCTGCCGTTGCTCATCACCAGAATGCGGTCAGTAAGTCCCAAGAGTTCCGGCATTTCGGAGGACACAAAAATAACACCATTGCCTTTCCGCGTGCAGTCCAGAATAAGCTGATAGATTTCAAACTTGGCTCCGACATCAATCCCTCTGGTCGGCTCATCAAATAACAGCACTTTGGGATCGGTGAGCAACCACCGCCCCATCAGCACTTTTTGCTGATTCCCACCCGAAAGATTGTTGATCTTGGCGGACATGTTAGGAGTTTTTACGTTGAATGCTGAGATCACCCAATTGGCATCCTTAACCATTTGCGTTTCATCAAGCACGCCTATGGAGTTCGAATACTTATTCAAATTCGCCACGACACTGTTGAAATAGACGTCCAGCATCGGGAAAATACCCGATTCCCTTCTGTCTTCCGTGACAATCGAGAACTTGTTGCGGATTGATTCCCTGGGGTTGCGATTGAGTATAGCGTCGCCAATCAGTTCCAGGTTCCCCGAAGCTTTCGTCCGTAAACCAAAAATTGATTCAAGAAGTTCCGTGCGCTTCGAGCCAACCAGCCCGGATACGCCAAGTATTTCACTGCGGTGCAGGTCAAAACTAACATCTTTCGCAGCCGGGTCATATGCGCCGCTTAGGTTCTTGACGGAAAAGAGCACGTCTTCACTCGGTTTTGTATCTTTTTCAGGAAATCGCTGAGTTAACTCTCTGCCCACAATCAGAGTAATGATCTGATCCATGTTCAGGTTACAGCATTGTCCGTTGTGGATCCATTTGCCATCACGTAAAATCAGTACTTCATCGGCAATCGAAAAAATCTCTTCCAACTTGTGTGAAATATAAATAATTCCACATCCCTTAGCCTTTAATTGCGTTATGATCCGAAAAAGATGATTAACCTCAACTTCTGTAAGGGATGAAGTCGGTTCATCAAAGACGATAATTCTGGCGTCGGATGAGACTGCTTTAGCAATTTCAACCATCTGCCGCTTGGAAAGGGATAGGTCTTTTATCAGAACCTTGGGATCGATATCGATTTCAAGTTCTTTGAAAATCTTAGCCGTACTTGCAATCATCCCCTTCTTGTCTACCGTGATGCCCTTCATTAAGAAACGCCCTAACCAGACATTTTCATAAACACTGAGATCCTGTACCTGGTTGAGTTCCTGATGCACCATGGCAATGCCGTGATCCAACGCATCCCGTGGATTCTTGGGGTTATATGGTTGCCCACCTAAAAGCATTTCCCCGCTATCTGGTATGTAGATGCCAAAAAGCACATTCATTAATGTCGACTTTCCAGCCCCATTTTCACCGACCAGTGCTACAACTGAGCCAGCTTGAACGTTCAAATCAACATCCATTAATGCTTTTACACCAGGAAATTCCTTCCTGATTCCCTTCATTTGTAGAAGGTAGGGTGAACTAGCCATAACTTCCCTTCTGATGCAGACAAGGCGGAAAGATAAACTTTCCGCCTTGCCTTTGGGTCAAATTTTACTTTTTGAGTGCCTTGGCGTACATCTCCTCAGCGATTTGAACGTTATCCTTCGAGATCGGTACATAGGGTACCCGGATCGCTTTCATGTCATCAGGTTTGATCGTGACACCTTCATAGACGTCTTTTCCGGTTGCAAGGTTATAAGCCATCGTGAAGATGTTGAGACCTTCTGAATAAGCATCAGAAAGGATTGATCCGATAATGGTGCCGTCCTTAATTTTTGGCAGAATCTCGGGCAAAGCATTGATGCCGACAGCACCCATCTTCTTCCCACCGCCGAAATAGCCTTCAGCTTTAGCGGACTCGATTGCACCGAGCAGCATGGCATCGTTGTTGGAAAGGATCATCTCAATTTTGTCCCCGAATTTTCCCATCCAAACGTCCGTCACGTCCTTGGCAGTCTGGGTTTTGAAATCTCCGGGTTGAACATCAAGCAATTCGGTCTTGAAATTTGCCGCGGCAAATGTATCCTGATTAGCCTGCGTGCGGGCTTCAGCATCCGGATGTCCTAAAGTACCCTTCAGGATTACGTACTGCATAATTCCGTCGCCATTTTTGTCAAAGGTGGGATCCTTTTTGAAGGCATCCATCGCCATTTCAGCTTGCATACGGCCAGAATCCTGCGGGGTAGTGCCCACATACCAGGCCTTATCGTAACTGAGCATGTCTTCCTTTGATGGGCTGCGATTAAAGAAAATCAGCGGAACATTTGCAGCTTTGGCTTTAGCAATGATCGTCGCAGCAGCTTTGGGGTCCACCGCGTTCACGGCCAAAACATCGACACCTTTGCTGAGCAGCAGGTCGATTTGCTCAACTTGCTTGGCCTGATCGTTCTGCGCGTCAGCCATCTGGATATCAGCTTTTCCTGCGGAGACGGCCATGATGGAGTTACGAATATAGGTAACATAGTTGTTGGAGTAATCAAAAATAGCCACTCCAATAACCGGCATCTTCGCCGCCGCGGGTTGAGTAGCCCCTGTAGTCTCCACTGCGGGAGCCTGTACAGGGGTGGCGCTGCAAGCTGCCATAAAGACAAGCATTGCAACAAGTAAGAGGACTATAAATTTCTTCATTTTCTCTCCTTAACTAATTTTGATTCGGAAGGATCACAACCTTGACGGCATTCTCTTTCCGTTGCACAAATGTTTCTAAGGCTTCTGCAAATGCGGTTAGCGCAAAGCGATGGGTAATAAAGTCTCGGACATTTAATGTACCAGACGACATCATCTCTAATACACGTTTGCTGGTATTGGGGTTCGCGCGCGAGCCGAAGATTGCAATTTCATTATGGGTGATGTATTTATATGGCACAGATTCCATCTCACCATCCCTGGCAACACCAATGAGCGAAATACTGCCTCCTTTCTTGACCATCCGGATAGCCTGAGTAAGCGTACCCGGTGCTCCGGAACACTCGAAAACCTGGTCCACCCCCAGCCCGCCAGTCAACGCTCTGACGGCGGCAACCGGCTCTACTTCCATAAAATTCACAATTTCATCGGCACCGAGTCGTTGGGAAGATTCCAATCTGGAACCTCGGCCAACCATGATGACTCTCACCGAACCTAACGCCTTGGCAAGTCGCATCGTGCATAAGCCAATCGGCCCGGGCCCGATGACAACGGACGTGCCCCCAGAGGTGATCCCCGAGACTTCAATCCCGTGCAGAGTCACACTGGCTGTATCACATAAAGACCCTTCTTCGAAGCTTACGTTGTCCGGCATATGATTGACACTTTTTATCGAATAAACCTGGTATTGGCAGTAGGCTCCAAATGTTGTGAAACCATAATGCCGATGGCCCGTCACCGGTTTTCCATAGTTCAGGCAGAGTGTGTAACGGCCTTTTTTACAATTTTCACAATAGCCGCAGCCCTTATGGGCTTCGCCTGCCACGCGATCACCAACCTTAAATTCCACAACATTAGGCCCAAGTGCAACTACTTCCCCAGACCATTCGTGCCCGGCAATAAAAGGATAGCTCGGTGGCCATGAACCCGCCAAATCCCCCCGGAAGATTTCGGGGTCGCTCCCGCAAATGGCAACTGCCTGGATTTTGCACAAAACTTCGTCTGGGCCAGGTTGCGGAACAGGAATATCATGTTGGATTTCAAACGCACCGGGGCGGGTCAAGACACAGGCTGTCATCTTTTCCGGTAATTCGTACGAAGTCATACTTACTCCTCTTTCAACTCGCGCTCGGTGGATAAATGACTCTGGTTAATTTGTTTGATCGCGAAGACAATAAAATCATTACGCCTTTTAACCAACGCGTTGATATCTTTTTTGGACCAATCATAAAAGCCTTCACCACTCTTAACCCCTGAGCAGCCTGTGGCCATCATTTCAGCAAAAAGGGGGGAAGCTTGCTTCCGGTCTGAAATTTCGGGCAGGACAGTGTCTTGCACAGATTTGCAGATATCAAAGCCTACCGCGTCCACATGCTCCAAGGGCCCCCAGACCGGGAATCGCAATGCCATGCCCATCTGAACAGCCTTATCGACGTCTTCAGGGCTAGCCAGGCCAATCTCAACAATATTCACAGCTTCGCGGATGACAGCCTGTAATATGCGGTTGGCCAGTTGACCCGGCAAATCCTTTTTCACTATCACGGGCGACTTCCCCCACCCAATCAGTATTTCTTTGATCCGCTCTGCAAGTTCAGGGGAACTCTTATCGCCGATGACGATCTCTACCAGAGGAATTAGATGTGCAGGCAGCCAAAAATGAGCCGCTAAACTACGCTCAGGGTGCTGCATGTGGCTGCTGATGTCAGTGATTCTCAATCCGGAAGTGTTGCTGAGGATTGGAATGGAAGGGTCTGCTAATCCATCCAGCTCCTTGAATAACTTTTGTTTTGCTTCCAGGTTTTCGTAAATTGCTTCTATAATGAGGTCCGCATCAGATGCGGTAGCTCGTAAATTCGCGCTGGTATCCAGCCTTGCTTTTATGGGATCTACATCGGAAGCCGCGATCAACTCATATGAAAGTAATTCGCTAAGCAAATCATCCGTGCGCTGTTTGATTTTTTGAGGGAAGTCTGCGCTGTTATCATAGTAAATAACATGATTGCCAGCCGCAGCCGCGCAGACACCAATTGCGCTGCCCATCATTCCACTACCAACGACCAAAACAGTTTGGATCATGCAGGTAAAATCCTCATTTCTCCAATTTAGTGTCATGCATACGTATACTTAACTAAATGTTAATCCTCCATTCAAGCCCTGTCAAGTGAATAATCCTCCTATTCGGGATAGAAAGTGATTTCAGGTTGTCTTCCTGTGGATTAGCTCGCAGGGGAATAACTGAATATCATTACCGTTTTCGTAACCTTCCAGCTTCGTATCCAGGTAGTTGAAGCAGGCATCCAGCATAGTTTCGGTTTTCTGCGAGAAAGTGGTCAGCTGATAAGATGGCCATGATGCGGATTCAATATCATCAAATCCAATCACGCCAACATCTTCAGGCACTCGAAGGGATGAATTCCTTAATTGATCGATGGCACCCAGGGCAAGCAGGTCGGCTGAGCAAAATATCGAATCAAAATGCGTCTGACTCTTGAGAAGATTTTCAATAATCCATTTCCCTGATTGATAAGAATAAGGAGTCTGTTGCGAAATCTGAACTTTATAACCAAGTTCTTCAAACCGACTTTCAAAACCTTTTTGACGAGTGAGGCTGGTTTCCGTAAATGTGGAGGAGCCTACGAAGACAGGTTCCCGATAACCGCGACTAAAGAGATGATCCGCCGCGTCCCGCCCAGCTTTTTCGTTGTCGGAACAGATCGTTTTAACATTGGCAATGTGGGTCAATTTGTTAAAAATCACCACAGGGGTCCTGATTTTCTCAAACTCGGCAGCCATTGCGTGCGACATCTCCGCCGAAAGGACAATGATTCCATCAACCCGGTACTGCATCACCTGGCCCAGGATTTGATCAACCCCATTTTCTTCCTCGGCGATGAAAAACAACGGCTCACGATTCATCTTTTGGATTCTCGAAGCAACTTTATTGATAACCTCAGTGTAGTAAGGGTTCTGAACCCCGAGTGCCACCATGGCGATTAAATTAGAGCGATTTAAGATCAAACTTCTGGCATTCGCGTTCGGGCGATAGCCAATCTCCTGGGCTGCGCTGATAACCCGCTTTCTGGTTGCTTCACTGATGCCTTCCATACCGCTGAATACGCGGGAAACGGTTGGCTGGGAGACCTTGGCCCTTTCAGCAACTTGCTTTGATGTGGGAAGTGAGTGTTTTTTCATGTAAGGTTATTTTACGCTGTATTATGAGCATTTTACATTAGCTCTTTACTGGATAAAAGGTTTTCCATTTCAGAATGCATTATTGCTATGCTAATAAGATGATTAAATCGGCAAGTTTTCTGCAAATTAAGGTGGACTTTTTCGTTCATCGTATATGTACGGTCGCTCTGCAATGGTTTTCCCTTATTGTATGGAAAAATGGATAGTTGCATCCTCGCTACCATGCGCGCCCTGGACCGCTACTCATTCCGCCAGATTGCGCCAAACTAATCCCATTTTTCACATACCAAATGGGTCGAATATCCACCTAATCAATTTCTTTGCAGTAAAATTAAGCAAGTATTGGTGCGAGATGGCGAGAGCTGGTTAAGGCCTGTTATGGCCATCCGACCAAATGAAGAGCCACTTTGTCGTAATAAAAGGAGAAAGATGAAAAACAAGCTCGTCCTGATTACCAGTCTGGTTATTGTGCTGGCACTTTTACTCTCTGCCTGCCAAACCGCGACTCCTGCCCCTACCACCGCCCCTGCTGCCCCAGCTGCTACAACTGCCCCGGTTGCCCCAGCGGCCACAACTGCTCCCGCTGCCCCAGCGGCCACAACTGCCCCAGCGGCCGTAGACTGCAAAGCCGCCACGGCTTCTGAAGCGGTTGGTACCTATCAGGTCCCTGCCCCCATTCAGGGATGCTTTAACGTAGCATTCGTCTATGTTGGCCCCCACGATGATGGTGGCTATTCCCAGGCACATGATGTAGGCCGCATGTGGGTTCAGGACAACCTTGAGGGTGTCCATACCGCTTATGTTGAAAACGTTGCTGAAGGCACCGACTCTGAGCAGGTAACCCGTTCGTTGGCTCGCAAGGGTTTTAATGTGATCATCACCACCTCCTTCGGCTTCATGGATGGCACCGAAGTTGTCGCTGGCGAATTCCCCGACATCTACTTCATTCACGACTCTGGTTACAAGACTAACAATGAAAACTTTGGCAACCTTTTCGGCGCCATGGAAGACATCAAATACATGGCTGGCATCCTGGCTGGTTCCCGTGCAATGAAAGATGGCAACCCCAAGATCGGCTACATGGCTACCTTCCCCATTCCTGAAGAACTGCGCCTCGGTAATGCGTTCGCGCTCGGCGTCCAGAGAATCTGCCCCGAATGCAAAATTGACGTACGCTTCATCAACACCTGGCACGATCCCATCCTCGAACAGGAAGGCGCCAAGTCGCTCTTCGATGGTGGCGCTCAGGTCGTTATGACCGGTGCTGACACCCCCGCCCCCGCAATTGTCGCACCTGAAGGCAAATGGGGAGTCACCTATGACTATAGTGGCAACTGCACCCTGCCCACCTGCCTGACCTCCATGTACTGGAACTGGGGTCCCATCTATGGCAAGATTATCGAAGAGTGCCGCGCCGGTACTTGGAAGGGCTCCTCAGATTACTTTGATGGCGACTCCGGTGGTTTGGGTCTCTTCGGCTTCATGGCTGGCGAGACTATGCAGCCTGGTGTTGCTGACCTCCCCGCAGCTGACCTTGCGCTCGTCAAAGGCCTAGTGGCCGATATGCTGGCTGGTAAATTCACCCGCTTCGACGTCTTCAAAGGCCCCATCACCGACAACAAGGGCAACCAAGTCCTTGCCGACGGCGTCAGCCTTGAACAGCTCGACCTGGATGGCTTCAAGCAATTCGGCAGCACCTGCAAGACCTGCATGTACTGGTGGAACCAGAATATCACCGCTGAACTGCCCGACCTCTAAACCGAACCTTATATTAATGGAAGGATGGCTCCCTGAGCCATCCTTCTCTTCTCAGGAAAAGTCCCGCCTATGACCATCCAAGAGACCACAAATGAGACCCTTGCGGTCGAAATGAAAGATGTCACGCTGCGCTTTCCTGGCGTTTTGGCCAACGATCATGTGAATTTAACCCTGCGAAAAGGTGAGATCCACGCGCTTCTTGGCGAGAACGGAGCCGGCAAAAGTACATTGATGAATGTGCTGATGGGCCTCTACAAGCCAAATTCTGGCACAATCATGGTGAACGGCAAGCACGTCACTTTTAACTCACCCAAGGATGCAATTGCAAGCGGCATTGGCATGGTGCACCAACACTTTATGCTGGTGCCCAACCAAACTGTAACCGAGAACATCCTGATCGGTTTGGACGAACCCAAATTCGTGCTTAACCTCAAAAAATACGACCAGAAGGTGCGAGAACTGGCAGAACAGTTTGGCATCAAGATTGATCCAACCGCGCAGATCTGGCAACTCAGCGTTGGTGAGCAGCAGCGCGTGGAAATCCTCAAGATTCTCTACCGCGGCGCGCAAATCCTTATCATGGACGAGCCGACGGCTGTCTTAGCCCCCCAGGAAGCCACCGAACTGATCGAAACCTTGCGCGGCATGGCCAGGCAGGGTAAATCTATTATTTTTATTAGCCATAAACTCAATGAAGTGCGCGCGGTGGCGGATCGCCTGACCATCCTGCGTAAGGGTCGCGCCACCGCTGAAGGCATATCGCTGGAAGGCATCACCCGTGAGGCTTTGGCTTCGCTGATGGTCGGTCGCGAAGTGATCTTTAACCTGCAGAAGAAGGATCAGGCCGCCGGTGAGGTTGTGTTGGAACTGCAAGAGGTTTGCGCGGTGAACAACAAGAACTTGCCCGCGCTGCGTAAGGTCAACCTCTGTCTCAAGCAAGGCGAGATTTTGGGCATCGCTGGTGTGGCTGGCAACGGCCAGTCAGAACTGGTTGAGGTCATCACCGGGCTCAGGGAATGCACAGGGTGTATCCTGCTCGAAGGCAAAGACATCGCCAACAAGAGCCCACAGGCTTCGATCTCAGCTGGGCTGGCCCATATTCCGGAAGACCGTATCGGGGTAGGTTCCGCCCCCAATCTCTCGCTGACTAAAAACGTGATCATGAAGAGTTACGATCATGCCCCCATCAGCAACTCCTGGCGAGTAGACTATACCGCGGCAGGCGTGCAAGCTCAGGAACTCAA
>Ga0209747_1000886_pt1 | contig 16209 bp, 10 predicted proteins | sample BarGraNGADG00311_FD_184498 | JGI IMG/M metagenome (GOLD analysis project Ga0209747, IMG submission 184498) | Arctic peat soil microbial communities from Barrow, Alaska - Barrow Graham LP Ref core NGADG0011-311 (SPAdes) (version 2) | ecosystem: Environmental > Terrestrial > Soil > Wetlands > Peat...
CCCCACTGGTTTTTGAGACCAGCGCGTCTACCATTCCGCCACTTCGGCGTTTCATCGGATATTATAGCAAGTGGAACAACCCAAAATGGAGTGGCTCATGCTCGGGCATGTCACAGCAGGTGAGGACAGCGGGTCGAGGCAGTTGCTCTTGCGGCGATACGCGAATTGATTGAAAGGTCTGTGATATTGCCTGATCCCGGAAGGAAATTCCTGCTCATCGACGGCCACAGCCTGGCATACCGGGCTTTTTTTGCGTTGCCCATGAGCATGACGACGACCGGCGGCCAGCCCACCAACGCGGTGTTCGGCTTCACGAGCATGCTCCTGAAGGTACTGGACGAGGAGAAACCGGACGCGGTGATCGTCGCGCTCGACGGTCCTCGCTCGGAGCTGAAGCGGACGCAGGAATACCCGGAGTACAAGGCCCACCGGCCGACAATGCCACCAGAGCTTCGAGGCCAGATCGAGATGATCGGACACCTGCTCGGGCATATGAAAGTGCCGGTCGTGACCGTGCCGGGGCAGGAAGCCGACGATGTCCTGGCGACTGTCGCCTTGCGCGTCGCTGAAACGGGGAGCGAGGCCGTGATCGTGACCGGCGACAGGGACACGCTCCAACTGGTCAGGCCCGGGGTGCGCATCCTCATGACAGGCAAAGGCATCACCGAGACGGTTTCGTTCGATCGTGACGCCGTACAGGCTAAGTACGGAGTCGAGCCGGAGAAGCTTCCTGACGTCGCCGGCTTGAAAGGGGACGCGTCGGACAACATACCGGGGGTTCCGGGCATCGGGGAGAAAGGCGCCTCCGCCCTCATCAAGCAGTACGGGTCACTGGACGGCGTCTATCAGAATATCGATCAGATATCCGGGGCAAAGCGTAAGACCGCGCTTATTGAGAACCGCGAGCTTGCGTTTCTCTCGAGGAAGCTCTCGAAGCTCAACACCGAGGTGCCGCTGGACATCGACCCGGTGGGGGTAACGTTCGCCGACTGGGACAAGCACGAGGTGCTCGACTATCTGTCCGCGCTCGAGTTCAGGACACTGGCCAGACGCTTCATGGACATGTACGGTGACCTGCTTCCGGAGGACGTCAAGGCCCACGGCGGCGGACTGGTCTATACGCTGGTGGATGTCAACGATGCGGATGCCCTGGCCGGGTTCGCTGCGGCGGCGCGGGACGCCGGCAGCGTTGGAGTAGCGCCGGTCCTCTCCGGGTCAGGGTTCTGCGATATCGTGCTGGACGCCGTAGCCCTTGCGGTCCAGGACAGGGTCCTCGTGGCGCGCATGGAGCAGTCCGACGCATTCGACTCTGCTATAAGAATCATAGAGTCGGACGAAGTCGACTGCTGGTTCCATGAGGCAAAGGCGGCACTGGAGGCGCTCGACAAGCAGGGCTTTACCCCGCGGGGAGTCTCGTTCGATACGGTCATATCCGGCTACCTCGAGAACCCGTCGCTCGGGACCTATTTCCTGAGGGACATATGGGAGCGGAATATGGGCGGATCCATCGAGGTGAAGGGCCTGGAAGACGCCTGCGCGCGAGATGAACAACCATCCCTGCTCGACCCCGAGCCCGAGGAGGCGCTGCACGGCGCACGGGAGGCGGCCGCCGCCATCGACGCCGCGCGCATATTCCACCTGGCGCCCGTCATGGAAGAGAAGCTGCACGCGCTTCAGATGACAAAGCTCGCTGCCGAGATCGAGCTCCCGCTGATGTTCGTGCTCAAGGACCTCGAGGAGACGGGAGTCGCCCTGGACTCTGCGGCCTTGCACGCTCTATCCCGCGAGGCGGCCTCGGTCCTGTCCGGGCTCGAGAAAGATATCTACTCGCTCGCGGGCCGCGAGTTCAACATCGGCTCTACAAAACAGCTTGCCCAGGTCCTTTTCGAGGAGCTGGGGCTGCCGGCGCTCAAGAAGACCAAGACCGGCTACTCGACGGATGCATCCGTGCTCGAGTCTCTGCGCGACTCTCATGAGATAGCGGCGAAGATCATTGAGTACAGGGAATATTCCAAGCTCAAGTCGACCTACTTCGACGTGCTTCCGGCGCTGGTGTGCCCGCGCACCGGGAGGGTCCACTGCACGTTCAACCAGACCTCCACTTCCACCGGCAGGATATCCTCGAGCAACCCGAACCTTCAGAACATACCGGTGAGGACCGAGGTCGGTCGGAAGATCCGTGAGGCTTTTGTCCCCGGGGAGCCGGGGTGGAAGATGCTCGTGTCAGACTATTCACAGATTGAACTGCGGGTCCTGGCCCACATGTCCCGCGACCCGTTGCTGCTCGAGGCGTTCGAGTGTGACGAGGACGTTCACGCTGAGACTGCGTCGAGGCTGTTCGGCGTTCCGGCCGAAGAGGTGTCGACGGAGCTACGGCGCATGGCGAAGGTCGTGAACTTCGGCGTCGTCTACGGGATGGGTTATTTCGGGCTCTCGTCGAGGCTCGGCATCAGCATCGAAGAGGCCACCGCCTATATCGACACCTACTTCGAGACTTACCAGGGCGTTCGCGAGTACCGCGAAAAGTGCATACAGGAAGCGGCGCGAGACGGTTACTCGGCAACTTTGCTCGGGCGCAGGCGGTTCATACCCGAGCTGGCGAGTCCCAACAGGCAGACCAGGGAACTGGGGGAGAGGCTCGCCATCAACACTCCGCTGCAGGGCACCGCCGCGGACATCATCAAGAAGGCGATGATAGATGTCGACCGGGCCATCGAGGGGGCGGCCCTCTCGTCCAGGATGACGCTGCAGATCCACGACGAGCTGATCTTCGAGATCAGCCCGGACGAGGTCGAAGCGATGAAAGACCTGGTGGCCCGAAAGATGTCCGGAGCAGTCGATCTGGTGGTCCCCTTGAAGGTCGACATGGGCGTCTATGACAACTGGGGTCAAGCAAAGCAGTGACCCGGCCGGGACCGCTCAGCGGCAGGCGTTGGAGGGCAGAGAAAAATAGCCCCGCCAGGGCGCACGACCGGCGCGATGAGACCATGTGCGGCAAACTTGCGGCCTTAAAAGGTATGTGTTATTCATATACCTCGTACACGTTCGCTATTGGAAGGAAAATGACACGATGACAGACGACGACCAGCAGACCACCGACGACTCAGGACAGACGACCGAGAGCACGGAAGAAGAAGAGAGAAGAGCGGCAATACTTGCGGAGGATGAGGAAGAAAACCCCCTGACAGGCGCAGGGGCGGCCGAATCGCTGGCCAGCCTGGGCCTTCCCCCCGAAGAAAGCCAGAAAGTGCCGGACTACGACGGCACTATCAAGATATTCAATGAGGGCGACATCGTTAAAGGTGTTGTCGTCCGGGTTGACAAAGAAGAAGTGCTCCTCGACATAGGCTACAAGTCGGAAGGGGTAATACCCGCTCGAGAGCTGTCCATCCGCTACGACGTCAAACCTGCTGAGATCGTGTCTCCGGGAGAAGAGCTCGAGGCGCTGGTCCTTCAGAAAGAAGACAAAGAGGGCCGGCTCATCCTGTCAAAGAAGCGCGCCCAGTACGAGCGCGCGTGGGGCAACATCGAGCGCATCAAAGAGGAGGACGGCATCGTCGAGGGAGAGGTCATCGAGGTCGTCAAGGGCGGCCTGATCCTCGACATCGGCCTGCGTGGATTTCTCCCGGCGTCGCTGGTGGACATGCGCCGCGTCAAAGACCTGAACCAGTTCCTGGGGCGCGCGCTGGAGGCGAAGATAATCGAGCTGGACAAGAACCGAAACAACGTCGTGCTCTCTCGCCGCGCGTACCTCGAGAAGCAGAAATCGACCGAGCGCAAAGAGTTCCTCGAGAGCCTGGAGAAGGGCACGAAGCAGTCCGGCACGGTGTCGAGCATCGTCAACTTCGGCGCGTTCGTGGACCTCGGCGGTGTTGACGGCCTCATACATATCTCGGAGCTGTCCTGGAGCCACGTGGACCATCCGTCAGAGGTGCTCGCCGTTGGCGACGAGGTCAACGTGGAGATCCTGGACGTGGACCTTGAGCGCGAGCGCGTCTCACTTTCGCTCAAGAAAGCCCAGGAAGACCCTTGGGAGAAGCTGGCCAAGGAGCAGCCCGCCGGCTCGACCGTGCATGGAAAGGTGACCAAGCTTGTACCCTTCGGCGCTTTTGTCGAGATCGCCCCCGGGGTCGAAGGCCTGGTGCACATCTCGGAGCTGGCATGGGAGCACGTCGAGTTTCCGGAGGAAGTCGTCTCGGTCGGTGAAGAGGTCGACGCCAAGATCATCGATATCGATCTGGACCGGCGCAGGATATCGCTGAGCCTGAAGCAGCTTTCAGCACCTGGAGATGTGGATTACCGCTATGAGGAGGGGCCCGAGGGCGAGCCTGAACTGGTGGACGCGGTAGAGTATGAAGAGAGCGTTTCCGAGGCTGAGGAAGGGGAGCCGCCGGCTGAGCCGGTCGCGATTGTGGATATTGCCTCAGAAGCGGCTGAGATAGCGGCCGAGGTCGAGGACATAGAGGCGAGCGTGGCAGCCACGACATATGAAGAAGCCGAGGAGGCTTTGGCCGAGGTGATAGAAGAAGCAGACGTCGAGGCTGTCGAAGAAGCCGTCGAGGCAGCGATCGAAGAGGCCGTTGAAGAAGCGATAGAAGAGGCCGTCGAAGAAGCCGTCGAGGAAGCGATCGAAGAGGCCGTCGAGGAGGCCGTGGTGGAAGCCGTGGTGGAAGCCGTGGCCGAGGAAGCGGCCGTCGAGCCCGGTTCGGAGCCTGAAGCGGAAAGCTCCGGAGAAACCCTCGAGGCCGAGCAGAAGATGAACGAAGACGGCTCTCTCGAATCGATCCTCGAGGACATGAAGCGAAAAGGTCAGCAGGAGTAAGGTTGGGTCACCCGGAGGTATGGGGGCCTACCGGTGACAGCCTGCTCATTGTGGGTTTGACCGGGGGCATAGCGTCAGGGAAGACCGAGGTCGACCGCGAGCTCGAGCGGTTGGGGGCCCTTGTCGTTGACGCCGATGCCGTGGCGAGGGAAGTGGTCGAGCCCGGCAAGCCAGCCTACGAGACCATCGTCCGCGAATTCGGTGACATCATCCTCGATGGGCTCGGAGCTATCGACAGGCCTGCCCTCGCGGCCATAATCTTCAACGACGGCGAAAAACGATCCCTTCTCAACAACATCACCCATCCCGCTATATTCCAGGAGATGATCAGGCGCGTCCGCGTGTATGCGGATGGCCGCGGCCCTGAAGACGTGCCGGCAGCCGTGATCGACGCCGCGCTTATCGTGGACACGGGCGTCACCGGGGTCTTCGATCTGCTGGTGGTGGTCAGCGCGGAAGAGGAGTCCCGGGTGAGGAGGCTCGTCGAGACGAGGGGCATGAGCGAGTCCGAGGCCCGTGGCCGCATCACATCGCAGGTCCCCGACTCGAAGCGGGTCGCGATGGCGGATATCGTGATCGAGAACAACGATACGGTTGATGACTTGAGGGCTGGCGTGTCGGAAGTCTGGGAAGAGATCAGCCGGAGGGCCAGGAAGGTCTATTCCTGAGGCGGTTCGTGACCTCCGTCTATGCTCGCGAGGAACGGGAACATCATCCGCAGCCTGTACTCGATCTCTTTGTCGATATCATCCATGTAAAGCTCGTAGACCGGGCAGCCCATCTGCAGGCACAGCATCATGCTGCGCGAGCCGCGCGGGTTCGAGACCTCCCAGCACTTCTTGTTCTCAAGGTATGCCTTGCAGTTGAGATACTGTGCGGCGGAGCACTTCTTGATGTCCCAGCAGTTCTTGGAGTCAGTCATGACACTCAAGTTAGCATTTGTGTAGAGGCCGGTCAAACGTAGAGATGCCTTCCGGCCACTCGCTATTACATTTCCGACAGATCTCATGTGTTTACACGCGTGGCATGCTTTTGCCCGCTCAGGTAAGGTCTCCAAAGGCAAAAGCCGATACCGGAAATAGCAGAGCTTCAGCAGAATGCCCGCAGTCAACAGAAGTGGTGGAGGGAGCGGGGCGGACGAGATCTGCAGACGAAATCGAGCAGAGGCAGTTGATGTCAAAGAACCGGAAGAAAGATAAGAAGCCCCGATTTGCCCCAACCACCGCGATCTTCCTGGCAGCCGCAGTTGTGCTCACACTTCTTGGGACCGTCGCTGTCGGTCAGGCGGCCGCGGGCACGACATCGAGCAGTCCTTCATACTGGTACTTCGCGGAGGGGTACACGGGGTCCGGGTTCCAGGAGTATCTTTGCATAGCGAACCCCGGCGCCTCGACGGCGAGCGCAACCGTGGACTTTATATTCAGCACAGGGGGCTCGCTCTCTAAACGAGTAACGATCAAGCCGCGGTCGCGGTTCACGCTTGACGTGAACGCGGCGGTGGGCCAGGACAAAGAGGTGTCGATACAGGTCACGTCACAGTATTCGGGGCTGGTCATGGAGCGCCCGATATATTTCGACTACCAGGGCAGACGGGTAGGAAGCCACTGCGTCTTCGGGGCGAGGGCCCTGTCGAACCAGTGGTACTTTGCGGAAGGGTATACGGGCGGCGACTTTGATGAGTACATCTGCGTGCTCAATCCCACAACGAGCGCGGCGTCTCTGACGTTCAGTTTTCAGACTTCTACCAGCGGCGAGATCGTGAGGCAAGGCTCGCTAGGCCCGCGGTCGCGTGCTACCTTCAAGGTCAACGATCTGCTCGGGCCCGGTTGTGAATCTTCGCTGAGCCTGCTCTCCAGCCAACCGGTCGTCGCTGAGCGGCCGATGTACTTCAGCTACGCGAACGAGGCTGGAGGTCGATGGAGCGGAGGCCACTGCGTCATCGGGACGCCGTCGCTGTCCACACAATGGTACTTCGCCGAAGGAACGACCAGGACCGGCTTCGACGAATGGCTCACGCTGCAAAACCCCGGCGCCTCGGCGATCCGCGTGGGCGCCTCGTTCCAGTTGGGCTCGGGCCAGGGCTCGGCAGTCAACAAGACGTACGTGGTCGGGCCGCGTCAGCGCGTCACTGTGTCCGTCCCTGCGCAGACAGGCAGGGAGAAGGACGTCAGCGTCTATATCTCGTCCGCATCGCCTTTCCTCGCCGAGCGCCCGATATACTACGGGTTCCAGCACAGCGGCCTGTCCTTCGAAGGGGCGCAGTGTGCGATGGGGTCCCCTTCCGCGCAGGGCAGCACATATTTCGCGGAAGGCTACACGGGTGAGTTCTTCGAAGAGTGGCTCTGCATTCAAAACACGTCATCGTCGGCCGCGCGCGTCGAGATCGACTACATGACTCAGGAGTCCGGCGAGCTTCCCGCGAGGACGATCGGCGTGGGAGCACACTCTCGGGTGACGGTGTTCGTCAACGACAACGCGGGGCCGAACTACCAGCTGGCCACCCGGGTCAACGTGCTGAGCGGCTCAGGCATAGTAATCGAGCGCCCGATGTATTTTGACCACACCCGATGGAAGACCCCGACGCCCGTTCCGTCTGTTGACAACAGCCTCTACGGGATGTGCTTCAGCCCTTACCTGCAGACGGATCCCACCACCGGTGGGACCATATCTACAAGCCAGCTCACCGGGCTCATTGGTACCGCCGCTAAGTACAGCGGCTGGATACGCACCTTCGGCTCCGAGGGCGAGTGGGCGATCATGCCTCAGATGGCGCACTCCAACGGGATGAAGATCGCCGGCGGCTGTGACATCTACACCGACCTGAACAGAAACGCGTCCGAGGTCGCCGCGCTCACTAAGCAGGCAAAGGCGAGGCAGGTTGATTACGCCGTCGTCGGAGACGAGGTCCTGCTGTCGAACGCTCTTCCCGAGGACCAACTCATCGGCTACATAAAGCAGGTGAAAGCGGGCGGGGTCCCGACCGGGACTAGCGACTCGTGGGACGCGTGGATTAACCATCCCGCGCTCATGGCCGCGTGTGACGTCATCCTCATGAACATCTATCCGTACTGGGAAGGTATGCCGGTCGAGCAGTCTGTTTCTTATGTGGCCTCCGTTTACAAGCGGGTCAAGGCCCTTGCCGGCTCGAAGCCGGTGATCGTCGAAACCGGATGGCCTTCCGAAGGCGCGGTCTGCGGAGCCGCGGTGCCGAGCCAGGCAAACTCCGCGCGCTACCTGTCCGAGTTCATGTCCTGGGCCAGGCCCAGCGGCGTGCCCTACTTCTACTTCGAGGCGTTCGACGAGATGTGGAAGACCTCGCGGGAAGGCGCCTGCGGCGCCAGTTGGGGCCTGTGGGACAAGAACGGCGCTCTCAAGCCGGAGGTCGCCAAGGTCATCACTCAAAGACACTGATCTGACCTGACAGCCCAAGCGCGTAGGAATTCCACCTGCCATATAGAAGACCCCACTAGAATCGAGACCTCTCGGGCGAATAATCACGCCCGGCCCAAACAAAGGAGCGAGTTCATGGCGGTGAGCCCTTATGCTGGCAGCGGGGTCTATAGGGCCCTGGAAGGGTTTGACTTCGCCATGCTCACGATCGAACACAGTGGCCGGATCGTCTCATGGAACCAGCAGTCCGAATCTCTTCTCGGCTGGAAAGCCGAAGAGGTCATCGGCAGGTTGTGCAGCGAAGTGCTCGTCTGCCGGGACACCCAGTGCCTGGAGCTCTGCGACGGTGGTTGTCTGCTCGATGCCGTGGAGTCCGGGAGTGAAGGGACGAGGCGTCAGGTCACTCTGCGGACGAAGTCCGGGGCGGAGGCGAAAGTCTTCCTGAGCTGTGCGCCGCAGAAGGACGAGGGTGGACAGCCTGACGGCGCGGTGATCGTGCTTTTTCAAACTGACGCAGCGACTTCACCGCCCGGAGGCAATGGGAAGGTGTGCTCGGTTCTGGCTCACGACCTGCGAAACCCGATCACGGCCCTGATAGGATATGTCGATATGCTGCTCGAAGGCTATGAAGGCTACCTGAACAAAGGGCAGCAGGAGTTTGTCTCCGAGGTACGGACAGCGGCCAACAGGCTCGCCGACCTCATCACGGAGTTCCTCGAGGACGAGAAGATGCGCGCTGCAGCAATACAGGGAACGGACTTCGACTCGGGAGCTCTCGGCACCCAAGGGACTGTCGAAAGTGATTGAGAGTCCGGTGATCGTAGTAGCAGAAGACGATCCACAGATCGCGAGCCTCATCCGCTTCAGGCTGGAGAGGATCGGGTGCGTGGTGCACGTCGGTGACGACGGAGAGAAAGCTCTGAACCTCATTAACGAGATCAAGCCGAACCTGGTCGTCCTGGACGTCATGATGCCGGTGATGGACGGCTTCGAGGTTTTGCGCTCGATACAATCTTCACCGGACACCCGGGGCATTCCGGCCATCATGCTGACGGCACGCGAGGCCGAGGACGACGTCCTGAAAGGATTTGAGCTCGGGGCGGTCGATTACATGTCGAAGCCGTTCAGCCCTGCTGAGCTCGCGGCCCGTGTGAATGCCGCACTCAACGGCAGGCACGGATGACGGGAGGCGTTGATGATGCCTCCGATACTCGCACACCTGGTCAACGTGTTGTCCTTCGCAATAGTCCTGCTTCTGGTAGCGGTCGTTGGCCTCCTGGCAATGCTCGCGCTGATGAGGGTCGTACTCGCAAGGCGGGAGAGAAAGTACGATGCGCGCAAGGAGAGGGTCAGACCTCTCGTCATGGACCTTATGACCGCTGACGGGTCGCCCGAGGAGGCGGCCTGGAAACTCGACCATCTTGTCGCCTCCCGGGACAAAAAAGCGCTGGAGCAGGTGCTGCTGGCAAACGGGCGCATCGTCAAAGGCCCGGAGAAAGAAATGCTCACCTACGTTTTTGAGGCCCTGGGGTTCGTCGACGAGGACATAGAGAACGTCACGCGTGGGAGTGACATGAAGAAGGCGGAATCGGCTTTCCACCTGGGCGTCATGAAGTCGGCAAGGTCTGTTCCCTACCTGTTGCGCGAGCTCCGGTCCTCCAACCAGGCCGTGGTTTTCGCAAGTCTGAACGCCCTTTCTCATATCGGCACACCTGAGGCCATTTCAGGCGTCATGGACTTCATGACAAGCGATCACAAACTCAGGTCGTCGCGTGTCGCGGAAGTGCTTCTCGAAAAAAAGCGCGAATTTGCGCCGCTCATCCGCGAGCGGCTCGTAATCGGAGAAGCCAGAGGCGAGCTGCTCTGGCTGTTGATAGACGTCGCAGGTGCGATGCGCGACACTGAGGCGGTACCGGTCCTCATCGCTTATCTCGACGGGGCAGGCCCGGATGCGATGACGGTGTCTAAAGCGGCGCGTGCGCTCGGGTCAATCGGAGACCAGGCGGCATGCGCTCCACTTACGAACGCCTTGCGTGACGGGTCTCCGCTGGTGCGGGCAGCCGCGGCCGAGGCCCTGGGACATCTGGCGTGTAAAGACGCGATCGGAGCATTAACGGGCGCTATCCATGACGTCGACCTGAATGTGAAGGTCAACGTCGCTTTTGCTCTGACAAAGCTCGGTCCGCGCGGGCACGAGGCCCTGACCGCCAGTTTGTCGGTGGGAGAAGCGAGTGTCGCCGAGGCCCTCGGAACGGCGGCCGTGAGGAGTGGCGTGCCCCTGGGGGTCGATCCACGGTGATGACCACTAACGACTGGTGGGGTGTGGCCATCACGACTTTCAACTTCGTCATCTTTGGCTACTTCGTGGTGGTCAACACGACGTACCTCGCGTTGTTCGGCGCAGCCTTCGTCTCTGCCAGGCGATATATCTACAGGCAGAGGGCCGTCGACCTGCAAGAAGTCTTCCGGTCGCCCCTGACCCCACCCATATCCGTGATAATCCCTGCATATAACGAGGAGGCGAGCATTGTCGAGGTCGTGCGCGCGGCGCTCGTACTGAGGTATCCAAGGTTTGAGGTCCTGGTCGTCAACGACGGCTCGTCGGACTCAACTCTCCATAGCCTCATCGACGCGTACGACCTGAAGATCGTGGCAAAAGCTGTTGAGCGCAAAGTTCCGTGTCAGGACATCGCAGGAGTCTACATCTCCTCGGTGCATGACAACCTGGTCGTGATGGATAAAGCTCACGGAGGTAAGGCCGATTCGCTGAACGCGGGGATCAACGTCTCGAGGGGCGACATCCTCTGTATGGTTGATGCGGACTCTCTGATCGAGCCGGGTGCGCTCTTGAAGATCGCCAGGCCTTTCCTCGATAGCCCGGAAGAGACCGTCGCGGTCGGCGGGGTCATACGCGTCGTCAACGGCTGCGACGTATCAGGAGGGCGGGTGACCCGTGTGAAGCTGCCAAGGGGTTTCTTCGCCAACGTTCAGATTATCGAGTATCTGAGGGCTTTCCTCGGCGGCCGCATGGGATGGGCGTCGATCCAGTCGTTGCTGATCGTGCCCGGAGCATTCGGGGCATTTGACCGGAACACCGTGATCGAGATCGGTGGCTACAGGCGGGACACGGTTGGAGAGGACATGGAGATCATTCTCAGGATGCACACGTACCTGAGACAGCAGCACAGGAAATACCGTATCTGGTACATTCCCGACCCTGTCTGCTGGACCGAAGTGCCTGTCCACTGGCGGCAGGTGGCCCGGCAGCGTGACCGGTGGCAGCGCGGCCTCCTCGAGTCGCTCCGCGCTCATGAAGACATGCTCTTCAACCCCAGGTACGGGCTGCTCGGTCTATTTGCGACGCCTTTCTACTTCTTCCTCGAGATGCTGGGGCCTGTCGTGGAGCTGGGAGGCTATGTGATGATAGTACTGGCCTACTTGCTGGGCCTGTTGAACATCGATTTCCTGTACTTGTTCCTCGCGGTTGCCATCCTCTATGGTGTCGTGGTCTCCCTCCTGGGCATCGCTCTGCAGGGCGTCGTCCTGCGACACTACCCGAGGCTTCCATCTTTGCTGAAAATGGGCCTTTTCGCGGTGCTCGACAACCTCGGGTACCGACAGGTCAACTCGTGGTGGCGGACGAAAGCATACGTGACCTTCTACACGCGCCGGGACAGGTGGGGGACGATGGAGCGTACGGGCTATACAAAGACGGGGCAACAGGGCTGATCTGTGGCAGCGCGAACGGCGCCTACGGTTGAGGGATTGGCGGCACCGTGCTGTTGAAGCTCCCGTAAGTCTTCTGCATGTACGTGTAGCTTAATTTGAGTCTCTCGTCGTAAGAGGGGCTGTTCCAGCCGCGCCACGTGTACTCGTGGCTTGCCGTGTCGAAGCCGTCTGAGCCCGGCTGACGGGGCCCGTAGTCAGCCAGGCTGCCGTCCTGGGTCGTAGATGCAAAGAACTGGAAGCCGGGAGTCTGGACTGTGTCGAGCGTGTCCTGCGACATGTTGCGCATCCCGGCAGGGCCTGGCGGAAAGCCCCTTGTGACGTCGAGGATGACCCTGTTTGATGACGGGTCGCTGACGTTGAGCAGGCCCCACGGCAGTCGGACGACGACCCGGCTGCCCGCTTCGTCCACGTACCAGTTGCCGAGAGAGTCGAACTGCGAGCTCCCACGGTTGAAATTGCCGTACTTGAGTTTGCTCTGGTTTGTCCAGATGATGGGGAAGATCGTTCCGTCGGTCGAGATCTGCTCGCGGTTGATGATGTAAACGACGGGCTCGAACACGGTATCTGTTGAGCTCGCGGCCCAAAACTTCGAGGTGGCTCGACTGTAATCCGGCCTGTTGAGGAGCGAGGATGAGTCGCCCTTGATCTGGAGCAGGAACTCCGCTCCGGTCGGCAGGTCCGGGAGACCCGCGACGGGCAGCCTGGTCGTGCCATGGCCTTTGCCGAGCACCGAGATGCCGACGTTCAAGGCCATCCGCGTTTTGCTGCCGGGCAGCAGGCCCGAAGCGCCCTTGATGTCGAAGGCAAGATACACGAAAGCGTCATCTGAGTACGTGTAAGCAGCCTGTATCCGGCCCGCACCCTGGATTCCTGATGTGTTCCGCCATAGCAGTTTCAACTTCTTGGACGGCTGTCCCTTTGATTCGAAGGCCATGACCCCGAAGCACTGCTCGGGGTCCGTGACGTTGTGCCAGAGGAGGTGCCGGTCGAAGGGGACCATGTAGGCCATCGTCGTCCAGCTGCGTTTGGCCCACTCGTCCGCCCACTCGAAAACGAGCCCGCCGGCGTAGCCTTCACGGACCGCTGCACGAAATAGGCGGGACAGTTCACTCCCCTGGGTGGTCTCGTTGATGTCGCCCTGGCTGAGGCCTTCCGGCTGCTGGTGAGCACAGCTCACGGACGTCGGCAGCCCGAACTCTCCGACGAGCGCAGGGTACGCCGGCAGGTAATTCATGAACTCCTTGAGGTAGCCGCCATATCTTAGAATACCTTGCGAGTCATTGTACTGGGCATACGAAGGCTGCCTGTACATGAACTCCGGGTAATAAGGGTAGATCTGGAACACCCCGAAGAAGCCAGCCTTCGAGTCCGGCCCGGGTCCCAGGTGCCGCGGGTCGAGGACCTGCGAATCATCGACCTCGTTTGATTTTGGAAGGCTGACAGTGTTTTCTGTAGGGTGGACCATCGGGTCAAGCGTAGGCCAGCTGACGTACCCGATCGGGACCTGCCAACCATATGAGCTGATGCTCGTCGCCACCGTGTCCGCCATCTCGGCGCACCATGCCTCAATTGCGCTGGCGGACCGTGCGGTCTGGACGAAGCGGCCATTGTATCCGGCTTTCTCGGGGTTGTTCGCGTCTGTTTCCCGCACCTCGGCCGTCGTCAGCTCACGGCCGACGATTATACCGAGCACGTAAGGCATGACGTTGCGCGTGTACTTGCCCCACGATTCGCCCGCCCTCTCGGCTATGTTGGCCTTGCCCATCAATGCCTCCGAGCACAACTTGATCTCATTCTTGTACGTGGTGACGTAGCTCGTGGTGTAGAGGTTGTTGTGATTCCCTTCGTCGTTCGGCCAGACCTGCTGAATCAGCCACAGCCTCTTGTCGGGGTGTGAACTGTTGAAATTGTCGAGAGCCGCGTAAAACGCCGGGTCAAGAAGAGTGTAAACGAGTATTGTGTTCGTGTGCATTCGCGAGATCTCTTCCATCCAGCGCATGTACATGTCCTGGGTTATGGACAGCTCGCCAAACCAGTGCCCGGGCATTGACGCTCCGATGTTCACGCCTTTGACCAGGTGACCCTGCCACGAGCCGTCGTAGACCTCGAAGTAGCGACCGGACGTCCGGGATACCATGGTTACCCCGCCGACCCGCGCGGTCGAAGCGCCCCCCGCTGACCCGCATCCCGGCAGCAGGACGGCGAGCAGGAGCAGGCAGAGCAGGATTTTCATCGGTCTGTCATAAGCCATCCGGTCACCTTGATCGTCCAAGCGGGCTTTGAAGCTGCTGGCAATAGACACATTAGTGAAAACGTCTCTCAATCCTGCCAACACTGCATAGCAGCCGGGCTGCGAGTCACTGACGATTATCATTGAAGCGAGCATTTGCGGACGTTAGAATCATCGCGAGGGGTCCTGCGGGCGTGGGATTCTTTTTCTACGATGAACCATCGGGGTGACCAACTTGCCGGAACTCCAACTAAAGACCAGGTTCGTGCCACAGGGTGATCAGCCTGCGGCGATAGAGAGTCTCGTGTGCGGCCTGCGCGAAAAAGAGGACTACCAGGTCCTTCTTGGCGTCACCGGCTCCGGCAAGACTTTCACGATGGCAAGCGTGATCGAAGCGGTCGGCAGGCCGACGCTTGTCCTCGCGCCCAACAAGACGCTGGCGGCGCAACTGTACTCCGAGTTCAGGGATTTCTTCCCGGACAACGCCGTAGAGTACTTCGTCAGTTACTATGACTACTACCAGCCCGAGGCTTACATCCCGAGCACGGACACCTACATCGAGAAGGATTCCTCGATCAATGACGAGGTGGACAGGCTCAGGCACGGGGCGACCAGCGCCCTGCTCTCGCGAGGGGACGTGATCATCGTCGCGTCCGTCTCCTGCATCTACGGCCTGGGGTCGCCGGATGAGTATCTCAACCGGATGGTCATGATCGAGGTCGGCAAGGAGTACGATCGCGATGACATCCTCAGGCGGCTGGTCGACATCCGCTACGAGCGCAACGACGTCGCGCCCGACAGAGGCAAGTTCCGGGCCAGGGGAGACGTGATAGACATCTATCCCGCTTACTGGGAGGAGGCGGCGGTGCGTGTGGACCTGTTCGGAGATACGGTCGAGAGAATAACCCAGGTCGACCCGCTGACCGGCGAGGTGCTGGCTGACCTTGACAGGACCGTGATATGGCCGGCGAGTCACTTTCTCACACCGTCCGACAAGCTGGAAGATGCCATACGCGGCATCCAGGAAGAGCTTGACGAGCGGCTGGACCTGCTCCATGGACAAGGCAAGCTGCTCGAAGAGCAGAGGCTACGGATGAGGACGATGTACGACCTGGAGATGCTTAAAGAGACGGGCTACTGCCACGGGATCGAGAACTACTCGAGGCACCTGGCGGGCCGAAGAGCAGGCGAGCCGCCCTACACGCTCATCGACTTCTTTCCCGAAGGGATGCTGACGTTCATAGACGAATCACATATTACAGTGCCGCAGCTCTCAGGAATGTTGCACGGGGACCGCGCGCGCAAAAAGACGCTGGTCGAGCACGGGTTCAGGCTTCCTTCGGCGCTCGACAACCGGCCCCTTTCGCGCGAGGAGTTCTTCGGCAAAGTGGGGCCGGTCGTGTTCGTCAGCGCTACCCCGGCCGACTGGGAAATGGAAAAGAGCGGCAGGGTCGCCGAACAGGTTATCCGGCCGACCGGCCTGGTCGATCCCGCGGTGGAGGTAAGGCCGGCCGACGGGCAGATCGACGATCTCATGTCGGAGATTCGTGACAGAGTGGTCAAGCAAGAGCGCGTTCTCGTCACGACGCTTACCAAGAAGATGTCCGAGACGCTTTCCGAGTATCTGGCAGAGGTTGGCGTCAAGGCGAGATACCTCCACTCCGAGATCGGGACGGTCGAGCGCGTGGAGATCCTGCGCGACCTCCGTGCCGGCGTGTTCGACGTACTGGTGGGGATCAATCTCCTGCGTGAAGGACTGGACCTGCCAGAGGTCTCGCTGGTGGCGATCCTGGATGCCGACAAGCAGGGCTTCCTGAGGAGCGAGAGGAGCCTCGTGCAGACGATGGGGCGCGCCAGCAGGAACGCTTCCGGCAAGGTGATACTCTACGCTCAGGAGATGTCGGACGCGATGAGGGGCGCCATTGATGAGACCCAGCGCAGACGTGAGCGCCAGGTCCGGTATAACGAAGAGAACGGCATAAGCCCGCAGACGATCCAGAAAGAGGTCAGGGACATTTTGGAGGTCGCCATGGCGGCG
>Ga0209747_1000887_pt1 | contig 16204 bp, 13 predicted proteins | sample BarGraNGADG00311_FD_184498 | JGI IMG/M metagenome (GOLD analysis project Ga0209747, IMG submission 184498) | Arctic peat soil microbial communities from Barrow, Alaska - Barrow Graham LP Ref core NGADG0011-311 (SPAdes) (version 2) | ecosystem: Environmental > Terrestrial > Soil > Wetlands > Peat...
TTACTTTCTGAAAGCTTTGCAGAATATTTACAGGCAGAAGGGTGGCCTTGAAACTATCTTCAAATCCTATCAGACTCCAGATTCACTCCTACCTGCTATACATGAGTTTCATAAGATATTTTTTGAACTTTCTCATGAAAAAAGAACGGAGAGGCATTTATCGGATCCATTCAAGGGATCTGCGGCAAAGAAATTGAATATGTATTTACGGTGGATGGTAAGGAATGACAACAGAGGTGTGGATTTCGGCCTTTGGAAGTCGATCTCTCCTTCAATTTTATCGTGCCCGCTCGATGTTCACTCTGGAAACGTTGCACGAAAACTTGGTTTGATTACCAGAAATCAGAATGACTCAAAAGCAGTTTCAGAGTTAGACAATGCTTTACGAAAAATGGACAAAGAGGATCCGGTCAAGTACGATTTTGCATTGTTTGGGTTAGGAGTGTTTAAGGGATTTGGGTAAAGAATTGTTATTCCCAATATTAAACAGCAATACAAATTTTTGTTCAGAGCTTCTGAGATTGGAAGTATGAACTGTCTCAGCAAACTTGTCATTTGTGTATACGAAGTACTGAAACCCTAATTGCATATTTTTATAGACCCTGAATAAAATTGTCGGTTTAAAAATTCCTATAAAATTATTTTCTTTGATACCTGAATATGTGTCCATCCAGTAATAGGATGCAAAAATATTAATATTTACAAAATTACGAAAATCCAGAGTACTTTCAATTTTAGCGCCAGCACCTCCTCCATAATTAAAGTCTCTGAATGGAGCCGTATCCGGACCAGGTTTAATACTATAACCTCCAAAGGGCACAAGGCCCAGATGCAAGTTTGTATTAAGAAACGATTTTTGACCCAAGGGCAGCTTAGATATTATTCCACCACTGAAAAATAAATTGCCAAGTTCAAAAATGCTATTATCGAAATAGTCGTAATGCTGAAATATGCCTATCAGCATCTGGTAATAAATCTGTCAACACTCCAGGTTAAAACATTTACTCCCGTAGTAAGTACAACAGGGCGCCAGACAGAGGACCTTATATTATATTCAGTGTCATCATAAAATAATTTTCCGTTTTTAAATATAGTATCATTTATGAATAAAGGTTTTGAACTGGCATTAAATCCAGAAAAAAAATCAGAATACAAAGAATTAAATTGTTTCTGCTCTGGAATATTCACGCTTATCAATTTATTACTGTTAAATGACGCCTGTGAAAAAAGAATTGCCACAGTGAATAGATTCAAAATTAAAACAAGTAGAATTTTCGAATAAATTTTACCGATATACATATAATACAAATTAAGCAACTATTGAATAATGTATTGTTAAAGTCAGAGATCCTTGATATCTCAAGGTTTTTTATGTGCCCTTATACTTAGCTTTTTATTGACATAGTGCGTGAGCCAGGCGCTTCCTGAACCAATTATTGCACCTGCTAGTATATCGGAAGGATAATGGACTCCAAGAGCCATTCTTGAATAACCGACTGCACTTGCCCAGGTATATGAAGGAACAATAATATACCACTTAGGATAAGCCAGACTCAATGATGTTGCAGAAGCAAAAGCTGTGGTAGTATGGCTCGATGGAAAAGTGGGAGTTATATCTCCTGCCTTAGGATTAATATCAGGATATGGAATAAATGGCCTGTCCCGCTTAATAATATATTTCAAACCTTCGGAAACACCAAAACCTATAGCCGTGGCAGTTAAGGTAGCACATGCATTCCGGAATAACTCATCATCATGTTTTATCAGACCTGCGACACCCATTCCGACCGGAAGCCCAACAATAACGAAGGCGGTCGAATTAGAAACAAACTTGAAAAAATTGTCAGTTTGAAGATCATTAGGTGAATTGATATAACGAAGAAGCTTGATATCAAGGCTTTGAGATGAGAGTTGGAGAGTTAAGAATAATAAGAAAAAAGACAGAAATCTTGATTTCATTTCAGCTGATTTAATTTATAAAACAGTGATAGTAAACAAAAAAATGAGGACCTCTGCCTGGAATAGCTGAGAGGTCCTCCATACTGCATGATAAAATTTGAGATTATTTAAGCTCTGTAAGAAAGAAGACAGATCCTTCTGTATTAACTTGTACAACTATTCTCCTGGTCCCTTTTGTCAGCTCTACAAAATAGTTGTCAGCATCTTCAAATTGAACACTGTATAACATCATATCAGTTGAATTTGCTTCATTATCATCAAAGAAGACAACCTGACCAATTGTGTAATCTTTGTATTCTTTTTTGATTTGTTGCTGACCCTTTACCAGGACATCAGCGAAAGTTTTCACCTGGGTTGTACCAACAAGCTTGTTATCATAATCATAAAAGGCTTTCATTTTTTTTCCGTCTGAAGCAGTGAATGCAAACTCGTCGAAAGTATCAACTCTTTTCGACTGTACATTTGTGGCTCCCTTAAAGTCAAAATTAAAAGCACTCGTTGATTGGACACTCACTTTAGTTCCTTCAAGCTTTCTGAGTGCTACTCTTTCAGCTTTAGTTTCTTTAACTGCTTTCTGTGTTTGTCCCTGTACTAAAGTAACAGCGAACAGAAACATAATTGATAAAATTGCTAACTTTTTCATAGTTGAAATAATTTATTGTTAATAATGATTAATTCATTAATAAATAACAAGGCAAATATATTTCTTTAAGCAGTGGATTGAATTAAGATCCAATTAAGATTAGATAAAGGAATGATTAATATTTTGGTGATTAAAGTAAACAATCTGTTTTCAGCCTTAGATCGGGGAAAAAACATAATCATTTATAAAATAAGAATTAAAATATTTAAATCATTTTTTGATTCCTGAAATGGATCAAATTGTAGTTTAACCTTTGTGGTTCAATGTTTTAATTTTTACCACAAAGGTACGCTAAGGTAAACACTAAGGGTCACAAAGGTCTTTTCAACACCCCAAAAATGCTAATTTTTAATAGGTTTAAATAGACTGTTCGTTTAAAGGCACCATGAATATCTATACCAAGGTATTAATTTTTGTACAAATAGAAGTGATTTGTAAGACAATTTTGTTGTAATGAAAATGAGGGGATAGTTCTATCGAGCCTATGACTCATTCACAATGAGTCCGTCTTTGATCTGGAGTATTCTGTCGGACATAGCTGCAAGCTGACGGTCGTGGGTAACTATTATAATAGTCTGACCAAAGGTATCTCTGAGTTTAAAAAATAATTTGTGAAGTTCATTCTTGTTCTCAGTATCGAGATTTCCGGATGGTTCATCGGCAAGGATTACTGATGGATTATTTACGAGAGCACGAGCAACGGCAACGCGTTGTTGTTCTCCTCCGCTGAGCTCTGAGGGTTTATGTTCCAACCTTTCTGAAAGGTTCAGAAAACCAAGAAGCTCGTTTGCTCTTCGTTCGGCTTCGATTTTACTTTTTCCAGCTATATATGCAGGAATGCAGACATTTTCGAGTGCTGTGAATTCAGGAAGGAGTTGATGAAACTGAAAAACAAATCCTATATTACTATTCCGGAAGGCGGCAAGGGCTCTTCCTCTTAATTTGCCAATGTCTGAGTTATTATAAAATATTGAACCGCTATCTGGTCGGTCAAGGGTTCCGATTATCTGAAGGAGAGTTGTTTTTCCTGCACCGCTAGCACCCACGATTGAAACAACCTCTTTAGCTTCGATATGAATATCAATTCCTTTCAGAACCTTTAATCCGCCGTATGCTTTTGTTATTCCTGATGTTCTAATCATGATGCCCCTAGTCGCTCACCTCTTTATAATAACCATTAGAAATATCATTGGAATCTTTTTTGGCGCTATCTGCAGGCTTATCTTCTTCCTTTATAGTGCTGGTGTCAGATGTCCCGGCAGTGTCCTTCTTAATGGCATCAGAAACCTCATTTGCTTCTTTGGTGATGTTATTCTGAAAATCGGATACCTCTTTTTTAATTGAGTTCGTAACCTCATTCATGTCCTTGCGAATATCCTGAGTACTATTTTCAAGCTCTCTCCTTATCTCGTCGGTAGCCTTTCTAAAATCGCGCATTCCTTTTCCCAGAGTTTTAGCGATATCCGGGAGCTTCTCAGCTCCAAACAGAAGAAGAGCAACGATGATGATAACAAATATTTCCTGTCCGCTCATAATAAAACCCTAATAAAATTTAGCTCCACTTATGAAGCGCAAAGTTAGAAAAGATTAACGATATTCATTATAGATTAACATTTCTATGAAATATAAGAGGGACACGCAAATTGCATGTCCCTCTTTAAAATTTTATATGAAATTAAAGTTCCGTCAGACCCTATGCTTTTAGCTTTGATTTAGGATCATCTTCAGCATTACCTTTATGAGGTGTTGTATCGTACATTAATGCGGTTGCGACGAATACCGACGAATATACCCCTGTACCGATACCAATCATAAGTGCGAACATAAATCCGCGTATTACTGCACCTCCAAAGATGAACATGGCCACAATTGTCAGCATAACAGTCAAAGTTGTATTAATAGTTCTGCTAAGGGTTGAGTTAATAGCCATATTAAGAACCTCTTTCATAGGTCTTTTCCGATATAACGGAAGATATTCCCTGAGTCTGTCAAAGACGATTACAGTATCGTTTACAGAGAATCCGATAACAGTAAGTATCGCCGCAATAAAGGCCTGATCGATCTCCATTGAGAAAGGCATAAGACCCCAGAATATTGAGTAAACACCTATTACAAGCAGAACATCGTGGAACAACGACATAACTGCTCCAAATCCATACTGCCAGTAGCGGAATCTCATAAATATATACAAGAAAATAAGCAATAGTGCAACCCCGACAGCATAGAATGCGTTTATCTTGATATCCGCTGCAACAACAGGACCGACTGTTTCAGAACTTACTCTGTATTTGCTCAGGAAAACTTCTTTACTGATATCTCCTCCTACAACTCCTTTTAAACCATCATATAATTTTGTTTCAACTTCATCATCTACTCCGGTTTCATTTATTTTGTATTTTGTAGTGATCTTTACCTGATTATCGTTTCCGTAAGTAACAACCTGAGGCAATTCTCCGAATGAAGTAGTGAGTCTGGCAGCAATATCTTCCGTAGTAACAGGATTATCAAATCTCACGACATAAGTACGTCCTCCCGTAAAGTCGATACCCGGATTAAGACCTCTGACAAATAATGAAACAACACCAGCCAAAAGGATTACTCCGGAGGCAACATAGAAATACTTTCTCATTCCTATAAAATCGATCTTGGTGTGTTTGAACACGTCGGCTGTGATCTTAATAGAAAAGGTAAGGTTTCTGTTCTTCTTAAGAGCACTTTCATATATTATTCTTGTAATGAATATAGCTGTAAACAGTGAAGTAAGGATTCCTATTACAAGAGTCGTCGCAAACCCTTTAATAGGGCCTGTTCCAAAAATATAAAGTACAATACCTGTAAGAATTGTTGTAACGTTTGAGTCGATGATTGCCGAGTATGCATGTTTGTAACCATCAGCAATGGCAAGCTTTATTCCCTTTCCGGCCCGCAGCTCCTCCCTTATACGTTCATAGATAAGCACGTTTGCATCAACAGCCATCCCCATAGTCAGAACAATACCGGCGATACCCGGAAGTGTGAGAACTGCATTAAGCGATGCGAGTACACCAAAAAGCAGAAAAATATTGGCAAGCAGGGCAATATTGGCAATCGTTCCTGCGCTCTTGCTGTAATAGAATATCATAAATGCCAGAACGAAGGCAAAAGCTATTATAAATGAAATAAAACCCGAATTGATTGCTTCAGCACCAAGCGTAGGTCCTACAATAGTATCTGAAATAATTCTTGCCGGTGCAGGAAGTTTCCCTGACTTAAGAATATTTGCGAGGTCATCTGCCTCTTCAATTGTGAAATCGCCGGTTATTTCTGTACTACCACCTGTAATCTCATTCTGAACCCTCGGATACGAACGTACATAACCATCGAGTACAACTGCAATGCAGCGGCCAATATTTTCGCGGGTCATTCTGGCCCAGGTCTTTGCTCCTTCACCATTCATCGACATGTCAACTTTTACTTCAGACCCTGTAACACCTGAAGAAGTTCTGGCTGAAGTAATAACAGAACCGTCGAGTGGTGGACGTCCGTCGCGGGTAGTGACTTTTACTGCATGCAGTTCAAAAATTGTTTTTGTAGGGTCGTACTTATAAGGATTCTGGCTCCACATCATTTTCAGATCGCGGGGAAACAATGCCTTAATCTGATTCATATTAAGAATAGCGTTTACTCTGGCCGTATCTTTAGAACTGGCCAACCCGATCATACTTGAGGGTAATGGCTGTCCTTCGGCAGATACGCGGGGGTTGAGCAAACCAAACAAAGGGTTCTGAAGTGTAAACTCTTCTCGCGTTTCAGTGCCAGCTGCTTTTGTTGTATCTTTTGCAATCAGATCTAAAAGCGACTGATCTTTTTTGGTTGTATCTGCAACGGCGGCTGTAGATTTTTGATCTGCTGCTGTGGTTTTTGCAATATTTGTGTTTACCTGAATCTCTTTTAACAGATTGTTTGCTGCAGAGAGGTAACCAATTATCTCACTGTTTTCATAGGTTTCCCAGAATTCAAGGTTTGCTGTACCGGAAAGCAGTTCCCTGACACGTTTGGGGTTAGTCTGACCCGGAAGTTCAATGAGGATTCTCCCTTTGGTAGATAGTTGAGTAATGTTTGGCTGCACAACACCAAAACGGTCAATTCTGGTACGAAGGATATTGAAAGCATTTATAATTGCGCTTGATACTTCAACATCAAGAACCTTTAGCACCTCCGCATTTGACGAATTGAAATTTATCTTCTCCCTGAGTTCAGGAGTACCGAAAATTGATGCAAGTTTTGCATTGGGGTCTGCATCCTGAAATGCTTTACCGAATAAAGTAAGATAATCCGACTGACTCTGTTTTTGAAGTTCCTTTGCTTTTTCAAGAGCGGTATTAAATGTTTTATCCGGATTGTAGTTGGATAAAGCTTTAAGAATATCTTCCACAGATACTTCCAGGATTACGTTCATTCCACCTTTAAGGTCAAGACCCAGGTTCAGCTCTTTTTTCTGACACTCTTTAAAAGTATTCCCGAGGAAGCTCCACTTATCTTTTGGTAATGTGGAAATTGAATCGAGGTACTGGGTTTCCTTTACAAGGTCTCCTTTTGAAAATGCTCTGGCCTCTTTTTTAACCTTATAGGTTGCACCTGTAAATGAAAGCTGGTAAATAGATACCAGCCCTAAAGTAATTGCCAGAACGATGATTGCTGCTTTATTCTGCATTTGTCGGTTCTTTTGGGATTATAATAATATTTTTTTCTTACTCTTCTTTATTGAGGCGCAAAGATATTAAAATTTTGCAAAAACAATCAATTATTAATCAGATGAATTAGCGGTTAAAAAGAGTTCACATGGACTCCCCTCAGTCATTGCTCCATCCTTTCTCGCCCCCCTGCCCCCCTAAAGGGGGGTTAAAGCTCAAATATACAAAGTATTAGCCTCCCTTTAGGGGACTACTCTTTATACAAATTTTTACTAATCTTCAATTCAGCATCGACTCAGAACTTGTTATTACTTCTAACTCCATGAGATCCCTCATTTCGCCTAACCCTTCGACAAACTCAGGGTTGGCTGCATTCGGAATGACAAATTTAAGGTTGGGAAATACGGGACTTGTCATCCCGAGTCCGCCAGCCGGCGGACGAGGGATCTCATTGGGCTATAAACCAGTTATTTATAGAACATTGTGGTTAGTAACAAGGTGAATAAAAAAAGGCCGGATCAATACAATCCGGCCTTAATATATATTGTAACTATTTGCTATTTAAGCAGTTCATCATAGTTTGCTTCAAGCGGTTTCTTTAATATGAAATCAAACAGTGTAAGGTAACGCAGATTGTAGAAATAGTTCCAGTAGTTCTGCAACGACTGAACATAGGCTCTTCGGTTCTCGTCTTTCTTGGTATCGGCGTTGTTGAGTTCAAGAACAGCAATCTTTCCTATCATAAATCGTTGTTTTGTAACCTCGAACATTTTTTGAGCAACGGTGTCAGATTTAGCTGCTATACCAACCTGAGATGCCTGAAGGTTAAACATTTCCACATCGAGGTAAAGGTTCTGGGCAAAGTCTGTTACGGCCTGGTTTGATTGAACCTGTGCAAGTTCGAGACTCGATTGTGCCATCTTTACTTTTCCGCGTCCGAGTCCCCAGTCGAGAATTGGAAGTGTAAATCCTAACCTTACCCTTTGAGTTTGACTAGGATTAGCATACGCCTGGCTAAAGGACCAATCCTGATCGCGTAATCCGAATGAAGCAGTAAGAGTTGCTTTAAATCCTCTTTCACCCTTAGCCTGGGCAAGACTACTCTGAGCATTGAGAAGAGTAAGTTGTTGGTTTAGAATGTCAGGGTTATTAGCCATAGCCAGATCATATACCTCTTGTGTAGTAACCTGCAATGAAGGAATTTCTGAAGGTATTACCAACTCCAGACGAAGATTAGGATCAGTATAACCCAGAAATGATCTGAGACGAATCTCTCTGTCTCTTAAGTTCATTTCGGCCTCTTTTCTGGCAGTTTCAGCATTCAGCCACGACAGCTGCATTTGTAGAAGCTCATCTTCAGCAATTGTTCCAAGATTATAACGTCCCTGGGCCATTTGCCACAATGTGTCTGCATTTAAATAGTTCATGGCTGCAATCTGCTTATTTATCTGTGCCAGCGCCAAGGAGAAAAAATTCTGTACGGCCGACTGATGAACATTCTCAATACCTGCCACATAGGTTTTCATGGCTGCCTGATATTTCAAAGGTTCCGTTTTCCTCTGCCATTTCAGGGCATTATATCTGAAAATAGGCTGGTTTAACCCGATACTGACAGGAGAGGTAATATATTTCCGCGAAGTGTTCTGAATATCATTATACAAAGTAAGGTCGGAATTCAGGGATATTGACCCTCCAGTCAGACCAATGTTTTGTGCAAGAGACAGGGAGCCAATGTTATTCATGGTATTCGTAGCCCTATAAATCCAGGTTTCGGATTGAGAGTCATATACTCTATCGAGAGCATTACTGTAATCGGGTGTAGTCCCGGTAAGGGTAAGAGACGGTCTGTACTGCGCTATAAATGTTCTGTACTGCCAATAGCTTGCACGGAACCTGTGTTTAGCCATAAGAGCATTAGGAGATTGTACTTCTGCAAGTTTTATAACTTCCTCGAAAGTAAGTCGTTTAACATTTTGTGCATTAATTTTCACCAGCGAAAGCACAGCTATCATAGAAAATAAAAGTAGTTTTTTCATCTTTATATTATAATAATTTATACCATCTTCCCCCGCGTGGCGTGATGCCGAACTTGCAAGGCAGAAGGGGGTTATTCATACCTCAATGATTCAATAGGATCTTTTTCAGAAGCCCTTTTTGCAGGAGAGTATCCGAATATTACTCCAACAGCTGCCGATACTCCGAAAGAAATAAATATCGAAAAGAAAGATACAACTGTCATAATACCGGCTATCTGCTCTATTAGTTTTGCCATTATAACTCCAAAAAATATTCCAATAAAACCACCTGATACGCTTATAAGAACTGCCTCAGACAGAAATTGTACAACAATATCCATTTTCTTTGCTCCGATAGCCATTCTGGTACCAATCTCCTTAATCCTTTCCATAACCGAGGCAAACATGATATTCATGATACCAATACCTCCGACAATAAGAGAAATGCTTGCGATAGCCCCAAGAACTATATTAAAGATATCTTTTGTTCTTTGTTGTTGCTTAAGCAGCAATTCCGGTACGGTAATTTCAAAGTCTTTTACACCACTATGGCGTCTGGTCAGCATTCGGCTAAGAATTTCAGTACTCGAAGCCAGCTGTTCTGTTTCAGTAACCTGAACAACGATTCTGTCGAGCTGATTATAGTTTGTCTCTGCGTCACTTGAAGCGTCAGAAGCACTTACAACAACCCTGGCCATTCCGCCACCGCCTCCACCACCAAAAAATTGCATCGAAGAGGCCTGAGAAACTGTTTTGGTGTTAAGAAGTGCTCTGTTCTGGTATCTTAACAACATTGTCTGAATTGGAATATAGATGTTATCGTTATAAACGTTTACACCTTTTTCTTCGAATCCGGTAAGACTGACATTAGTTTTCTGAAGTACACCTATTACCTTCAGCCACTGACCATTAAATTTGATATACTGTCCAAGCGGATCGACTTTGCTAAAGAATTTTGCTCTGATGTTTGCACCGATTATGCATACCTGAATACCATTCCCTTCCTGAAACGAGTTGAAGACCGCTCCGCTCACCAAAGGAAGGTTGTATAGGAAAAAATAATCATTTGAAACACCCACCAGCTTTGCAGTGTATTTAACTCCGTTTAACATTGCAGTGGAGTTAAACGAGATCTCCGGACTTATTCTCTTCACTGAAGGTAATGTTTCGCGTATGGCATCCACATCCAGAAGGTTTAGTCCTCTTGAAAATTTCTTTTGCTGCTTCTCTCCATCAGTTGCAGCAGATGCTTTGTCGGGGATGACAGGATTGATCAGAATATTGTTTACCCCAACCATTTTCATCTGTTCCATAATCTCCATCTTAGCCCCTTTTCCAATTGCAAGCATAGCTATAACAGCAGCCACGCCGAAAATTATTCCAAGGGCGGTAAGCATCGATTTGAGTTTATTCGATACTATGGATTCAACAGCAATTTCAATATCGTGGAAATATCGTAATATAAATTTGAACATTTTCTTTACTTATTTAGTTTGTTAACCTTCCTGCTGAGCTGACTGTCTGTTTGTCCTGCGTCGTGCAGAAGTATCCCTTACACCGCCCTGCTGGCCACCCTGCTGACGCATACGCATAGCAGCTGTATCTCTTACTCTGCCCTGGCCGCCCTGACCACGCATATTCTGGAATTGCTGCATCATTTCGGGAGTCATGTTTGAGCCGCCACCAAAGCCACCTCCGCCACCTCTGTTGCCCATTCCTCCGCCTCTGTTGCCCATTCCGCCACCTCCTTGTGCTTTTGCTCTTTCAGCTTCCTGCATTTTAAGATTTTCTTCGTCCCTTTTTATCTTGGCACGTTCTATATTTATTTTTACCAGATCATCTCCAATCAATTTAAAACTTTGGGGGTCTGCAGGAGTATTTAAATAAATCGGAACCGCAGGCTCTAATCCTTGTTCAACAACAACGTAGTTTTCGTTCGATTCTCCCAGAACAACAACTTGCTTGTTTCCTTTTTTGGTATAAACAAAAGGAATACTGTCAGTTCCTAACTGTACACTTTCGAGCGGAATATAGATTACATCAGATATAGTCTGAGTTATAATTTTATTACCTGTTGTCATAGAAGGTTTTAATATCGGATCTGATCCGTCAACTTCAATAAGCACCTCAAACACTTTAGCATCAGCGTTTGGCAGCTGCTCACCAATGTTTGCAACACTTGTAACTGTTCCTGTATATTTTTTCTCAGGGAAAGCATCTACAATCATTTCAACTTTCTGTCCGATTTTTACTTTACTTACATCTATCTCATTTACATAAGTTTTAGAAATCATTGATGTCATATCAGGTAATGTTGCTACAACATTATCAAACCCGCTGATAGAAGAACCAACTTTTCTTTTTGTTCCCATCCTGTCTCTTTTATAAATGATCATACCCTCTGAAGGAGCAGTAATCACAAACTGTGTTAATATGTTCTGAATATCGCTTACCCGTTGGCGCTGGTCTGATAAATTATTCTTTGTGTTTCTCATATCTGATTTGGCCTGTTCAACTCTTAAGGCATAACCTTTAATTGCCTGGTCGAGTGTACGGGAAGCTTTGTCTGATGCAATCTCAGCCTGACGAATGGTTGTAGGAGGTTCATATTTAGATTGCTGAAGTGTTATCTGGGCCTCTTCCACAGAAAATTTCAGATTCTTCATATTATCTCTCAATCCACTAAGTGTAACAGCCGTGTCTAATATTTTCATTTCAAGATTGGCCTCCATCGTTGTCAATCTGTCCAATTCATCTTTAAGACTATTATCAAAAGTTGTTTTGTCAAGAGTGGCAATATAATCGCCTTGTTTAACTTCAGTACCCTCTGGTACAAGATCTGTTATCTTTATGTCTGTTGCCCTGAAATTCCTGTTCTGCCCAATATTTGGGCCCAGGATATCGGTCGAAATCTTTGCCTGCAACTCACCGGTTGTTGTAACAATGATATCAAACTGACCTTTCATTGATTCAACAAAAAGATTCGAGATGTTTTTCTTTGCGTTTGCCCTGCTGATAACAACCACAAGAATGATTGCCACAACCAAAACAATGCCTGAAATAATCATAATTGTTCTTTTCATCATAAATAGAGTTTGATTTTAAAGGAATGACAGAGCCGGTATACAACGATTATATTTTTCATCACAGTACCCGGTTTGTAATACACGCTCCGTTCATTTAAAATTAAGTAATTAATATTCAAAAAATGAGCCACAAAAGTATTAAAAAGAGTCATCCGCTCTTATTCATTAACAATTTTTAACAACAATACTTTCTTGCCTTTATGCTTTACAGACACTTACCCGAGTTGATTTATTCCGGAAGGCCGAAGAAAATTAAATTAATTTAGATATTTTTAACAATTCCAATTACATAATTTGCAAGCTCATCGGCTTCCTCACTTGTTCTCCCTTCCGCATATATCCGCATAATTGGTTCTGTGTTCGATTTTCTTATTTGTACCCAACCAGTCTCATGTTCAATCCATAATCCATCTCTTTCATCAAACAAATGGTTATGAAAATGATTCTTTACCAAATTAACAATCTGACTGAACTCAGTATCCGGAGAGATTACAAGTTTTTTCTTCGCTATAGTATATTGAGGATAAAGCTGCCGTAGAGAAGAACATTTAAGATTGCTTTTTGCAAGGTGCGTTAGAAAAAGGGCTATCCCAAGTAAGGCATCACGCCCATAATGCAGCTCAGGGTAAATTACTCCTCCATTTCCTTCACCTCCAATTACTGCTTTTCTTTTTTTCATCTCTTCCACAACATTAACCTCTCCAACAGCCGATGAATAGTGTTTACAACCATACTTAGCCGTAATGTCTCTCAGTGCTCTTGTAGAGGATAAGTTTGAGACTGTACTCCCCGGAATATGTTTTAAAACATAATCTGATACTGCAACAAGTGTATACTCTTCACCGAACATTGTACCATCTTCGCAGACAATAGCCAGGCGATCTACATCCGGGTCAACTACAAATCCAATATCAGCCTTTTCCTTTACAACAAGTTCGGAGATCCCTTTAAGGTTCTCAGGTAAAGGTTCCGGGTTATGTGCAAAATTTCCATCAGCTGTTGTGTTTATTTCAATTATTGTCTCGACTCCGAGCGACTTAAGCAACTGAGGTACGATGATGCCCCCGACAGAGTTGATACAATCAATTGCAACTCTGAAACGTGCAGCTTTTATCACTTTAATATCAACAAGATTTAATTCAAGTATCTGATCGATATGTTTTTGTCCCCACGAATCATCTGATTCAAGAGAACCTGCGACCTCGTCTGAAACAAAATTAAAATCTTCTTTTTCTGCAAGCTCCAAAACTTCCATCCCGTCTTTTGATGAAAGGAATTCGCCTTTTTCATTCAGCAACTTGAGTGCATTCCATTCTGCAGGATTATGACTTGCAGTAATAATTATTCCTCCATGTGCATTTGTTCCGGTAACGGCAAGCTCAACTGTGGGTGTAGTAGCCATTCCCAGATCAGTTACGTTTATTCCGAGGCTTCTCAAAGTGGTAATTACAAGAGTATTAACCATGCTTCCAGACTTACGTGCATCACGTCCTACGATTATTTTTAAACCGGATTTGTTTTGCCTTAACCGTGTCCATGTTCCAAAGGCAGCAGCGAACTTCACGATATCAACCGGAGACAGGCTTTCTCCCGGTTTTCCGCCAATGGTACCCCTGATACCAGATATAGATTTTATTAGTGCCATTATGCTTAGTTTTTCAGTCCCCCAAAGGTGCGAAAAAATCGTCAATCTGAAATATCACCAAAAAATTGTACCTTTGCACCCTGATAATTAATTGATATGGAGAACAAAAAACCTGCAGGAAGGCTTAAGGTAAGATATGAAAAGCCTCAGGGAAATGATATGAATAGTAAGAGAGCTGAAGGAAAACCGGAAGGGAAAACCTTTATAAGAAAAAGCAAGACCGAAGGAAAAACCGCTATGAGATCAGGTAAGCCGGAAGTAAGAAAAGTTAACAGATCTGGCAAACCGATACTTAAAGGCAACCAAAAGATCTCCACTCAGATAAGACTTAACAGATTTATTGCCAACAGTGGCGTTTGTTCGCGAAGGGACGCTGATGATCATATAAAAAACGGTTTTATAACTGTAAACGGAGCACTCGTAACAGATCTCGGAACAAAAGTAAGTCACGATGATGATGTAAGGTTTAAAAACAAAAAGCTCTCATCTGAAAAAAAGGTATATATACTAATGAATAAGCCAAAGGGGTACGTTACAACTGTTGAGGACCCTCACGCCGAACACACTGTGCTCGAACTTATTGGAAAGGAATGTACTGAAAGGGTGTATCCGGTAGGCCGTCTGGATAAAGCAACCACAGGAGTTCTGCTTCTCACAAACGATGGCGATCTGGCAGGAAAGCTAACTCACCCTAAGTATAAGAGAAAAAAGATTTATCACGTGTTTCTCGACAACCCTGTAACTAAAAATGACCTTTTCAAATTTACCGAAGGAATTGAACTGGATGGAGTAACTGTTATTGCAGATGCAGTTTCCTATGCAGATCCCGATGATAAAAGTCAGATCGGGATTGAACTTCACTCCGGTCAAAACAGGGTAATCAGAAGAATGTTTGAAACCCTTGGCTACAAAGTAAAGAAACTCGACAGAGTATATTTCGCAGGTCTCACTAAAAAGAACGTCCAGCGCGGTAAATGGAGATTCCTTAATGATAAGGAGATAATTATGCTGAAACGGGGTATTTTTTAACAGAACAAGATGAGCCACAGATCAGGATTTGTAAATATTCTGGGAAATCCCAATGTTGGGAAATCGACTATAATGAATGCCCTTGTTGGCGAGAAGCTGTCAATTATTACTGCCAAAGCCCAGACAACACGGCACCGTATTATGGGGATCGTTAACGGTGATGATTTTCAGATTGTCTATTCCGACACACCAGGGATACTCCGACCCCAGTATAAGCTTCAGGAGACTATGATGAACTTTGTTAACTCAGCACTCTCTGATGCCGATCTGATACTTTATGTTACAGATGTCGGAGAACGTACTGCTTACGAAGGGGAATATATTGACAGAATAAAAGAATCGGGAATTCCTGTAATAATTGCAGTAAACAAGGTTGATCTTACAAACCAGGAAGATCTTGAAAAGGTTGTTGAATCGTGGCATAATGCATTTCCCGGTTCACCTGTGTTACCTGTTTCCGCTCTGAAAAAGTTTAATCTCGACTCATTGCTGAACTCTATTTTGAGCAAATTGCCTGAAGGCCAGCCTTTCTTCCCGAAAGATCAAATGACCGACAAACACGAAAGATTCTTTGCATCAGAGATTATCCGTGAAAAAATACTTATTCACTATAAAAAAGAGATCCCATACTCAGTAGAAATTGAGATCGAAAGTTTTGAAGATGCAAAGAACCTGCTTAAAATAAGAGCTCTGATCCATGTTACCCGCGATAGTCAGAAAGGGATAATTATTGGTCATAAAGGGGTCATGCTAAAAAGGATCGGGACAGAAGCAAGAAAAGATATGGAAGATTTTTTCGGGAAAAAAGTATTTCTTGAAATGTATGTGAAGGTGACAAAAGACTGGAGAGACAAACCACTGATTCTTAAACGATTTGGTTATCGTTAAGACAAACTTCAAATTAACTTATGAGTAGAATAGTTGCTATAGTAGGCAGACCCAATGTTGGAAAATCGACGCTGTTTAACAGGCTTGTCGATTCAAGAGAAGCTATCGTTGATGAGGTAAGCGGGGTTACCCGCGATCGAAACTATGGGATGTCGCATTGGAATGGAATTGACTTTTCAGTAATCGACACCGGAGGATATGTTCAGAACTCCGATGATATTTTTGAAGAAGAGATAAACAAGCAGGTATTGTTAGCTATTGAAGAG